>JAESGA010000020.1_pt1 | contig 362740 bp, 317 predicted proteins | sample 9269521 | NCBI WGS metagenome assembly JAESGA01 (sample SAMN14514842, study PRJNA621658) | algae metagenome | isolation source: Aphanothece saxicola GSE-SYN-MK-01-06B and co-occurring heterotrophs from... | place: USA: Grand Staircase Escalante National Monument, Utah | collected 2006-04-15 | reverse complement strand
GGCGTCGCGCACCCGTTGGTGGCGCGCCGCCGCGACGCACTCAATCGGCGAACTGGCCGGCGGCCTCCAGCAGCGGCTTCCAGCGGGCGATCTCGCTGCGCCACAAGGCCTGCGCGCCTTCGGGCGTGGTGCGTTCGCCGGTGGCGGGCAGGCTGCCGAGTTCCACCATGCGCCGCGTCACGGCCGGGTCGGCCAGCGTGGCCAGCAGTGCGCGGTTCAGGCGATCCACCACGGGCCGCGGCGTGGCGGGGGGCGCAAACAGCATGTTCCAGCCGGACATCGCCATGGCGGGCAGGCCGGCTTCCGCGGTGGTGGGCACGTCGGGCAGCGCCACGGCGCGCGCGGCGGTGGTGATGGCGTAGCCGCGGATCACGCCGGCGCGGATCTGCTCGGCGTTGTTCGTGGTCTGGTCGCAGCCGAGGTCGAGCGTGCCCGACAGCAAATCGTTCATCACCGGGCCGTTGCCGCGATAGGGTACCAGCGTCACCGGCGTGCCGATGGCGGACATCAGCAGCAGGCTGCACAGGTGGCTGGTGGAGCCGACGCCGGCATTGCCGAGGTTGAGGCGCCTTCCGTCGCGGCGGACGATGGCGACGAGTTCGGCCAGCGTCGCGGCCGGGAAATCGCGGCGCGCGATGATCGACATCGGCACCTCGTTCACCATGCCTATCGGCTCCAGCGCCTGCGGGTTGAAGGCGAGGTTGCGATACAGCGTCGGGATGGTGGCCTGGGCCAGGCTGCCGAACAGGATGGTGTGGCCATCCGGCCGCGCGGCGGTGACGCGGCCCTGGCCGATCGAGCCGCCGGCGCCCGAGGCGTTCTCCACCACCACGCTCTGGCCGAGATCCGCACCCAGCGCGGGGGCGATGAGGCGGGCGATGACATCGGCCGGCCCGCCGGGGGCGAAGCCCACCACCATGCTGATGGGCCGGCTGGGGAACGCCGGCGGCGTGCCCTGCGCCGCCGCCGCGCCGGCGAGGGATATGGCCAGCGCCACGCCCAGCAAGGCGCGGCGGGCGGGGTTGCAGGTGCGGTGCAGGCTCATGTCTCGGCCCCTCCATTCACGGCCAGCATCTGGCCGTTGACATAGGCGCCGCCATCGCCGGCCAGCATGCGGACCACGGCAGCGATCTCGGACGTGGTGCCCATGCGGCCGACCGGAACCTTCGCGACGTAGCCGGAGCGGGCGTTGGCCACGCCGGGCTTGTCGTCATCGGCGGCGATCGGGCCGGGCGAGATGGCGTTCACGGTGATGCCCTTCGGCCCGAATTCCTTGCCCAGCGCCTTGGTGAGGCCCCAGAGGCCGTGCTTGGCCACCGAGACGGGCGCGCGGCCCGCATAGCCATGGATGGCGTTCATGCCGGTGAAGCTCACGATGCGGCCCCAGCCCTTCGCCACCATGCCCGGCAGCAGCGCGCGCGAGAGCCAGATGGCGGCTTCGAGGTCCACCGCCATGACGCGGCGCCAATCGGCGGCGTCTGTCTCGAGGAAGGGCTTGGCGGGGCGGAGTGCGGCGTTGTTCACCAGCACGTCCACGCCGCCGAATTCGGCCAGGGCCAGGCCGGCGATGCGCTGGCACTCGGCCTCGCTGCCGACATCGCCCATCGCCACCAGCGCGCGGGCGCCGCGGGCGCGCACCTCGGCCGCGACGGACTCGGCCGCCGCGCGGTCCGTCGCCCCGTTGATGACGATGTCGAGGCCATCCTCCGCGAGGCCGAGGGCGATGGCGCGGCCGATGTTGCGCCCGGCGCCGGTGATCAACGCGGTCCTGCGAGTGGTCATGCGGTGGTGCTTCCTTGCTCAGGCTCTGCTCAGGCGGCGCGGCGGAGGAACTCCGCGCAGCGTTCGCCGACCATGAGCGCCGCGGGCTGGATATTCGGAGACGGGATCACGGGGAAGACGCTGGCATCGGCGACGCGCAGCCCCTCCACGCCATTGACGCGCAATTCGGGGTCCAGCACCGCGCGCGCGTCGCTGCCCATGCGCGCGGTGCCGCAGGGGTGGAACACGGTACTGCCGGTGGCGCGGATGTGGCGCTCCATCGCCGCCTCGGTGCCGTCATCCTGTTCGGGGCGCAGCTGCGCCTCGATCAGCGCGTGCAGCGGGCCGGTGGCGGCGATGCGCCGGCACAGCGCGGCCGCACCCAGCATCACGCGCATGTCGTTGGGATGATCGAGGTAGTTGGCGTGGATCACCGGCCTGGCCGCGGGGTCCGGCGAGGCGAGCGTGATGCTGCCGCGGCTGTCGGGGCGGCATTGGTTGAAGTTCAGCATCACGCCGGGGAAGCCGTGCAGGCCCTTGGTGTAGTCGAAGGTGGAGAAGTTGACGAAGAGCAGCTGCGCCTCGGCCTCCTCGGCGCCGGGGGTGACGCGCGCGAAGGCGGTGGCCTCGCCGGCGCCGATGGCCAGCGGGCCGGAGCGGCGCAGCAGCCAATCGAGCCCCATCGTCGCCTTGCGCAACGGGCTGCCGAGGATTTCGTTCAGCGTGCCGCAGGGCTTCACGCGCCAGATGAAGCGGGCGATCAGGTGGTCCTGCAGGTTGCGCCCGACATCGGGGCTGTGCGCCACCACCGGGATGCCCAGCGCCTGCAGCGCCGCGCCATCGCCGATGCCCGACAGCATCAGCAGCTTGGGCGTCTCGATCGCGCCGGCACTCAGCACCACGCAGCGCGCGGCGCGGAATTCGCCGCTGGCGGTGGCCACGCCCACGGCGCGCCGCCCCTCGAACAGCACGCGCTGCACGGCGATGCCGGTGCGCACCGCGAGGTTGGGGCGCGCCATCGCCGGGCGCAGCGCGGTGCGCGCCGAGGAGGAGCGCCAGCGGCCATCGACGTTGAGCTGCACCGGCCCCGCGCCCTCCACCGCGACGCCGGCATTCACATCGCGGAAGCGCGGCAAGCCGGCGGCCACGGCGCTGTCCACGAAGGCCTGCGCGGCGGGGGCGAGGTGCCGCGGCTCGCCCACCTGCACCGGGCCATCGGCGCCGCGCGTGGGCGAGGCTTCGCCGCGCCAGGTCTCGATGCGGCGGAAGGCCGGCAGGCATTCCTCATAGGACCAGCCGCGCGCGCCGGCCTGGGCCCAGCGGTCGTAATCGGCGGGCGGGCCGCGCAGGAAGACGAGGCCGTTGACGCTGCCCGAGCCGCCGAGGACGCGCCCGCGCGGCCAAGCGATGGAGCGGCCATCGAGCGAATCCTCGGCCACCGTGGCGAAGCCGGGGTCGTAGCGCTTGCTGCCGAGCAGCTTGGCGTAGCCGATCGGCAGGCGGATCCAGAAATCGTCGTCCCCCGGCCCGGCTTCGAGCAGCAGCACGCGGGTGCCGGGGTCTTCCGACAGGCGCGCGGCGAGGATGCAGCCGGCGCTGCCGCCGCCCACCACGATGATGTCGGCGTCGGCAGCGGTCACGGCGCCGGCCGTAGCATCACTGCGGCGTGGCCACGCCACCATTCAAGCCGGCGTCGCGACGCCGAGGCGCCGGGCCACCTGCAGGATGCCCTCCCAGGTGTCGGGCTGCAGCGGCACGCCCTTGGCGAGGCGATCGGCGCGCATCGCGGCTTCCTTGTCGCCGGGTGCCAGCACGGGCTCGCCGGGGTTGGCGGGGGCGCAGGCCACCACCCAATCCACATAGGCGCGGCCGGCGGCCTCGAACTCGGCCTGGGTGCCGAAATGCGCGGGGGAGACGTAGAGCGAGAACATGCCGTTGGCGATGCGCCCGCGCGCGGCGACGGGCCCGGATGTGCCGCCGCCGGTGAGCGCGCCGGCCAGCATCTCGCACATGAAGGCGAGGCCGCTGCCCTTGTGCTCGCCGAAGGCGCGGATGGCGCCGGTGCCGTTGGCCGGGTTGCGCGGGCCCACCTGGTCATAGGGCCCGTACAGTGTGTGCGGATCGGCCGAGAGGCTGCCATCGGGGGCGATCAGCGCATCATGCGGCAGCGCCTTGCCGCCGTTGGACGCGACCAGCACCTTGCCCTCGGCCACCAGCGAGGTTGCGAAATCCAGCACCAGCGGACGGCCGGGCAGCGGCACGCCGACGCTGAAGGGCGCGGTGGAGAAGCGCCGCTCGGTGCCGCCGAAGGGGGCCACCAGCACGCTGCCCGCGACATTGACGAAATGCACGCTGATCAGCCCGGCGCGGATCGCCGTTTCCGCATAGTCACCGACGCGGCCGATATGGCCGGCATTGCGCAGTCCGACCACGGCGATGCCGTGCTGCTGCGCGCGCGCAATGCCGAGTGCGACGGCCTGGGGCGCCACCGTCTGGCCGAAGCCGAAATGGCCGTCGAGCAGCGCAAAGCAGCCGCCATCGGTGACCACCTCGGCCGTCTGGTCGCGCTTGACGTAGCCGGCCTCCAGCCACTCCACATAGCGCGGCACGCGCGCCACGCCGTGGCTGTCATGCCCGGCGAGGTTCGCACCCAGCAGGTGGGTGGAGATGCGCCCCGCCTCGGCGGCATCGCAGCCCGCGGCCAGGAAGACGCGCGCGACCAGATCCTCGAGCGCCGCAGCGCCCACCAGCACGTATTGCGCCATGGCGTCAGAGGACCTTGCCGGTGTCGGGATCGATGATGTGCATGTGGTTGAGGTCGGCGGCGAGCTGCATCGGGCGGCCGGGCTCGGCGGGGGTCGTGGGGTCGATCCGGCAGCAGATCTCGGCACCCTGCATCCACAGGTGGATCAGGGTTTCCATGCCCATCGGCTCGATCACCTCGGGCGTCACCTCGAACAGGCCGATATTGCCGCGGTCGAGGTTCTTGGGCTCGGTCATGTGCTCGGGGCGCAGGCCGAACAGCACTTCGCGCCCGACCGCGGCCTGGTAGCGCGCGGTGCGCTCGGCGGGGATGTCGAAGACGATGCCGTTGGGCAGAAGCGCGCGCAGCGCGCCGGCGGCGGCCTCGATGCGCGCGGGGAAGAAGTTCATCGCTGGGCTGCCGATGAAGCCGGCGACGAAGCGGGTGTTCGGGCGGTGGTAGAGCTCCTGCGGCGGGCCGACCTGCTCGATCACGCCGTGGTTCATCACCACCACGCGGTCGGCCAGCGTCATCGCCTCCACCTGGTCGTGCGTGACGTAGACGGTGGTGGTGCGCACCGTCTGGTGCACCTTCTTGATCTCGGTGCGCATCTGGACGCGCAGCTTGGCGTCGAGGTTCGACAGCGGCTCGTCGAACAGGAACACCTTGGGGTCGCGCACGATGGCGCGGCCCATCGCCACGCGCTGGCGCTGGCCGCCCGACAGCGCCTTGGGCTTGCGCGCCAGCAGCGGCTCGATATCGAGGATGCGCGCGGCGTTGTTCACGCGCTTGGCGATCTCGGCCTTGGGGAATTTCCGCAGCGTGAGGCCGAAGGCCATGTTGTCGTAGACCGACATGTGCGGATACAGCGCGTAGTTCTGGAACACCATGGCGATGTCGCGGTCGCGCGGCGGGATGTCGTTCACCACCGTGCCGCCGATGGCGATCTCGCCGCCGGTGATCTCCTCCAGCCCCGCGATCATGCGCAGCGTGGTGGATTTGCCGCAGCCCGAGGGGCCGACGAGCACCACGAATTCATGGTCGGCGATCTCGAGGTCGATGCCCTTCACCGCCTGCACGCCGCCCTCATACGCCTTGACGACCTTGCGGATCGAAACCTGCGCCATGGTTGGTTCAGCCCCTTGTCGCGCCGGCGCGAAGGCCGGCGGTGTCGTCATCGATGCGGCAGGACGGCGCGATGGCAGGCGGCGGCGCGGCGGCGAGGCGGCGCGCGGCGCGCCGGCGAAACCCCTTGCTGTGCACGCATCCCTCCCGTTGGCGGCCCGGTGTTCCGGGCCCGCGCTTTCCTGGCGCGGCAAGGTTACGCAGGCCGCAGCCCCGGCGGCAAGCGCACCAAGCGGCAGGGCGCGAGGTTGACCGACGCGGCGGGCCGGCCGAAGCATGGCGTGCATGGAAACCCCGCCCTGCGATGTCCTTGTCATCGGCGCCGGAATCGCCGGCGCCACCGCCGCCGCGCATTGCGCCGCCACGGGCCGCGCGGTGGCGCTGATGGAGGCGGAAGAAACCGCCGGCTACCACAGCACCGGCCGGTCGGCTGCGATCTGGATCCAGAACTACGGGCCGGCGGATGTGCGGCTGCTGTCGGCCGCATCGCGGCGCTTCTTCGAGGCGCCGCCCGAGGGCTTCGCCACCGCGCCGCTGTTCGCCCAGCGCCCGGTGGTGACGCTGGCACCCGAATCGCAGCGCGCGGCGCTGGCGGCGATGCTGGCTGAGGGCCAGGGGCTGGAGGCGATGGCGCCCGCGGCGGTGGCGGCGATGGGCCCGCCGCTGCGCCCCTTCTATGCCGTGGCCGCGGCGATCGAACGCGACGCCTTCGACATCGACGTGGCGGCGCTGCATGCCGGCTTCCTGGCGCAGCTGCGCCGCGCCGGCGGGGTGTTGGCGCTGCGCGCGCGCGCCGGGCGCATCTGGCGGCAGGGCAATCTGTGGCACGCCGAGGCCGCGGACGGGCGCGTGCTGCGCGCGGCGGTGCTGGTGAACGCGGCCGGCGCCTGGGGCGACGAAGTGGCCAGGCTTGCGGGCCTCGCGCCGCTTGGCCTGCAGCCGAAGCGCCGCACGGCGCTGATCATCGATCCCGGGCCGCATGATTGCGCCGCCTGGCCGCTGCTGGGCGATGCCGCGCATTCCTGGTACGTGCGGCCCGAGGCGCGGCGCAAGCTGATGGTCTCGCCGGCCGACGAGACGGACATGGACCCGCAAGACGTGCAGCCGGACGAGATCGACGTGGCGATCGCCGTGGACCGCATGCAGCAGGCCCTCGATATCCCGGTGCATCGCGTGGAGCATCGCTGGGCGGGGCTGCGCAGCTTCACGCCCGACCGTTCGCTGGCCATCGGCTTCGATGCCGGCGCGCCGGGCTTCCTGTGGATGATCGGCCAGGGCGGCTATGGCATCCAGACCGCGCCGGCGGCGGGGCGGCTGGTGGCCGGGCTGGTGGCCGGGGCGGTTGCGGATGACCTTGCCGCCGTGGTGCCGATGGTGGATCCCAATCGCTTCGCGAGGGCTTGAGCATGTCGCAGACACTTCCGACCCATGCCGATGTGCGCGAGGCCGCCGCGCGGATCGCGGGCCATGTCGTGCGCACGCCGATGCTGCGCCACGCGCTGCTGGATTCGCTGACGGGCGGCACCATCCTGGTGAAGCCGGAGCCGCTGCAGCGCACCGGCAGCTTCAAGCTGCGCGGCGCCACCAACGCCGCGCTGCGACTGACGCCGGCCGAGCGCGCGGCGGGCATCGTGACGCATTCCTCCGGCAATCACGGCCAGGCGGTGGCCTGCGCCTGCGCCATGCTGGGCATGCCCGCGCTGATCGCCATGCCGGCCGACGCGCCGGCGATCAAGGTGGAGAGCACGCGCCGCTGGGGTGCGGAGATCACCTTCTTCGACCGCAAGACGACCGACCGCGAGACGCTGGCGGTGCGGCTGGCCGCCGAGCGCGGCGGCACGGTGGTGCCGCCCTTCGACCATCCGGACGTGATCGCCGGCCAGGGCACGCTGGCGCTGGAACTGTTCGAGGATGCGGCGCAGGCCGGGCTCAGCCTCGATGCGCTCGCGGTGTGCACCGGCGGCGGCGGGCTGATCGCCGGCTGTGCCCTGGCGGCGGAGGGTGCCTCGCCGGGCACGCGTGTGTGGGCGGTGGAGCCGGAGGGCTGGGACGACACGAAGCGGTCGCTGGAGGCCGGCGCGCGCATCGCCAATGACGGGCAGGGCGAGACGATCTGCGATGCGTTGCTGTCGATGCGGCCGGGCGCGATCACCTTCGCGGTGAACCAGCCCAGGCTGGCCGGCGGCATCGTGGTGACCCGCGCGGAGGTGTTCGCCGCCATGCGCTTCGCCTTCCAGCATCTTAAGATCGTGGTGGAGCCCGGTGGCGCGGTGGCGCTGGCGGCGGTGCTGGCGGGCAAGGTGGATGCGTGCGGCAAGGTGGTGGGCGTGGTGGTCAGCGGCGGGAATGTGGACCCGGCGGTGTTCGCGCAGGCGCTGGCGGCGTGATGCTGCTGCCGCGTCTCGGCGCGGCGGCCATCGCCGCCGGCCTGCTGGCCGGGTTGGCCGCGGGGCAGCTGCCGGGCGTGCATCCGCGCGGCGCGATCCTGATCGGCTGGTGCGCCGGCATCGCGCTGCATGGCGCGCTGGTGCTGCGCTTCCTGCTGCGCGCCTCGCCGCAGATGCTGCGCGAAGGCGGGCTGCTGCAGGACCGCAGCCGCTGGTCGATGATCGGCGTGACGGCGGGTGCCTCGCTGGCGGCGCTCGGCGCGGTGGCGTGGGAGATCGGCGGGGCGGCGCCGACGGCGCCCTTCTCGTTGCCGCTCGGCGTCGTCACCATCGTGCTGTCCTGGACCTTCATCCACACGTGCTTCGCCTACCACTACGCGCATGCGTATTGGCGCGACGGCGGCGGGCTGGATTTCCGCGGCCAGTCGGCGCCGGATGGGCTGGAGTTCCTCTACTTCGCCTTTGGCATCGGCATGACCTGCGCGGTCTCGGACGTGAACACCACCTCGCCGGCGGTGCGGCGGCTGGTGCTGGCGCAGGGGCTGTGCGCCTTCGCCTTCAACGCGCGGTGGTGGGGGCGGCGGTGAACGTGCTGGCCTGACGCGCCAGCTGCGTTACCAGACCAATGGCATGGCGGCGTGACGTGCGGCCGGCTTTAGCCGGCCGAGCGGCCGAATGGCCGCCGCGCCCAGTGGCGCGAGGCAAGCGGCCGGAGGCCGCGCCCGCCGTTTGAGGGCACAGACAAAAAGGATACCAACGAGTCGATGTAATCGACCGTTGGTATCAAACTGTGCGCGGGCCGCCGCGGCGCAGGCGCGGCAGCATGCGCCCCGCCACGCCGTCGCGCCGCACCAGCGCGTGCCACAGCGTCGCCGCCACATGCAGCGCCACGGCGCCGAGCATGACGTTGCCCAGCACCTCATGCACGCCTTCCAGCGTCTTGCGCAGGCCGAGGCCGTTGAGCAGCGGCGGGATCTCGAACCAGCCGAGCACCGGGAAGGGCGCGCGGCCCGACATGGCGATGGCGAGGCCCGAGAGCGGCAGCGCCAACATCAGCGCATACAGCAGCAGGTGCGCCGCCTGTGCGAAGCGCCTCTCCCAGGCGGGCGCCGCGCTGTCATCCGGCGCGCCGCCCAGCAGCCGCGCCAGCAGGCGCGGCAGCAGCAGGGCCGCGACGGAGAGGCCGAAGGCGGCGTGCGCACCGAGCAGGAAGGCCTTCTCAGGGCCGCGCGGCGCGTCCTCGACGAGCTGCGCGATCAGCCAGGCGCCGCCGATCGCGACGGCCATGGTCCAGTGCAGCACGATGTTGGGGAGGCTGTAGCGGGGGGTCATGCGAAGCTCCTGCGGCAGGGCGGGCGCAGGAGGGGATGCCGGAGGAACCGGGCTGCGTCATTGACGGAACGCAGGCCGAGCGGCGGCGGCGGCACCAGCGCCGCCGCGGCGCATCACAAGGCGGCGATCAGCCCGCGCTCGCCATCCGGCCGCGCCTGCTTCAGCCCGGCGCGACGTTGGCGCGGGCGGCCTTCGGCACGTCCTCCGGCGCCGCATCGCCCACATCGTCGGACCAGATGCTCAGCCTGCCGAACACGCCGGGCGAGCGGCGCGCCAGCTTGCGCCGGGCGATCGCCTCGATGCGGGCGCGCGATTCGGCGAAGCACACCAGCAGCAGGGCCGGCTTGAAGTGGCGGCGCGAACTGAGATCCTGCAGCGCCTGGCGGGAGATGGCGCAGGGCACCGTCTCCTCGCCCGACTGGATGTCGAACAGCACGCATTGGCCATCCCAGCGCGGATGCGCGGTGCCGGTGGCCGTGCTCATGGCGCCACCTTGCGGCGGCGCCGGCCGCGTGTCTCGGGGCGCGGGCCGAGGGCCAGCAGCCGGGCGCGGACGATCTCGTCCAGACCCTCGCAGGCGACGGCGGCGATCATCCGGCGCGTGCCGGCATCCATCGGCTGCAGCAGCTGCGCGCGCTGGGCGACGCGCCGCGCGCCCTGGGGGCCGGTGCCGAGCGCCACGGGTGGGCGCGGCGTGGCCGCCTGGCGGGCTGCGTGCGGGACGGCGGGGCGCACAACAATGGGACGGGCGACAGGGCGCGACATCGCGATCCTCCACCCTGCGGAAGCGGATGGGGCAGGCACCCTTCCGCAGGAACGGTGCCTGTCGTGTCACGGGGAGGGGCCAGCAGCGGTTCCGCTGGTCCGTGCGACCAGCGGTAGATGGGGTGCCGCGCCGGCTATGCAATGTGCCTCAGCCGAGCCGCGGCCAGAGCCGGCGTGCCAGCAGCAGCGCCAGCAGCCCCTCCGCGCCCACCACCATGGTGGCGGTGGAGGCGCCGAGCAGGCTCGACATGATGCCGATATGCAGGAAGCCCAGCAGGCCGAGCCCGATGCAGAAGGACAGCACGCCCAGCGCGCGGGAGCGCAGCTCGCCGGGCGCGGCCACGTAGACCAGCGTGCCCTGGGTGATGGCGAAGCAGGCGCTGCCCACGCCCATCAGCAGCAGCGCCCCGCCCGCCGGCAGCGCCGCCGGCGAAGCCGCGAAGGCCACGAGCATCGCCAGATACAGCGCCGTGCCGCCGACATAGAGCCTGGGGTAGTTCCTGCTGCGCGCCAGCCACAGGATCATCGCCGCGCCGGCCAGCGCGCCCAGGCCATCCATGGCGGCGAGCAGCCCCGTGCCGCCGGCGCCAAGGCCCAGGCGCTGCTGCGCGATCACCGGCACCATGCTGGTGCAGGGCCAGGCGAAGATGTTGAACACCACCGTCACCGCCATGATGCCGGCCATGCCCGGCGCGCGCAGCACCACGCCGAAGCTCTCCATCGTCTGCCGCAGGACGGAGCCCGCGCGCGGCGGCAGGATGGTGCTGCGGTGGGCCATGCCGAGCGTGGCGAGGATGGCGGCGCAGTAGAGCAGCGCGGCCAGCAGGAAGGGCGCGGCCAGGCCTTGCCAGGCCAGCAGGATGCCGCCCGCCGCGGGGCCCAGCACGCGGCTGGCATTGTTGCCGATGACCTCCAGCGACATGGCCTGGCCCATGCGGGCGCTGCCGACGATCTCGCCCATCATCATGCGGCGCACGGGGTTGTCGGCGGCCCAGGACAGGCCGTTGAGGAAGCTGGCCACGGCGATGTGCCAGATCTGGACATGGCCGGTGGCGGCGAGCAGCGCGAGCGCGCCCGCCGCCACCGCCTGCAACGCCAGCACCGCGACCAGCGCGTCGCGGCGCTGCACGCGGTCGGCCACTACGCCGACGAAGGCGCCGAACAGGCCCATCGGCAGCATGCGCAGCAGCGTCATTGCGGAGACCAGCAGCGCGCTTTCGGTCTCGCGCCAGACCACGACGCCGATGACCAGCATCTCGAGCCAGCGCGCGATGGTGACAGCCAGCCCCGCCGCCCAGAGGCGTCGGAAATCCCCGAGGCCAAAGACGCCGCGGCCGTTTCCCCTGTCCAAGCGCCTTGTCCCGGCTGTGACGCTTGAGTGTCGCAGCCCGGACGCTGCGCCTCAAGCGGGGGGCGGCGCCTGCGGGACACTCACCGGGCCGGCACGGCCGGCCCCGCGCACAGCGCCACAATCTCGCCAGCGCAACAGCGCGTCGGCGCGCAGCCAAGCCGCCGTAGGCGGCGCCCGGCGCCTGAGGGCCCGTTAGCGCAACGGCAAGGCGTAGACCAGCCCGCCCTCGGTCCATAGGCGGTTCGGCCCGCGTGGCAGGTTCACCGGGGTCTGCGGGCCGAAATGGCGGTCGTACAGCTCGCCGTAATTTCCCAGCGCGCGGATGATGTTGAACGCCCAGGCCGGGTCGATCTTCAGCGACTGGCCGAGCTCCGGCGTGACGCCGAGCAGGCGGCGCGTGTTGGGGTTTGTGCTGGTGCGGCGGCGTTCCTCGGCATTGGCGCGCGTCACGCCCTGTTCCTCGGCCTCGATCAGCGCGTAGGTGAACCAGCGCACCAGGTCGAACCACTCCTCGTCGCCGCGGCGCAGATAGGCGCCGTAGGGCTCCTTCGAGAAGCGCTCGTCGAGGATGGTCCAATCCGCCGGCCGCGGCATGGAGGAGCGAACGCCCGCCAGCTGCGAGGCATCGGTGCCGAAGGCATCGCACCGCCCGGCCTGCAGCGCGTCGGAGGCCTGATCGGTGCGTTCGAAGAGCACCGGGCGGAAGGGCACGTTGATGCTGCGGAAATAGTCCGCCGTCACCTGTTCGTTGGTGGTGCCCTGCACCAGGCAGATCGTGGCGTCGCGCAGATCCGCCACCTTCGCCACGCCGAGGCTGGCGCGCACCATGAAGCCGTGGCCGTCGTAGAAATAGGTCACGGCATGGCGCAGGCCGAGCGTGGTGTCGCGCAGCATGGTCTGCGTCGAGGTGCGGAACAGCACGTCCACCTCGCCCGAGCCCAGCGCGGTGAAGCGCGTGGAGGAGGAGAGCGGCACGAAGCGCACCTTGGTGGCATCGTTGAAGATCGCCACGGCCAGGCCGCGGCAGAGATCGACATCCATGCCCTGCCATACGCCGCGGCTGTCGGGCGCGGCGAAGCCGGCGACGCCGGTGTGGATGCCGCAGACCAGCTGGCCGCGCGCGCGCACGGTATCGAGTGTTGGCCCGGCGCTGGCGGGTGCCGTATGGAGGATGCCCGCGCCAAGCATCATCGCCGCGGCCGTGAGGCCTCGTGCCCAGGACATATGATGTCTCCCTGTTGGTAATGCGGGATGGTCGCGCCGGGCTGCGGCGCGAGTCAACGGCCTAAACTTACGCGGGCACCGCAAGCCCGGCATCGGTGATGCGGCCATCCTCCATCGCGACGATCCGGTCCGCGATGTCGAGGATGCGCGGATCATGCGTCACCAGCAGGATGGGCACGCCGCGCGACTTGGCGAGGTTGCGCAGCAGCTGCACCACCTCATGCCCGCTGACCTTGTCGAGGGCCGCCGTCGGCTCGTCGGCCAGCACCAGGCCGGGCTCGGCGGCCAGGGCGCGCGCCACGGAGACGCGCTGGCGCTGCCCGCCCGAGAGCTGGGAGGGCAGCTTGCGCACATGATCGGCGAGGCCGACGGCGGCCAGCAGCTCATCCGCGCGCGCCAGCCGCGCGGCCTCGGCCATGCCGCCATCCTGTTCCAGCGCCATCGCCACGTTCTGCCGCGCGGTGAGGAAGCCGAGCAGGTTGTGGTTCTGGAAGATGAAGCCGATGCGGCGGCGCAGCCGCACGCGCGTGGCCTCGCCGGCGCCGCGCAGCTCCTCGCCCAGAACCTGGGCGCTGCCCTCCTGCATGGCGCGCAGCGCGCCGATGAGGGTCAGCAGCGTGGTCTTGCCGCTGCCCGAGGGGCCGGTGAGCAGCACGATCTCGCCGGGGCCGACGGCGAGATCGATATCGCGCAGCACGGGCTTGCGCAGCTCGCCCTCGCCGTAGGCGTAGGTGACGTCGCGGAGGATGACGGGGTTGCCCATGCGCGGCGCCTCAGAACATGTCGGCCGGGTTGGCGTCGCGCAGCTTGCGCATGGCCAGCAGGCCGGCGACGGCGCACATTGTGAAGATCATCAGGAACACGTTGGTGGCGCGCGTGGCGTCCATCGCCAGCGGCAGGAAGGTGGCGGCGCCGATCACGTCATACAGCAGGGTGGAGGCGATGAGGCCCGGGATGAAGCCGGTGACGGCCAGGATCAGCGCCGCGCCCAGCACGACGCGGGAGAGGTAGAAGTTGGAATAGCCCATCGCCTTCAGCGTGGCGTATTCCTTGAGGTGGCCGGCGATGTCGCTGAACAGGATCTGGTAGACGATCACCATCCCCACCACGAGGCCCATCAGGCTGCCGAAGGCGAAGATGAATCCGATCGGCGTCGCGTCCTCCCAATAGGCGCGCTCATGCGCCAGCAGCTGCGCCTGGGTCAGCACCATCACGTCGGGCGGCAGGATCTGCACGAGTCTTCGTTGGACGTCAGCAATGTCGGCGCCGGGGCGCAGGCGGATGGCGACCAGATCGACGGCGCTGGGCTGGCGTTCCTTCACCAGGCGGCGGAAATTCACCTCCGACAGCACGAGGTTGCCATCGGCGCCGAAGCTGGGCCCGATCTCGACCAGGCCGACCACATCGACATCGCGCTGGCCGACCTCGACGCTGAGCGGGCCTTCCGCCAGCAGCCGCGCGATGGCGCCGAATTCGGGGCGCGAGCGCGCATCGAAGGCCACGGTGTCGGGGCGTTTCAGCGCCTCCACCAGCGGTGCGAGGCCCGGGAAATCCAGCACGCCGGCATCGGTATCGACGCCGATCAGCTGGATGGCGCGGCGCGAGCCGTTCTCCGGGTTCCGCCAGGTGGCCTGCGCCAGATAGACCGGCACGGCGCGCTCGACCTCCGGCAGGGCCAGCGCCTGGTAGGCGCGCACGCGCGGCAGCGGTTCCGGGCGGAAGCTGGCGGTGGTGGTGGGGTGCATCAGGAAGATGTCGCCGCGCATCGCGCCGATCAGCGCGGTGGCGCTGTCGAATAGGGCGCTGCGGAAGCCCAGCTGCATGAACACCAGCACGCAGGCGAACATGACGCCGGCGATGGCGGAGGCGAGGCGCGCCTTCTCGCTGCGCAGCTGCCGCCAGGCGAGGCGCAGCGCCAGCAGGCTGGCGGCCGCGAAGCCCGGCGCGCGCCGCGCCGGCGGCGTGCTGGCCGCCGCCACGGGCGCGTTCAGCTCGGGCGCCCAGGGCAGCAGGCGGCGGATTTCGTTCATGGCCGGATCGCCACCTGCACCTGCATGTTGGAACGCCGTGCCAGCGCGGCGGTGCCGGCGGCATCGAGCGCGAGGCGCACCTCGACGGTGCGCGCATCCACCGCGGCCACCGGATCGGTCGTGCCCTGCACGCTGCGGCGCACCTGCCAGCCGATCTCGCGCACCGTGGCAGAGAAGCGGCGCGGCTCGCCGGCCACCAGCACCTCGGCCGGCGCGCCTGTCCGCAGGCGGGGCAGGTCGGTCTCGAACACCTCCGCCACGACATCCATGGCGGAGAGATCGGCCATCTCCAGCACGCCCTCATTGCCCACGCGCTCACCCGCGCGGGCGATGAGGCGCAGCACGGTGCCGGCGATGGGCGCGCGCAGCCGCGCCTGCGCCGCCTCCACCCGGGCGCGCGTGACGGCGGCCTCGGCGGCGGTGAGCTCGGCCTCGGCCAAAGCGAGGTCCTCGGGGCGCGGGCTGAGCAGCGTGTCGAGCGCGGCCTCGGCCTCGGCGCGTTCGGCGCGGGTGCGGTTGGCGAGGAAGCGGGCGCGCTCGGCGGTGGCCTCCGCACCGGCGCCGGTGCGCTCCAGCCGCTCGGCGCGCTCGGCCTCGCGGCGGGCGGAGGCCTCGGCATTGCGCAGCGCCTCGATGCGCGCGCGCTGCGCGGCGATCTCGGAAGGGCGGCCGGCGGCGCGGGTGCGTTCCAGCCGGGCGCGCGATTGCGCCAGCTGCGCCTCGGCCTGGGCGAGGGCGGCATCCTTCACGCCGGCATCGTGGAATTCCGCCAGCACCTGGCCGGCCTGCACCTGTGCGCCCTCGGCCACCAGCAGCCGTTCGATGCGCGTGCCTTCCTGGGCGCTGCCGGGGGCGAGGCGGAGGATGCGCGAGGCGGGCTCGACACGGCCCAGCGCGCCGACGCCGACGGGGCCTGAGGGGGCTGCCGCCACGGGTGGGGTCGCCGGGCGATCGGCGCCGCCCTGGCCCATGAACACGAAGCCCGCCGCGCCCAGAACAGCGAGCAGGGCGGCGCCCAGATAGAGGCGGCGGCGGCTCATCGCGGGGGCTCCATCAGGCGCATCAGGGCGGCGCGCATGGCCGCGCGCTCGGCATCGGTGGGCGTGTAGAGGCGGAACATGCGGGCCATGAACATGCCATCGCAGGCGGCGGTGATGGCATCGCCCGCGCCGGGCGGCAGGCCATCGGCGGCGATGTCGCGGCGCATGCGGGCGATGACGGCGCGGATCGGGTCGAGCAGCGCGGGGTCGTGGTGGAAGGCGGCGCGGAATACGGCGCCGGCCAGATCGTGGCGCTCGTTGCAGGCCATCTCACCCTCGCCGAAGCCCCATTCGAGGTTGGCGCGGGCGACGCGGCCCGGCCCCTCGGGCTGGCTGGCGACGCAGGATTCGTATTCGCGCTCCATGTAGTCGGCGAGGCGCCGCAGCATGGCGTCCAGCAGCGCCTCCTTGGAGGCGAAGTGGTACAGAAGGCCGCCCTTGGACACCCCGGCATCGCGCGCCGCGGCCTCGAGCGTGAGGCCGGCCACGCCGCGCGCCTGCACGATGGCTGCCGCCGCATCGAGGATGCGGGAGCGGGCGTCCTGGGCGGGGACCTGGGCGAGGGCGGGGGCAGGGGCGGCGGGGTGGTCGGCCATGGGCCTCAACTATACCGGCTGGACGGTATGTCAAGAACAAACCGTCCAGCCGGTATAGTGACCCTACAGGATGCGGCCGAGGAACTCCCTGGTGCGGGGGTCGCGCGGGGCGGCGAAGAATTCGGCGGGCGGGGCGTGCTCCACGATCACGCCGCGATCGGTGAAGTAGATGTGGTCCGCCACCTCGCGTGCGAAGCCCATCTCATGGGTGACGAGAAGGCAGGTCATGCCCTCCTCGGCCAGTTCGCGGATGGTGAGCAGAACCTCCTTCACCGTCTCGGGGTCGAGGGCCGCCGTTACCTCGTCGAACAGCATCACCTCGGGCTGCATGCACAGGCTGCGCGCGATGGCGACGCGCTGCTGCTGGCCGCCGGAGAGTTCGCCCGGATAGGCATCCTCCTTGCCCTCGAGGCGCACCTTGGCCAGCAGGGCGCGGGCGCGGGCCTCCACCGCGCGGCGCTCCTGCTTCAGCACGTGCAGCGGCGCCATCATGATGTTCTGCAGCGCGGTGCGGTGCGGGAACAGGTTGTACTGCTGGAACACCATGCCGACGCGCCGGCGCAGCGCGATGCGGTCCAGCGCCGGGTCGGTCACGGTGATGCCGGCGACGGTGATGGCGCCCGCATCCACCGGCACCAGCGCGTTGATGCAGCGCAGCAGCGTGGACTTGCCCGAGCCCGAGGGGCCGATGATGCAGATCGCCTCACCGCGCGCGACATCGAGCGAGACATCGCGCAGCACCTCCACGGCGCCGAAGCGCTTGGAGACGCCGCGCAGCGAGACCAGCGCGCTCATGCCCGCCCCCTCATGCCCGCCCCCTCACGCCCGGCCCTGGGCGCGGGCTTCGAGCCAGCGGGTGAGGCGCGCGATGGGCCAGCAATAGGCCAGGAAGGCCAGCAGCAGCGCGCCATACATGGGGATCAGCAGGTCGCCGCGGCGTTCGGCGTTCAGCGCGCCGCGCGTCAGCGTCATCGCCTCCTCGACGCCGACGATGGAGGTGAGCGGCGTGGACATGATGAGGATGGCATAGAGGTTCATCCAGGGCGGCAGCATGCGCTTCACGCATTGCGGCAGGATCACCATGCGCAGCGTCTGCCCGCGGCTGAAGGCGAGGCTTTCCGCCGCCTCCCACTGCCCGGAGGGCAGCGACTGCACGGCGCCGCGCACGATCTCGCTGACATTGGCCATCACCGGCAGGGTGAGGCCGATGGTGGCGCGCAGCCAGTTTGGGATCTCGAAGGTCTCGCCCAGGATGGTGACGCGGAAGGGCAGCATGAAGATGCAGTAGAACAGCAACACCAGCCACGGCGCGTTGCGGAAGAACTGCGTCAGCGCCCAGGAGCCGAGGCGCAGCGGCGGCAGCAGCGAGATCTGGCACAGGCCGAGGGCGAGGCCCAGCAGCGTGCCGACGGCCATGGCGATGACGCTGATCAGGATGTTCAGCGCGAAGCCCTGGCTGATCAGCGGCGTCCATTTCGCGATCACCGCCAGCACGCTCTCCTGCGCAGGCGCCATCTGCGCCTGCGCCGCGCCGGCGGCCAGCAGGATGCCGAGCGCGACACCGACCACCCAGCGCCCATCCACCGCGCCGAGGTGCCATTCGGCGGGCCGCGGCGCGGCGCGGGGCAGCAGCACCGGAAGGTCGGTCGGCCCCAGCCTCATGCGCCGAAGCCCGGCATGCGCAGCGCGCGTTCCCAGCGATGCATCATCCAGACCAGCAGGCTGACCAGGCCGATATAGATCAGCAGCAGCAGGTTCATCATCTCGGTCACGTTCAGCGTGTCGGACCAGATCTGGTTGGCCACGTAGAGCATCTCGGGCACGCCGATGGCGTACGCGAGTGTGGTGGTCTTCACCAGGTTGACCAGGTTGTTGTTCAGCGAGGGCAGGCACACCCGGAAGGCCAGCGGCAGCACCACCTGGCGATAGGCGCCGAGGCGCGAATAGCCGAGGGATTCCGCGGCCTCCACGGTGGCGCGGGGCACTGCCTCGATGCCGCTGCGGAAGATCTCCACGTTGAAGGCGCCGGCGAACAGCGAGAGCGCGACCAGCGCCCAGGTGAAGTTCGACACCAGCGGCACCTCCATGCCGATGTCATCGGGCACCGTGGGGGTGATGGCGCCGAGGGCGAAGAAGAAGAAATACATCTGCACCAGCGGCGGCGTGTTGCGGAAGAAGCCGACATAACCCGCCACCAGCCAGCGCAGCGGCGCGAAGCGGGCGCCCTGCGCGAAGGCGCCCAGCACGCCGAGTGCGAGGGACAGCAGCACCGACCAGAAGGCGAGCTGGCAGGTGACGAGGAAGCCGTTCCAGAAGCGCCGGGCGTCGAAGGGGTCGTGGAAGACCGAGAAGTTCCAGCCGGTGGTGGCGCGCAGATCCTGGAAGAAGGCGGCGATCAGCTCCATCCGCGCGCCGCCGGCACCCTCATTCGCAACGCCTCCGGCATGCTGATTCCGAACGCCTTCTGCGTTACGGCACGTGGTCCTTCAGCGCCTCGTGCATGCGGCGCAGGAAGGCGCTTTCGGCGATGCCGGCCTCCTGCTCCCACTTCAGCAGCTGGCCGCTGCGGTGCCAGCCGGCGACCATGCCGGACATGAAGCGGCCGAGCGGGCGGTTCAGATCATCCAGCCGCACGGCGAGGCCCCAGGGCGTGTCGCTCTGGCTCGGCAGCGGCATGTGCCATTCGCGCCAGCGGCCGGAGGGATCGCCCAGCATCACGGCGATGAGGTTGTCGTCGTAGATCCAGCCGACGCAGCGGCGCTGCGTCAGCGCCGTCTCGACCTCGGCGATGCCGGTGAAGGCCACCACCTCGACGCCGAAGCGCTCGGTGGCGGGGCGGTTGTACCACGCGCCCTGGATGGCGCAGAGCTGGCGGCCGCGCAGCTGTCCCCATTCGCGCACCGTCACGTTGCGCGGCAGCAGCACGTTGAAGCCCGAGGAATAGTAGTTGGGGTGCACGATGCCGACGATGCCGCGGCGCTCGGCCGTGTCCGACATCGTGGCGATCATCACGTCGATCTGGCCCTGCGCGAGGAACTGCATGCGGTTGGCGGCCACCACCGGCACGAATTCCACCTGCACGCCGAGCACGCGCGCCACGTCGCGCGCCATCTCGATCTCCATGCCCTCGAACTGGCCGGCGGGATTGCGGAAGCCCCAGGGCCGGTAATCCGCCCGCACGCCGACGCGCAGCCGCCCTTCGCGCAGGATGCGCGAGAGGCTGTCGGCCGCCGCACTGGCTGCCGGGGCGGCGCCGGGGGTGGGCGCGGGGGTTGGCGCGGGCTGGGCCTGGCTGGTGGCGATGCCGCCCGCCATGGCCAGGGAAGCGGCGAGCATGGCACGCCGGAGAAGGGGGACGAGGCGCATGGCAACTCCTGCAGCGGATCCGCAGGGCGAAGGCTAGCGGCCGGAGCGGCGGGGCGGATTGACCAAGGGCGGCACCGACTTGCCCGTGGGCGACACCGCGCGCTCCGCCCGCGGCGGCAGGCCGAAGCGCGCGCGATAGGCGCGGGAGAAATGCGCGGCCGACACGAAGCCGCAGGCCATGGCGGTTTCCAGCACGCCGAGCGGCCCCTGGCGCAGCAGCAGCCGCGCGCGATCGAGCCGCAGGTCTCGGTAGTGCTCGCCCACGGTGCTGCCGAGCTGGCTGCGGAACAGGCGCTCCAGCTGCCGCAGCGAGACGCCCCCGAGCCGGGCCAGCGCGGCCCGGGGCAGCGGTTCCTCCAGGCTGGCGGCCATGGCGTCCAGCACCGCGAGCAGGCCGGGATGGGTGACGCCGTAGCGCTCGCGCGGGTGCATGCGCTGCGTCTCGGCACCCTCGCGGATGCGCGAATGCAGGAACCATTCGGAAACCGCGGCGGCCAGGGCGCGGCCATGTGCCGCGCGGATCAGCGCGATCATCATGTCCATCGCGGCGATGCCGCCGGAGCTGGTGCAGCGGTCGCGGTCGATCTCGAACAGCGCGCCGGTGAGCTGCAGCGTCGGGAAATCCTCCTGCAAGGCGGGGATGTGCTCCCAATGCGCGGTGCAGCGGCGGCCGGCCAGCAGCCCGGCGCGCGCGAGGATGTAGGGGCCGCCGGAGATGCCGCCGAGGCGCAGGCCGCGCGCGGCATGGCCGCGCAGCCAGGCCATCGTCGCGGCGTCGCGGAACAAGGCGGGGTTGCCGCCGGCGCAGACGAACAGGTCATCCACGTCGAGCGGCTTCTCCAGGCCCTGGTCGGGCACGATGGCGACGCCGTTGGAGGCCAGCACCGGCTTGCCGTCTGGCGACACATGTTTCCACGCATAGAGCGTGCGGCCGGACAGCGTGTTGGCGGCGCGGTAGGGCTCCATCGCGCAGCTATAGGCAATCAGCGCGAAGCCCGGGATCAGCAGGAAGCCGATGCGGCGGGGGGGCGCGTCGTTCAGCGGCAAGCCGGCGTCGTTCTCGGGCATGGAAGGCGCAGGCTTGCTGGCAGATTGCCCCGGGTCAACACCGGGCTTCCCTGCGGATGACCTATTCCGTCCTGTCGCTGCTGCGCAACGCCTTCACCGGCAACCGAAGCTGGACGCCGGTGTGGCGCTTCCCCGAGCCCAAGGCGGCCTACGACACCATCGTGGTGGGTGGCGGCGGGCATGGGCTGGCCACGGCCTATTACCTGGCGAAGCTGCATGGCATCACCGACGCGGCAGTGGTGGAGAAGGGCTATCTCGGCTCCGGCAATGTAGGGCGCAACACCACCATCATCCGCTCCAACTACCTGCTGCCGGGCAACACGCATTTCTACGAGCATTCGCTGAAGCTGTGGGAAGGGCTGGAGCAGGACATCAACTACAACGCCATGGTCAGCCAGCGCGGCGTGCTGAACCTGTGCCATTCGGATGCGCAGCGCGACGCCTATGCGCGGCGCGGCAACGCCATGCGGCTGGCCGGCGTCGATTCCGAATTGCTGGATGCCGCGCAGGTGCGCGCCATGGTGCCGGGGCTGAACATGGATGCCGCGCGGTTTCCGGTGAAGGGCGGGCTGCTGCAGCGCCGCGGCGGCACGGTGCGGCATGATGCGGTGGCCTGGGGCTATGCGCGCGCCGCCGATGCGCGCGGCGTCGATCTGCTGCAGAACACCGAGGTGACCGGCATTCGCGTGGAGGGCGGGCGGGTGCGCGGCGTGGAGACCACCCGCGGCTTCATCGCCGCGCGCCGCGTGGCGCTGGCCTGTGCGGGCAATTCCTCGCGCGTGGCGGCGATGGCCGGGCTGCGCCTGCCGATCGAGAGCCATGTGCTGCAGGCCTTCGTCTCGGAGGCGGTGAAGCCCATGCTGGACACGGTGGTGACCTATGGCGCCGGGCATTTCTACGTCAGCCAGTCCGACAAGGGCGGGCTGGTGTTCGGCGGCGACATCGATGGCTACAACTCCTACGCCCAGCGCGGCGGCATGCCGGTGGTGCAGGATGTGATGGAGATGGCGGTGCAGCTGTTCCCCGCCACCAGCCGGCTGCGTTACCTGCGGCAATGGGGCGGCATCATGGACATGTCGATGGATGGATCGCCGATCATCGACCGCACGCCGATCGAGGGTTTGTTCCTGAATTGCGGCTGGTGCTATGGCGGCTTCAAGGCCACGCCGGCCTCCGGCTGGTGCTTCGCGCACACCATCGCGACCGGCCAGCCGCATGCGCTGAACGCCGCCTTCCGGCTGGACCGTTTCGCCTCCGGCGCGGTGCTGGACGAAAAGGGCGCGGGCGCCCAACCGAACCTGCACTGAGGCGAACCTGCATTGAGATGATGATCCCCTGCCCCTTCTGCGGCCCGCGCGGCAGCGAGGAATTCACCATCCTCGGTGCGGCCGACCTGGCGCGCCCGGCGCCCGACGCCCCGGCCGAGGCGTGGCATGACTACGTGCATCTGCGCGAGAACGCGGCCGGCGCGCATGCCGAGCTGTGGCACCACGCGCAGGGCTGCCGGCAATGGTTGCGCGTCACGCGCGACACGCGCAGCCACGCGGTGCTCGGCGCGGCGGCCTGCCGGCCATGACGCGCCTTGCCACCGGCGGGCTGATCGACCGCGCGCAGGGCCTGCGCTTCACCTTCGACGGGCGCTTCTATGCCGGCCATGCGGGCGATACGCTGGCCTCGGCGCTGCTGGCCAATGGCGTGCGGCTGGTGGGGCGCAGCTTCAAGTATCACCGCCCGCGCGGCGTCTGGGGCCTGGGCGCGGAGGAGCCGAACGCGCTGGTGGAGCTGCGCGGCGATGCGCGGCGCGAGCCGAACACGCGCGCCACCACGGCCGAGCTGTACGATGGGCTGGTGGCGCGCAGCCAGAATCGCTGGCCCTCGCTGGGCTTCGACGTGATGGCGGTGAACGGGCTGGCGGGCCCGCTGATCTCGGCCGGTTTCTATTACAAGACCTTCATGTGGCCGGCGGCCTTCTGGGAGAAGCTGTATGAGCCGCTGATCCGCCGCGCCGCCGGCCTCGGCCGCGCGCCCGAGGCGCCCGACCCCGACCATTACGAGCGCGCGCATCTGCATTGCGACGTGCTGGTGATCGGCGCCGGTCCCGCCGGCCTGGCGGCGGCGCTGGCGGCCGGGCGCAGCGGCGCGCGCGTGGTGCTGGCCGACGAGGATGCGCGGCCGGGTGGCCGGCTGCTGGCCGACCGGCAGGAGATCAACGGCGCGCCGGCGCATCTGTGGGCGGCGCAGGTGCTGGCGGAACTCGCCAGCCTGCCGGATGTCACGGTGCTTGCGCGCACCACCGTGTTCGGCGTGTTCGACGATGGCCACTACGCGGCGCTGGAGCGCGTGGCCGACCATCTCGCGGAACCGCCGCCGGGCCAGCCGCGGCAGCGCGCCTGGACCATCGTCGCGAAGCGCGCCGTGCTGGCGGCGGGCGCGGTGGAGCGGCCCATCGCCTTCGCGGGCAACGACGTGCCGGGCGTGATGTCGGCCGCGGCGCTGCGCGGCTATCTCAACCGCTACGCCGTGCTGCCGGGCCGCCGCGCCGTGGTGTTCACCGCCGGCGACGATGGCTGGCGCACGGCTTCCGACCTGCTGGAGGCCGGTGCGGAGGTGACGGTGGTGGATGCGCGCGCCGAAGTTGCGCCCGCGGTCGCGGCGACCGCCGCGCGCGCCCGAAAAGTGCTGGGCGGGCGCGTGCTGGGCACCCGCGGCGGGCAGGGGCTGCGCGGCGTGGAGCTGGCGCAGGGCGAGGTGGTGCCGGCCGAGCTGCTGGCCGTGGCCGGCGGGTGGAACCCGACGCTGAACCTCGCCTCGCATCACGGCGGGCGGCCGGTGTGGAATGCAGCGCTGGCGGCCTTCACACCGGGCGCGCCGCCGCCGGGCCTGAGCGTCGCGGGCGCCGCGGCGGGGCGCATGACGCTGGCCGCCTGCCTGGCCGATGGCGCGGCGGCGGGGCTGGAAGCGGCGCGTGCCACCGGCCATGAGGGACAGACGCTGGCGCTGCCGCGCGCCGATGACGAGCCGGCCGGGCTGGCGGCGCTGTTCCATGTGCCCGGCGGGCGGCGCAAGGCCTTCGTGGATTTCCAGCACGACGTGACGGCGGACGACATCGCGCAGGCGGCGCGCGAGGGCTTCCGCTCGGTGGAGCATGCCAAGCGCTACACCACCCTCGGCATGGCGACCGACCAGGGCAAGACGGCGAACCTCGTGGGCCTCGCCATCCTGGCCGAGGCGACGGGGCGCAGCATTCCCGAAACCGGCACCACCATGTTCCGCCCGCCCTACACGCCGGTCACCATCGGCGCGCTGGCGGGCCACCATGTCGGGCGGGATTTCCGCCCGCTGCGCCGCACGCCGCTGCATGGCTGGGCAGCGCGCAACGGGGCGAGCTTCGTCGAGGTGGGCCCCTGGCTGCGCGCCGAATGGTATGCCCGGCCCGGCGAGCGCGGCTGGCGCGACAGCGTGGACCGCGAGGCGCTGGCCGTGCGCGCGGCGGCCGGGGTTTGCGATGTCTCCACGCTGGGCAAGATCGAGGTGGTGGGCCCGGGTGCGGCCGCGCTGCTCGACCTCGTCTATGCCAACGACATCGCGACGCTGCCGGTGGGCCGCATCCGCTACGGCGTGATGCTGCGCGAGGACGGCTTCGTGATGGATGATGGCACCTGCGCGCGGCTCGGCGCCGAGCGCTTCTTCATCACCACCACCACGGCGAATGCCGGGCGCGTGACGCAGCACCTGGAATTCTGCCACCAGGTGCTGCGGCCCGAGCTGGACGTGGCCATGTTCTCCGCCACCGATGCCTGGGCGCAGCTCGCTCTCGCCGGCCCGCGCGCGCGCGAGGTGCTGGCGCGGGTGGTGGATGCCGGCGTTGATGTGTCGAACGCCGCGCTGCCGCACATGGCCTGCATCGAGGCGAGCGTCTGTGGCGGGCTGCCGGCGCGGCTGTACCGGCTGTCCTTCTCCGGCGAGCTGGCCTTCGAGATCGGCGTGCCGGCCGACCATGGCGAGGCCTTCATCGAGGCGCTGATGCAAGCCGGCGCGCCGCTCGGCCTGGTGCCCTACGGCACCGAGGCGCTGGGCGTTTTGCGCATCGAAAAGGGCCACCCCGCGGGCGGCGAGCTGAACGGGCAGACCACCGCGGCCGATCTCGGCCTCGGGCGCATGCTGTCGAAGCGCAAGGATTTCTGCGGGCGGGTGCTGTCGCAGCGGCCGGCGCTGGTGGATCCCGCGCGGCCGGTGCTGGTGGGGCTGCGCGCGCTGGATGCGGCGCAGGTGCTGCGCGCAGGCGCGCACCTGCTGCCGCCGGGCGCCGATGCGAAGACGGCGAACGATCTCGGCCACGTCACCGCTGCCTGCTTCTCGCCGCATCTCGGGCGGATGATCGGGCTGGCGCTGCTGTCGGGCGGGCGCGCGCGAATCGGCACGCGCATCCGCGTGTTCGATCCGGTGCGCGGCGGCGATGCGGAGGCCGAGGTGGTGCCCCCGGTGTTCATCGATCCCGAAGGGGTGCGCAGCCGTGGCTGAGGCGTGGCGCAGCGCCTCCCCGCTGGACGGCTTCGCCGCGCCGCCGCCGGCCGGCGAACAGGGCGTGACGGTGCAGGAACTGCGTCGCCTGGCGGTAACGATGCTGCACGGCCCGGCCATGCTGCTGCCCGGCCTGCCGCAGCGCCCGGGCGCTGCGCGGCTGGCGGCGGGCACGGCGCTGTGGATGGCGCCGGGGCAGTGGCTGCTGCTGCATGCGCCGGACGCGCCGCCCCCGGTGCCGGCGGCGCAGCGCACCGCGCTCGGCGGCTCGCGCTGCATCCTGGAGGTGGCGGGGCCACGGGCCGGCGAGGCGCTGGCGACACTTCTGCCCATCGACCTGCATCCGCGCGTCTTCGGCGAGGATGCGGCGGCGGCCACGGTTGCGGCGCATGTGCCGGTGCTGCTGTGGCGCGAAGGGGCGGCGTTCCGGCTGGCCTGCTATCGCTCCTACGGGATGGCGCTGGCCGAGGCGCTGGTGGCGGCCGGGCGCGGCCGCGGCCTGCACTGGCTGCCCGCCGCGTAGCAACAGCGGCCGAGTTGGTTGACCTATGCGGCTGCCGTAGGCAGCCGAGCCGCCGAATGGCGGCCGCGGCAAGTGCCGCGAGCCAAGCGGCCGGAGGCCGCGCCCGTCACGCCGCAGGCGTGCCTTCGGCACGACGCCTGAGGGCACGCAAAGTCATACCAACGAGCCGCTGAAAGCGGCCGTTGGCATGACCCAACTTCAGGCCGGGATCGGCACGCGCGCGGCCAGCGGGTCCAGCAGGCTCTCGATGGTGGCGGATTCCTGCCATTCCAGCCGCACCGTCACCACCGTGACGCGGGAGCGGAATTGCGGCGGGATGCGCACGAAATCCTTCTTGGTGGTGACCGGCAGGGCGCGAAGCGATTCCGCCTGGGCCAGCAGCGCCTGGATGTCGCCGGCATCGTAGGGGTAATGGTCGGCGAAGGATTCGCGGCCCGCCAGCACGGCGCCGGCCTCCTGCAGCGTGGCGAAGAACTTGCGCGGGTTGGCGATGCCGCAGAAGGCGAAGACCGGCTGGCCCGCCAGCATTGCGGCCTCCGGCCCGGCCACCAGCCTGGCGCGCAGCACCGGCAGGCCGGGCGGCAGCTGGTCCAGCGCGCCGGTCTCGTCGGGGCCGATCAGCACGGCGGCGCCGCAGCGCGCGGCGGCGGCGGCCACCGGCTCGCGCAGCGGCCCGCCCGGAATGACGCGGCCATTGCCGAAGCCGAAGCTGCCATCGATGACCAGCAGCGAGAGGTCCTTCTCCAGCGTCGGGTTCTGCAGCCCGTCATCCATCACGATGGCCTGCGCGCCCGCCGCCACCGCAGCCTGCGCCCCGGCGCTGCGATGCGCAGAGACCCAGGTGGGGCGGATATCGGCCAGCAGCAGCGCCTCGTCCCCCACCTCGGTACTGTTGTGGCGATTGGGATCCACGCGGGCGGGGCCCTTCAGGCTGCCGCCATAGCCGCGCAGCAGGAAATGCGCCGCGACGCCGCGATCGGCGAGACGGCGGCCGAGGTCCATCGCCACGGTGGTCTTCCCGGCGCCGCCGGCCGTGGCGTTGCCGCAGCAGATCACCGGCACCGGCGCCTGCCAGCCCGGGCGGGCCATGCGCCGACGCGTGGCGCCGGCATAGATCGCCGAGAAGGGCGACAGCAGCAGGGGCATCATTCCCCCACCGCCCGCCCAGAAGCCGGGTGCTCGCATCTGGCCTCGACCGTCTCCCGTTCCAGGCGCGTCCCGCGGGGCGCACCGCCTCACTCGGTTTCCGTGGCCCCGCCCGGCAGCGGGGGCAACAGGGCCATCAGCGCCTCGGCCACGCGGCCGGGCAGGGTGGCCTGGCCCTCGGCCACCGCGGCGGCGGCATCGGCGAGGGCCTGCGCACGATCCGGATTGGTTAGCACGCTCCGCACGCCTTCGGCCAGCGCGGCGGCGGAGGCCCCCACCGGCGCCAGGCCGCCGGCCCGCAGCAGCCGGGCCACCGGCTCCTCGAAGTTCCAGCTGTGCGGGCCCATCAGGATGGGGCAGCGAAGCCGCGCGGGCTCCAGCGGGTTCTGCCCGCCATGCGGCACCAGCGTGCCGCCCACCAACGCCACCCCCGCCAGCCGGTAGAACAGGCCGAGCTCGCCCAGCGTGTCGGCGACATAGACGGCCACATCCGGCCCCGGCGCCCCGCCATCGCGGCGGCGCGCCACCGCGAGGCCGGCGGCTTCGGCCTCGGCCGCCACGGCCGCGCCGCGATCGGGGTGGCGCGGCACCAGCACGGTCAGCAGTCCCGGGATGCCGCCGGCGAGGGCCGCATGCGCGGCGATGGCCAGCGTCTCCTCGCCCGGATGGGTGGAGGCGGCGAGGAACACCGGCCTGGTGCCGAGCGTGGCGCGCAGCCGGGCCAGCGCGGCCTCATCCGCGGGCAGGGGGGGCGCGGCGGATTTCAGGTCGCCCAGGCAGACCGCGCCGGGCGCGCCGAGGGCTGCGAGGCGCGCGCGGTCGGCCTCGCTGCGCGCCAGCACGATGCGGAAGCCGCCCAGCGCATCGCGCACCAGGCCGGGGGCGCGGCGCCAGCGGGCGAAGCTGCGCGGGCTCATGCGCGCATTCACGAGGCCCAGCGGGATGCCGCGCGCCGCCGCCGCGCCCAGCAGGTTGGGCCACAGCTCGCTCTCCACGAAGGCGCCGGCATCAGGCCGCCAGCCATCGAGGAAGCGCGCCACCCAGGCTGGCACGTCGAGCGGCACGAAGCGGTGCTGCACCCGTGCGGCCAGTTCGGGCGGCAGCCGCGCGGCCAGCAACTCGGCCGAGGTGGCGGTGCCGGTGGTGAACAGGAAGTGCAGCGCCGGCTGCCGCGCCGCCATCGCCTGCAGCACGGGCAGCGCCGAGACGGTTTCGCCCACGCTGGCGGCGTGCAGCCAGAACAGCTGGCCGGGCGGGCGCGCGGCGTCCTCGCCCCAGCGTTCCGCCAGCCGGGCCGGCACCTCCTTCCCGCGTGCGGCGCGGCGGCGCAGATGCCAGGGCAGCAGCGGCGCCAGCGCGGTGGCGGCGGCATGCCAGAGGCGGGTCGGCAGGCTCACCCGGCGCGGCCCGGGCCGGCGGCCGCGGCATCGGCGGCGGCGCAGGCGGCATCCAGCGCGGCGGCGATGGCGGGCAGCGCGGCCTCCGCCCCGCCGCGCGGCACGAAGATGGGCGTGCCAGCCACCAGCACGCCGCGGCCGAAGGGCAGCGGCAGCATCATCCGGTCCCAGGAGGGCAGGATGCGGTGGCGCGAGGTGGCCGCACCGATCGGCACCACCGCGGCGCCCGAGACGGCGGCCAGCTGCGCCACCCCCTGCGCCGCCACGCGGCGCGGGCCGCGCGGGCCATCGGGGGTGATCAGCACGGGGTCTCCGGCCCGCAGCGCGCGCACCATCTCCACCAGCGCCTGCGCGCCGCCGCGGCGGGAGGAGCCGTAGATCATCCGCACGCCGAAGCGGGCCACGGCGTTGCCGATGAAGCGCCCGTCCCGGTGCTGGCTGACCAGCACGCGCGGCGTGAGGCGCGCGATGGCGGGCTCAGCCGCCTTCGCGAGGTCGAGCAGCGGCGGCAGCAGGGGCAGGCGTTCGTGCCAGAAGGCGAGGATCAGCGGCTGCCCCGCCGCCACCAGCGCCAGGGCGGGCTCCGCCCCCTCCAGCCGCCAGCGGGAGCTGCGGACCACCAGCGCGATATAGCCGCCGAGCAGCCGCGCCAGCCCGGCCTGGACCGCCGGATGCCGGATCACGCTGCGCATTGGGGTCCGGTTCGTGGGCACGCCATGGGCGGCGCGTAGCACGCCAGGCGGCCGGGCGGAAATTGCGCGGCCCCGGCGGGCGGCGTTTGCGCTTTCTTCACCCGATCCGCGCTTCCTGCGTGCCTCACCGCGAAGGGCCCCTCCATGCCCAAGGAAATCCGCACCCTGCTGTTCTCGACCGAGGAGGTGCTGGAGGCGCTGCTCGACGAAGCGAAGCGCGCCGCGCCGGGTGTCGACCTGGATGGCGCCAGCTTCGGCCTGCAGCTGGCCACCGGCCCGGATGGCGGCGTGGCGCTGCGCGTGATGCGCCGCCAGCGCCGCGGCGAATCCCGCCCGGCGCGGGAGCTGGACGGCGCCGAGCTGCTGGCCCTGCTGCTGCGGCTGTGCAAGCGCACGCGCATTCCCCTGCCCTTGCGCGGCGAGAAGCGGGTGGAGCTGTTCGGCCGCTGCATCGGCCTGACCGTGACGATGGGCGCGACCCCCACCGAGCCGCGGGTGGTGCGCGGCGTGCTGCGCTACACCGACCCCGACATCGCACTGGTGGAAGCGAAGATGGAGGACGCGGTGGGCGCGGGCTAGAGCAGTATGCGTTCAGCGTCGCGGCACTGCCGCGACGCTGAACGCATTTCTTGCTCTAGATTCAAGAACTTCCAGAGCACGAGCTGCGTTCAAGCGAACGCAGCGTGCTCTAGCTGCGCCCGCCCACCGGCATCAGGCGGTCGCGGAAGCGGCGCGCGCAGGCGGCCCAGGAGAATTTCTCGGCATGGTTGCGGCACAGCGTGCGGTCGGCCTGCAGGGCGCGCAGGCAGGCGGCGCGCAGATCCTCGTCCAGCGCGCCGACCGGCGCATCGCCGATGACATCGACCGGCCCGGTCACGGGATAGGCCGCCACCGGCGTGCCGGAGGCCAGCGATTCCAGCAGTACCAGGCCGAAAGTGTCGGTACGCGAGGGGAAGACGAACACATCGGCCTGCGCATAGGCGCGCGCCAGCGCGCCATTGGCGCGCCAGCCGGTGAAATGCGCCGCCGGGAACTGCTTCATCAGCGCCGCGCGCTGCGGGCCATCGCCCACGATCACCTTGCTGCCAGGCAGGTCCAGCGCCAGGAAGGCCTCGAGGTTCTTCTCCACGGCGACGCGCCCGGCGCACAGGAAGATCGGACGCGGCAGGGCCTCCCAGGCATCGGCCTCGTCCTGCCCGGCGGCGTCGGGGTGGAAGCGATCCAGGTCGACGCCGCGCGACCAGGGCACGACCTTGGTGAAGCCGCGGCCCTCCAACTCACGCGCCAGGGTCGGCGTGGCCACGAAGGTGCCGGCGCCGGCCTCGTGGAAGCGGCGCAGCACGGGCCAGGACCAGGCGGTTGGGATGCGCGTGCGGGCGTGCAGGTATTCCGGGAAGCGCGTGTGGAAGGAGGTGGTGAACTGCCAGCCGCGCTTGCGGCACAGCCCCCGTGCCGCCCAGCCGAGCGGCCCTTCGGTGGCGATGTGCACGGCGTGCGGCGCGAATTCATCCGCCAGCCGCGCCAGCTTGCGCCCGGGGGCCAGGGCGAGGCGGATTTCCGCGTAGCCCGGCGTTGGCATGCTGTTGAAACGGTCGGGGCCGATCACCTCCACCGTGTCGCCCAGCGCCGCCAGCTCGCCAACGACCATCGACAGGGTTCGCACCACCCCGTTGACCTGCGGCGTCCATGCATCGCTGACAATGAGAATACGGCGGCCGTTGCGGCCGTCGGGCATCGGCATCAAAGGATCCGCCGAGGCGCCCATCCCCCAGACTTCTTCCACACCGTTCCGTTACTGGGTCACGCCGGCACGGTCAACGCGGCGGGCTGGCCGCGGAAGAAGGAGAGGCGATTCTCCCGCGCCCAATCCACCAGCTCGAACCGCCCGTCGGCGTGCTCGACCAGCGCGGTGCAGCTTTCCACCCAATCGCCGTCGTTCATGTAGAGCACGCCCTGCACGGTGCGCATCTCGGCGTGGTGGATGTGGCCGCAGACCACGCCGTCGAGGCCACGGCGGCGGGCCTCCTGGGCGAGCGCGCCCTCGAAGCGGTCGATCGCCTTCACTGCCTCCTTCACCTGGCGCTTCAGCCATTGGCTGAGCGACCAGTAGGGGTAGCCGAAGCGGCGGCGCGCGGCGTTGAACCAGCGGTTCATCACCAGCGCCCAGTCATAGGCCCAGTCGCCGAGATGCGCGAGGAACTTGGCGTAGCGCACCACGCTGTCGAACTGGTCGCCATGGATCACCAGGAAGCGGCGGCCGTCGGCGGCGGTGTGCACGGCCTCATTCACCAGCCGCACGCCGGCGATCTCGAGGCCGAGCCAGTCGCGAAACATCTCGTCGTGGTTGCCGGGGATGTAGGTCACTTCCGTGCCGTCGCGCGCCATGCGCAGGATCAGGCGGATGACCTCGTCATGGTCGGCGTCCCAGTACCAGGATTTGCGCAGCCGCCAGCCATCGACGATGTCGCCCACCAGGAACAGCCGGTCGCAATCCGTGCGCCGCAGGAAATCCACCAGGAAGTCCGAGCGGCAGCCGCGCGTGCCGAGATGGGTGTCCGAAAGGAACACCGTCCGGTAGTGGCGCTTCGTTTCGATGCTGTGCATGCCTCTCCGGTCCCGCTGCTTGGGTGCCCGATTCGCAAGGGTGGAAGCCCACCCTTTCGCCACGGCGCTCTAGCCCGTGTTGCTGCGATGCGACGTGAATCTTGGATGACGCGTGCGGCGCGGCACGCTGTGGAGCGATGCGGCACGCGCATGTCATGCATCGGTCAGCGAAGCGCCCGCGAATCGTCACCGGAAGCGGGTTAGGCGCCCCTCATGCTGATCGTCTTCAACCCGACGGCCGGGGCGGGGCGCCGCCGGCGCCTGGCGCGCGCGCTGGCCGCACTCGCCGCGCGCGGCCTGCGGCCCGAGCTGACCGAGACGCGCGGGCCCGGCGATGCCGAGGCCATCGCGCGCCGCGCCAGCGGCAATGGCGTGGCGCTGGTGGTGGCGGCGGGCGGTGATGGCACCATCGCGGAGGTTGCCGCCGGGCTGGCCGGCAGCGCAGCGCGGCTTGGCCTGCTGCCGCTCGGCACCGCCAATGTGCTGGCCTGGGAGCTGGGCGTGCCGCTGGCGCCGGAGGGCGCGGCGCAGGTGCTGGCCGGCGGGCGGCCCGCGCTGCTGCGCCCGGGCCTCGCACGCTTCGGCGATGGCAGCACGCGGCTGTTCGTGCAGATGCTGGGCGCGGGCTTCGATGCCGCCGTGGTGGCGGGGCTCGACCTCGGGCTGAAGCGACGCATCGGGCGCGCCGCCTATGTGTGGCAGTCGCTGCGCGAATTGCCGCGCTACGGCTTCCCGCGCATCGGCGTGACGCTGGATGGCGTGGCCGGCGTGGCATCGAGCGTGATCGTCACGAAGGGGCGGCTTTATGCCGGGCGCTACCAGGTGGCGCCGGGCGCCGACCCCACGAATGCGGGCTTCCACGTGGTGTTGTTCCATCGCGCCGGGCCGGGCTTCGCGGCGCTGGCCGGGGCGGCGCTGCCGCTGGGGCTGATCCCGCGCCTGCCGGGCGTGGAGATCATCCGCGCTGCGTGCCTTGCGTTGCACAGCGCGGATGGCGGCGCGGTGCCGGTGCAGGCCGATGGCGATCCGGTGGGGCTGCTGCCGGTGGCGGTGGAGGATGCGCCGGGCCCGGTGTGGATCATGCTGCCCGAGGGACGCCCGTAGCGCACCGCCCGTCCTTTCGGATGGAAGCGGTGCGCCACGGCGCCGCTCGATCGGATCGACGGTGACGCTCAGCCCGCGGCGGCGGGGAAGCGCAGCTGCTCGGCCGGCGGCAGGAATTGCGGCAGGTAGAAATCCTCGGCGCGCAGCGCCAGCGGCAGTTCGAAGGCCTCGCGCACCGTGTCGATGGCGCCCTGCATGCGCGCCTGGGTGATGTTGCCGAAGCCGCCCGAAACCACTTCCGGCGTGCGCACGAATTCGAAATTCGCCACCAGCCGCGCGCGCTCCAGCGCCGCCGGCGCCGTGGCGTCGCGCCGCACCAGCGCGGCGATGGAGGCATCGGGGTCGCGGAACGCGTCGATATGGCCGCGGATGATGGCGCGGATCATGCCCGTGACGATGCGCGGATTGGCCTCGGCATAGGGGCGGCGCACCAGCAGCGCGGTGGAGATCAGGTTCACCCCGAAGGCGCTGTAGCGCATGGAGATGATCTCCTCGCGCGGCACGTTCACCGCCATCAGGCTGAACACGCCCGAGGTCTCGAAGCCGGTGATGGCATCGGCATCGCCGCGCGCCAGCATCGGCTCGCGCAGCGGCGGCGTGACGGTGACCCAGTTGATGCGGTTGCGGTCGATCCCCGTCGCCTTGGCGAAGGCGGGGAACATCTGCCGCCCGCCATCGGTCTCCGGCGCGGCGATGCGCTTGCCCAGCAGGTCCTGCGGCGTGCGGATGTTGTTGCGGCGCAGCGTCATCACCGCCAGCGGGCTGCCCTGCTGCAGCACGAAGGGGGCGATAATGTCGTTGCTGGCGGTGGCGGGCGTCATGCGCATGCGCATGGTGGGCGAGGGGTCGGAGACGCCGAACTCATACGCGCCGGAAGCGATCTTCACCGGCACGTCGCCGGCGCCGAAGCCGCGATCCATCGTGACGTTCAGGCCCTCGTCGCGGAAATAGCCGCGCTCCAGCGCCAGCAGGTAGCAGGATTGAGGGCCCTGGAAGGCCCAGTCGAGCGAGAAGCGGATCGGCGTCAGCGCCGCCTGGCCCTTCGCGACATGCGGTGTGGCGAGCATTGCGCCGCCGGTGGCGGCGAGAAGGGTGCGACGGCTGATGGTCATGTGTCCGGCCTCTCCTGTGCAGCGGGCACGCGCTGGCCCGGGCGGAATTTGGTTGCGCGCGCGGTTTCAAGCAACCGACATGCCGGGCCGGCGGCGCGGGTTTTCCGCGGCGCGCGGTGGGCCTTGCCTCATCGCGCGGCGATGCCTGCCCAAGCCATGGGCGGAATCCGGTGCCGCCAAGGCCCCGGCGCGCAAGGTGGGGCGGCATGGCGGTTGCGAAGCCCGCGCGGGACAGCGGGAGACTCACGATGCTGGTGACGCGCCAGAAGGTGCTGCGGCGGTTCTGGTACCCGGTGATGCCGGCGGGCGCGCTGCCGGCCGGACGGCCCGTGCCGTTCCGGCTGCTCGGCCAGGACATCGTGCTGTGGCGCGGGCGCGGCGGTGCGCCGGCGGCGCTGGCGGATCGCTGCCCGCATCGTGGCGCGAAGCTCTCGGCCGGATTCATCGACGAGGCGCTGCCCGATGGCCCGGCGCTGGCCTGCGGCTATCATGGCTGGGCCTATGGCGCGGATGGGCGCTGCGTGAAGGTGCCGCAGGCGCATGAGCCGCTGCGCGGCATGAAGGGCGGCGCCGCGGCGCATCACGCGGCCGAGAGCTATGGCTGGGTGTGGGTGGCGCTGGCCGAGCCGCTGGCGCCCATCCCCGAGATTCCCGAAGCCGCGGACCCGCGCTTCCGCCGCATCGACGAATTCCACGAGCCCTGGGCCGTGGCCGGGCTGCGCATCATGGAGAACAGCTTCGACACGGCGCATTTCAGCTATGTCCATGCCGCCACTTTCGGCATCCCGGAGGACCCGAAGCCCGCGCCCTCCACCATCGAGCACACGGAATGGGGCTTCGTGATGCGCAGCGAGGCGCCGGTGAGCAACCGCGGCATCAGCAAGCAGCTGGTCGGCACGGATGCCGAGAAGACGGTGCGCATCATCGAGGGCCGCTGGTTCCTGCCCTTCTTCCGCGCCAGCCGCATCGACTACCCGACCGGCCTCACCCACATCCTGTGCACCGGCGCCACGCCGATCGACGACCGCAACAGCATGATCTGCCAGTGGGTGTATCGCAGCGACACCGAGGCCGACGCGCCGGCCGAGAAAGTGATCGCCTTCGATCGCGCGGTGACGACCGAGGACCGCACGGTGCTGGAGACGACGACCTTCGACGTGCCGCTGGCCATGGGGGCGGAGTTGCACATGCCGGCGGACAAGCCGGGCATCGAGATGCGCCGCCGCTTCGCCGCGCTGCTGGCCGCGCAGGGCGAGGCGGAGGCGCGGCTGCCGGAGGAGGCCTAGAGCAATATGCGTTCAGCGTCGCGACACTGCCGCGACGCTGAACGCATTTCTTGCTCTAGATTCAATAGCTTCTAGAGCACGAGCTGCGTTCAAGCGAACGCGGCGTGCTCTAGCCTTGCCTTCGCTGCCGCGCCGCAGCAGCCTCTGCCGCGACAGGAGGCAGCATGGCCTACACCACCCTTCCGGGTCTCGGCGCGCCGCTGCGGCGGCTTGAGGATCCGCGGCTGCTGACCGGCGGCGGGCGCTACACCGCGAGCCTACCCGCGCCGGGCGCACTTGCCGTGGTGTTCCTGCGTTCGCCGCACGCCCATGCGCGCATCCTCGGCATCGATGCCGCGGATGCGCGCGCGCTGCCCGGCGTTGTCGCCATCCTGACCGGCGAAGACACCGCCTCGCTCGGCCACAACCCCGCGGTCTCGGAAATCCGCGACGCCGCCGGGCGCCGGCACATCGAGCCGCACCGCCCCGCCATGGCGCAGGCGAGCGTGCGCCATGTGGGCGAGATCGTCGCGATGGTGGTGGCCGAGACGCTGGCCGCGGCGCGCGACGCGGCGGAGGCGATCAGCGTGGACTACGCGGTGCTGGCTGCGGTGGTGCGCGGCGATGATGCGCTGCGTCCCAGTGCGCCGTGCCTGCATGAGGAAGCGCCGGGCAATCTGCTGTGCGACTGGCAGAAGGGCGATGCGGCGGCGGTGGAGGCCGCCTTCGCGCGCGCGGCGCATGTGACGCGCATCACCCATCGCGCGCCGCGCATCCTGGCCGGCTACCTCGAGCCGCGCGCGGGGCTGGCCCAGTATGATCCCGCATCGGATCACGTCACGCTCACCACGCCATCGCAGGGCGTGCACCTGATCCAGCGAATCCTGTGCGACCACATCCTGAAGATCCCGCGCGCCGCGCTGCGCGTGGTGACGCCGGATGTCGGCGGCGGGTTCGGGCCGAAGCTGCCGCCCTATGCCGAACACGCGCTGCTGTGCTTCGCGGCACGGCGGCTGCGGCGCGACCTGCGCTGGGTGCAGGAGCGCACGGAGCACCACCTGGCCGACACCCATGCGCGCGACCTGCTGGCCGAGGCATCGCTGGCGCTGGATGCGCAGGGGCGGTTCCTGGCTATCAAGGTGGAGGCCGTGGCGAATTTCGGCGCCTATGTCTCCACCGTGAATCCCACCATCCCGACCGGCGGCATGGCGAAGGTGCTGACCGGGCTGTACGCGATTCCGGCGGCGCATATCCGCATGCGCTGCGCCTTCAGCAACACGGTGCCGGTGGATGCGGTGCGCGGCGCCGGCAAGCCGGAGGCGCTGGTGCTGCTGGAGGGCCTGGTCGATGCCGCGGCCCGCGAGACGGGGCGCGATGCGGTGGCGCTGCGCCGGCTGAACCTGGTGCCGCGCGGCGCCTTCCCCTACGTCACGGCGCTGGGCTACCGCTACGACAGCGGCGATTACGCGGCGCTGCTGGATGGGGCGCTGGCGGCCGGCGACGAGGCCGGCTTCGCGGCGCGGCGCGCGGCCTCGGCGGCGCGCGGGCTGCGGCGCGGCCGCGGCATCGCCTGCCACCTGCACGGCTCCGGCGGCTGGGGCGACGAGACGTCGCGCGTGCTGCTGCATGCGGATGGGCGGATCGAGGCGCTGACCGGCACGCAGAGCCAGGGGCAGGGCCATGCCACGGCCTATGCGCAGCTGCTGGCGGCGCGCTTCGGCGTGGACGCGTCGTGCATCATCCTGCGCCAGGGCGACAGCGATCTGGTGGCGCGCGGCGGCGGCACCGGCGGCTCATCCTCCTCCATCGTCTCGGGCACCACGCTCGGCGCCGCGGCGCAGGCGGCGATCGAGGCGGGCAAGCCGATCGCGGCCGAGATGCTGGAGGCGGCGACGGCGGATATCGACTTCGCGGATGGCGCCTATGGCATCGTCGGCACGGATCGGCGCATCGGCCTGTTCGCGGTGGTGGCGCGCGCCGGCGGGCTTTCGGCCAGCGCGGATTTCGCCGAGACGGTGGAAAGCTGGCCCGCCGGCGTGGCGCGCTGCGAGGTGGAGGTGGACCCCGCGACGGGCGCGGTGGCGGTGGAGCGCTTCGACGTGGCCGTGGATGTCGGCACGGTGGTGAACCCGCTGCTGATGGCCGGGCAGCTGCATGGCGGCCTCGCGGCGGGGCTCGGCCAGGCGCTGATGGAGGATGCGCGCTATGACGCAGCCGGCCAGATGCTGGCGGCGACGCTGATGGACTACGCGATGCCGCGCGCCGATACGCTGCCCTGCTTCGGCCATGCCGTGTTCTCGGTGCCGACGCCCAACAACAGCCTGGGCGTGAAGGGCATGGGCGAATTGCCGACCAATGGCGCGCCGGCGGCGCTGGCCGGCGCGGTGCTGGATGCGCTGGCCGCGGATGGCGTGACGCATCTCGACCTGCCGATCACCGCGCCGCGCATCTGGGCGGCGCTGCGCGCCGCGGAGTAGCGGCGTGTATCAGGGGGACAAACGCCTGCATGCGGCCCGCATCGCGGGCCGAGCGCCCGAACGGGCGCCGCGGCTGGTGCCGCGAAGCCAAGGCCGGCGGATGCCGGCCGCCCGGCGTGTGAGGGGGACGAAGGCGCAGCCTTCGTCCGCGCGGAATCACGTGCCGCAGAACGTGGCGAGCACGCGTTCCTCGGCGCGCGGTGGCAGCGCGTGGCGGGGATGCTGCGGCTGGTCGTCGAAGGGGCGCGCCAGCACGGCCAGCATGGTCTCGAAGGGCGCGTAATCCTGCCGTTCGACGGCGGCGGCGATGGCCTCCTCCACCATGTGGTTGCGCGGGATGAAGGCCGGGTTCGCCGCGCGCAGCCGTGCCGCCACGCCGGGCGGTTGCTGCGTCAGGCGGGCGCGCCAGGCCACGGCCCAGCCATCGAAGGCCGCGGCATCGACGAACAGCGCGCGCAGCGACGCATCGGCCGCTGCATCCTCGGCGGCATCGGCGAGGTGGCGGAAGGTGAGGGTGAAGTCGGCGCCGTTCTCCGCCATCCGCGCCAGCAGATCCTGCGCGAGTTCGGCATCCTCGACGCCGAGGCCGATCTTGCGCGCAAGCCCGGCCTGGTAGGCGGCCTCGAAGTGCGGGACGAAGCCGGACAGCGCCTGCTTCGCCCATTCCAGCGCGGCGTCCTCATCGGCGTCGAGCAGCGGCAGCATGGCCTCGGCCAGGCGTGCGAGGTTCCAGTGCACGATCTTCGGCTGGTTGCCATAGGCGTAGCGCCCGGCATGGTCGATCGAGCTGAACACCGTCGCGGGGTCGTAGGAATCGAGGAAGGCGCAGGGGCCGTAGTCGATCGTCTCGCCGGAGACGGTGCAGTTGTCGGTGTTCATCACGCCGTGGATGAAGCCGACATGCAGCCACTGCGCCACCAGCGCGGCCTGGCGCGCGACCACGCCCTCATACAGCGCGCGATAGGGCTGGGGTGCGGCGGCGGCCGCGGGATCGTGCCGCGCGATGGCGTGGTCGGCGAGGGCGCGCAGCGCCTCCGTGTCGCGCCGCGCGGCGAAAAACTGGAAGCTGCCGACGCGGATGTGGCTGGCGGCGACGCGCGTCAGCACCGCGCCGGGCAGCGCCGCCTCGCGGAACACGTGTTCGCCGGTGGTGACGGCGGCCAGGGCGCGCGTGGTGGGGATGCCGAGCGCGTGCATCGCCTCGGCCACCATGTATTCGCGCAGCACCGGGCCGAGCGCGGCGCGCCCATCGCCACGGCGCGAGAAGGGCGTGGGGCCGGAGCCCTTGAGCTGGATGTCGAAGCGCGCGCCATCGGGGCGCAGCACCTCGCCCAGCAGCAGCGCGCGTCCATCGCCCAGCGAGGGCACGAAATGCCCGAACTGGTGGCCGGCATAGGCCATGGCGATGGGCGTTGCGCCCTCGGGCACCAAATTGCCGGCCAGCATGGCGATGCCCTCGGCGCTGGCCAGCGCCGCGGGATCGAGGCCGAGCCATTCGGCGAGCGCGACGTTGAGCTTCACCAGCGCGGGGGCGGCCACCGGCGTGGGCGCGAGGCGCGCGTGCAGCCTTTCGGGCAGCCGCGCATAGGCGTTGTCGAGCGGCAGGCGCAGGGCGGGCGTGTGGAGGCTCATGCGCCACAAATCGGCCGGCCCAGGCCTCGGCACAAGCCCTGACCCTGCTGGCCTACATGATGGCGTCGAGTTCGGCGTATTCGGGCAGCGGGTCGGTGACGCGGCGGCCGTGGTTCACCACGATGCGGTCGGCCTGCGGGCGGCACATCAGCTCGTTCAGGGTGCGCGCGCGGAACAGGATGAAGCGTGCCGGCCCGCCTGGCCGGATGCGCCCGGCCGAGGGCTCGGCCACGATGTCGGAGGGCATCGGCCCGGCCATGGCGATGGCCTGGGACAGCGGATCGTCGATCTGGAAGATGCGCACCGATTGCTGGAGCGTGTCGAGCATGTCGTGGTCGCCGAAGGGGAACCAGGCGTCGCGGCAATTGTCGCCGCCGATCGCCATGGGGATGCCGGCGGCCAGCAGCTCCTGCACCGCGGTCACGCCGCGCCAGCGGGGCGTGCGGCCGGGCTTGCGGTCCTGCAGGTAGATCATCGGCGTCGGCATGGTGGCGAAGGCGATGCCGGCCTCGCGGCACAGCGCGATGCTGCGCGCGATGGTGGCCTCGGGCTGCAGGGCGAGGTTGACGCAATGGCCGGCCAGCACGCGGCCGCGGAACTTCGTGCGCAGCACCGATTCGGCGATCAGCGGCAGCGAGAAGGCCGAGACGTCGTCCGACTGGTCGACATGCATGTCCACGTCCAGGCCGCGCTCGGCCGCCACGGCGAGAAAGCGGTCGAGCAGCGAGACCAGCTCCTCGTTGCGGGCGCCGTCGTAATGGCCGATGGCATCGGTGGTGCCGCCCAGCACGCCGCCGGAGGCGAGCACGAGGTCGGCCAGCTTCGCGCCATAGTCGTTGCGGAAGAAGGTGAGCGGCACCAGGCCCACGGCCTGCAGCTCGACGCGCCCGGCCCATTCGGCGCGGAGTTCGGTGAAGACCCGCCAGCTCATCTCCGCATTGGCTTCCTGGCTGTCGAGATGCGTGCGGATCATCGACACGCCATGCGCATAGGCGCAGCGCAGGCCGAAGCCGATGCGCGTGCGCAGATCCTCATGCGTCCAGCGCTTGCGGTCCTCGAAGGTGCCGATCATGCCGCCATCGAGCGTGCCGTCCGGCATGGCGCGCGGGATCACCTGGCCCTTGTCCAGATGGGTGTGGATGTCGAGCAGCGTGGCCCAGACCTGCCGGTCCTCCACATCCACCACGGGCAGCCCTTCGGCCGGCAGCCGGCCGGAGGCGGCGATGGCGAGAATTCGGCCCTCCTGCACGCGGATGTCGAGCAGCGCCGAGCCTTCGCGGTCCAGCGCCGCGCCCTCGGGCAGCGCGTCGAAGAACACGGCGGGCACGCGCGCGCGGGACAGCAGGAAGCTGCCGTGCTCGGGGATCAGGATATCCGTGTGGCGGGCCATGGTTGGGGTTTTCCTCCGTGGGGCGCGGTTCGGTCTGCCCGTTTCCGTCGCCAATGCCTGCGGTTCGGGCAGCGTTCTTGCGGCCGGGTTGCTTACGGCATCGGCGTTTCGTGCGCTGGTGCCGTTGGGCAGACGGTTCAGCAAATGCGGGGCCACCCTGGCACGGGCCGTGCTTCGCCCATGGCGCGGCATGATGCCCGGGAGCGATGCGATGCGGTTCCTCACGAGACTGGCGGGCCTTGCGCTGGGTGCCCTGGTGCTGGCCGCCGCGCCGGCCCGCGCCCAGGCGCCGATGCCGGTGCGCTTCATCCTCGACTGGGCGGCGCAGCCGCATCAGAGTCCGTGGTTCCTGGCGGCCGACCGCGGCTATTTCGCGCGCGAGGGCCTGGCGGTGACGATGGACCGCGGCTTCGGCTCCGGCGATGGCATGAACAAGGTGGGCGGGGGTTCGCACGACATCGCGCTGGGCGACCCGAACCTGCTGCTGCTGTGGAACCAGACCAACCCAGGGCGGCGGGTGGTGATGGTGTACCTCCACATGGATCGCGGCGAGCACGCGGTGGTGGGGCTGCGTTCGCGCGGCGTGAACACGCTGCAGGATCTGGCGGGCAAGCGCCTGGTGCGCACCGGCACGGGCGACATCATCGGCCCGCTCTGGCCGCTGTTCACGCGCCGCCACGGCATCGACACCAGCCGCATCGAATGGTTGACGGTGGCGCCCAACCTGCGCGATTCGCTGCTGTTCCGCGGCGGGGCGGATGCGGTGACGGCCTTCGCCTCGACGGCCTATTTCAACCTGCTGTCGCTGGGCGCGCGGCGCGAAGACATCGTGATCTTCTCCTTCGCGGAGAACGGCTTCGACATCTTCGGCAACGGCCTTCTGGTGACCGAGGAGTTCGCGCAGCGCAATCCGGAACTGCTGCGCCGCTTCATCCGCGCCACCATCGCCGGCATGCAGGATGCGGTGGCCGATGTGCCGGCCGCCATCGCGGCGACTCTGCGGCGCGACCAGACGGCGAATGCGCAGATCGAGACCGACCGTTTCCGCTTCATGCTGGACCGCTCGATCGCGCCGGCCGAGGCGCGCGCGCGGGGCATCAGCGAGGTGCAGCCGGAGCGGCTGGCGCGCGTTACCGCCTTCCTGACCGAGGCCTTCGAGATTCCGGCCGCCACGCCGCCCGGCCCGTTCTTCAACCCGGCCTTCCTGCCGCCCTTGGCCGAGCGCCAGTTCCGGCGCTGAGGGCGCGCGAAAAAAAAGGCCGCCGCCCCAAGGGCAGGCGGCCTTGAGTCAAACAGGGAGGCTTCACGTCTGGGAGACGAAGGGGTTCGGGAAGTGGCCCGAAAGACCCTGACCCGGCGTCGCCGCCGGAACTCCCTGAAGATAGGATGCTGAACGGCATGCGTGATTGGCGAAATAGTTTTGCCGGCCATGCGGCAGGCGCATAGGTGGCGCGCCTCAGGCTGCGCCGCTCAGCCGCGTCGGGGTTGCGAGCTCGGCCACCAGGAAGTCGCGGAACACGGCGACGCGCTTGGAATGGCGGAGTTCCTCCGGGTAGACGAAATAGGCCTCGATCCGCGGCGCCTTGAGCTCGGGCAGCACCTGCACCAGCCCGTCCAGCTCCTCGCCCATGTAGTCAGGCAGCGCCGCGAGGCCGAGGCCGCTGCGCACCGCGGCGAGGATGCCGGGCAGGCTGTTCATCTCCAGCACGGCGCGGCGGGGCGAGCCCGGGCGGCGCCCGGCCTCGGCCAGCCAGTTCACGCTTTCGACCGGCGGGCGGTAGTCGCCATAGACGATCATGCGGTGCGCATCGAGGTCCTCGGCGCGGGTCGGGATGCCGGCCTGCTTCAGGTAGTCAGGCGCGCCGCTGACGCGCCAGGCGAAGCTGCCGAGGTTGCGCTGGATGAGGTCCGGCTGCCGCGGCGGGTGCATGCGAATGGCCACGTCGGCCTCGCGCATCGCGAGGTCGAGGTCGGAATCATCCAGCAGCACCGTCAGCGTCACATCCGGGTGCATCTGCATGAAGCGGCGCAGCCTGGGTGCCAGCCAGATGCTGCCGAAGCCGGTGGTGGTGGTGACCTTGAGCCGCCCGGTGGGCCTTTCGCGGCTCTCGGTGAGCAGCGCCTCGGTCATGGCCAGCTTGGCGAACACCTCGCGCACCGCGCGGTTCAGCGTCTCGCCCTGCTCGGTCAGGATCAGGCCGCGCGCGTGGCGGTGGAACAGCGCCACCTGCAGCGCCTCCTCCAGCGCCTGGATCTGGCGGGAGACCGCGGATTGGGAGAGGTTCAGCGTCTCCCCGGCATGGGTGAAGGAGCCAGCCTCCGCCACGGCGTGGAAGACGCGCAGCTTGTCCCAATCCAGCGGCATGCCTGCGGCGAATCCCTTGTTCCGGCGCGTGGCAGGGTGCCACGCGAAGGGGCAGCATGAGTAGGGCGTCGGGGCGGCGCCGGCACGGTTTTTCTGCGAGCTGGCCCGTTATTGGGCGGCCAGCGCGGCCTCCTGTGCGTGGCCGGCGAGGAATTTCTCGGCCTCCAGCGCCGCCATGCAGCCGGTACCGGCCGCCGTCACCGCCTGGCGATACACCTTGTCCTGCACGTCGCCGGCGGCGAAGACGCCGGGGATGGACGTGCGCGTGGCGCCCGGCTGGGTGATGACATAGCCCTCGGCGTCCATCGCCAGCTGGCCACGGAACAGCGCGGTCGCGGGATCGTGACCGATGGCGACGAACAGGCCGTGCACCGCCAGCTCGGATTGCGCGCCGGTCTTGAGGTTGCGCAGCGCGAGCGCGCGCGCCACCGGCACGCGGCCGCTGGCATCCGCCAGCACCGCCTCCACCGCCGTATCCCACAGCAGGGTGACGTTGGGCTTCTCGAACAGCCGGCGCTGCAGGATCTTCTCCGAGCGCAGGCTGTCGCGCCGGTGGATCAGCGTGACGTGGCGCGCGAGGTTGGCGAGGTACAGCGCCTCCTCGGTGGCGGAATTGCCGCCGCCCACCACGGCCACGTCCTTGCCGCGGTAGAAGAAGCCATCGCAGGTGGCGCAGGCCGAGACGCCGAAGCCGGACAATTCCTTCTCGCCCGGAATGCCGAGCCAGCGGGCCTGCGCGCCGGTGGCGATGACCAGCGCATCGGCCTCATACACCGTGCCGGAATCGCCCAGGCAGCGGAACGGCCGGCGGCCGAGATCGACCTGCGTGATGACATCCTGCTCGATGGTGGTGCCGACATGGATGGCCTGCGCCTGCATCTGCTCCATCAGCCAGGGGCCCTGGATGGGCTCGGCGAAGCCGGGGAAGTTCTCGACCTCGGTCGTGATGGTCAGCTGTCCGCCGGGCTGCAGGCCGGCCACCAGCCGGGGCTGCAATCCGGCGCGGGCGGCATAGATGGCAGCGGTATAGCCGGCGGGACCGGCGCCGAGGATGAGCAGCCGGGAATGCAGCGTCTGGGGCACGGGCGGGGATTCCACGGGGTTGGGCAGGGTGCCGGCAGCATATCGGCCGATGGCGCGCGATGCTCAACGGGGCGCCATGCCGATTTTGCCGCGCTACCCCCTTGCATTCTATTGCCAAAGTTTAATCTAATCACGAGATTGCGCCGCTAAACGGTGCCAGAGGAAGAAAGCCACACCAATGACCGACCCCCGCGCAGCCGACATCGACCAGGTCGACCGCCACATCCTGGCTGAACTCCAGGGCGACGGGCGGATGACGAATGTGGAACTCGCCCGCCGAGTCGGGCTTTCCGCGCCGCCCTGCCTGCGCCGCGTGCGCCGGCTTGAGGAGCAGGGCATCATTCGCGGCTACACGGCGGATCTCGACCCGCAGGTGCTGGGATGGGAGATTACCTTCTACGCCCTGGTGGGGCTGGAGACGCAGAAGGAGGCGGTGCTGACCGCCTTCGAGGCGCTCGTCTCGGATTGGCCGGAGGTGCGGGAGTGCCACATGATCCGCGGCGGCGGGGATTTCCTGCTGCGGCTCGTCGCCCGCGACACGGCGCACGAGAACGCGCTGACCAGCCGGCTGACCGCCGCTGCGCATGTGCTGCGGGTGCAGACGCTGCAGACCATCCGCACCGCCAAGGAACTGCCGGGCGTGCCGATGCCGATCCCGCAGCCGCGGATGGCGATGCCGGTGCGCGAACGCGAGGCCGAGACCGTCTGACTGCCCGCGCCCGGCCGCTTGCCCGGATGCTGCGGCGCGCGCTGGCCGCTCTGCTGCTGGCCCTGGCGGCCAGCCTTCCCGCCGGCCCGGCCGCGGCCGAGCTGCGCCCCGCGGAATGCCCGCCGGGCCTGCAAAACGACCTGACCTGCTGGCGCGGGCAGGATGCTGCCGGCGCGCATCTGCTGGTGGCGCGGCCGGCGAACTGGAACGGCCGGCTGGTGACGCACATCTTCGGTGGCCCGCGCATGGCCCCGCCCGGCCCCGAGACCACCGACGAGGATCTACAGCGCTACATCGAATTCGTGCGCGAGGGCTGGGCCTGGGTGTCCACCAGCCGCCGCCGCGCCGGCTTCGGCGTGATGCGCGCGGCGGAGGATGCGCTTTCGGCCCGCAACGCCGCCGCCGCGCTGCTCGGCCCGCCGCGGCTCTCGGTGCTGCATGGGCAGAGCTGGGGCGGCGCCGTCGCGGCCAAGGCCATCGAGGCGCTGAACGCGCCGGGCCCGGATGGCCGCCGGCCCTGGGATGCCGCGCTGCTGACCTCCGGCGTGCTGGCCGGCCCGAGCCGCGCCTACGACATGCGCGTGGATCTGCGCGTCGCCTTCCAGGCGGTCTGCGGCACGCATCCTCGTGCGGAGGAGGCGCAGTATCCGGTGGTGCTCGGCCTGCCGCAGGGCAGCCGCATGACCCGCGAAGAGGTGATGCTGCGCTACAACGCCTGCACCGGCGCCGACCTTGCCCCCGAAGCGCGCACCGCCTCGCAGCGCCAGGCGCTGGTGGATCTCGCCGCGGCCAGCCGCATCCCGGAATGGGCCATCCCGGGCCACCTGATGTGGGCCACCACCGTCTTCGCCGACATCGCCTGGAACATGATGGATGGCCGCAGCGCCTTCGACAACGCCACGGTGCGCTACACCGGCACCTCGGACGACGCGGCCTTCAACGCCCGCGTCGCGCGCTATCGGCGCGACCCCGCGGCGGCGGCGCAGCTGGCGGCGGATGGCGACCTGACCGGCGCCATCGCCATCCCGGTGCTGACGCTGCACGGCATCGGCGACACCACCGTGTTCGTCGAGAACGAGGCCGCCTACCGCGCCACGCTGGAGCAGGCCGGCACCGCGCATCTGCTGCTGCAGGTCTTCGTCGACGAGGCCGAGCATTCCAAGCTTTCGCCGCCGCTCTACCCCGCGGCGCTGACGGCGCTGGCCGATTGGGCCGAGACGCGCCGCCGCCCGAGCGTGGAGGAGGTGCGCGGCCGCTGCGAGGCCGCGCGCAGCGCGCATCCCGGCGAGTGCCGCATCCAGCCCGGCTACGTGCCGCAGCCCTGGACCAGCCGCGTCAATCCGCGCCAGCCGGCCGACCCGCAGACCGCGCGCGCGCGCTGAGGCGGCGCGCGGAGCCCTTCAGCTGCGCCGCACCACGTAGTCGCCGGCGCGCAGCGCGGCGATGATGGCGTTGCCCTGCGCCGCGTCGCGCACCTCGATCATCAGGTAGAGCTCGGTGCTCTGCACCGTCGGGGCGCCGAACAACTGCTGGTGGTTCACCTCGATGACATTGCCGCCGAGTGCGGAGATGCGCGCCGCGATGTCGGCCAGCACGCCCGGGCGGTCCGGAATGTCGAACAGCAGCCGCAGGATGCGCCCATCGCGCAGCAACTGGCGCAACAGCACATTCGACAGCGCCCGCGCATCGATGTTGCCGCCGCAGATCGGGATGCCCACCGCCTTGCCGGCGAAGCGTTCCGGGAAGGCGAGCACGGCGGCGAGGCCGGCGGCGCCGGCGCCCTCGGCCACCAGCTTCGCACCCTCGGCCAGCAGCGCGATGGCTTCCTCCACCGCGCGCTCGGGCACCACCAGCACCTCGATGCCCATGCGCGAGAGCAGCGCGAAGGGCAGTTCGCCCACGTCGCGCACCGCGATGCCCTCGGCCACGGTGGGCCCGCCCACCTGCACCGGCTTGCCGGCCAGGCGCTGCGCCATGGCCGGGTAGCCCTCGACCTCGACGCCGAACACCGTGATGCCTGGCTTCATCTCGAGCGCCGCGGCGGCGCAGCCGGTGAGCAGCCCGCCGCCGCCGACCGGCACGGCCAGCACCTCCAGGCCCGGGAAATCCTCCAGCATCTCCAGCGCCGCGGTGCCCTGGCCGGCGATCACGGCGGGATCGTCATAGGGGTGCACGAAGGTCATGCCATCGCGCAGCGCGAGGTCATGCGCATGGGCGGCGGCCTCGGCCAGCGTCTCGCCCTGCAGCACCACGCGCGCGCCCCAGCCTTCGGTGCGCGTCACCTTGGTGGCGGGGGTGAAGCGCGGCATCACGATCGTGGCGGCGATGCCGGCCAGCGCGGCGTGGCGCGCCACCGCCTGGGCGTGGTTGCCCGCCGACATGGCGATGACGCCCGCGGCACGCTCGCGCGCCGTCAGCAGCGCGATGCGGTTGGCGGCGCCGCGTTCCTTGAAGGCGCCGGTGGCCTGCAGGTTGTCGAGCTTGAGGTGGATGGCCGCACCGGTGGCGCGCGAGAGCGCATCGCTGCGGATGGTGGGGGTGCGCAGCACCGCGCCGCGGATGCGCTCGGCCGCCGCGCGCACATCGGCCAGCGCGATGGCGTGCGGCGTGGGCGCTTCGCGCGGTGCGCTGAGGATGGGCGACAGGGGCGGCGGCATGTGGCGGCTCAGACGAAGCGGACGGCGGCGATCTCGTACACGCGGGCGCCGCCGGGTGCCGGCACCTCCACGCTGTCGCCCACCTTCTTGCCGATCAGCGCCTTGGCCAGCGGCGAGGAGATGGAGATGCTGCTGCTTTTCATGTCGGCCTCGAAGGCGCCGACGATGCGGTAGGTGCGTTCCTCCTCCGTCTCCTCGTCCACCACGGTGACATGCGCGCCGAAGCGCACCTGGTCGCCCGTCAGGCGTGTGGGGTCGATGACCTCGACCGAGGGGATGATGGATTCGAGCTCGGCGATGCGGCCCTCGATGAAGGATTGCCGTTCGCGCGCCGCGTGATACTCGGCGTTCTCGGACAGGTCGCCATGCGCCCGCGCCTCGGCGATGGCGCGGATCACGGCGGGGCGTTCCTCGACCCGCAGATGACGCAGTTCCTCCTGCAGCCGGGCGAGTCCTTCCGCGGTCATCGGGAACTTCTGCACGTCGCGTCCTTCCTCCTCGCCGCCCGGCCGATGGGTCCTGCCGGCTCCCGGTCCCGGATATCGGGCGGGACCCATGCAAGCACGGCAACGGCGGGGCTGAAATGGGCTAGGCGGGGGAAGGCGTTGATCCTTCCCCCGCCCGCTCAGAATGATTGGGCAAAATAGGCCTGCAGGGGCGCCACATCAAGGGTTCCGCCCTTCAGCGCCGCTATCGCATGCACCGCCGCCCGTGCCCCGGCCATGGTGGTATAGTGCGGGATGCCATGCGTCAGCGCGCTGCGGCGGATGTCGAAGCTGTCGGCCACGGACTGCCCGCCGCTCGCGGTGTTGATCACCAGCTGGATGGCGTCGGACTTCATCGCATCCACGCAATGCGGCCGGCCCTCGGCCACCTTGTTGACCACGGTGCACTCGATGCCGACCTCGCGCAGCCGCGCCGCAGTGCCGCGCGTAGCCATCACGCGGAAGCCCATCTCGATGAGCCGCCGCGCCAGCGTCACGGCGCCGGGCTTGTCGCCATCCTTCACCGAGAGGAAGGCTGTGCCGGCTTCCGGCAGCTTTACCCCGGCGCCGAGCTGGGATTTCAGGAAGGCGCGCTCGAAGGAGTAGTCGAGGCCCATCACCTCGCCGGTCGATTTCATCTCCGGCCCCAGGATCACATCGACATTGGGGAAGCGGTTGAAGGGGAACACCGCCTCCTTCACCGCGACATGGCGGGGCACGATGCTGTCATCCAGGCCGAAGGCCTTCAGATGCTCGCCCGCCATCACGCGCGCGCCGATCTTGGCCACGGCCACGCCGGTGGCCTTGGCCACGAAGGGCACGGTGCGGCTGGCGCGGGGGTTCACCTCGAGGACGAAGATCTCGCCATCCTTCACCGCGTATTGCACGTTCATCAGGCCGCGCACCTTCAGCGCCTTGGCCATCGCCTCGGTCTCGGCCTTCAGCTCGGTGATGATGGCGGGCGGCAGGGAATAGGGCGGCAGCGAGCATGCGCTGTCGCCGGAATGGATGCCGGCTTCCTCGATGTGCTCCATCACGCCGGCGACATAGACATCGCCCAGTTCATCGGCGATGCAATCGACATCCACCTCGATCGCATCGGCCAGGTACTGGTCGATCAGGATCGGGTTCTCGCCGGAAACCTTCACCGCCTCGGCGCCGAAGCGGCGCAGCTGTTCGCGGTTGTAGGCGATCTCCATGGCGCGGCCGCCAAGCACGTAGGAGGGGCGCACCACGACGGGATAGCCGATGCGCTCGGCCTCGCGCTCGGCCTCGTCGAGGTCGCGCGCGATGCCGTTCTGCGGCTGCTTGAGGCCGAGCGACTTCAGCAGCAGCTGGAAGCGCTCGCGGTCCTCGGCGATGTCGATGGCTTCCGCGCTGGTGCCGAGGATGGGGATGCCGGCCTTGTGCAGCGCCTGGCTGAGCTTGAGCGGCGTCTGCCCGCCATACTGCACGATGCAGCCCAGCAGCGTGCCTGCCTGCTGCTCCTTGCGCACGATGGCGATCACGTCCTCGGCGGTCAGCGGCTCGAAATACAGGCGGTCGGAGGTGTCGTAGTCGGTGCTGACGGTCTCCGGATTGCAGTTCACCATGATGGTTTCGAAGCCCGCCTCGCGCAGCGCATAGGCGGCGTGCACGCAGCAATAGTCGAACTCGATGCCCTGGCCGATGCGGTTCGGCCCGCCGCCGAGGATGATGATTTTCTGGCGGTTTGTCGGACGCGATTCGCAGGCGGGCGTCCCGAAGCCGCCTTCGTAGGTGGAGTACATGTAGGGGGTGTCGGACGAAAATTCGGCGGCGCAGGTGTCGATGCGCTTGAACACCGGGCGCACGTCCAGCGCGTTGCGCGCGGCTTCCACCGCTGCCTCGGTGATGCCGGCGAGCTTGCCTAGCCGGCGGTCGGAGAAGCCGAGCGCCTTCAGGCTGCGCATAGCGTTGGCGCTGCGCGGCAGGCCCTCGGCCTGCACGCGCGCCTCGGCGGCGACGATCTTCTCGATCTCGCGGATGAACCAGGGATCGAAGCGGCAGGCCTCGTGGATGTCCTCCACGCTCATGCCCGCGCGCAGCGCCTGCGCCACAACCAGGCAGCGATCGGGCTTGGGCGTGGCCAGCGAGGTACGGATGGCGGCCAGCGAGCCATCGCCCGGCGTCTCGATCTCATCCAGGCCGGAAAGCCCGGTCTCCAGCCCGCGCAGGCCCTTCTGCAGCGCCTCGGCGAAGCTGCGGCCGATGGCCATGGTCTCGCCCACTGATTTCATGCTGGTGGTCAGCGTGGCGGGCGTGCCGGGGAATTTCTCGAAGGTGAAGCGCGGGATCTTCACCACGACGTAGTCGATGGTGGGCTCGAAGCTCGCGGGTGTCACCTTCGTGATGTCGTTGGCGAGCTCGTCCAGCGTGTAGCCGACGGCGAGCTTGGCCGCGACCTTGGCGATGGGGAAGCCCGTGGCCTTGGAGGCCAGCGCGCTGCTGCGCGACACGCGCGGGTTCATCTCGATGATGACCATGCGGCCATCGACGGGGTTGATGCCGAACTGCACGTTGGAGCCGCCGGTATCCACGCCGATCTCGCGCAGGCAGGCGATGGAGGCATCGCGCATGCGCTGGTATTCCTTGTCGGTCAGCGTCAGCGCGGGCGCGATGGTCACGCTGTCGCCGGTGTGCACGCCCATCGGATCGAGGTTCTCGATCGAGCAGATGATGATGCAGTTGTCCGCCTGGTCGCGGACCACCTCCATCTCGTATTCCTTCCAGCCCAGCACGCTTTCCTCGACCAGCACCTCGGTGGTCATGGAGGCGCTGAGGCCGGCGGAGACGATCTGCTCGAACTCCTCGCGGTTGTAGGCGATGCCGCCGCCGGTGCCGCCCAGCGTGAAGGAGGGACGGATGACGCAGGGCAGGCCCACCTGCTCCAGCCCCGCCCAGGCTTCCGTCATGGAGTGGGCGATGGCGGATTTCGGGCTCTCGATGCCGATCTTCGACATCGCGTCGCGGAACTTCAGGCGGTCTTCCGCCTTGTCGATCACCTCGGCCTTCGCGCCGATCAGCTCGCAATCGTATTTCTTCAGCACGCCCGCGGCGTCGAGCTTCAGCGCGGTGTTGAGTGCGGTCTGCCCGCCCATGGTGGGCAGCAGCGCGTCGGGGCGTTCCTTGGCGATGATCTTCTCGACGATCTCGGGCGTGATCGGCTCGATGTAGGTGGCGTCCGCCAGGCCCGGATCGGTCATGATCGTGGCCGGGTTGGAGTTCACGAGGATGACGCGATAGCCCTCGGCGCGGAGTGCCTTGCAGGCCTGCGCGCCGGAATAGTCGAACTCGCAGGCCTGGCCGATCACGATCGGCCCGGCGCCGATGATGAGGATGGACTTGATGTCGGTGCGCTTCGGCATGGGGGTCAGTCGCCTTTGCGGGAATGGCGTGTCAGGAACAGCAGAGCGGGCAGCGCCACGATCTGCAGCAGCAGCGTGGTGCCCAGCGCGAAGGCCGCGAGTTCGCGGTCGCGCAGCGTCCAGGTGAAGACCGCGGCGGCGAGGCCCGCGAGGCCGAGCGCCGAGAGCATGCTGAGAACGGCGCGGCGCATGCGCGGCAGGCCTTGCGTGAAGCGCCACATCATCGGCGTGGCCAGCAGCGCCGCGGCGGCGCCGATGGCCAGCGCCACGAACAGCGCCGTGAAATCGAGGCCGATGTCGCTCATGCGCCACCCGCCTGGCGGCGGGCCGACCACAGCAGCAGCGGCAGGATGAGCAGGTGGGGAATGCCCCAGAAGGCCAGCGCCTGCAGCGCGTGGTCGGCGCCGATGAGCAGCGTGGTGGCGCCATGCACGGCCGAGGACAGCGCGAAGCCGGCCCAGGCGGCGCGCATGGGCGGCATGATGCGGCGCAGGGAGGAAGCCAGCACGAACAACACCAGGCCCGAGTAGGCCAGGGCGAAGAGGCCGAAGGTGAAATCCATCATCGGCTATTGTCCGTCGCGAGCTTCACGGCGATCAGCCCAAGTGCGGCGCCCAGCAGCCAGCGCTGCGCCGCCATCCAGCCCGGCCGCGCGCCGAGGAAGCGCGCGGTGCCCGCGGCACCCCACACCAGCGCCGCATCGAACAGCGTGCAGATGCCGATCTGCACGAAGCCCAGCACGGCGGCCTGCACGAACACGTTGCCCAGCGCGGGGTCCAGGAAGGGCGGCAGCACGGCCATGTAGAACAGCGCCACCTTCGGGTTCAGCGCCGCCGTGGCGAAGCCCACCCAGAACAGGCGCGAGGCGGGCTCGCGCGGCATGGCGCGCGGGGCGAAGATGGGCTGGCCGCCGGGCTTCACGCATTGCCAGGCGAGGAACAGCAGATAGGCCGCACCGCCGAGGCGCAACGCGTCCCACGCGTAAGGGATGGCGAGCAGCGCGGCGGTGATGCCGGCCGCCGCGCAGAGCATGATGGCGAGCGAGCCCGCCTGGCAGCCCACCAGCGAGATCATCCCCGCCCCCGTGCCCTGCGCCAGCGAGCGCGAGACGAGGTAGAGCATGTTCGGCCCCGGCGTCAGCGCGAGGCCAAGCGAGAGGGCGGCGAAGACCAGCAGGGTTTCGAAGGCGGGCACGGTTATGCCGCCCTCTTCGCCTCGATCATCGCCACGAAGCGCCCGAACAGATGGTGGCTGTCGGTCGGCCCGGGGCTGGCTTCCGGGTGGTATTGCACGCTGAAGGCGGGCAGGCGGTCGCTCGCGATGCCCTCATTCGTGCCATCGAACAGGCTGCGATGCGTCACGCGCACGCCCGCCGGCAGGCTGGCCTCGTCCACCGCGAAGCCGTGGTTCTGGCTGGTGATCTCGACGCGGCCGGTGGCGATCTCCTGCACCGGCTGGTTGGCGCCGCGATGGCCGCGGTCCAGCTTGAAGGTCCGCGCACCGAGTGCGAGGGCCAGCAGCTGGTGGCCGAGGCAGATGCCGAACACCGGCACGCCGGCCGCCAGCACGCCCTGGATGGCCGGCACGGCGTAGGCCCCAGTGGCCGCGGGGTCGCCAGGGCCGTTCGAAAGGAACACGCCATCGGGCTTGTGGGCCAGGATGTCCTCGGCGCTGCTGGTGGCGGGCACCACCGTCACGGCGCAGCCGGCATCGGCGAGGCAGCGCAGGATGTTGCGCTTGGCGCCGTAATCCACCGCGACGACCTTGACGCGCGGCGCGGCCTGGGTGCCGAAGCCCTGGCCCCAGCGCCAGGCCGTCTCGGCCCAGGCATAGGTCTGCCGCGTGGTGACCTGCTGCGCCAGATCCATGCCGGCCAGGCCCGGCCAGGCGGCGGCCTGCGCGACCAGGGCAGGGATGTCGAAGCGGCCATCGGCGGGGTGGGACAGCACGCCATTGGGTGGCCCGCCATCGCGGATGCGCGCCGTCAGCGCCCGCGTGTCCACGCCGGCGATGCCGGCCACGCCATGCGACTTCAGCCAATCATCGAGGTGCCGCGTGGCGCGGTAGTTGGAGGGCTCGGTCACGTCCTGCTTCACGATCAGCCCGCGCACGGCGGGGGTCGTCGCCTCGATATCCTCGGGGTTGGCGCCGACATTGCCGATATGGGGGAAGGTGAAGCAGATGGTCTGCCCGGCGTAGGAGGGATCGGTCAGCACCTCCTGGTAGCCGGTCATGGCCGTGTTGAAGCAGATCTCGGCCACGGTGGTGGCGTGGGCGCCGAAGCCGCGGCCCCAGAACACGGCGCCATCGGCGAGGACGAGGGCGGCAGTCGCGCCCTCGGGCGCGCGGGGGGCGGTCGCGCCTTCCGGGATGGTGTCGTCGGTCACCGTGTCGGTCTCCGTGCGGCTCTTGCGGGGCGAGGTGTCGGTGGCCTTGGGCAGGTCGTCCAGCGCAAGCCCGGTGGCGGCCAGCACCGCGGGCCAATGCTTGGCGGGGATGGCCCGCGCCTGGCGCCATTTGCGCAGGGCCTCGGTGCCGATCCCGAGGCGCGACGCCGCGGCGTCCGGGCCGCCCAGCAGGGCGACGATGTCCTCGACGGTTCGCATGCGCCCTCTATGTGGGAAAAACATTCCCGGTTCAAGCGCTGGGCGGGGCTGGGAAGTTTTTTCCCAGGCGCGCCCCGTGCTATGCTGGCCGCAAGACAGAAGGAGCCCCCCATGGCCGACGACCTCCGCACCCGTTTCACCGCCGCCCTGAAGGAGGCGATGCTGGCGAAGGATGCGCCGCGCACCTCCACCCTGCGCATGATCACCGCGAAGCTGAAGGATGTGGACATCGCCGCCCGCCCCTCCGGCGTGGAGCGCGTGCCGGATGAGCAGGTGGTGGGCATGCTGCGCGGCATGGTGAAGTCCCGCGCCGAGAGTGCGGCGATGTATCGCCAGGGCGGGCGGCCTGAGCTGGCGGAGAAGGAGGAGGCCGAGATCGCCGTGATCGAGGGCTTCCTGCCGCAGCAGATGGACGATGCCGCGCTGGCCGCCGCCGTGGAGGCCGCCGTGGCCGAGGCGGGTGCGACCGGCATCAAGGAGATGGGCAAGGTGATGGCGGCGCTGCGCGCCCGGCACGGCGCGGTGCTGGACATGGCCAAGGCGGGCCCCCTGGTGAAGGCCCGCCTCGGCGGCTGATTTCGCTTACACGCCGAGCACCGAGAACCCCTCCTCGAACAGGTAGGGCGCCTGGGCCGGGCGGTCCCAGGCGCCAAGCGCGGCGGTGGCATCCACCTGCAGCATCGCGCTGGTCACGCGCTCGCCGAACACCGTGATGGTGCCCAGCGCATCGCCGCCCGCGCCGGCGGTGAGGCGGATGATGCTCTCGGGCGTGTTGTCGCCATTGGTGTCGCGATAGGTGATCTGCGCCACCGTCACGCCGAGGCCGCGGATCTGGATGACGTCGCCGGCGCTGGCCTGGAAATCGCCGATCGCGTCTGCGCCGATGCCATCCAGCCAGCGGGCATGGGTGGCCTGGCTCTGCGCCGCCGCCAGCGCCGCCCAATCCACCCGCCCATCGGGCAGCAGATGCGCCGCGGCGGTGGCGGCCGTGCTGTTCAGCAGCACGTCGAAGCGGAAGATGTCGGCCCCCGCATCGCCGCGCAGCACGTCATTCGCCGCATCCGCCAGCGGCGGCAGCACGCGCGCCCCGCCGCCCACCGGGTCGGGCTCGCCGGCGTCGGAGCGGGAAATCAGCAGGTCATCCCCCGTGCCGCCGCGCAGGCTGTCGGCGCCGAAGCCGCCGGAGAGCGAATCATTGCCCGCGCCGCCATCCAGCGTGTCGTCGCCGCGCCCGCCCAGCACACGGTCGGCATCGTCGCCGCCCCAGGCGCGGTCCTGCCCGGTGCCGCCCGAGAGGCGATCGGCGCCGGTCTGGCCCAGCAGCGTATCGTCGCCCTCGCCGCCCAGCGCCACATCGGCGCCATCCCCGCCATCGAGGCTGTCGGCGCCGGCGCCGCCTTCCAGCCAATCCTCGCCGGCATCGGCGCGCAGCGTGTCGTTGCCGATGCCGCCCAGCAGCGTGTCGGCGCCCTCATGGCCCACCAGGCGGTCGTCATCCAGGCCGCCATCCAGCATGTCGTTGCCGATGCCGCCGCCCAGGCCATCGGCGCCCGCACCGCCCAGCAGCGAATCATTGCCGCTGTCGCCGTTCAGCTGGTCGTTGCCGTCCTCGCCCTGCAGCGTGTCGTCGCCGGCGCTGCCGAACAGCTGGTCGTTGCCCATGGCGCCGAACAGGCTGTCGTTCTGGCTGCCGCCGCGCAGCGTGTCGTTGCCGGCATCGCCGTAGAGCGTGTCGTTGCCGTCGCCGCCTTCGAGCGAATCATTGTTGTTGCCGCCATTCATGCGGTCGCGCCCGCTGCCGCCGCGCACCGTGTCGTCGCCATTGTCGCCCCACAGCAGGTCGTCATCGACCTGGCCGTTCAGCATGTCGTTGCCGTTGCCGCCGCGCATGCGGTCGCGCCCCAGCGCCCCCCAGGCCTCGTCATTGCCCTCGCCGCCATCGATGCTGTCGTCGCCTTCCTCGCCGCCCAGCCTGTCGTTGCCAGCGCCGCCCAGCAGCGTGTCGTCGCCCTCGAAGCCGAAGATCCAATCATTGTCGGCGCCGCCCGAGAGCGTGTCGTTGCCCCAGCCGCCGTACAGCTCGTCATTGCCGGCGCCGCCTTCCATGTTGTCGTCGCCATCGCCGCCATCGGCCCAGTCGTCGCCGGTGCCGAGGTCGATCGTGTCGGCGCCGCCCTTGCCTTCCACGCCGTCATCGCCGCCCATCATGCGGAAGGTCTCGGCGGTGTCGCGCCCGCGCTTGTTGGTGCCGGCCTCGCTGCCCTCGATGAGTGCTGCGCCGAACATCAGGTAGTTCAGCCAGGTGGCGACGTCGCCGATATCGGCGTTGGCGTCGCCATCCTCGTTCTGGAAGCGGCTGTCCACGATCTCGAAGCCGTAGTGGTAGATGCCATCGCCGATGGTGTTGATGAAGTTCTCGCCGAGGAAGGTGCTGCGCCCGCCATCGCCCTGCACGGTGTGGTAGCCGGTCTCGGTGCCGCCCTCGTCATCGCCATGCAGCGCGATGAACTGCGCGAGGCGCGCGGCATCGCCGCGCACCCAGAGGTTCACGGCCATGATCTCGGCGGCGGTGATGCGGTTGTCGTCCAGCGCGCCGACGGCGGTGAGGCCGGCGAGCAGCTGCTTGTTCATGGTGTTGGCGGCGCGTGCGCCTTCCATGATCTGGCCGGCATTGGTCCAGGCGGACAGGCCGCGATCGGTCAGCACCACCTCGACGAGGTCGTCGAGGCCGGTGCCCGTGGTCGAGACATCGGCCAGGAAGTAGTCGAGCCAATCGGCGATGTCGGAGACCTTCTGGTTCTGGTCGCCATCCTCGTTGACGAAGCGGTCGCCATCGGCGGTGGGGATGATGTCGAAGCCGATGTGGTAGATGCCATCACCCACCGTATCGACCATGTTGCGGCCGAACATGGCGGTCCAGCTGCTGTCGCCCTGCACCAGGTGGTAGGCGGTCTCGAGGCCGCTATTGGCGTCGTCGTCGCCATGCAGCACCAGGAAGGCGTCGTAGCGCGCGGCGTCGGCCTTGAACCAGGCGTTCAGCGCGAACACGTCGGCGCTGTCGATCTTGCGGTCGTTGCCGAGGCCGAGCGCGCGCACCCCCTCCACGATCATCAGGTTCAGGCCATTGGCGGCGCGTGCGCCCTCCAGGATGTCGGCGCCGGGGATTTCGAAGCGCAGCCCGCGATCGGTGAGGATCAGGTCCGGGATCTGGTCGAGGCTGGTGCGCGAGGTGCTGGTGGAGCTCGGCGTGGCGACGAACATTTCGGCATGGGCCAGGGTGAAGGCGCGCATGAGGATTCTCCCGATCCGACGTATGCCGGCCCGGAAGGGGCCGGCGAGGCATCCGGCGGGAGTTATGTCGTGAAACACAACCTTGGGTAGTGTCTATTTTGTGTTAAGCGCCGAATCATGGGTAATGCCGGCTGGTGGGGGCGTGAGGCGTGACGTGCGCCGGCCCCGGCGATAGGCTGCGCCCCGCATGGCGCTGCCCCCCGATTTCCTCGAAGAACTCCGCGCCCGCACCTCGCTGACCGGGCTGATCCAGCGCAAGACGCGCCTCGCCAAGTCCGGGCGCAACTGGAAGGGCTGCTGCCCCTTCCATGGCGAGAAGACCCCCTCCTTCTACGTCTATGACGACCATTTCCACTGCTTCGGCTGCGGCGCGCATGGCGATGCCATCAGCTTCGTCATGCGCGCCGAGGGCCAGAGCTTCCCGGAGGCGGTGGAGCGGCTGGCCGCCGAGGCCGGGCTCGAGGTGCCCAAGCCCACCCCCGAGGCCGCGGCGCGGGAGCGCCGGGCGCGCGACCTGCACGGGGTGCTGGAGGCCGCGGAGGCCGCCTTCCGCCGGCGGCTGCATTTGCCCGAGGGCGCCGAGGGGCTGGCCTATCTGAAGCGCCGCGGCCTGAGCGAGGCCACCATCGCGCGCTTCGGCCTGGGCTGGTCCGGCGCCGGACGCGGCGGGCTGCCGGCCGACCTCGCGGCCGAGGGCATCACGGCGGACCAGTTGCTGGAAGCCGGGCTGCTGCGCGAGCGCGAGGATGGCAGCCGGGGCGAGCTGTTCTTCAACCGCGTCATCTTCCCCATCCGCGATCGCCGCGGCCGGGTGATCAGCTTCGGCGGGCGCACGCTGGGCGATGGCCAGCCGAAATACGTCAACGGCCCGGAGACGGCGGTGTTCTCCAAGCGCCGCAACCTCTACGCGCTGGATCTGGCGCGCGAGGCCGCCTTCCGCGGCGCGCCGGTCGTGGTGGTGGAAGGCTACATGGACGTGATCGCGCTGCACCAGGCGGGCTTCGAGGGCGCCATCGCGCCGCTCGGCACCGCGCTGACCGAGGAGCAGCTGCAGGAGATCTGGCGCATCACGCCTGAACCCGTGCTGTGCTTCGATGGCGACGCCGCCGGCGCCCGCGCCGCCGCGCGCAGCGCGGAGATGGCGCTGCCCCTGCTGGCCACCGACCGGACGCTGCGCCTCGCCAGCCTGAGTGGCGGGGAGGACCCCGATACGCTGGTCAGCAAGCGCGGCCCGGCCGCCTTCCAGGCCGTGCTGGACGGCGCGCGGCCGCTGGCTGATGCGCTGTTCGGCCTGCTGACGGAGGGCAAGCCGGCGGCCACGCCGGAACAGCGTGCCGCGCTGCGCAACCGCCTGTCGGGGGCGGCCGGCGCCATCGCCGACAAGGCGCTGGCCGCGGAATACCGCCGCCTCCTGCTGGACCGCTTCTTCGCCGCCACCCGCGGCCCGGAACGCGGCCGCAAGGCCGCCGCGCCGCGCCCCCGCCCGCCCATCACCCCCGGCCGCACCCGCCTGGCGCAGGCGCGCACGCTGCTGGCGCTGACGCTGCGCCACCCCTGGCTGCTGCCAGAGGTGGAGGAGGTGTTCGCCGGCCTCGATCTGGGCGAGCGCACCCTCGAGCAAGGCCGCGCAATGATTCTCGCATGGTTTGCCGAGGGCCATGAACTTGACTCCGGCGCCCTGATGGACCACCTCGCGCTGTCTGGGTTCGGCGAGGCCGCGGCATCGCTGCTGCGCGAGGCGGGCCTCCCCGCCGCCGTGGCGGCAGATGCCCAGCCAAAGGATGCGGTGGACGCCTGGTGGCACTTCTTCGGATTGCTGCGCGGCGAGGCGGAACTGGCGGCGGACCGCGATGCGGCGCAGCGCGCCCTGGCCGGCCAGGGCGACCCGGCGGCCCAGGGGCAGGCGCAGCAGCGGCTGATCCGGCTGTCGGAAGCGCTCGGCACGCTGCGCCGGGGCGAGTGGGGTGAGGCTTCGGCGCCGGATTCCGCCGCACCAGCCCCCGCTGGCGTCGCATCGGGGCTGGCCACGTCTGGCAAGGCGGCAGGCGACACCCCATAGGTATGAGGCATTCGAGCCGGCGCGCAGGGGCATTCCGCCCGGCGCGCCTGCCCGGCGTTGACGGAGCGCAGAAGGCATGGCGAGCAAGGTTGCGAACGGCGCCGAGACCGCAGAGGGCCGCGATGAGGCTGTCGAGGGCGTGCTCCTCGATACGCTCACGGCCGCGGTCAAGAAGCTGGTCGCACGCGGCAAGGAGCGCGGCTACGTCACCTATGACGAGCTGAACGCCGCGCTGCCCTCCGAACAGGTGTCCTCCGAGATGATCGAGGACACCATGGCGATGCTGAACGAGATCGGCATCAATGTGGTGGAGAGCGAGGAGAGCGAGGACGGCGAGGCCGCCCCCGCCAAGCCCGCCGCCAAGGCCGAGGACGAGGAGAAGGAGGAGGAGGAGAGCGGCGGCAATGTGGACGAGGAGAGCCTCGGCCGCACCGACGACCCCGTGCGCATGTATCTGCGCGAGATGGGCAGCGTCGAATTGCTGTCGCGCGAGGGCGAGATCGCCATCGCCAAGCGCATCGAGGCCGGCCGCGACATGATGATTGGCGGGCTGTGCGAAAGCCCGCTGACCTTCAAGGCCATCGTCGCCTGGCACGACGCCGTCAAGGACGGCAAGATGCTGCTGCGCGACGTCATCGACCTCGAGGCCACCAACACCGAGGCGAACCCCGAGGCGGCCTCCCGCGCCGAGGAGGAATACGAGGAGGGCGACGAGGCGGCCGAAGGCGTGGGCCTTTCGCTCTCGGCGCTGGAGGAGAAGCTGAAGCCGGAGGCGCTGAAGGCCTTCGAGGAGATCGAGAGCCTCTACAACAAGCTGCACAAGCTCTCCTCGAAGCGGATGGACGCCTACACCTCGGGTGGCGAGACCTCCGCGCGCAGCGAGAAGACCTACGAGAAGCAGCGCCAGGAGCTGGTGGCGCTGGTCGAGAAGGTGCAGCTGCACAACAACCGCATCGAGGAGCTGGTGGACCAGCTCAAGGGCCTGAACCGGCGGCTGACCACGCTGGAAGGCCAGGTGCTGCGCCTGGCCGAGGCCAACAAGGTGAAGCGCGACGAGTTCATCGAGCAGTGGCGCGGCAGCGAGATGGACCCCGCCTGGTTCGAGCGCATCGCCAAGCTGCCGGGCAAGGGCTGGAAGAGCTTCATCACCCGCTCGAAGGACGATGCCGAGGCGGTGCGGGCCGAGATCGCCCGCGTGGCCGGCGACACCGGCCTGCCGGTGCCCGACTTCAAGCGCGTCTACGCCACCGTCAGCCGCGGCGAGCGCGACATGACGCAGGCGAAGAAGGAGATGATCGAGGCGAACCTCCGCCTCGTGATCTCCATCGCCAAGAAATACACCAACCGCGGCCTGCAGTTCCTGGACCTGATCCAGGAGGGCAACATCGGCCTGATGAAGGCGGTGGACAAGTTCGAGTATCGCCGCGGCTACAAGTTCAGCACCTACGCCACCTGGTGGATCCGCCAGGCGATCACGCGCTCGATCGCCGACCAGGCGCGGACCATCCGTATCCCGGTGCATATGATCGAGACGATCAACAAGCTGGTGCGCACCTCGCGCCAGATGCTGCACGAGATCGGGCGCGAGCCGACGCCGGAGGAGCTTGCCGAGAAGCTCGGCATGCCTCTCGAGAAGGTGCGCAAGGTGCTGAAGATCGCCAAGGAGCCGATCAGCCTGGAGACGCCGATCGGCGACGAGGAGGACAGCCACCTCGGTGACTTCATCGAGGACAAGAACGCCATCATCCCGCTGGACGCCGCCATCCAGTCCAACCTGCGCGAGGCGACCACGCGCGTGCTGAGTTCGCTGACGCCGCGCGAGGAACGCGTGCTGCGCATGCGCTTCGGCATCGGCATGAACACCGACCACACGCTGGAGGAAGTCGGCCAGCAGTTCAACGTGACGCGCGAGCGCATCCGCCAGATCGAGGCCAAGGCGCTGCGCAAGCTGAAGCACCCCAGCCGCAGCCGCAAGCTGCGCAGCTTCCTCGACAACTGAGGTGGCGCTGGCTGTGCTGGGCACGATGCAGGGCGCGCGCGAACCGACCCAGCGCATCGCCGTGGACGTGACCTTCCTGCGCATGGATTCGCCGCCGCGCGAGCCCGCGCCCGCCCTCCCCGAGGGCGCCACGGTGGCGCGGCTGGCGCGCTGCAGCGTGCCCTTCTACCGCTACCTCTACGACACGGTGGGCCGCGACTATGTGTGGTGGCTGCGCCGCACCGTGCCGGACGACGAGCTGGCGGCGCTGCTGGCGCGGCCTGAGATCAGCATGCATGTGCTGACCATGGGCGGCGAGCCGGCGGGCTTCTACGAGCTGGAGCGCCGCAGCGCCGATGGCGGCATCAACCTCTCCTATTTCGGCCTGATGCCGCATGCCATCGGCCAGGGCGCCGGCCGCGCCCTGCTGCGCCACGCGGTGGATGCCGCCTGGGCCGAGCAGCCGCGGCTGCTGACTGTGAACACCTGCACGGCAGATCATCCCCGCGCCCTGCCGAACTACGTGGCCGCCGGGTTTCGCGTGCTGCGCACGGTGCGGGAGGTTTGGCCGGTGCCGCTGCGCCTCGGCCTCGTGCTGCCGGAGCGGCTCCGCGTCTGACGCGGCGCAGGGCGGGGAATGGGCCCGGCAGGACTCGAACCTGCAACCAAGCCGTTATGAGCGGCCCGCTCTGACCGTTGAGCTACAGGCCCGAAGCCCAGCCCTGCATGGCAAGGCGCGCGTCCCGGCGCAAGCCCGATGCCGGCCGCTACCCCCCGGCGCCGACACGCGCTATGGTTGCGGGCTTTCCATCAGAGGTGCCCCTTCATGAACCTGGCAAACATCCCCACCGGCAAGGCCCCGCCGCACGACGTCAATGTTGTGGTGGAGATCCCCCAGGGCAGCCAGGTGAAATACGAGCTCGACAAGGATAGCGGCGCGGTGGTGGTGGACCGCTTCCTGTTCACCCCCATGGCCTATCCGGCGGCCTATGGCTTCATCCCCGGCACGCTCGCCGATGACGGCGACCCGGCCGATGTTCTGGTGCTGACACCTGCCCCGGTGGTGCCCGGCTGCGTCATCCGCGCCCGGCCCATCGGCGTGCTGCACATGGAGGATGAGGCGGGCTCGGACGAGAAGCTGGTCTGCGTGCCGCACGACAAGGTGCACCCGATGTATTCGGGCATCAGCAGCGCCGAGGAACTGCCGCACATCACCCGGGCCTCGATCGAGCATTTCTTCGCCACCTACAAGGACCTCGAGAGCGACAAGTGGGTGAAGGTGCGCGGCTGGGGCTCGGCCAGCGAGGCGGCGGACATCATCCTGAAGTCGATGGCCGCCTATGCCGCGGCCGGCGCCGCCAAGGCCGCCGAGTAGCCGCCCGGCGCCACGCGCCGCGCCCGGGTTGCCAGCGCCCGGGCTTCCCGCCAAGCTTTCGCCTCGCCCGCCGGCATGAGCCGGGCCGCGCGGCCCCGTGCCGCGCCAAGCCCGTCCCCTGCGGGCCAAGATTGGCAGGTTTTGGGGGGGTGTGGCTTTGATAACGCTATCGATGCTCTTGATCATCGCGCTGGGCGCCTTGTCGATCGCCTATGGCGTGGTGACGGCCAAGGACGTGCTGAGCCGCGATCCCGGCAATGCGCGGATGCAGGAGATCGCGAAGGCGATCCAGGAAGGTGCCAACGCCTATCTGAAGCGGCAGTACATCACCATCTCGATCGTCGGCGTGGTGCTGTTCTTCCTGATTCTCGCGGCCTTCGGCTTCGGCGGCCACGCCTTCGCGGTGGCCATCGGCTTTCTGATCGGCGCGGTGCTTTCGGGGGCTGCCGGCTTCATCGGCATGAACGTCTCGGTCCGCGCCAATGTGCGCACCGCGCAGGCGGCCACGCAGTCGCTGGCCGCGGGGCTGGACCTCGCCTTCAAGTCGGGCGCCATCACGGGTATGCTGGTGGCCGGGCTCGCGCTGCTGGGGGTTGCCACCTACTTCCTGATCCTGGTGCCGATCGGCGGTGCCGCGCCGAACAGCCGCCTGGTGATCGACGCGCTGGTGGCGCTGGGCTTCGGCGCCTCGCTGATCTCCATCTTCGCCCGCCTGGGCGGCGGCATCTTCACCAAGGGTGCGGATGTGGGCGGCGACATGGTGGGCAAGGTGGAAGCCGGCATCCCCGAGGATGACCCCCGCAACCCCGCCACCATCGCCGACAATGTGGGCGACAATGTCGGCGACTGCGCCGGCATGGCGGCCGACCTGTTCGAGACCTACGCCGTGACCATGGTGGCCACCATGGTGCTGGCCGCCATCTCCTTCGCGCCCGAATCGCGCGTGGCCGCCATGCTGTTCCCGCTGGCGATCGGCGCGGTGTGCGTCGTGACCTCCATCGCCGGCACCTATTTCGTGAAGCTGCCGGCCAACAACAACATCATGGGCGCGATGTATCGCGGCTTCATCGTCACCGGCGCGCTGTCGCTGGCGGTGCTGCTGCCGCTGAGTTTCATCGCCTTCGGCTTCGGCACGGTGACGGCGGGCGGTGCCACCTTCGGCGCCTTCAGCCTGTTCCTCTGCGGCGCGGTGGGCCTTGCGGTGACCGCCGCCATCGTCTGGGTGACGGAATACTACACGGGCACGGATTTCCGCCCGGTGCGCTCCATCGCCGAGGCGTCGCAGACCGGGCACGGCACCAACGTGATCCGCGGCCTCGCCGTCAGCATGGAGAGCACGGCGCTGCCAGCGCTGATCATCATCGCCGGCGTGCTCTCGGCCTATGGGCTGGCGGGCCTCTATGGCATCGCCATCGCCACCACCACGATGCTGGCGCTGGCCGGCATGGTGGTGGCGCTGGATGCCTTCGGGCCGGTGACGGACAATGCCGGCGGCATCGCCGAGATGGCCGGCCTGCCCAAGGAAGTGCGCGTTTCCACCGATGCGCTGGACGCGGTGGGCAACACCACCAAGGCGGTCACCAAGGGCTACGCCATCGGCTCGGCCGGGCTTGGCGCGCTGGTGCTGTTCGCGGCCTACACGCAGGACCTGAACTACTTCATCGCCAACCCGCAGACCTACCCGTATTTCGCCGGGCTGGGCGCGATGAATTTCAGCCTGTCGGACCCCTACGTCGTGGTCGGCCTGCTGTTCGGCGGTCTGCTGCCCTACCTGTTCGGCGGCATGGCGATGACCGCCGTGGGCCGGGCGGCAACGGCGGTGGTCGAGGAGGTGCGCCGGCAGTTCCGCGAGAAGCCGGGCATCATGGAAGGCACCGACAAGCCCGATTACGGCCGCGCGGTGGACATGCTGACCAAGGCGGCGATCAAGGAGATGATCATCCCCTCGCTGCTGCCGGTGCTCTCGCCGATCCTGGTGTTCTTCCTGATCCTGGCGATCGGCGGCAAGGCGGCGGCGTTCAGCGCGCTGGGTGCCATGCTGCTCGGCGTCATCGTCACCGGCTTCTTCGTCGCGGTCAGCATGACCACCGGCGGCGGCGCCTGGGACAACGCCAAGAAATACATCGAGGAAGGCCATTTCGGCGGCAAGGGCAGCGAGGCCCACAAGGCCGCCGTCACCGGCGACACGGTGGGCGACCCCTACAAGGACACCGCCGGCCCGGCGGTGAACCCGATGATCAAGATCACCAACATCGTGGCACTGCTGCTGCTGGCGATGTTGGCCCACTGAACCGCGTCGCGCGGTGAGCAGGGAGGGCGCCGTGGCGATGCCGCGGCGCCCTTCTGCTTTACTGGGGGCTCAGCGCAGCAGGCTGCGCGCGGCCAGCACCGAGCGCCGCGCCACGTCGGCGCGGGCCAGCCCGGCCATCAGCAGCAGCTTGGCGCTGTAGTAGTCCCGCGCCTCGGACGCCGCCGGCAGCACGGCGCTGCGCGCCGGCCCCACGGCCAGCGCCGCCAGCCCGCGGATGGCCGGCGATGCCGGATAGGGCGCGACATAGCCGGTGCCGAGATCGACCCAGGCGGGCAGCACGCGGTGCGAGGGGTCGCGCCAGAAGCGCGCCGCGGCTTGCACGGCGGGCTCATCCTCATGCCCCGCCCACACCAGGTACAGCGGCACGCGGATCGCATCCCAGGAGAAGCGATGCGGCCAGGGCGGTGCGGCGGTGGGCGGGCCCTCGCCGCGCGGCAGGCGCACCCAATCCGCCGGCAGGCCCCAGCGGCCGAAGCGCGCGCGGCGCAGCAGGGCGAGGCCTTCGCGGTGCAAGGCCGCCCAGGCGGCGTCGCCGGTGGCGCTCTCCAGCGCGTCGAGGGCGCCGAAGCACCAGTAGGAAGGGTTCACCACCACAAGGTCGGTCAGCACGAAGCCCTGCGCGCCGGGCAGCAGCAGCAGCCGTTCGCCCTGCCGCAGCGTGCACAGGCGCAGCACGTCGCGCCCGATGGCCAGCGCCATGCGGCGGTGGCCGGGATCGTTCCAGCGCTCATGGGCTTCCAGCAGCGCCCAGGCGATCAGCAGGTCGCCATCCGTGGCGTTGTTGGGGTCGGCCACCGGCAGCGTCGCTCCCGGCACGAATCGCCAAGCATGCAGCGAATCGCTCGGCCGGCTCAGGCGCCGTCGCGTCCAGTCCAGGATGCGTTCGAAGCTGGCGCGGTCGCCCTGGCGCGCGGCGAACAGCATGCCGGCCCCCTGGCCCTCGCTGTGCGAGATGCCGCGATTCCCGTTGTCGATCACCCGCCCGTCGCTGGCCACGTAACGCTGGCGGAAGCTGTTCCACTCCGCGGCGGGCATCGCATCGGGCAGGCGCGGGGCCGCCGCCAGCGGCGGGCTGAGGCCGGCCAGCAAGCCGGCAAGCGCGAGCCGGCGGGGCATGACCCCCCCGGCCGCGTTGCGCGGCGCCGCGTCAAAAGGCAGTTGTTGACGAGACATGACTGTGCCAGGACCGAAGAGGGGCCGGACCTTAGAAGATATGCAACCATACGGCGAGCATAGAATAATTCACGCTTTCGTTGGTGGTAGCCTTTGCCGGCTTTCGCGGCAGGGTCTGGCCGGCCTCGTCCTGTTCGCTGGTCTGCTGTGCTGGGTTGCCCCGGCGCGCGCTGCCGTGGTGGAGGAAACCCTGGCCCGGCTGCCGCGCGCCGGCGTGCCGCTGGCCGATGTGCTGGCCGCCGCGCCCCGCCTCGGCCTGGCGCAGGGCCCGGTGGAGACGCTGCCGGCGCTGAGCGGCATCAGCCTGCACCTGGCGCTGCCCGCCAGCGACGATTGCGCGCCGCGCGCCGCCTTCCTGCTGTGCCCCGGCCTGCAGGTGGCGGCCGAGGGCAGCCCGCCCGGCGCGCGCGTGGCCGGCCTTTGGTACTCCGCCGCCCTGCCCGTGCCCGAGCCGGCCGCACGGCTGCGCGCCCAGCTTCAGGCGCGGCTCGGCCCGCCGGCCAGCGCCGAGACGGTGACCGAGCGGCGCCGCGGCCGCGACCTCGACATGGTGGTGCTGCGCTGGCCAGGCGGCCCCGCGCCGCTGGAGGTGATGCTGGTGCTGGAGGATCGCGGCGCAGATCCCGCCGCGCCCCGCCAAGTGCGCATGCTGGGCTTCGCCTCGGTGCTGGAAGGCCGGCCGGACCTGCGAGCCGCCGTCATCGGCGGACGGCGATAGCGCGTGATGGCCGCAGGTGCGAAGGCACCGGAGGGTTGAATCACGCGATCAGATTAAGGGCTGGATCGGGTGTGCGAAGGAAGGTGAGCGCATCACGGTCCAGCCCGCGGCGCGCGGCTTTTTGACCCGCCGCCGCGCCTCTGGCATTTTGATCGGCCCCGCGTTCGGCTGGCGAAGGGCGCCACGCCGCGCGGAATGTCGGAGGACGATCCCGTGATCCCCGCCCTGATGCCGACCTACAACCGCGCCGACCTCGCCTTCGAGCGGGGCGAGGGCGCCTGGCTGTGGACGGCGGAGGGCCGACGATACCTCGATTTCGGCGCCGGCATCGCGACCTCCAGCCTCGGCCACGGCCACCCGCACCTGACGCGCGCCATCGCGGAGCAGGCGGCGAAGGTGATGCATGTGTCGAACCTGTACCGCGTGCCCCAGGCCGAGACTCTCGCGGCGCGACACGTGGCGGCGAGCTTCGCGGACAGCGTGTTCTTCTGCAATTCGGGCGCCGAGGCGAATGAGGGCATGGTCAAGGCCGTGCGCAAATACCACGCCGAGACCGGCCACCCCGAGCGCTTCCACATGATCTGCTTCGAGGGCGCCTTCCACGGGCGCACCCTGGCCATGCTGAGCGCCACGGGCAACGCGAAATACCTGGCGGGCTTCGGCCCGCCGGTGACGGGCTTCGACCACGTGCCCTTCGGCAACATGAACGCGGTGCGCGATGCCATCGGGCCGCAGACCGCAGGCATCATGATCGAACCGGTGCAGGGCGAGGGCGGCGTGCGCCCGGCCGATCTGCGCTTCCTGCGCGAGCTGCGCGCCGTCTGCGACGAATTCGGCCTGCTGCTGGCGCTGGACGAAGTGCAGACCGGCATGGGGCGTTCCGGCAAGCTCTGGGCGCATCAATGGGCCGGGATCGAGCCGGACGTGATGTCCGCCGCCAAGGGCATCGGCGGCGGCTTCCCGCTGGGCGCGATCCTGGCGAAGGAGCATGTGGCGCAGTTCCTCAAGCCCGGCACGCATGGCACCACCTATGGCGGCGGTCCGCTGGCCTGCGCCGCCGGCAACGCCGTGCTGGACGTGGTGCTTGCACCGGGCTTCCTCGATCAGGTGGACCGTGTGGCGCGCGTGCTGTGGCACGGGCTGCTCGACCTCGCTTCGCGCCACCCGCGCGTGATCGAGGGCGTGCAGGGTGCGGGGCTGCTGCTCGGCATCAAGCTGCACCCGGCCGTGGTCAACACCGAGATGCAGGGTGCGGCGGTGGCCGAGGGGCTGCTGACGGTGGCGGCGGGGATGAACGTGCTGCGCCTGGCGCCGCCGCTGATCATCACCGAGGCCGAGGTGGCGGAGGCGCTGCGCCTGCTCGACCGCACCTGCCTGCGCATGACGCCTGCCGAGGCGCAGGTGGCGGCGCAGTGAGCCTCGCCTTGAAGCGCGCTGCCGGGGGGCCTGCGCCGGCCCCCCGGCACTTCATGGAGCTGATGGACCTCGACAGCGCCAGCCTGCGCCACATGCTGAACCTCGGCGTGAAGGCCAAGCGCGGCGAGATCGCGGGCAAGCCGCTGGCCGGCAAGACGGTGGCGCTGATCTTCGAGATCCCGAGCACGCGCACGCGCGTCAGCTTCGAGGTCGGCATCCGGCAGCTGGGCGGCGACCCGCTGGTGCTGACGGCGCGCGACATGCAGCTGGGCCGCGGCGAGAGCGCGGCGGACACCGCGCGCGTGCTGTCGCGCTATGTGGACGCCATCATGCTGCGCACCACCGATGTGGCGAAGATCCGCGAGCTGGCCGAGCATTCCTCGGTGCCGGTGATCAACGGCCTGACCAACATCAGCCATCCCTGCCAGCTGATGGCCGATGTGATGACCTTCGAGGAGCATCGCGGGCCGATCGCCGGGCAGGTCATCGCCTGGACGGGCGATGGCAACAACGTGGCGCAGAGCTTCATCCAGGCGGCGGCGCGCTTCGGCTTCACGCTGCGTATCGCGACGCCGCCGGAACTGGCGCCGCCGGCGCAGCTGATCGACTGGGCGCGGCGCGAGGGTGCCAAGATCGAGCTGACCTCCGATCCGCACGCCGCCGTGCGCGGCGCGCGCTGCCTGGTCACCGACACCTGGGTCAGCATGAACGACGAGGTCTCGGCGGCGAAGATCAACCGCCACAACATGCTCGCCCCCTACCAGCTGAACGCGGCGCTGCTGAAGGGTGCCGCGCCGGATGCCATCGTGATGCACTGCCTGCCCGCGCATCGCGGCGAGGAGATCACCGACGAGGTGATGGACGGCCCGCAGAGCGTGGTGTTCGACGAGGCGGAGAACCGCCTGCACGCGCAGAAGGGCGTGCTGCTCTGGGCGCTCGGCCTGGGCTGAGGCAGCGGCCGAGCTATGCCAGCGAAAGCCCCTCGGCGCTGGCGATGATCTCGGCCACGCGCTCCTGCGGCAGCAGCACGGCGTCCACCACCTTGCCGGACCGGCCGGGCGGATCGGCGGTGAGGGTGCCGGTGGCGCCGTCATAGTCGTAGGCGCCGTAGTTCTCGGCCCGCATCCAGCCCATGACCTCCTGCCAGTTGTTGCGCTCCACCGTCAGCACCGGGCGGTGGCGGCGCAGCGTGGGCGTGATGCCGTCCAGGACGCGGCGCTCGAAGCCCTCGACATCCACCTTCACGATGCGGATCGCCTCGGGCTCGCCCAGGCTCTCCAGCCGCCGCACCACCACCGGGATGTCCACCACGCTGAGTGCCGTGGGATCGGTGCCGCCGCCCAGCAGGCGCTGCACGACATAGCCCTTGTCGAGCTCGCTGCGGCGCAGCGAAGCGTTGGAACTTGGCCCCAGGCCGCGATTGCCGCGCAGCACCGGCACATGCAGCGTCATCGCCGCATCGGCCTCGGCCAGGCCGCAGAGGAAGGCCGTGACCTCGTTCGGCACCAGCCCGGCGGCGAAGGCGATGTTCTCGGCGCAAAGCGGGTTCGGCTCGAAGGTCCAGATGCACATATGCGGGTTGAACAGCGCGAAGCTGGTGATGGTCTGGCCCATATTGGCGCCGATATCGAGGAAGCTGCCGCGCCAGGCCGCGAAGTGCCGCCACACGCCGAGCCAGGCGTGATAGGGCGTGCCGGCCTGGTACAGCCGCCGCAGATAGGATTGCACGCCGGCATCGTCGATGTTGAGCGCCGCCTTGTCGGGCAGCGTCGCGCCCTCGTCGAAGCGGTGCAGCGCCTGCAGCATGGCGGCATTTCTCCCCCGGACCAGCCGCGGCGCTATGCCATGGCGCGCGGCCAGGCGGCAATCGCCGGCGCGGTTCAGCAATTCTTCAGGACAAGGTGGTTTGCTGGGGCGTCGCAACCGGGATCGCAGATCATGACCGCCCTTGCCCGCCGCCTCGCCGCCCCCTTCGCCCGCATCGGCCTCGGCGGCCGGCTGCTGATCCTGGCGCTGGGGGCGCTGCTGGTGAGCTTCGCCGCCGTCAAGGCCTGGAGCATCTCCGAGCTGACCATGCGCGAGCGCGAAGCGGCGGCCGAGAAGCTGGAGCGCAACCTGCTGCTGCTGACCACGCTGCTGGATGACCAGGGCAATGCCTGGCGCCTGGAGCCGAACAACCGGCTGTTCCGCGGCAGCGTCGCGCTGAACGACCTGAACCAGATTCCCGATCGGGTGAAGGCCATCGGCGGCGGCGTGGCCACCATCTTCGCCGGCGAGACGCGCATCGCCACCAATGTGCAGCGCCCGGACGGCACCCGCGCGGTGGGCACCGTGCTGGGCCCGGGGCCGGCGCTGGATGCGGTGCGCCGCGGCGAGACCTATCGCGGCGAGGCCATGATCCTCGGCACGCCGCACCTCGCCGTCTATCGCCCGGTGCGCGACGAGGCGGGGCGGCAGGTGGGCATCCTGTTCGTCGGCATCGGCCTCGCGGCGGTCGACGCCATGGTGTGGGAGCAAACGCGGGAGGCGCTGCTGGTGGGCGCGCTGCTGCTGCTGGGGTGCGGCCTGGTGCTGTGGCTGGCACTGCGCGCCTCGCTGCGCCCGCTGCTGCAGCTGGCCGGCGCGCTGCGCGCGATCGGCGATGGGCGGCTGGAGCAGGAGGTGCCCTGCACGGCGCGCGGCGACGAGCTCGGCGAGATCGGCCGGGCGGTGGCGGCGCTGCGCGATGCGGCGCTGGAGGCGCGGCAGCGTCAGGCGGCGGCCGAGGCCGAGCGCGCCGAGGCCCAGGCGGCCCGCGCCAGCGCCCGCCGCGCCACGGCCGACCAGCTGGAAGCCTCCGTCGGCGCCATCGCCAACCGCCTCGGCGGCGCGGCGGAGGAGCTGATGCGCGCCACCGATGCGGTGGGCGAGGCCGGCAACCGCACCACCCAGCGCGCCGAGGACAGCGCCGGGCGCGTCAGCCAGGCCACCGGCAACGTCCAGGCGGTGGCGGCCGCGGCCGAGGAACTCGCCGCCTCGGTGGCCGAGATCACCCGCCAGGTGGCCGAGAGCGCGCGCACCGCGCAGGAAGCCGCCGCGGCGGCGCGGGCCTCCGACAGCACCGTGGCCGGGCTGAACGAGGCGGCGGCGCGAATCGGCGATGTGGTGCGCCTGATCAGCGACATTGCCGGGCAGACCAACCTGCTGGCGCTGAACGCCACCATCGAGGCCGCGCGCGCCGGCGAGGCCGGCAAGGGCTTCGCCGTGGTGGCGCAGGAGGTGAAGGCCCTGGCCAGCCAGACCGCCAAGGCCACCGAGGAGATCGGCGCGCAGATCGGCGCCATGCGCGGCGCCACGGAACAGGCGGTGGGCACGGTGCGCGGCATCGCCGGCGCGGTGGCGCGGATGGAGGAGGTGACCACGGCCATCGCTGCCGCGGTGGAACAGCAGGGCGCCGCGACGCAGGAGATCGCCCGCAACGCCGCCGAGGCGGCCGCCGGCACCGGCGAGGCCGCGGCCTATATCGGCCACCTCACCGAGGAAGTGGCGGCGGGGGCTGCGGGCATCGCTGCGCTGCGCGGCGCCGGGGCGGAGGTGAGCAGCCAGGGCAGCGCGCTGAAGCGCGAGGTGGCGGGCTTCGCGGCGCAGCTGCGCACGGGCTGATACCAACGGTCGATTGCATCGACTCGTTGGTCTCCTTTTTGTGCCCTCAGGTGGCGGGCGCGGCCTCCGGCCGCTTGCCTCGCGCCACTGGGCGCGGCGGCCATTCGGCCGCTCGGCCGGCTGAAGCCGGCCGCAGGTCAGGCCGCCATGCCGCTGGCATGAGGCTGCCATTGGGGGCGGCGGTCGCCCCGTTACGATCCGATGCTTTGCCTTCTTCGGCATCGGGCCCATCTTGGCGCCATGACGAGACCTGACCGACCGCTCCGCGCCGCCCGCCCGGCCGGCGCACTCACCCGCCGTGCCGCGCTGCGCGCCGCCGCCGCCGCCGCCGCGGCCGGCGCCATGCCGGCCCTTGCCCAGCCCGCCCCAGGCGGCGCCGCCACCGCGGCGCTGCTGGAGCGCCCGCTGTTCGGCGCCACGCTGCGCACCCTGCCCAATGGGCTGCGCGTGGCGCACGTGGAACAGCGCCGCGCGCCGGTGGTGGCGCATTATGCCTACGTCTCGGCCGGCGGCGGCGAAGACCCGCACGGCCTGTCGGGCATCGCGCATTTCCTGGAACACATGCTGTTCAAGGGCAGCCCGCGCGTCGCCTCGGGCGAATTCTCCCGCCGCGTGGCGCGCGAGGGCGGCGTGGACAACGCCTTCACCTCGCGCGACGTCACCGGCTATTTCCAGCATGTCGAGGCCAGCCGCCTGCCGCTGGTGGCGATGATGGAGGCCGACCGCTTCGCGGGCGCGCTGATCCCCGCCGCCGAGATGGAAAGCGAGCGCCGCGTGGTGCTGGAGGAGCGCGCCCAGCGCACCGGCAGCAGCCCCCGCGCGCTGTTCTTCGAAGCCTTCGACGCCGCCATGTGGGGCCCGCAGCATTGGCGCGGCCGCCCGATCATCGGCTGGGAGGAGGAGATCCGCGCCATCTCCCATGCCGACCTGATGGCCTTCTTCCGCGCCCGCTACGCCCCCGGCAACGCCGTGCTGGTGGTGGCCGGCGCCACCGGGGCGGAGGAGTTCTGGCGCATCACCGAGCAGGAATGGGGTGCGGTGCCCGCCGGCCCCGCCGTGCCGCGGGACCGCGCGCCGCCGCCTGCCAGCCCGCCCACGCCGCGCTACGTGCTGAACGATCCGCGGCTGCGCGGCGAGGCCACCTTCCTGCGCTCCTGGCAGGCGCCGTCGATGACGGCGGGCGAGGCGGCGCACAGCGAGCCGCTGGAGGTGCTGCGCCACCTGCTGGGCGGCGGCCAGGGCTCGCGCCTGCATGCTGCGCTGGTGGAATCGGGCCTCGCCGTCTCGGCCGGCGCCAGCTACGACGGCGACGTGGCGGGCTTCACCGATTTCGACCTGGTGGCGACGCCGCGGCGCGAGACGCCGCCGGCGCGAATCGAGGAAGTGGCCATGGCCACGGTGAAGCGCCTGCTCGATGACGGCGGGCCGACCGAGGCCGAGGTGGCGCGCAGCATCCGGCAGATGACGGCCGGCGCGCTGCTGGCCCTCGATGGGCTGGGTGCGGCGCCGCGCATGCTGGGCAACGCGCTGGCCATCGGCCTGCCGGCCGAGACGGTGGAATTCTGGCCGCGCCGGCTGCGCGCCGTGACACGCGCGCAGGTGGCCGCGGCGGCCGAGGCGGTGCTGGGCCGCGCGCCCTCGGGCAGCGGCTGGCTGTTGCCCGAAGGCACGCCGGCGCCGGCCGAGGTGCGGGCATGAGCTTCTCCCTCGCGATCCAGGATGTCACCGCCGGGCCGTATTCGGCCTGGCTGGTGGAGGATCACTCGGTTCCCGTCGTCTCCATCGCCTGGGCCTGGCAGGGAGGCGCCGCGCTGGACGCGGCCGAGCATGCCGGCGCGCTGGCCATGGCGGCGGCGCTGCTGACCGAAGGGGCCGGCGAGATGCCGGCGCTGGCCTTCGCCGATGCGCTGCGGGATGCCGCCATCGGCCTGTCCTTCGACGCGCAGCGCGATGGCTTCGAGGGCAGCCTGCGCGCCCTTACCCCCGCGCTGCCGGAGGCGGTGCGGCTGGCCAACCTCGCCATGCGCGCGCCGCGACTGGAGGCCTCGGCCATCGGCCGCGTGCGGGCGCGCGCCGTGGCCGGCGCCCGCGCGGCGCTGGAGACTCCGCGTGGGCAGGTGGGCCGCGCCTTCTGGGCCGCCGCCTTCCCCGACCATCCGGCGGGCCGGCCCACCGGCGGCACTGTGGAGACGCTTTCGGCCCTGCCCGAGGCCGCGCTGCGCGAGGCGCTGGCCCGGCAGCTGCGCGCCGAGGGCGTGCTGGTGGCTGCCAGCGGCGCCATCACCGCGGCCGAGCTCGCTGGCCTGCTGCCGGCGCTGTTCGCCGGGCTGCCGGCCGGCGCGCCGCCCGCACCGCCGCCGCTGCCGCCCTTCCAGAATTTCGGCCAGCGCGTGGTGGCGGTGCCCTCGCCGCAGTCGACCATCCAGTTCGGCCAGCCCGGCCTGCCGGTGGCCGACCCGGATTGGGAGGCGGTGCAGGTGGTGCTGCGCATCCTGGGCGGGGGCGGCTTCTCCTCGCGCCTCATGGAGGCGGTGCGGGTGCAGCGCGGCCTGACCTATGGCATCGGCGTGGGGCTGGACCAGCTGTTCGGCCAGGGCGTGATCATCGGCTCCTCCTCCACCGACAATGCGAAGGTGGCCGAGGCGCTGGCGGTGACCCGCGCGGAATGGGCGCGCATGGCGTCGAGCGGCCCGAGTGCGGCCGAGCTGGACGATGCGGTGGCCTTCCTCACCGGCAACCTGCCGCTGCAATTCACCGACAGCCGCCGCATCGCAGGCACGCTGCTGGCGCTGCGGCGCAACAACCGCCCGCGCGACTGGCTGGATCGCCGCGCCGCGCGCCTCGCCGCGCTGACGCCCGCCGGCACCGCACGCGTCGCGGCGCGCGTGCTGGATCCGGACCGGCTTTCGGTGGCCATCGCCGGGCAGCCCGAGGGGGTTTGAGGCGAAGCTACTCGGCCGCGGCGCTGCGCTGCAGGGCGGCGTGCAGCGCCGCCGAGAGCTGCGCCAGGGTGTAGGGCTTGGTCAGCCGGCCGAACAATTCGGGCGCCTCGCTCCAGGCGCCGCCATGGCCGGTGGCCAGGATCACCGGCAGGCCAGGGCGCAGCGTGGCGATGCGCGCGGCCAGCGCCGCGCCGGTCATGCCCGGCATGGCGTGGTCGGTCACCACCGCCACCACGTCGGGCCGCTCCGCCAGCGCCGCCAGCGCGCCCTCGCCGGAGCTGGCTGGCACGGCCTCGTAGCCGATGTCGTCGAGCATCGCGGCGGTGCTTTCCAGCACCAGCGCCTCGTCATCCACCACCAGCACGGCGCCGCTGCCGTGCAGCGGCTCGGCCTCCTTCGGAATCGGCGCGGGCGCCGGCGCGGCGGTGGAGACCGGCAGCCACAGCGTGGCCAGCGTGCCGCTGCCCGGGGCGCTGTCGATGGTCAGCGCCCCACCCGATTGATGCGCCAGCCCATGCACCATCGACAGTCCGAGCCCGGTGCCCTGGCCCGGCCCCTTGGTGGAGAAGAAGGGCTCCACGGCGCGGGCCAGGGTGGCGGCGTCCATGCCATGCCCGGTATCGGCGACCGCGATGCAGACATAGCGGCCGGGCGGCAGGCCCTTGGGCCGCGCTGCCTCCGGCGCCGGCGCCACCGTGACGCTGAGCCGCCCGCCCTCGGGCATCGCATCGCGCGCATTCACCGCGAGGTTCATCAGCGCCAGCTCCAGCGCATGCGCATCGACATGCGCCGGCGGCAGGCCGGCTGGCGCGTGCACCACGAGCTCCACCAGCTGCCCGGCGGAGCGGCGCAGCAGGTCGCCCATGCCGGCGAGCAGCGCGGCGAGATCGACCGAGGCGGGGCGCAGATCCTGCCGCCGCGCGAAGGCCAGCAGGCGTTGCGTCAGCTGCGCGCCGCGCTCCGCACCCTGCACCGCGGCGTCGAGGTGGCGCAGCACCTCCGGCGCCGGGCCGAGGCGGCGGCGCGCCAAAGCGAGGTTGCCGAGCACCGCCATCAGCAGGTTGTTGAAGTCATGCGCGACGCCGCCGGTGAGCTGGCCGAGCGTGTCCATCTTCTGCGCTTCCAGCAGCAGCGCCTGCGCCGATTTCAGCTCCGACACGTCGCGCCCCTCGGCGACCAGCAGCGACACCAGGCCATCCTCGTCGCGCACCGGCTTCACCGAGACGTCGATGGCCCGCGGCGTGCCCTCGGCATCGGGCAGCGACAGCTCGCGGCGCACGAAGCGGCCCTCCGCCGCGCCGCCCACCGCCTCGCGCAGCGCCGCGCGCGTGGCCGCGTCCGAGGGCCAGCACGGCGCTTCCCAATAGGGGCGGCCCAGCACGCCCGACCGGTCGGTGCGGCCCAGCTGCAGCAGTGCCTCGTTCGCCTCCAGCACGGTGCCGTCGGGCGAGAGCAGCGCGATGACCTGGAAGGTGGCGTCGAAGATGCCGCGGAAGCGTGCCTCGCCCTCGCGCAGCCGGGCATTGGCATCGGCCAGCGCGCCGGTGCGCTCGGCGACGCGGCGCTCCAGCATGGCGTTGGTCTCGGCCAGTGCCGCGGCCTCCTGCCGCTGGGCGGTGGTGTCGAGGGCCACGCCAAGCAGCCGGCGCGGCTGGCCGGTGGCGTCGCGCCGCACCTCGGCCCGCACCGCGATCCAGCGGGAGGGGCCCGGCCCGGCCAAGCGGAACTCGGCCTCCAGCAGCGCCGCGCCGCGCAGCGCGGCGGCCAGCGCGGCGCCGACATCGGCGCGGTCCTCCGGCCGCACGCCGCGCAGCGCGATGCGCGCGGGGATGCGCCGGCGCACCGGCACGCCCCAGCGGGCATAGACATCGCCCACCAAGGCCAGCCGGCCATCGCGCAGGTCCCAATCCCACAGCCCGATGCCGCCGGCCTGCTCGGCCAGCCTGAGGCGGGCCTCGCTTTCCTGCACCGAGGTCAGCAGCCCCTCGCGCTCGGCCAGCGCGGCGCCGAGCGCCGCGCCGCGTTCCTCCGCCGCGTGCCGCGCCGCGCGCTCGCGCCGGTTGGAGGCGATGGCGGCAGCGGCCAGCCAGCCGGCCAGCAGCGCCGACAGCGCGAAGAGCAGCCCGTTGCGCGCCAGCCGCTGCCGGAAGGAGGCCAGCACATGGTCCTGCGAGATGGCGGCCACCGCCACCACCGGCATCACCGCGGCGGCGTGCCAGGAGACCAGCCGCGCCACGCCATCGGGCCCCACCTCCACCTGCCGCCCGGTGCGGCCGCGATGGGGCCCGGCCATGGCCGGCGGGCCGGGCAGCGGCCATTGCGCCACCGTCGCGCCATCCTCGCGCAGCAGCGCCAGACGCGCATCCGGGCCGAGGGCGAGGTCCTCGGCCGCGGCGGCGAAGTTCTGCGCGAACAGCGCGGCGCGGACCACGCCGATCAACTGCCCGTCCTGGCGCAGCGCGCGGCTCCAGGTGAAAAGCCAGGCGTTGGTCAGCCGCCCGGCATGCAGCGCGGAGAGATGCCGGTCGGTGCCGTTCGCCAGCATCGCGAGCGCGCCGGGGCCGGGCGCATCGACATCGCCGCCCGGGCGCGGCGGGCTGGCGGCGACGACCTGGCCGGCTGCGTCCAGCACGGTGAGCGCGCTGATCTCGGGCGCCTCGACCAGCAGCGTGGCCAGCATGGTCCGGCCCTGGTCGCGCAACGCGCCGAGGCCGTCGCGGGCCACCGCCTCGGCGATTCGCGCGGTGCTGATCTCGGCCACGCGCAGCGCGCGGTCGGCGTGTTCGGCCAGCAGCGCGGCTGTGTTGTCGGCCTCGGTCCAGCCCTGCTCCAGCGTGGCCCCGCGATCGGCCAGGGTGGCCGCGCCGAACAGGCCGCAGGCGATCAGCGCGAAGGCGCCGAGGCTCAGGCCGAGCCATGCCGAGCTGTCCCGCCGCCCGCCAGCCATGCCTGGCCCCGCCATCCAGTCATCCCTTCGCAGCCTGACGCCGGCCCAGTATGTAGCGCCAAGCGGGTGCAACGCACATTGTTGCGATGAGGCCGTTGACCGTGTCGTGATCCGACCGGCCGCGGGCGCGCAAGGGGGAGGGCGGCATGGTGGCGGACGAGGCCTGGGCGGCGGTGGCGGCGCTGGCCGCGCGGCCGGATGCGGCGGCGATTCGCCCGCGGCTGCTCGCGGAGCCCGACCGCGCGCGCCGCTTCACGCGCCAGGGCGGCGGCCTGCTGCTGGACCTGTCGCGCACCTCGCTGAGCGAGGAGGTGCTTGCGGCGCTGCTGCGGCTGGCCGAGGCGCGCGGCGTGGCCGCCTTCCTGCAGGCCATGGCGGCGGGCGAGGCGGTGAACACCACCGAGCAGCGGGCCGCGCTGCACATGGCGCTGCGCGGCCCGCCCGGGCGCTTCACCACGGCGGGCGAGGATGCCTCGGCCAGCGTGCACGCCACGCTGGCGGCGATGCGCGGCTTCGTGGGCGGCGTGCTGCGCGGCGAGATCACCGGCGCCGGCGGCGGGCGCTTCACCGATGTGGTGAATATCGGCATCGGCGGGTCGGATCTCGGCCCGGCGATGGTGACGCGCGCGCTGTGGCGCGAGGGCGCGGGGCTGCGCGCGCATTACCTGGCCAATGTCGATGCTCATGCCTGGGAGGCGCTGCGCCCGACGCTCGATCCGGGCCGCACGCTGGTGCTGGTGGCGTCCAAGACCTTCACGACGCAGGAGACGATGGCGAATGCCGGGCTGGTGAAGGCCTGGCTGGTGGCGGCGCTGGGCCCCACGGCGGCCAGCGCGCACCTCGCCGCGCTGTCCACCAACCTCGCCGCGACGGCCGCCTTCGGCATCGCGCCGGAGCGCGTCTTCGGCTTCCGCGACTGGGTGGGCGGGCGGTTCAGCCTGTGGTCGGCGGTGGGCCTCTCGGTGGCGCTGGCCTGCGGCTTCGCCGCCTTCGAGGCGCTGCTGGCCGGCGCCCGCGCGATGGACGAGCACGCGCTGGCGGCGCCGCCGGAGGCGAACCTGCCGCTGCTGCTGGCGGCCACCGAGGTGTGGCACGTGAATGGCCTGGGCTATGGCGCGCGCGCGGTGCTGCCCTATGACGAGCGGCTGGCCCGCCTGCCGGCGCATCTGCAGCAGCTGGAGATGGAAAGCCTCGGCAAGTCGGTGACCGCCGCGGGTGCGCCGGTGGGGCGCGCCACCGGCCCCGTGGTGTTCGGCGAGCCGGGCACCAATGCGCAGCATTCCTTCCTGCAGCTGATCCACCAGGGCACCGCCCCGGTGCCGGTGGATTTCGTGCTGGTGGCGCGGCCGGACCACGGGCATGCGGAAAGCCACCGCATCCTGCTGGCCAATGCGCTGGCGCAGGCCGAGGCGCTGGCGCTGGGCCGCACCGCGGCCGAGGCGCGCGCCGCTATGGAAGCCGCCGGCCTGCCGCCGGCCGAGGTGGAGCGGCTGGCGCCGCACCGCGCCTTCCCGGGCAACCGGCCGAGCGTCACGCTGCTGCTGCCGTCGCTGACGCCGGCCACGCTCGGCGCGCTGATCGCGCTGTATGAGCACAAGGTTGCCTGCCTCGGTGCCTTCTGGGGCATCAACCCCTTCGACCAATGGGGGGTGGAGCTGGGCAAGCAGCTGGCCGGCGGCATCCTGCCGGCGCTGGCGGGCACGGCCGCCGCCTCCGATGCGGCGACTGCGGCGATGATCGCGGAAATTCGCCGGCTTCAGGCGGGGTAGGCGGGCGGCGCGGTCAGCAGGCCGGCATCTGCTCGACCACCTCCGGATCGCGGCGGAAGGCGGCGTGGTCGGCCACCACGCGCGAAGCGGCGGCCTCGGCGGCCTGCAGCAGCCAGCCCTCCGGCAGCCGGCCGAGCCAGGCGGCCAGCGCCTCCGGGTCATGCGCCGTGCCGGCATGCACATTCGCCATCTCGCGGCCCATGGCGCCGAGCAAAGCGCGCTGGCCCTCGGCCGGGTCGGCGCCGGTCGAGCCCTCGGCCAGCATGTCCGCCAGCTCGATCTTGCGGGCCTCGGGCGAGAGGCGGCGCACCACCCAGCGCTCGGCGATGCAGAAGCCCGGGTCCGGCGCGCGCCGCGCCTCGGCGGCCAGCCGGCGATGGTCGGTGACGCGGCTGGCCGGGCGCGCCGGCATCACCGCCGCCGAGGGCGCGGTGGCCTTGGCCTCGCGCGCCACCAGCCCGCCATGCCAGGACGCGATCACCGACCAGCGCGGCCGGCCGAGCGCGCCCAGGCCGCGCGTCGGGCGGCGGAAGGCCAGCGGCCGCGCACCCTGGGGCAGCGAGGTGAGCAGCAGGTGCAGCAATTCGAGGTCGCCGGGCGTCGCCGCCTCGCCGCGGGTGCTGATGTCCTGCCATTCGCCCACCGGGTCGTAGCGCTGCATCGCCACGGCGCGCAGCGCGCCGTGTGGCGCCTCGTCCAGCACGAAGGGCAGCGGCTCGGCCAGGCCCTCGCGATAGCCCTGCAGGAGGGCGGCCACGCCCTCGGCCTCGGCCGCCAGGATTTTCCGCGGCTCGTCGCGCCGCGCCAGCAGCAGGCTGGTCGCGAGGCGCACGAGATCGCTGGTGAAGGGCAGCTCCGCGGCCTCGTCGAAATCATTCACGCCCCAGACCAGCCTTCCCTCGGCATCGCGCCAGGTGCCGTAATTTTCCAGATGCGCGTCGCCCACCGACAGCAGCCGCGGCGCCTCGCGCAGCGCCGGGGCCACAGCCGAGAACTGCCAGGCCCAGCGGTAGAAGCTGCCGCGTAGGAAGGGGAAGACCTTCTTCCGGTCCATCTTGCGGCGCTTCTCGGCCAGCCCGGCCGCATCCAGCGCCAGGTAGCCGCCTACCCAGGCGGTGTAGGCCCGCGTCGCCGTCGCGAAATCCGCCATCACACCCGCCTCCTGCTGCAAGGGACGAGCCTGGACCGGGTCCGGCGCCCGGCCAAGCGGCGCTTGCGGCCGGCGCCGGCGCGGCGCATCTGCATGGCATGGCCGCGCGGATTCGCCTGTTGCCGGAGACCACCGCCAACCGCATCGCCGCCGGCGAGGTGGTGGAGCGCCCGGCCGCCGCGGTGAAGGAGCTGGTGGAGAATGCGCTGGATGCCGGCGCCACGCGCATCGTCGTGACGCTCGAGCAGGGCGGCATCGGGCGCATCGTCGTCGAGGATGACGGGCGCGGCATGGATGCCGAGGATCTCGGCTTGGCGGTGGAGCGCCACGCGACCTCCAAGCTGCCCGAGGAAGCGACGCTGTTCCGCATCGCCACGCTGGGCTTCCGCGGCGAGGCGCTGCCCTCGATCGGCGCGGTGGCGCGCCTCAGCCTCACCTCGCGCCCGGCGGGCCACAACGGCGCCGGCACCGGAACCAGCATGGCGCATGCCATCAACGTGGAGGGCGGGCGCAAGGGCGCGGTGGCGCCGGCCGCCGGCGCGCCGGGCACGCGCGTCGAGGTGCGGGACCTGTTCTTCGCCACGCCGGCACGCCGCGCCTTCCTGAAATCCCCGCGCAGCGAGGCCGAGGCCGCGCTGCAGGCGGTGGAGCGCCTCGCCATGGCCTGGCCCGAGGTGGCCTTCCGCGTCGAGGTGGAGGGCCGCGTGGCGCTGGCTTTGCCGGCGCAGGAGCGCGCGGCGCGGGTGGCCGCGCTGCTCGGGCCCGATTTTGCCGCTGCGGCGGTGCCGGTGGAGGCGGCGCGGGACGGCCTGGCTTTGGCCGGCCTCGCAGGGCTGCCGACGCATCACCGCGCCACCTCCGAGGCGCAGCATTTCGTGGTTAACCGCCGCCCGGTGCGCGACCGGCTGCTGCAGACGGCGCTGCGCGTGGCCTATCGCGAGCTGGTGCCTGCGAAGCGCTTCCCGGCCGCCGCGCTGTTCCTCGCGGTGCCGCCCGAGGCGGTGGATGTGAACGTCCACCCGATGAAGACCGAGCTGCGCTTCCGCGACGCCGAGGGGGTGCGCGGGCTGCTGATCTCGGCGCTGCGCCGGGCCGTGGCCGTGGGGGCCGGCGGTGCGACGCCAGAGGGGCTGGCGGCGCCGGCCCAAAGCTTCGCCGAGGTCCCGGGCTTTGCCGAGGCGCCGGGTGCGGGTTTCGGCGGCTGGGTGCCGCAGCCCACGCCGCTGCCGCATCACCCGCGCGGCCTGCCGCCGGGCCTGAATCTGGGCTTCGCGCCCGCCCGCACGCCGCCGCCAGCCGCGGCCCTGCCGGCTTTCCCCGCCGAGGGCCCGCTGGGCCGGCCGCTGGCGCAGATCCTTGAGACCTATGTGCTGGCCGAGGCGCCGGATGGCGCGCTGGTGCTGGTCGACCAGCACGCGGCGCATGAGCGGCTGACGCATGAGGCGCTGCGGGCGCAGCTGGTGGAGGGCGGCGTGCGGGCGCAGCCGCTGCTGCTGCCGGCGGTGGTGGAAATGCCCGGCGCCGATGTGGCGCGGCTGCTGGACCGCGCGGCGGAGCTGGCGCGGCTTGGCCTCGAGATCGAGGGCTTCGGCCCGGGCGCGGTGCTGGTGCGCGCGCTGCCCGCGCTGCTCGGCGCGCCGGACCCCACGGCGCTGCTGCGCGACCTGGCCGCCGAGTTGGCCGAGATGGGCGAGGCGCTGGCGCTGGAGGCGCGGCTGGAGGCGGCGGTGGCGCGGCTGGCCTGCCATGGCTCGGTGCGCGCCGGGCGGCGGCTGAACGGGGCCGAGATGGCGGCGTTGCTGCGCAGCATGGAAGCCACGCCGCGCGCCGCCACCTGCAGCCATGGCCGCCCCACCGTGCTGCGGCTGGGCGCGGCCGAGCTGGAGAGGCTGTTCGGCCGGCGCTGAGCCGGTGCATGATCCGCCCCGACAGGTGGCCGAGGACGCCCGGATGCTGACGCAGCTGATCTACGCTTCACGCCCCTTCGGCTTCCACGGGACGACGCTGGACGACATCCTGTTCGCCGCGCGGCGCAACAACCGGCGCGATGGCATCACCGGCGCGCTGGTCTGCCGGGCCGATCTGTTCCTGCAACTGCTGGAAGGCCCGCGCGAGAAGGTGAGCGCCACCTTCGGCCGCATCCTGCGCGACGACCGGCACCTGGAGGTGGCGCTGATCTGGGCCGGCGACGCCACGGCGCGGCTGTTCCCCCAGTGGGACATGCTCGACGATCCCGCACGGTCCTGGATGTGGAGCCGGGAGGAGGTGAATGCCGGCGCCCGCGCCGCCGCGACCGACGCCCAGGCCCGCGCCATCTTCGCGCGCATCGCGCAGGAGACGCGCGCAGTGGGATGAGGAACGCGGCGCGTCCCATTGACGCCGCCGCCCCATCCCGGCACCCAGGCCGCCATGCCCAAGCTGCAAGCCGCCCAGATCCCCGTCACGCCCTTCCAGCAGAACTGCGCCCTGATCTGGGATGCGGAAAGCGGGCAGGGCACGGTGATCGACCCCGGCGGCGACGTGCCGCGCATCCTGGCCGCCATCGCCAAGGCGGGCTGCACGGTGCGCAACATCCTGCTGACGCATGGCCATCTGGACCATGCCGGCGGCGCCGCCGAACTCGCCGGGGCCCTCGCCGCACAGCAGGGCGCGCCGGTGCCGGTGGAGGGCCCGCATCGCGACGATGCGCCGCTGCTGGCCGGCATCGCGGCGCAGGCGGCGCAGTACGGCATCGAGGGGCTGGCCTCCGTCACCCCGGATCGCTGGCTGGCGGAGGGCGAGACGGTGGCCATCGCGGGCCAGGATTTCGCCGTGCTGCATTGCCCCGGCCATGCGCCGGGGCATGTGGTGTTCGTCTCCACAGCGCTCGGCTTCGCGGTGGTGGGCGACGTGCTGTTCCGCGGCTCCATCGGCCGCACAGACTTCGCCTATGGCGACCACGCGGCGCTGATCGAGTCCATCGTCACCAAGCTGCTGCCGCTGGGCGACGAGATGCGCTTCCTCTGCGGCCACGGCCCGGGTTCGACCTTCGGCGAGGAGCGCCGCAGCAACCCCTTCCTGCCGCGGTAACGCCGGTTACCTGGCCGCGCTTTCGGCCGGGCGGCGCAGCAGCACGGTGATCGGCGCCAGCACCGCCGCGCGCTCCTCGAGCCCCGTCGCCCAGGCCTCGATCGCCGCGACCACGCTGGGCACCGGGTCGCCCACGAGGCCGAGGGCGGAGCCGTTCTGCCGGGCCAGGGATTCCAGTTCGAGCAGCCGGCGCGTCACCTCGGCGCGGGTCGGCGAGGGCTCGTCCAGCACGAGGTCCACCGCGCGGCCGAAGGCGCGGGCGGGCTGGGGGCCGCCGGGGCGTGGCTCGACATAGAGCAGCCCGCGTTCGGTGAGCACGGTCTGCAGCGTGGCGAGCAATTCGCCGTTCTGCGCGAAGCGCTCGCCGCGCATCGAGCCCTCGGCGCCGATCGCCCCGACCTGGCCCTGGATGCGCGACAGCGCCCAGTCCAGCCGGTCGAGGTTTTCGGCGATCCCAAGGCCGGTCAGCAGCGCGCGGTCCCCGGGATCGGCGCGGGAGCCGAAGCCGGCGGGCTCCAGCGGCAGCGCGGTGAGCATCTCCATACCGCGCGCGCGGGCGCGCTCCTGCAGCGGTTCCGGGCGCAGCGCATAGGGGCTGAAGGCCAGCGTGACGGCGCCGGGCAGGCGGCGGATGGCTTCCTCGGAATGCTGCGCGTTCAGCCCCATGCCGCCCAGCACCAGCCCGATGCGCGGCCGGCGGTCCTCGCGGTCGAAGGGCCGCGCATAGAGGCGGATGGAGGTGCGCCCCTCCGGCCCCAGCCGCGGCACCAGGCCATGGCGCGTGCGTTCCAGCATCTGCGGGTCGGGCGCGGCAATGCTGGCATCGGCGGGGGCGCGCCGGACCACCGCTTCGCTCAACGGCGGCGGCTCGGGGGCGGAGGGCAGGCCGGCGGGCGCCGGGGCCGCAGCGGGCAGTGGCTGTGCCACCGGCGTGCCATCCGGCGCCGGCGGGACGGGCGTGACCGGCGAGGCGGCGGGCGCGGGGGCCGGCGCCGTGGCTGGCGTGGCGCCGGGCGAAGCGGCCTCGCGCGCGCGCTCCGGCGGGCCGAGCCAGGCGAGGCCAGCCGCGCCCATGCCACCGGCCAGCAGCACGCACAGCCAGAACAGGCCAAGCGCCCGGCGCGTCAGCATTCCCATGCGGCGCCCGGGCGGTGTCTCAGCGCTGGGCGCGCCGCTGCGGCGGCGAGGCGGCGGCCAGGTTGCGCAGGAACTGCGCCGCCTGCTGCAGCTGGTGGTCGGTTTCCGGGCGCGCCGGGTCGAAGGCCGGGGCCCCCTCGGCCGGCAGGCGCACCACGCGGTCCAGCACGCCGGCCGGCAGGTTCAGCGGCGGCAGCGGCGGCGGTGCCGCCTGCTGCGGCTGGGCCGGGCGATCGGCGTCGTTGCGCAGCGCGCGGCGCAGATCGGCCTCGCGGTCGCGCGCCGGGGCGTTGGGGTCGGGCCTTGTGGCCAGCACCTCGATGTCGGGTTCGATCCCGGTGGCCTGGATGGAGCGGCCGGAGGGCGTGTAGTAGCGCGCCGTGGTCAGGCGGATGGCGCCCTGGCCAGGGATCGGCATCACCGTCTGCACGCTGCCCTTGCCGAAGGACTTCACGCCCATCACCACGGCGCGGCGATGATCCTGCAGCGCGCCGGCGACGATCTCGCTGGCGCTGGCCGAACCAGCATTGATCAGCACCACCATCGGCAGGCCCTGGGCAATGTCGCCCGCGCGGGCGTTCCAGCGCTGCGCATCCTCGGCGCGGCGGGCGCGGGTGGAGACGATCTCGCCCTGTTCGAGGAAATCGTCCGCCACCTGCACCGCCTGGTCGAGCAGCCCGCCCGGGTTGTTGCGCAGGTCGAGGATGACGCCCTTGAGGTTGTTGCCTGCCTGGTTGCGCATGGCGGTGATGGCGCGGCGCAGCGCGCCTTCCGTCTGCTCGTTGAAGGCGGACAGGCGGACATAGGCGATGTCGTTGCCCTCGAGGCGGAAGCGCGCCACCTGCGGGCGGATCACGTCGCGGGTCAGCGAGATTTCCACCGGCCGCTGCTCGCCCTCGCGCCGGATGGTGAGGCGGATTGCGGTGCCGCGTTCGCCGCGCATCTGCTCGACCGCTTCCTGCAGCGTCAGGCCCAGGGTGGAGTTGCCGTTGAGGTGGGTGATGATGTCGCCCGGCCGCACCCCGGCGCGCGCCGCGGGGGTCTCGTCGATCGGGCTGATGACCTTCACATAGCCGTTTTCCTGCGTCACCTCGATGCCGAGGCCGCCGAACTCGCCACGCGTCTGCACCTGCATGTCGCGGAAGCTGCGCGGGTTCATGTAGGAGGAGTGCGGGTCGAGCCCCTGCAGCATGCCGTTGATGGCGTTCTCGATCACGTCGCGGTCGGTCACCGGCTCGACATATTCGGCGCGGATGCGCTCGAAGACGTCGCCAAACAGGTTGAGCAGGCGGTAGGTCTCGGCCCGGCCGCCCTCCTGCGCCCAGGCCTGGATGGTCGGCAGCGCGACCATGGGGCTGACCACGGCGCCGGCCACGAAGGCCGCGGCCACGGCGCCGAGCGTCACCAACCGACGGCGGGGTGTTGGCGTGCCGGCGGCCGGCCCTTGCGCCCGCGGCGGCTGGAGGCCGGTATCGGGCAGGCGCCCGCGCCGGTTGTCCTCGCCCCCGCTCCGCCCGCTGAACTGCGCCATGCCGTCACCCGATCCTTGGGCGGCGGCCCCGGGGCCGCCCGCCTGAACACCATGCCCCGGGTCGATGACCCGGAGGTTACCCGCGCGCCGCGAACCAGGGGCGGGGGTCCACCGGCTGGCCATTGCGGCGCAACTCCAGATAGAGCGAGCCGGCGCCGCCGCCAGACCCGCCCAGCACCCCGACCGGCTCGCCCGCCAGCAGCCTTTGCCCGGCCGTGGCGTCAAGCCGTTCGAGTCCGGCCAAGACAAAATGGTATCCTCCGCCGCAGTCCACAATCAACAACAGCCCGAAGGAACGGAACGGCGCGGCATAGGCAGCGCGCCCGGCGCAGGGTGAGACCACCCGCGCGCCACCCGCCGCGGCGTAGGTGAGGCCGCGATGCGGCCCGCCGGCGGCGGCCTCGCCCCAGCCCGTGACCACGCGGCCGGCCACCGGCACGGCCCTGCCGCTGGCCGCGGCTTGCGGAACCGCGGCCTCGCGCGGCGCGTCGCGGCGCGGCGACTCGGCGCGTTGTGGCTCGGCGCGTTGTGGCTCGGGGCGTTGTGGCTCGGGGCGTTGTGGCTCGGGGCGTTGTGTTCGGCGGGCTTCCTCGGCCAGCCGCCGCTCGCGCGCCTGTTCGGCCTGGCGGCGGGCTTCCTCGGCGGCGCGCTGAGCGGCGCTGGCGCGGGCCTCGGCCTCGCGCCGCGCCCGCTCGCGCTCCAGCCGCTGCAGCATCTCGGCCAGGTCGCCGGCGCGGGAGGCGGCCTCGGCGGCGCGCAGCGCGGCGCGCTCCTCCGCCTCCTCGGCCGCACCGCGCCGGCGGCGTGCCTCGGCCAGCGCAGCCTCCACCGCAGCGCTGGCCGCACGCGCGGCCTGCTCGGCTTCGGCCAGCCCGGCTGCCTCGCGCGCCGCCGCCGCCGCCGCCGCGCGGGAGGCCGCCTCGGCCTCGCGGAGCGCCGCCGCCTCGGTTTCCAGTCGCCGCACCAGGGCGCGGAGCACCAGCGCGCCGCGCAGCGCATCCTCCGGCTCGCCGGGCACGGCCAGCACGGTCTCGGCCGGCCACAGCGACAGGCGCAGCATGGTGGGCAGCAGCGGGCGGAGTGCCGCCGCGCGTTCGGCCACCGCGGCGGCGGCCAGTGCGCCGGCCTGGCGCGCGGTCTCCAGCCGTGCCTGCGCGGCGCCGACCTCAGCCTCGGCCAGCTGCGCCAGGCGCGCTGCCTCGACCCGCTGGCCGGCGAGCCGCACCTCCTCCTCGGCGGTCTGGCGGGCGAGTTCGGCCGCCTGTTCCGCGGCGCGCTGGCGCTCGGCGGCCACGCGCTCGGCCTCGCGCAGGTCGCGCGGGCCGGGCGCCTGGGCCGCGGCGGCCACGGGCAGGCTGAGCAGCAGCGCCAGCGCCGCGCTGCGCAGCCAGCCCCCCCGCGCGCCCCTGCGCCCCGCCATCCACCGCGCCTCCCGGCCCAATGCCGCGAGTGTGCCGGCACGGCGCCGCGGGGTCGAGGCAGCCGGCGCGCGGCGCCGGGCCGGTATGGGGCGCTTGTGAGCGGCGGCGCGCTGATCTAGCGTTTTGTGTCGCCACGGCGTGCAAGCCGCCGGAAAAATATCAAAGCCTGGCGCGTCGGAGGAAACACAGATGCTGCAGCTGACCGTGAACGGCCGCACGGCCGAGGTCGATGTCGATGCGGCGACGCCGCTGATTTACGTGTTGCGCAACGACTTGGCGCTGAACGGCCCGAAGCTGGGCTGTGGCCGCGCGCAATGCGGCGCCTGCACCGTTCTGGTGGATGGCCGGGCGGTGCAATCCTGCCAGCTGCGCAGCGGCGACGCCGCGGCGCCGCACCGCATCACCACCCTCGAGGGGCTCGGCACGCCCGAAGCCCCGCATGTGCTGCAGAGCGCCTTCATCGCCGAGCAGGCGGCGCAATGCGGCTATTGCACCAACGGCATGATCATGCGCGCCGCCGCGCTGCTGGCCGAGAAGCGCGCCGGGCTGGACGAGGCCGCGGTGCAGGAGGCGCTGGACCACAATCTGTGCCGCTGCGGCACCCAGCCGCGCGTGGTGCGCGCCGTGCTGCGCGCCGCCCGCCAGCAGGGGGCCTGAGCCATGCGCACCGCCACCCTCGGCCGCCGCGGCTTCACCGCCGCCCTCGCCGCCGGCGCCGCCGGCCTCGCCATCGGCTTCCGCTGGCAGGAGGCCTCGGCGCAGCAGGCCGCCGCGCCGGCCGGCCCCGCCATGCTGCGCGCCAATCCGCGCCTGGACAGCTGGGTGCGAATCACGCCCGATGGCGCCATCACCGTGCTGACCGGGCGCGTGGAGCTCGGCCAGGGCGTGCTGACCGCGATGCGCCAGATCGCCGCGGAGGAGCTGGACGTGGCGCCGGCGCGCCTGACGGTGATCTCGGGCGACACGGCCGAGACCGCGGATGAGGGGGTGACGGCCGGCAGCCAGTCCATCCGCTTTGGCGGCGAGGCGCTGGGCGTGGCCTGCGCCGATGCGCGCGCCACCCTGCTGCGCGTCGCCGCGACCGCCTGGGGGGTGGAGGCCGCGACGCTGGGCGTCACCGACGGCGTCATCGAGGGCGCCGGTCGTCGCATGACCTATGCCGAGGCCGCGGCGCAGGTCTCGCTGGCGCGGCCGGCGGACCTCACGGCGCGGCGCAAGCCGGCCGCGGCGCAGCGCATCGTCGGCACCTCGCTGCCGCGCACCGACATCCCGGCCAAGGTGTTCGGCCAGCAGGTGTTCATCCACGATCTGCGGCCGGCGGGCATGCTGTTCGGCGCCGTGGCGCGGCCGCCCGGCTATGCCGCGCGCCTCGTGGCGCTGGACCTCGCCTGGGCAAGGACGCTGCCGGGCGTGGTGGAGGTGGTGCGCGACGGGTCCTTCCTGGGCGTCGTCGCGCGGCGCGAGGAGCAGGCGAATGATGCCGCGCGCCGCATCGCCGCCGCCGCCACCTGGCAGGATGGCGCGCCGCTGTTCGGCGGCAGCGGCGTGTTCGAGCACCTGCTCGCCGAGCCCGCGCGGGTCAGCACCATCCACACCACGCCGGGCGCGGCGGCGGGGGCGCGCACCCATCGCGCGGAATACCGCCGCGGCTTCCAGGCGCATGCCTCCATCGGCGCCTCCTGCGCGCTGGCGCAGTGGGAGGGTGGGCAATTGACCGTGTGGTCGCACAGCCAGGGGCCCTTCCCGCTGCGTGGCGACCTGGCGCGCGGGCTGCGGATGGAGGGGCGCGCGATCCGTGTGATCCACGCCCAGGGCTCGGGCTGCTACGGCCACAACGGCGCCGACGACGTGGCGCTGGATGCCGCGCTGCTGGCCCGCGCCGTGCCCGGCCGCACCGTGCGCGTGCACTGGACGCATGAGGAGGAGATGGTGTGGGAGCCGTGGGGCTCGGCCATGGTCGTGCGGCTGGAGGCCGGGCTCGGCGCCGATGGGGCGCTGACCTCCTGGGGGCACGATGTGTGGTCCTTCCCGCACTCCACCCGGCCGGCCAGCACCACCGGCTGCAACCTGCGCTCGGCCTGGTATCTCGAGAACCCGGTGCCGATGGGCCCGATCACCGACGGGCCGCTGCCCAACGGCGCCGCGGCGCGCAACGCCGTGCCGATCTACGCCGTGCCCGGCCAGCGCGTGACGACGCATTTCCACACCGCGATGCCGGTGCGTACCTCGGCGCTGCGCACGCTCGGCGGCTATTTCAACGCCGTCGCGGCGGACATGTTCATCGATGAATGCGCCGCGCTGGCCGGCGTCGATCCCGTGGCCTACCGGCTGCGGCACCTGCGCGACCCGCGGCTTGTGGCGGTGCTGCGCCGCGCGGTGGAGCTTTCGGGCTGGCAGCCGGCGCCGGTCACGCTCGGCCGCGCGCGCGCGGCGGGGACAACGCTGGTGGGCACCGGAGTCGGGCTTTCGAAATACAAGAACAGCGACAGCCATGTGGCGGTGGTGGCGCGCGTCTCCGTCGATGTCGGCAGCGGCGCGGTGCGGGTGCTGAAGCTGTGGGCGGCGACGGAAGCGGGCCGCGCGGTGAACCCCGATGGCATCACCAACCAGATCGAGGGCGGCATGGTGCAGGCCACGTCCTGGACGCTGCTCGAGGAGGGGCGCTGGGATTCGCGCCGGATGCTGAGCGAGGACTACGCCAGCTACCCGATCATCGACTTCAGCCACACGCCGCCGATCGACAGCGTGGTGCTGGACCGGCCGGATTTGCCCTCGCTGGGGGTGGGGGAGGGCAGCCAGGCGCCGACCGGTGCGGCGATCGCGAATGCGATCCTGGATGCTACGGGCCGCAGGGTGGCGGACCTGCCCTTCACGCCGGAGCGCGTGCTGGCGGCGCTGCGGGGGTAGTCGCGAACGTCGCCGCGAACGTCGCCGCCCGTGGGGGCGACGGCGTTCGGGAGGCTGCGCGCTCAGCGTGTGCTGGGCACCGAGGTGCTGTCGATCGCGCGGCCCACGGCGGTGCCGGGCGGGTTGCCCGGCATGCCGTCCGACTGCCGCGGGAAGGCGCCAGAGGTGTTGGTACCCGCCGCGCGGTCCAGCGAACGCTCGGCCGCCGTGCCAGGCGGGTTGCCCGGCATGCCGTCGGACTGGCGCGGGAAGGCGCCCGAGGTGTTGGTGCCTGCGGCGCGGTCCAGCGAGCGCCCGGCCGCGGTGCCGGTCGGGTTGCCGGGCATGCCGTCGGACTGGCGCGGGAAGGCGCCCGAGGTGTTGGTGCCCGCCGCACGGTCCAGCGAGCGCTCGGCCGCCGTGCCCGGCGGGTTGCCGGGCGCGCCTTCGGGTGGGCCGGCGCAGGCCGCGGCGGCCAGCAGCAGCAGGCCGGTGGTCAGGTATCTCATCGAACGCATTGTCTCTCTCCTCTGTTCAGCGCTGGCGGAGCATCGCGTATTCGAAGGCGGTGCGGGCCTGCAGTGACTCCTTGGTGGCGCCAGTCAGCACCACCCGCTCCTGCTCGCGGTTCCACAGCAGCTCGCCGAGCGGCACCGTGACCAGGCGCCCGCCGATGCCGAGGAAACCGCCCACCTGGATGACCGCGACGGGGCCGGAGGCGGCGGCGGTGCCGAGGCTGTCCGGCATCACCAGGATGACGTCGTCGATCTCGCCGATGCGCTCGTTGCGGTCGTTGTAGACATTGGCGCTGATGAGCTGGCTCATGCGCGGGCGGGCCACGGCGGCGGCGTTGGGCGTGAGGCCCGAGACGAGCCCGGCCGTGGCGCCCTGCGCCATGGCGGCGGCGCCGGCGGCGGCACGGTCCAGCATCGTGCCCGGCGGGTTGCTCGGCATGTTGCCCGGCGTTGTCGCGGTCTGTGCCAGCGCCAGCATCGGCATGGCGAGGAGGCTGGCCGCGAGTGTGGCGGGCAGCACGGCGTGGCGAAGGCGGAAGGTGCGGGTCATGGCATGGTCCTCGTGTCGTTGCGGTGGCGGGTGCTGAAGCCGAGGTGGCGCGCCTTGGGCGGCTGCTCGGCCATCGGGGGTGGAACGCGCGGCGCCGCTTGGGGTTGCGGCGCCGCGCGATGTCAGCGGCGCAGCAGCGCGGCCAGCGCGAAGCCGGCGAGGGCGGCGATGCCGATGGCGGCGTAGGGCCGGGCCTGCACCGCGCCGGAGAAGCGCGCCGCCTGGTGGCGCACCGCGCCGGCGGCGTCCTGCGCCGCGGCCTCCACGTCATGCACCGCGCCGCCGATGGCGGGGGTCACGCGATCGGCCATCAGCGTTGCCACCTTGGCGCGCAGCTGGGCGATTTCGGACTCGACGCCGGATGCCGCGCTGCGGGCCGTATCGGCAAGGATGGTCATCGGGTTCGTTCCTTCTTGTGTGGTCGGCACGGCGTTCATGCGAGGTGGCTGCGCAGCAGCCAGGCGGCCTTGTCGTGCGCCGCGATGCGCTGCACGAGCATGTCGTGCGTCGCGAGGTCGTCGGCCTCCTCCGCGTCATCGGCCAGGTCGCGCGCGCGCTCGGCCACCGCGACATGGGAGGCGACCAGCAGGCGCACGGCCTGCCCGGTATCCTCGGCCGGCTCGCCATCCTCCAGCGTCGCGGCTTCCAGCATCTGCCCGAGGCCGCTCGGGGCCAGCACGCCGAGGGCGCGCACACGTTCGGCCAGCGTGTCGATGGCGGCGAACAACTCGCCGTAGTGCGCCTCGGTCAGCTTGTGCAGGCCGTAGAAATTGGCGCCGGTGGCGTTCCAGTGGCAGCCCTGGGTCTGCGCGAGCAGCACATAGGTGTCGGCCAGGAAGCCGTTGAGGCGCCGGCCCATGCCGGTATCCTTGGTGTTGTGCTCGCGCGCCTTGCGCCCGGTGGCCTGGCGGGCGCTCATCGCCACACCGGCCGGCCGAGATCGACCTGGTTGGGCGTGGTCAGCGCGCCCGCCGCCCCGCCGGCGAGGCCGCCCAGCGCCGCGCCGCCCAGGACGCTGCCGCCCGTGACCGCGCCGATGGCCGCACCGCCCGCCGCGCCGAGGCCGGCGCCGGAGACGGCACGATCGCCGGTGGACTGGCCGCAGGCCGAGAGCCCGCCGGCCAGGATGGCAGCCATCGCTGCCTGCTTGAGGAGATGCATGGTGGCGCCCAATCCTGCTGTGGTCATGCGGGAGGAACGCGCGGGGGCGCCTTGCGTTGCATCGGCGATGGGCAGGACGCGCTGTTCGTGATCGGGCGGGGCCGACGGACGAAACAGACGAAACCTACCAATGGTTGCTGAAACCTTGACGCCGCATCAACCGCCACCCCACCATCCCCCCCTTCGCAGGTTACTGTCAGGGCAGGCTTCGTGCCGGCCATGGCATCGGCATGGCTTCCGGCGCCCGGGGCGGGCAGTGGAGTATTGCGCATGGCCTTTCCGTTCCGGAGCGCGGCCTTCGCCCGCAAGGCAGAGCCCCTGATGTCCACCCGCCTGTGGTCCTGGCTGCGCGGCAAGCGGCCCGAACGGCCGGTGGCCGACCCCCGTGCGGCCCTCGCGCCGGTCGCATCCGTGCCGAAGGCCGCGGGCATCCGCGTGGATGCGCTGGAGCCGCGCTTCCTGCTCTCGGCGGATTTGATGCCCTTCACGGTGGATCTCGCGGCGCATGCGGCGCAGGACTACGCGCTGCGCTACGACAACCTGGTGCAATCCGTGCAACTGCTGGACCGTAGCTCGGGCCAGGTGCTGGACCAGCGGCTGGCGCAGCAGGTCGATACCATCCGCGTGATCGGCACCAGCGGCGACGATTCGCTCACCATCGATTTCGCGGCGCAGTTCCTCAGCCCCATCGCCTTCAGCTTCGAGGGCGGCGCCGGCGCCGATACGCTTTCGCTGGCCGGGGGCGCCGTGCAATCCGTGACGCTGGCCGCGACCGGGCCGGAGGCCGGCGCGGTGATGGTGCGCGATGGCGCCGGGCAGAAGCAGGAGGTGAGCTTCACCGGCGTGGCGCTGGTGCGCGACACGCTGGGCGCGGCGCAGCGCTTGTTCCTGGATGACACCGGCGAGGACCAGGTGCTGCGCCTGGCCGATGCCGGCACCGCCACCGATGGCATCTCCGCGATCAGCGGCGACACCGGCCTGGTACGCCACGAATTCGCCGCGCCGACGCTGCGCCTTGTGATCAATGCCGCCGCCGGCGACGACCGCGTGGTGCTGGCCGGGATGGATGGCGGGCTGGACGGCAAGGTGGTGATCCAGGGCGGCGCGGGCAGCGATGCCATCACCGGCCCGCCAACCGACACCGACTGGCACGTCACCGGCCTGGATGCCGGGCGCGTTGCGGGGGTGTCCTTCGTGTCCATCGAGCAGCTTCTCGGCTCGCCGGACAATGAGGACACCTTCATCGTGTACGGGGCCGCCGCGATTTCCGGCGTGATGGATGGCGGCGCCGGCGGCTTCGACTCCCTGGAACTGCAGGGCGGCACCTTCAACACGGTGGAATACGTGGCCACCGGCCCGACCTCGGGCACCATCACCCGCGACGGCGTGCGCCTGACCTATGACGGGCTGGAGCCGATCACCGACAACATGTCGATCACCAACCGGGTGATCGACCTCAGCAACATCTCCTCCGACACCGCCACCCTCTCGCAATCCGGTGCGAACTACACCATCGCCTCGACCGATCCCTTCGGCGTCGTCACCTTCGAGAGCGTCACCTTCACCAAGCCCACCAACAGCCTCACCATCCGCTTCGGCGCCGATGAGGGCGTGCCGATCCTCTCGCGCGACGAGTTGACGATCGGCACCGTCAACCTCTCGGGCATCGACCTGATCATCGATGGCCAGGACGGCACGGACAAGGTCATCATCAACGGCACGCTGACGGTGCGCGACCTGACCATCACGGTCGAGGATACGCGCGTCAGCGGCAGCATCGTGGCCGACGACATCACCATCACCGCGCTCGCCGGCGGCGCCGCCGCGGGCGATGGCACGCTGACCGGTGGCGCGATCTTCGCCGCCGCCGCCACCGTGATCGACCTGACCGGCAGCACCATCACCGCCACCGGCGCGGTGAACCTCACCGCCACCGCCACCGCCAACATCATCCAGAGCCAGTTCACGCTGGGCGCGCTGGAGAATTCCATCGCCATCGCCGACCCCTCGGCGACCATCACCTTCAACAACACGGTGGTGACGGCCACCAGCCTGACGGCCAACGCGAATGTGGTGGTCACTGTCACGGCCGAGACCGATGCGACAGGTGCGGATGTGGATGCCGGCAAGGATGCCGCCATCGCCTCCGTCACCGTGCTGAGCGACGCCGTGGTTGCGGTGCAGGGCGCCAGCAACCTGCGCGTCTCGGGCGCCGTGGCGCTGAATGCCAGCACGAACATCGACATCGTCTCCACCGCCGATGGCGCGGCGGCAGCGGGCGCCCGGGGCGCGGCCTTCGCCGTGACGGTGGTGGAAGCCACGACACGCGCCTTCCTCGACGACAACGCGACGATCCGCGCGGTGGGCACCAACACGCCCGATTCCATCGCCATCACCGCGACGCTGACCAGCGATGTCGAGACGCTGGCCATCGCCACCACCGGCGGTGCAACGAACCCCGGCGGCACGACGCAGAGCGCGCAGGCGCTCTCCACCAACAACGCCGCCACCAGCGGCGGTGCGGTGACCTTCGCCGGCGCGGTGGTGGTCTCCACCTACCGCCCCGTGACCGAGGCCTATATCGGTACTACCAATTCGCTGACCACGGCTGGCGCCATCACCCTCAGCGCCACTTCGAACGACAAGGTCAGCGCCAAAGCCGATGCCTCCACCACCGGCGCGGGCGCCACCGGCATCGGCGTGGCGGTGGCGATCGGCATCGTGGATGCGACGACGCGCGCTTATATCGAGGATACCGGCACGCTGGCCGCCACCGGCGGCACCATCGCCACCGCGACGATGAACGCTGGCAACACCTTCGCGCTGGAAGCCATCTCCGGTGTGGGTGACACGACGCAGACCGGGCTTGCCGGTGCGCTCGCCATCCATGTGGTGCAGACGACCGTGCTGGCCGAGCTGCGCGACGTGGCGCCGGGCGCTGGCATCGCCCTCAGCGGCGGCGACCTCACGCTGGCCGCGGTGTCCGACACGCGCACCACCACGCGCGCGCTGCCGCACCAGGATATCGTCACGGCCTCCAGCCTCGGCGTCGGCGCCTCCGTGGCACTCGCGATCCTCGATCACGACACGACGGCGCAGGTGCAGAACAATGCGCGGATCAACGGCGCGGATGCGCTGACGCTGAACGCCACCGCGACGCATGAGGCCGAGACGCGCGCCGTGGGCGGCGCCGAGGCCAGCGGCAATTCCGCCACCGTCCTCACCCCCGTCGTCGCCATCAGCCTCGCCTTCAACGACACCGACACCGCCATCGGCACCGGCACGGCGCTGACGCTGACCGGCGACGTGGCGCTGGCGACGAAGCATGACAGCGGCGTGTCCACCACCGCCGAGGGCGATGCGGAGGGCGGCAACGCGGCGATCGGCGCCTCGCTGGCGCTGGCCATCGTGGAGGAGACCGCCACCGCGCGACTGCTGCGCGGCCTGGCCACCAGCGGCGGTGGCGTGGCGCTGGATGCGCAGGGCATCTTCCGCTCCCGCGCCGCGGCCAGCGCCAGCGCCAAGGGCGCGGCGGAGGATGCCGCGGGCAGCGGCGATGACGACCAGGTGAACCAGCAGGCGCAGACGCAGACCGGCTTCGGCAACGCGCAATCGGCGGGCCGCGGCGTGGGCGCCTCTGGCACCAGCACGGCGCCCTCGGCCTCCACCAATGACGGCTCGATGTCGGTGGCCGCGGCCATCGCGATCAACATCCAGGACGCCGAGGCCAGCATCCTGCTGGGCCCGGGCATCGCGCTGACCTCCAACGGCGCCACCACGCTGCGCGCCACGTCGAACGCCGATTCGCTGGCCAAGGCGGATGGCAGCGCGGCGAATGGCGATGCCGGCACGGTGGGCGCGGCGGCCTCGCTCAACGTCGCCAACATCCGCACCACCGCCAGCACCGGCACCAGCACCATCACTGCCGATGGCCTGACCGTGGAAGTGGGGATGGCGCAGCGCACGGCCGGCATCACGGCGGCGAGCGCGAATGTGGTGGACATCGCGGCGGATACGATCCGCATCGGCGAGGTCGAGGGCCTCAAGACCGGCGACAGCGTGAAATACGACGCCGCCGGCGGCACCGCGATCGGCGGCCTCACCACTGCCACCGACTACTTCGTCATCAAGACCACCGGCGGCAAGGTGAAGCTGGCGGCGACGCTGGCCGATGCGCAGGCCGGCACGGCGATCGACCTCACCGCCGCGGGTGCGGGTGCGGGCCACAAGCTGGAACGCACGGGCAAGCCCGTCATCACCTTCGACCCCGCCGGCACTTTCGTATCGCTCGCCTCGCCGGTGGCGGAGACGCTGCGCACCGGCGATGCGGTGACCTATGACGATGGCGGCGGCACCGCCTTCGGCGGCCTCAGCGACGGCACCACCTATTTCGTCATCATCCGCGACGACGGCGCGGTGGCGCTGGCCGAGACGCGCGAGAAGGCCTTCGCGGGCGATGCCATCGCGCTGAGCGGCGTCGGCGCCGGCACCGCGCACACGCTGCGCGAAGCCGAGAGCCGCGCCGCCGCGGATGCCACATCGGGGGCAAGTGGCGGGGAGATCGGCGTCGCCGGCTCGCTCGCCATCAACGTGTTCGAGGCCAATGCCGCGGCGCTTCTGGCCAATGGCTCCAGCATCGTGCTGCGCGATGGCACCGATGCGGCGGCCGCCACGGGCGCGCTGCTGGTGCAGGCGGATTCCGAGGTGATGGCCGGCATCGATGCCGGCGCGCAGGTGACGGGCGGCGAGAATTTCGGCGTCGGCGCCAGCTTCGCCCTCGACATCACCGACCACACCACGTTGGCCTCCATCGACACCGGCGCGACGCTGAACAGCATCACCGGCACGCCGGACGACGTGACGCTGAAGGCCACCGGTGCATACGGCATGCAGACCGAGGCGCGCGGCGGTGCCGAGGGTGGCACGGCGGTGGCGCCGGTGGTGGCGATCTCGGTCGCGCAGAACGATACCACGGCGCGGGTGCAGGCCGGCACGGCGCTGCTCATCGCGGGCGACCTCGGGCTGGAGGCCACGGGCCAGGGCAGCACGGTGACGACCGCCAAGGGCGACGCCACCGGCACCGATGCCGCGGTCGGCCTTTCCTTCGCGCTCGGCGTGGTGACGGACAACGCCGCAGCAAGCCTGCAGCGCTCGGTCACCAGCACCGCCGGCGGCGTGACGCTGCTGGCCCAGGCCGCCGGCGCCAGCCGGACCGAGGCCGACGCCTCCGCCACCGGCGCCGAGGAGGACGATGCCGGCAGCGCGGCCGATGACAACAGCGCCAACCAGCAATCGCAGGCGCAGCTTGGCAACGCCAATGCCCAGGCGGCGAACCGCACGCGCTCCGGCGATTCCTCCGGCACGGCGAACACGCCGGAGGCCTCGACATCCGATGGCCCGATCAGCGTCGCGGCGGCGCTGGCCATCAACATCGCGAAGCTGAACGCGCTGGCCTCGATAGGCGGCGGCGCTGTGGTGGATGCGGATGGCGCGGTGTCCGTCACCGCGGCCGGCAACATGGATGCGGCCGCCAAGGCCGATGGCAGCGCCAGCAAGGGCGGCACCGGCACGGTGGGCGCGGCGATCGCGATCAACGACGCCGAGGGGCTGATCCGGGCCAGCATCGGGCCTGCTACCATCACCTCCGATGGCCTTACCGTGGCGTCGCAGGTGTTCGTCGTGGGCAACGACAATCGGCATGATTTCGCGGCGAGCGCCATCTCGGGCGCCAGCGGAGGGAATCTCGGCGTCGCCGGTTCCTTCGCGCTGAACATGGGGGATCTGCGCAGCGAGGCGTTCCTCGGCGCCGGCGCGCTGGTGACGCAGGCCGATGGCGCGGATGCCGCGGCGGCCATCGGGCCCGTCGCCATCACGGCCGCGTCGAGCACGCGCAACCTGGTCATCGCCGAGGCGAAGCAGGAGAAGGGCGACGAGGACGGCGACGGCACCTCGGACAGCAGCTTCGGCCTTGGCGCCTCGGTCGGCATCAATGCCGGCGACAACGACACCATCGCCGAGATCCGCGGCGGCGCCACGCTGGCCGGCGCGGATGACGTGACGTTGAGCGCCACCGGCGCGCATGAGCAGACCACCACGGTGAAGGGCGGCGGCGCGGGCGGCACGGCCATCACGCCGGTGGTCGCCATCTCGGTCGCGCAGAACGATGTGCGCGCCGCGGTGCTGGCCGGCGATGCGCTGGTGCTGGGCGGCGACCTCACCGTCAATGCCGATCTCACCGCCACCACCGCGACCAAGGCCGAGGGCGGCGCGGAAGCGACCTCCGCCGCCATCGGCGCCAGCTTCGCGCTGACCATCGCCGAGGACAGCGCGGCCGCCAGCCTGGCGCGCGGCGTCACGGCGGGCGGCGCCGTGCTGGTGGCGGCGCGCGCCATCGCCATCAGCCGCACCGAGAGCAAGGCCGCCGCTGCCGGCGCCACGCAGGATGACGGTGCTGCGGGCAGCGCCGATGACGACGACGTGCAGCAGCAGAGCAACGCGCAGGTCGGCCAGGCGAATGCGCGCAGCGGCGGCACCGGCACCGCGACGGCGCCGGATTCCTCAACCTCCTCCGGTGCCGTCAGCGTGGCGGCGGCCATCGGCATCAACGTGGCGAACACGCGCGTGACGGCCAGCCTGGGCGGTGCGCCCGGCCTGCCGATTGCCGTGCTTGCGGGTGGCGGCGTGACAGTGCGCAGCGTGGCCAATGCCGATGCGGCCGGCCTCGCCGATGGCAGCGCGGTGACCACCAGCGGCGGCACCACGGTGGGTGTGGCCGTCTCGGTGAACCACGCGACGCTGCTGAACACCGCGACCATCGCCGACGCCACCATCACGGCCGATGGCGTGGTGGCCGAGGCGGTGATGGCCGATCGCGCCATCGCCATCGCGCCCGTCTCGCTGACCACCGTCGACCTGGCGGACAACACCATCTTCGTGGGCGAGCAGGATGCGCTGACCACGGGCGAGAAGGTGAAATACACGCATGGCGGCGGCACCGCGATCGGCGGGCTGACCGACAGCACCGACTACTTCGTCATCAAGGGCGATGACGGCAAGATCAAGCTTGCCACCACCAAGGCGCTGGCCGAGGCGGGCACCGCGATCGACCTCACCAGCCTCGGCGCCGGCAACGCGCACAAGCTGGAACGCGCCGAGACGACGGCCGATGACGATATCACCTTCGACCCGGACCTGACGCGGATCGAGGTGGCGCTGGCCGCGCCGGAGGGCATCGTCACCGGCACCGCGCTTGTCTACGACAATGGCGGCGGCACCGATATCGGCGGCCTGACGGATGGCACCACCTACTTCGCCATCGTCGCGCATGACGGCAAGCTGCGCCTGGCGGCCAGCTTCGACGACGCGATGGCGGGCAGCGCCATCACCTTCACCAGCGTGGGCACCGGCAGCGCCCACACGCTGACCGACCGCAGCCATGACGCCGAGGCCTTCGCGCGCTCCGGCGCCAGCGGCGGCAAGACGGGCGTGGCGGGCTCGGTGGCCATCGCCATCGCGCGCGGCACCACCACCGCCACGCTCGGCGCCGGCGCGGCGCTGACAATCGCCGATGGTGCGGCCGATGCCGACGCGCTCAAGGGGCCCGTGCGCATCGCCGCCGAGGCGCGCAGCACCACGGTGGCGCAGGCGCTGCCCGATGAGAACGCGGCCGGCAGTTCGACCGGCGTCGGCCTGTCCTTCGCCATCGCCGTGGCCGAGCATGACAGCCTGGCCGAGATGCTTGGCACGGCGACGCTGGCGGGCGCCGAGGACCTGACCATTGCCGCCACCGGCGCGCATGGTTTGGCGGCCAGGGCGAAGGCGGGCGCGGCGGCGGATTCCAGCAGCGGCACGGCGGTGGGCGGGGCGATCGCGCTCTCGGTGTCGCTGAACACCACCACCGCGCGCGCCGTGGCGGGTGCCACGGCCCTCGATGTGAATGGCGACCTCGCCATCACGGCGACAGGCGCGCTGGCGCAGAACACCGCGGGCGATGCCGACACCAAGGGCGGCGATACCGGCGTTGGCATCGCCATCGCGCTGGGCTGGGCGGAGGACGACACCAGCGCGACCCTGGCGCGCAACGTCTCCACCGGCGTGGCGCGCGCCGATGACGTGACGGTTTCCGCCACTTCGACCATCGCGACGAAGACGGTGGCCACGGGCAGCGCGGAGGGCGCGGAATCCGAGGCCGATGGCGGCAGCACAGCCGACCAGAATGCGGCCTCGCAGTCGGGCTATGCCGGCAGCGCCTCCGGCACGCCGGTGGCCACGCCGCAGCCGGGCGCGCAGACCGGCACGGCCAATTCCACCGCCGCGTCGCAGACGGCGAATCCGGGCGGGCAGGGCGGCACTGCGCAGGGCGCGAGCACGCAATCGCAGGGCGGTGCGCTGCGCGTGGCGGCTGCGCTGGCCGGCAGCGTGGTGCGCCCGCAGGTGACGGCCCGCATCGCGCCGGCGCTGACCATCCGCGCGGATGGCGCGCTGGCGGTGCGCGCGCTGAGCGACGTGACGGTGGAGACGCAGGCCATCGCCGTGGCCTTCGAGGATGCGGCGAAGACGACGGTGGGCGCCGCCGCGGCGGTGAATGTCGCGGAACTCGAGACCGCGGCGCTGATCGGCGCGACGACCTCGATCGAGGCCGGATCGGCGGCGGTGGAGGCTGGCAGCACGGCGGGCAGCACGAATGCCTTCCGCGCGCTGGCCCTGGCCGGCAGCGGCTCCACGCAAAAGAGCGGCGGTGGCGGCGGTGGCGGCGGTGGTGGCGGCGGTGGCAGCAACAACACGGCGGTGGCCGGCGCTGCAGCGGTGAATGTCGTGATCGCGACGACCAGCGCGGCGCTTGGCGATGGCGCGTCCATCCTGGCCGATCTTGGCAACATTGACGTGACGGCGCGCCAGCAGATCGGCGTGCAGGCGATTGCCGGCGGCGGTGCGCTGACCACCAGCTCGGGCTCCGGCAGCACCAGCGTGGGTGCTGCCATCGGCGTGAACTTCGCCACCAGCACCACCACGGCGACGCTGGGCGCGGGCGTGGTGCTCGACGCGTTCGGCGGCATCGCCGTGCTGGCCGATGCCGGCATCGCGCCGCTGGAGATCGTGGCGCCGATCCTGGGCGACACCGGCGTGGATGTCAGCGTGCTGGCGCTCGGCGCGGCCATCGGCTCCGGCGGCGATGCCGGGGCGGGCTCGGCCGCGGTCAGCGTCTTCACCACGACGACGCGCGCGAGCGTCGGCGCAGCCGCTCGCCTGAAGGGCGGCGGCGACATCACCTTGCGGGCCTTCGACAACACCAAGGTGATCGACGTGGTCGGCGCGCTGGCCGGCAGCAAGGACAAGAAGGGCGTCGGCGTCGGCCTCGACGTGCTGGTGGTGGTGAAGACCACCGAGGCCTTCGTGGCGGAATCGCCGGTGGCGGGCACGCCCACGCAGCTCGAGGCCGGCGGCTCCATCATCGTCGAGGCGATCGGCACCGAGGATTTGTTCGCGCTCAGCGTGAACATCGGCGCGGGCGACTCCACCGCGGTTGCCGGCGGCGCCGTTGTGTTCGTGAACGATACCGACACGTTGGCGCGCCTCGGCGCGCTGGATGGGCCAGTCGGCGGACTCAGCGCCATCGCTGCCGGCAGCATGCATGTGGCGGCGGAGAGCCGCACCACCATCGTGGCCGCTGCGGGCAGCCTGGGCGTCTCGCTCAACAACGATGGCGCCGGCGCGTCGGTTTCCGTGGTTGTGGATATCGACCGGACGGAAGCCGCCATCGGCGACGGCGCGCTGGTGCGCGCGCTGGGCAACGGCACCGCGGTCTCCGTGCGCAACGGCATCTTCGACGCGAATGGCAATCAGGGCCTGGTGCCGCTGCGCGGCCTGGCGGTGACGGCGACCTCGTTCGACGATGTGCTGCAGGTGGGCATCGGCGCGGCCGCGTCGCTCACCAATGGCGAGGTCGGGATCGGCTTCTCGGCGACGGTCGGCGTGCTGAAGGGCAGCACGTTGGCCACCATCGGCACCGGCGCCACCGTGAATGCTGATGCGGCGGCGAATGCCGCGGCGAACGTCGCGCAGGCTATCCTGCTGCGCGCGGCTGACCAGACCAACGCGCAATCGGTGGTCGGTGGCCTTGCCGTGGCCGGCGGCAGCGCCTTCGGTGGCGCGGCCTCGGTGTTCGAGGTGGACAACGATGTCGGCGCCAATGCCGCCGGCGGCAACACGCTGCGCGCCCGCGGCAACATCGCCGTCGATGCGCGCGGTGCGACGAACATCCAGGCGCTAGCCATCGGCGTCGGCGGCACGCTGGCCACGGGCAGCAGCGGCAGCGGTGGCGGCGGAAGCAGCAGCAACGATTTCAGCTTCACCGGCGCCGGCAGCGTGGTGGTGAACGATGTCACCACCGCCGTGCGTGCCACCATTGGCGCCGGTTCGGTGGTGCGCACCGGCAACGCGCTGACGCTGACTGCGCGCGACGATTCCGCCATCACGGCGGATGCCGGCGGTGCCGCCGTGGCGATCCAGACCGGCGGCAGCAATACCTCGCTTGCCATCGGCGCGTCGATCGCGGTGAACAGCGTGAACAGCACGGTTCGCGCGGCGCTGCTCTCCTCGAACACGGTGGCGCGCTCGGCGACGCTGACGGCCACCGGCGCCCCCGATATCGACGCGCTGACGCTGGCCGGCGGTGTGGGCGTTGGCACCCAGGGCGGCACGGCCTTCGCCGGCGCGGGCGCGGGCGCGGGCAACAGCATCGCCTCGACGGTGGAGGCGCTGGTCAGCGGCGGGACGCTCACCACCACGGCTGGCGGCGTGACGCTTTCGGCCAGCGATTCCGCGCGCATCAACGCGGATGCCGGGTCTGCCGCGATCCAGATCGTCTCGGGCGGCTCCAACTCCGCCAATGCCGTGGCGGTGGGTGCGGCGGCAGCACGCAACGACATCGTCAGCGCCACCCGTGCCGTGATCGAGGGCACGACCGTCACCGCCGCGGGCGCGGTTTCGCTCTCGGCCATCTCCAGCGCCGATATCGATGCCATCACCTTCGCGCTTGCCGGCGCGCTCACGGCCGGCAACGGCTCGGGCCTCGCCTTGGCTGGCGCGGGCTCGGGCTCCGGCAACTTCATCACGGCGGCTATCGAGGCCGCGATCGACAACGCGACGGTGGCCGCGAACAACGGCAACATGTCGCTGCTTGCGACCGACAACTCCACCATCAGCGCGCTTGCCGGCAATTCGGCCATCAACATCTCGGCCAGCCAGGGCAGCAATATCGGCGTGGGCCTTGGCCTGTCGCTGACCTTCAACGACATTGCCAACACGACGCGCGCGGCGATCGAGGAGAGCACCGTCTCCACCTCCGGCGCGCTGTCGCTGGTCGCGGACAGCAACGCGCAGATCAGCGCCACCGCCTTCGGTGCCTCGCTCGGCGTCTCCGCCGGCTCCGGCACGGCCGTGGCCGGGCAGGCGGTGGGTGCATCCTCGACGAACGAGATCACCAACAGCACCGCCGCGCTCATCGTCGCGACGCCCGGCACGGGCAAGACGGCGACGGCGCGCAACGCCGTCACGCTCAGCGCGCGCGACGATTCCGACATCATCGCCAACGCCGTGGCCGCTGTGCTCGGCGTCGCGGTCAGCGGCAACACTGGCGGTGCCGGCACGCTCGGCATCGGCCTGGCGCTGAACACCATTGGCAACAGCGCGCGCGCCGTCATCGATGGTAGTAACACCACCTCTACGCTCGGCGCCGTCACGCTGACCAGCGCGTCCACCTCCTCCATCGATGCCATCGCGGTGGCGGCGGGTGTCGCCTTCAGCGGCAGCAACAGCGCGGCCATCGCCATCTCGGCCAGCGTGTCGGTGGCGACGAACGACATTGCCAATACGGTGGAATCGCTCATCGGCGATGCCAGCGTGACGGCGGCCGGCAATATCGGCCTCAGCGCCAGCGATGCCGCGCGAATCCGCGCCGACCTGGTGGCCGCGAACATCAGCGCCTCCTTCGGCAGCGGCAGCGCGTCCGGCAGCCTGGCGGTGGCTGGTGCCGTGGCGCTGAACAGCATCGCCAACACCACGCGTGCGTTGGTGGATGGCGGCGTTGTCGATGCCGGGGGCGCCTTCTCGGCCAGCGCCATCTCGACCAGCGCCATCGATGCCGTGGCCGTCGCGGCCTCGGCCTCCATCACCGGCAGCGGCGGCATCGGCCTTAGCGGCGCGGGCACGGGCGCCAATGTGGACAATGCCATCACCAACACCATCGCGGCAGGCGCCATCGCCGGCAGCAGCGTGACGGCCGATGGCAGCGTGAGCGTGACGGCGACGGATGATTCCGCCATCAACGCCGATGTCGTGGCCGCCTCGGCGAGTGTCGCCATCGGCTCGAATGGCAGCGTCAGCCTGGCGATCGCCGTCTCCCTGGCCGACAATCTGGTCACCAACAATACGCGCGCGCTACTGGATGACACCAAGGTGGTTGCGGGCGGTGCGCTGACGGTGCAGGCCACCACCTCGGCCGCGATCGACGTGACGGGCGTGGGCGCGGCGCTGGCCGTGGCCGGCTCGGGCGGCATCTCGGGCGCTGCCACCTTCGCGGTGGCTGTGGTGACCAACACCGTGAACGGCCAGACCGAGGCTGCGATCCGCGGCAGCCGCGTGGCCGATGCGCAGGGTGTGACGGCAGGCGGGCCGGTGACGGTGCGCGCCGACAACGTCAATTCGATCCATGCCACCAGCCTGGCGGCTGCGATCTCGGTGGCGGTCGGCGGCTCCTTGGCGCTGAGCGGCGCGGGGGCGGTGGCGCTCACCAGCAACGCCGTGGGCACCGCGGTGTTCGCCGGCATCGTGGCGTCCGACGTCAGCACGACCTTTGGCGGCATCGATGTGGACGCCTTCGCCAACACCAGCGTAATCGCCTTCACCAACGCTGCCTCGGCGAGCGTCTCGGTGAGCGGCACCATGGCGTTCGGCCTGACCGGCGCTGGCGTGCGATCGACCAACACGATCACGGGTTCCACCACCGCCGCGCTCTCCGGCGCGTCGCTGATCGGTGCGCCAGGCGCGGTGACGGTGGATGCGGTGGACCAGTCGCTTATCGAGTCGGAAGTCGCCGCCATCGCGGTTTCCGTCAGCGCATCCGGCACCATTTCCGGCGGGCTTTCCATCGCCATCACGCGGGCCGAGAACCTGATCGGCGGCGCCACCACCGCCACCATCGATGGTGCCACGGTGACAGCCGGCGGGCGGGAATTCCGCATCGCCGCGCTCTACAGCGCCAACATCGATTCGATCGGCGTCGCGGCTGCGATCAGTATGGGCGGCAGCAGCGCCGGCGCGGTGAACATCGCCGCCGCCGGCGCCTTCCTGACCAACCAGATGACGAACACGGTCGAGGCCTCGGCGAAGGGCGGCGCCAGCATCACCGCGGCCGAGCTTGTCACCATCCAGGCGCGCGACCTCTCGGCGATCGACGCGACGGTGGTCGCGGCTTCTATCACCTTCAGCGGCAGCGGCGGCATTAGCGTGACGCTCAGCCTCGCCATCTCGCAGGCGCGCAACACCTATGCCACGCAGGTGCGCGCCCTGGTTGACGGCGCCACCATCACCACGCCGGGCGGCAATGTTGCAGTGGAAGCGCTTGCGGATGCGAATGTGCGCGCGCTGTCCGTTGCCGTCAGCGTCGCCATTTCGGGCTCGGCCGGCGGCTCCATCGGGCTGACAGGCGCGGGTGCCAGCGCGGTGTCCAGTGCTTCGAACCTGGCCGAGGCGGCGATCCGCAACGCCAGCGTCACCGCCTCGGGCGACGTGATCGTGGATGCGGCCGATACGGCGCTGCTGGACAGCGAGGTGGTTGCCGCCAGTGCCAGCATTTCCGTCTCGGCCACACTCAGCGTTTCGCTCGCGATATCGGTGGCCACCGCGACGAACACGGCTGGCTCCACGGTGCGGGCGCTTGTGGAATCCTCCTCCGTGTTGTCCGGCAAGTCCGTCACCGTCGAGGCCGATGGCAACACGGTGCTGGATGCGGATGCCAAGGCCATCGCCGCGGCTGTCGCCGTGGCGGCGGGTGGCGGCTTCAGCGTCACGGTGGCGGCCGCCATCACCGCGAACACACTGTCGGCCGTGGTGGAATCGGTGATCCGCAACAGCGGCACCGCGGTGCTGCCGCGCGTCGTGGCGGGCGCAGGCGTGCGTGTCGATGCGGCCGACCTGATGACCGCCACGTCCACGGCGCTTGCCGCCTCTGTGGCCGCCAGCGGCGGTATCGCGGCCGGCTCGGTCGCCATCGCTGCTGCCTCCTCGACCAACACCAGCATCGCCACCACGCGCGCCCTGGTGGAGAATTCCGGCGTTGATGCGAATGGCGGCGACGTGACCGTCATCGCCGAATCCCGCAGCACACTCAGCGCAACGCCGGATGCGGTGGCGGCTGCCATCGCGGTGGGCCTGGGCTTTTCGGGCGCGGGCGCGGGCGCGGTGGCGCGCAACACCAGCACAGCCACCATCGCGGCGGCCATCACCGCGGGCTCCGATGTCGAGGCCTCCGGTGCCGTTCGTGTCGAGGCGCATGACCGGTCGGATGCCACGGCGCGGCTGGTGAGCGTGGCTGTCGCGGCCGGCCTCACGGGCGCGGCCGTGGCCGTGGGTCTTGGCGACAACATCGTGCGCAACACCACCACCGCCTCCATCGTGGGCTCCACCGCGACGGCGCTGGGCGTGGGCGGCATCATCATCGATGCCGACACGGTGCAGAATGTGGAGACCACCGTCTCGGTCGCCGCCATCGCCGCGGCGATCGGCGTGGCGGGTGCCGGTGGCGACGCCGGCACGCTGGTGCAGGCCACCGTCGAGGCCTTCGCGCGGGACGCCACGCTGATCGCCGTCGGTCGATCCGTGGTGATCGATGCGGACTCCGACCACAACAGCCTGACGCGCGCCACCGGCGGCGCCGGCGCCGTGGGTGCGGCCATCGCGGTGATGGTCGCGAATGTGGACCTCGACGGCACCACCCGCGCCTTCGCCGATGGCGGCATGGTTGTGGATGCCGGCAGCCTCTCGGTGACGGCAACCTCCATCGCCGTGGCCGATCCCTTCGTGCAGGCGGTGACGATTGGCTTTGCGGGCGGTTCGGGTGCGAGCGTCACCGCCAGCATCGGGCGTCTGACGGAAGCCTATGTCGGCGCGCGTTCGGGCACCGTGCCCGGTGCGCAGACGGTGCTGGACCTGGCCGGTGGCGATGTCGTCATCGCGGCCAGCGCCACCCTGACCGCCACCACCCGTTCCTCCGAGGCGCCGGCCGACCCGAACAGCCCCGGGCAGGCCTCGGGTGCGGTCAGCCTCGCACTCGGCGTGGGCGTGGCGGCGGCGACGAGCCGGGCGGAAATCCTGGCGGATACCCTGGCCTATGTCGGCCAGAAGGTGACGCTGGATGCGGCGCGGCTGGACGTCACCGCGGCGAGCACCGAGGTGGCCGACGCTTCCCTGATCGTGGCCGGCGGCGGCCTGCTGACCGGCGGCGCCGGAGCGCGCTCCACCGCCATCATCACCAGCGATACCGAGGCCTTCACCGGCACGCGTGCCGGACTGACGCCGACAGCGGGCGCGGTGACGGACATCGATGTCGTCTCCGTCGGCAAGCAGGGCGATGGCGGCGTCGTGGTCTCGGCCACGTCGAGCCGCACGGCGAATGCCATCGCGAGCGGCGTCGCCGGCGGCGCGCTCAGCGCCACCGTGATGCTGCCGAGCGCCACCATCGGCGGCAATACGCGCGCGCAGGTGGGCGAGGGCTCCAACATCACCGCCGCCGATCTGCGCGTGCTGGCAAATGCCCCGACCATGCTGGCCAATGCGCGCACCTTCGCCGCCGGCTTCAGCCTGTTCAGCACCACCAGCATCCTGCAGGCGCAGGCCACGGTTTCGGGCGAGGTGGCGGCGTTCATTGGCGCCGGGGCCACGACGGTGTCCACCGCCGCGGCGCCGCTCGTCACCGTCACCGGCCAGGTTCGCGTGGATGCCGACGCCACGATGCAGGCGACGGCGCGCGCCGACAGCCTTGGCGCATCGCTCGGCGGCCTGACGCTGAGCGCGGTGTTCCCCACCGCGATGGTCAGCGGCAAGACGCTCGCCTTCATCCGCGACCGGGTGGATATCAATGCAGGCACAGTGATCGTGGAGGCGGGTAATTCCGGCGACCGCATCGCCTATGCCGCCACCGCCACCAGCTTCGTCGCGGGCCTGACGCTCGGCGCCAACGGCACCTTCGTGCAGGCGGATGCAAGGGTGACGGGGCTTGTCGATGCCTTCGTCGGCGCGCCCGTCGGCGTCACGCCTTCGCTCGACATCCTGCGCAAGGTGGACAGCGCCGGATCCTTCATCATCCGCGCCTTCTCCGACATGGACGCTACCGCGCGCATCGATAATGTCGGTGCCGCCGCCGGCCTGACGGTTGGCGCCATGAAGACCACGGCGGACGTCGCCGGCACCACGCGCGCGGCCGTTGGCCTGGGCGGGCGCGTGGAGGGCACCTCGCTCGATATCGACGCCAACGGCCTATATGATGCGAAGGCCGACACCTTCACCGTGAATGTCGGCGGCCTTGCTGCACTGGCGCGCGCGGATGCCGATGCGAAGGTCTCGGGCGTGATCGACGCCCGTGTGGGTGCCGCTGCGGGCACGGTTCCGAATATCATCGCGGCCGATGTGAACATGGGCAGCGGGGCCGTCACCATCGATGCCTTCGGCGAGATGCGCGCCACGCCGACGGTCACCGCCCCCAGCATCTCGGGTGGCGTTTCGCTTTCGGGCGTCAGGCTTTTCTCCACCATCAGCGGCACCGTGCGCGCCTATGTCGGCGAGAGTGTGGAACTGGATGCCGGCAGCCTCACCATCCTGGCCGACGCGCCGGTGATGCTGGCCAGCGCCAAGGGCACCAGCACGAATATCGGGCTGTTGCTCGCCGGCTCCATGGTGACGGCCACGGCGACCGTCAGCGGCACGGTGGAGGCCTATATCGGCGCCAACGCCTCGACGAATGCGGCCAACGTCTCGACGGACGTCGATGTCAATAACGGCGCTGTCCGTGTCACTGCGGACAGCTTCATGAACGCCATCGCCGAGGTGAATGGCGGCGGCTTCTCGGCCGCGGTGAGCCTCACCGTCATGCTGCCCAGCGCCACGGTGAGCGGCCGCACCAGCGCCTATGTGCGCGACGGCGTGAACATGGATGCCGGCGACCTCGACGTACTGGCAGGCAAGCTTGGTGCGGATCGCGTCGTCTACCTGGCCGAGGCCAAGACCACGATGATCGGCCTCTCCTTCGGCCTGTCGCTGCAGACGCTGGATGCGGACGCCACCGTGAACGGCACGGTGGAGGCCTTCGTCGGCGCGGCCTCGGGCCGCACTGGCGGCGGCGATCCGGCGGCGGTCATCGACATCAACGGCGCCACGGACGTGCTGGCGAAGTCGAACATCGACGCGGTGGCCAACACGGATGGCGCCGCGGTGGGCGCGTTGGCCGCGGCCTCCATCATGGTGCCGACCGCGATCGCCGGGGGGCGCACGCGCGCCTATGCCGGCGATGGACTCGACATCCGCACCAGCACGCTGAAGCTCGACGCCGATGGCGACGTGAAGGCGGATGCGCGGCTCACCGCGGTTGCGGTGGCGGGCGTCGGCGCCGGGACCGGTGCGGTGCCGACCGCGCGCGTGGACAGCATCGTCGAAGCCTATGTCGGCGAGAACGCCGAGACCACGCGCATCAGCAACGGCAACATCGATGTGCGCAGCATCGCGGGCGGCCGCGGCACGATCGACATGGATGCGCGCAGCCGCACGGAAGCGCTCGCCGAGGCCTTCGGCGGCAGCTTCGCCATCGCGGCCACGGTGAATGTGGTGATCCCGAAGGCCGAGCTGGTGGGTGCCACGCGGGCCTATGTCGGGCCGCGGGTGAACCTGTTCGCCGGCACCATCACCGCCGATGCCGTTGATGTCACGGCGCAGGCGCTGGCCAATGCCACGGGCGTCTCGGGCTCGGTCGGCGTGACGGTGGGCGTGATGACGGCGCTCGCCACCGCCAGCCGCGAGACGGAGGCCTTCATCGGCCATCATTCCGTCGTCGATCTCGGCACCAGCGCGGCCACCTTCAACGCGATCACGGACCTTGCGGCGCCGATGGCGCGTGCGACCGCGGTGGGTGGCTCGGCCAGCATGATCGGCATCTCCGCCTACAGCGTCACGGCCCGCATCGGCCAGCTTGACGGCGGCGGCCAGGTTTCGGCCACGCGCGCCTATGTCGAGGACAACGCCAGCATCACCGCGGGCTCGCTGCGGCTGGACGCGCTGTCCGATACCAATGTCGAGGCCGAGCTTGCGACCGCGCGGCTTGCGTTCCTGGCGGCCGGTGTCTCGAACGTGACGGCCACTGCCGCGCATGACACCGAGGCGACCATCGGCAACAACGTCACGATCAGTCTGACGGGTGCGCTGACGCTGGATGCGGACGCCACGCACACCGCCGTGGCGGACATCACCGATGTCAGCGCCGCCGGCATTTCCATCAGCGCGATGACGGTGAAGACCGAGATCGATTCCGACACGCGCGCGATCATCGGGGAGGGCGGCACCATCACCGCCGCCAGCGTCTCGGCCACGGCGGATGCGGCGCATACGGTGCGCGCCGATATCGACAACACCGGCTTCTCCTTCCTGCTTGGCGTGTCCATCATTCGTGCGGAGGCCGTCGACATCGGCTCGGTCGAGGCGCGGATCGGGCCGACAGGGGCGGGCAGTGCCGGCAACCGCACCGAGGTGACGACCAGCGGCGACGGCGGCATCCGCCTCACCGCTAACCTGACCTCCACGGTGGAGGCCACGCCGAAGCTGTTCGGCTTCTCGCTGTTCGGCGAAGTGACGTCCAACCGCGCCGTGGCAACGCAGGACGCGACGGTTAGGGCCGAGATCGGCAACTGGGCGAACATCCTGTCCACGGCCGGCGACATCACCGTGGATGCGGGGCTGCTGAACACCACGAAGGCCTTCGCCTCCAGCGTCGGCGCTGCGCTCGGCTTCGACGTGACGGTGGCGCGGGCCACGGCGTCCGACACGTCGGACGTGATCGTGCGCGTCGGCGCCAATGCGGATGTCGCCACAACGGGTGGCGGCAACGACATCACCATCAGCGGCCGCCACAACTACACCGATGCAGATGGGTTCCGCACCCAGGAGCACGGCCGTGGCGTGACCGGCGCCGCCGACAACGTCTCGGTGGCGCTGCTGGGCGTGGTGACGGACGCCATCGTGACGGTGACGGCGAACGCCACTGCCGCCACCACCATCGAGGCCGCGGCCACGCTGGCGGCATCGGCCGGCAGCGTCGCGGTGCTGACGCGCAATGCCAACACGGCCAAGGCATCGCTGAGTTCCACCGGCTTCTCGACCATCACCGTGGGCAGCGGCAGCGCAACGCCGACGGCGACCGGCACCACCACCACCAGCCTGCTCGGCAACATCGGCGAGGGCGGCGCCATCGGCGCGGCATCGCTGATCGTGCGTGCGGAAGCGCTGACAACGGCCGATAGTTCGCTCAATTCCTCGCAGGGCGGCCTGCTGCTGACAGTGGCGAGCGGCAACGCCACGGCCGCATCGAACCCCGTACTGACGGTGAACTTCGGCGGCAGCACCTCGACAATGCTGGTCAGCGGCAACATCGAGGTCTCGGCGACGCAGAGCACCGATGCCGACAGCAAGGCGCAGGGTGCCAGCGGCGGGCTGATCGACGTCTCGGGCTTCACCTCCGTGGCCAATGCAACGCCGAATGTCAGCCTCGTGGTGGGCGGGGCGGACGATATCGAAGCCGGCGGCACCATCACCCTGCTGGCCCAGCATGGCGGCACGGCACCGGCCACCAGCGACGGCACAGTGGAATTCTTCGATGGCAGCAACACCGCCGCGGGGGCTACCACGCCGGGCGACAACAACTTCGTGAAGTTCGTCCTGGCGCACAAGCTCGGCACCGGCGCCGTCATCACCTCCACCTCTGGCATTGGCGGCGGGCTGCCGACCGGGCGCGCCTATACGGTGATCGTGCGCGACGAATTCTCCGTGTATCTGGGCGAGCAGTTCCAGGGCTCCTCCGTCAACACACTGACGGACGAGATCACCACGACGGCACGACACAACCTCGAGACTGGCGATTTCGTCTACTACTACAACAACGGCCTCAGCTCGATCGGCGGCCTGACCACGGGCGAGCGCTATCGCGTGCATAAGGTGAACGACAATGCCTTCAAGCTGCTGGACGACAGCACCACGGTGAAGAGCCGAAGCCTGGGGCGCTCCTCCTTCTCGGGCGATACGATCTCCAGCGCCGGCCATAGCTTCGTCAATGGCGACGTCCTGACATACCGGCTGGTGGAGCCGGAGGCCTTCACGGCGCGGCTGGTGGATGTCTCGGTCTCCGGCGGCACGATCACCAACACCAACAACAACCAGATCTATGTCGAAGCGCATGGCTTCGCGAATGGCGAGGCGCTGATCTACCGCACCACCGGCACGGTGCTCGATTTCGCCGGTGCCGGCGCGCTGGTGAATGGCGGCACCTATTTCGCGCGCGTCATCGACACCAACCACATCCAGCTGGCGACAACCTCGGCGAATGCGTTGGCGGGCACCGTGCTCGACCTCATTCAGAACGCCGCGGACGAGAGCACGCATACGCTGCGCCGGTCGGTGAACGAAGCGGTCGGCGGGTTGGTGGATGGGCGCGTGTATTTCGTGCGTGACGTGGTGGCGGGCACCTCCTTCAAGCTCGCCTCGACCCCCGTCGGCGGCGCCATCAGCTATGCGCTGGGCAGTCTGACCATCGGCGGCTCGCATACGCTTCGCACGGAAGGCGAGAACCTGACCTCGGCTGGCGGCAACGGCACGCACCGCGTTGTCGTGGACGTGACGTCGACCGGCGCCGGGCGGTTCGACGGCATCGGCGGCGCCAAGGCGGCCGCGGGCGCGCCGTCGGGCGACCAGCAGGTGACGGCGAGCACGACCGGCGTGGGCGGCGGCTTCGTGGCGGTTGGCTCAGCCTCCGCGGTCGCGAACATGACTGTCACGACCAACCTGACGATCGGCAACGGCGCCAACCTGACGGCGAACGACATCGTCGCCAACACTGACAGCTTCGCCAATGTGAAGGCGGTTTCCGATGGCGGCGGCGGTGGCTTTGTGGCGCTTGGTGATGCCATCGCGCGGGCGACCGGCATCAACAACACCACGCTGCTGGTCAGCAACGGCGCGGTGCTGACGGCGCGCGACGACATCACGCTCGACACCGATACGGACACCGATGTGAACGCGCTGGGCGAGGTGGGCACCGGCGGTTTTGGCGCTTCTGCTCTCAGTGATGCCCAGGCCAATATCCAGTTCACATCGCTGATCAATGTGGATGGCGACCTCACGGCCGCGGACACCGTGACCATCGACGCGCGGTCGAGCGCGGATGCCGACGCCTTCGCCGAGAGCGATACGGGCGGGCTCGGCGCCGACGGTGAATCCTTCTCCGATGCCAGCATCGGCAGGATCATCTCGGGCAGTGGCCTGACCGGCGGCGAAAGCAATGCCGCGACGCGGGTGGAAGTGCGCGCGACGGCGGACATCGTGGCCAACGTCGTCAACATCATGGCAGTGAACACCAAGCTGCGCGCGGATGCGGATTCGACGACCGAGGTCTACGCCGCGGGCGCCAACACCGACGCCGATGCCGATACGCGCGTGCATTCCATCGCCGAGATCATCCTGTTCGCGAGTTCGGACATCACCGGTTTCACCAGCGTCAGCCTGGCGACCGAGATCTCCGAGACAACCAGCACGGCGCTTGCGGACGCCTATCTCTTCGCGATTGGCGGCGACACGGATGCCGACACCACCGCCTATATCGAGACACGCGCGAAGATCGAGGGTCTGGACGCCTCGCGCCTCTACACGCCGGATCTGTCGGTGAGCGCCGAGCAGTACAACATCAGCTCTGTCTCCGACTCGCGGCGGAGCGGTGCGCTGTTTGATGGCGGCAGCGCGACCGAGGACGACAGCGAGAATGCGCGCCGCGAGATCTTCTGGGAGAGCACGGTCTTCCTGCAGGAAGCCAACCCTGAGCTTGTGGTCGACTCCACCGGGCGCATCACCAAGATGGTCAACCTGCAGGTGGTGGGTGGCTATCAGGTCGGCGACATCATCGGCACCGCCGAGATCACCGTGCTCGCGCTCGACTACGACATGGTGCCGCGCGCGACATTCTTCGCCAATGATCTGGCCACCGCGCCCTCGGGGCAGATCTGGGGCAACGCCGGATCCTTCGAATACAAGCGCACCTGGGATTTCGTGAAGATCACGAACAACTCCGCCAAGAACCTGCGCACCAACCTGATCGACGTGGTCTATTTCGGCGGCACCATCGACATCACGGTGGATGTCATCCACGGCCCGACGAACAACCCGGCCAACAACGTGTCGCTGAACTCCGATAACCCGAACCTGCCCGGTCCGAACCCCACCTTCGAGTTCGACCTCAACCAGACCTTCGCGCGCACCAGCGTGGAGATCCGCAACCTGCAGCCGGGCGCCATCGCCGCATCCAACATCATCCTCGACGGCAGGATCGAGAACCCGACCGGGCGTACCATCATCGAGAATGAGCGCGGCAACATCCTGGCTAATGCCGATGCCGACGTTGAGCTGATCCGCACCAACATTCTCGACCTCGATTCGGATACGGGTTCGATCGGCGCGCAGGCGGTCGGCGTGGTGACGCCGCGCAACCCGATCTCGGTGGAGCTCGTCCGCTTCCGTGAGCGTAACGGTGCCCTGTTCGAGGTGGTGGTGACCGCCGATGCGCGCATCGACACGGTGCTCGACCTCACGGCCTTCGACCGCGCCGACGCGGCGCTCGGCGGGAATTTCTCGCTTACGGTGCCGATCGCGCGTCTCTCGGCGGGCGACGACGTGGATGTGGTGGTGAATGACAGCAAGGAGGGCAACGGCTTCAGCGGCATTGCCGACATCCTGATCAGCCTGTTCAATCCCCCGAGTGCGGTTGCCTTCTCCTCGGAGATCTATCGCACGCATTTCCGCCCGGACATCGCGGATGCCGGCCTCGACAACATCCGCCGCGCCTTCAATACCGACTTCGTCGAGATCGATTCGACCTACAGCTTCGCGCTGGTTCGCGCGGGTGATGACATCGACATCGGTCACATCACAACCTCCGCCGGCTTTGGCGAGCCGCGCGTCTACCGCACCACCCAGATCGGTGGCGCGCCCTATGGCAGCGTGGTGAGTGTTGACGCACCTCCGGACCGCACCGTGGCCTTCGTCGTCACGACGGATGTCGATTGGACAGGCGGCACCTCCGAGCCGGACGGCATCGAGCAGATCTTCCTCACCACGAACGGCAACATCACGGCCATCGAGACCGTTGGCGACATGTTCGTGGGCCATGTGCATTCCACCGCCGGCGACGTGACGCTGACGTCGGCGCAGCGGATTCTCGATGCGGACAGCCAGGTGAGCATTGACGTCACCGGCGTGAACATCACGCTGTTCTCCGGCGAGATCGGCAAGCGCGACCCAGGCCCGCGTGGCGGCATCGGCCAGCCTGGCGACTTCCTTGAGGTGAACACGGATCGCAATGGCACTGGCGGGCGGCTGAACGCCTTCGATGTGAAGGCGCCGATCAACGACGGCATCTTCATCGACGAGATCACGGGCAATATGCCGGTGGGCCTTATTCACAGCATCGCTGACGTGTCGTTGCGCACCGTGGCCGGCTCCATCCTCGACCAGGACAACGATACCGCGACCGATGTGGCCGGCAGGGCGGTGGACATCGATGCCAATGGCGGGCGCTCGAGCATCGGCAGTGTGACGAACGACCTCGACATCGACAGTTCGCGCGGCGTGGCGCTTTTGGCCCTCGGCACGGTCGGCACCGATGTCTCGCTCGAGGCGCCCTTCGGGATCTATGTGACGGAGACGGCGGGCCGCCTGCGGCTGTTGATGGCGCATGCCTTCGCCGGTGACATCCGGCTGACGGTCCGCGAATCCGCGGCGCTGGGCGAGGACTTCAATCTTGTCAGGTCCGGCACGGCGCGGTTCGCGGAGAGCAACACGCGCCTACCCGGCAACCAGGTGGACGCCGAGCGCGTGGTGGATCGTGGGTTCGTGTTCGCCGAGCGCGGCAACGTGACGCTGCTGGTCGGCGACAACGTGGCGCTGCATCAGACCAGCGCCATCACGGCCAGCGGCAACATCGAGATCCGCGGCGATGACGGGAACCTCGATCTCGGCTTCGGCACAACCATGGATCTGCGCGGCCGCATCATTGCCGGCGCGCGCCTGGTCACCGCCGGCAACCAGACCGGCGCGAACCCGATCGGCGTCGCCGTGCCCACCCTCACCGCGCCGCAGGCCAGCACGCTGATCGTGGGCGATCGCGATGTGGACACGATCAATTTCGGCGACACCACCGGCATCGCCGGCGGCACGGCGCATGGCGACAACGGCTATATCTTCCTGGGGTCGCGCACCACGGTCGCCGCGGGCGGTGACGAGGACAGGCTGCGCGTCTACTACCTGCAGGACATGTCGGCCGTCACCTCTGTCGCGCAACTGGCCGCGCTCACGCTGCTTGGCGCACAGAACGCAGGCCATACCCTGAAGCTGGATGGGCAGAGCGGCGGCGACACCTATGAGGTGTTCACCCTGGGCAGCAACGGTGTGGACCGGCGCAACTACGTCATCAACGTGCTCGACAGCGGCGGTGAGGCGGAGCGCGGGGACGAACTGTTTATCTACGGCCGCGACAGCACGCAGAACGGCATCGATCCCAACACGGGCAGCAGCTACGCCACCGACGACATCTTCGTGATGCGCGCGACCACAGGCATCATCAACGAAAAGACCGTGATGCCGGCCTATGTCGCGCTGCTGCACGGCACGCTCGGCCCCTATCGGGACCTGGTGCCGAACAACGAGTCCTCGCCCGAGGTGCAGCGCATCAACTACGATCGCGGTCTCGATGCGCGCCTTACGGTCGAGGGCCGCGGCGGCAATGACGCGATGTTCGTGGACGAGACCACGGTGATCACCACGCTGGAGGCCGGCGCGGGTGACGACATCATCCAGGTCGGTCAGCTCTTTGGCTTGGCGCGCGATGTGGCTGCGGGCGGACTTCTGCCGGCGGATATCTTCCCGCGCATGGCGGCCACCACGCGCGGCTGGCTCAGCCCGGGCAACAGCGCGCCGATGCTGGTGCATGGTGGCACCGGCAATGACGTGATCGATGTGTATTCCAACAAGGCGGAGCTGCGCGTCGAGGGCGATGACGGGAACGACATTGTCACCGTGCGCGCCTTCGCCCTGGCACAACGCACGCCGGTGACGAACGGGCTCGGCGGGATTTTCCTTGATCCCATCACCGGCCTTCCCGTTCCGCTGATCGGCGCCAGCACAAGCAGCTTCGTGCGCATCGGCGGCGATGCCGACGAAGTGCAATACAACGTGAACGCGCCGGTCGCCTTCGATGGCGGCACGGGCTTCGACAAGCTCGTCGTGATCGGCACCGAATTCGCCGACGACATGGTCGTGGACCGCGAGGGCGTGATCGGCGCCGGGCTCGGCGTGCGCAACACCACGGTCGAGGTTCTCGAAACCGACGGGATGGAGGGCGATGATGAGATCTTCATCCAGTCCTCGGCCGCGGGCACGGCCTATCGCGTGATTGGCGGCCTTGGGTCGGACGCATTGAATGTCACCGGCGACGTGACCGAGGACATCGTGACGCGCGAGCTGGAAGGCCTGCCCGGCGCGATGGACCATTTCGTCATCTCCGGGCGCGATCCGAACTACGACAACGTGGCGGTTGATGGCTTCAACTACAACGTGGCCGATGGCGACGACGGCTTCGTGGTCATTGCTGAGGCCGGGCCGAACACCGCGCTGCGCGAGGGCGGCCTGTTCAACTTCGATTTCTACGGCATCCGTCTGGGCCGGGCGCTGTCGGCCAATGAGGTCGTTTTCGTCACGGTCTCCGCCGCGCGCAGCGCGCAGGAGGAGGCCGTGAACAGCTTCGCCGAGACCGCGCCGCTTTCCAGCGGGGCTGCCGACAGCCTGTGGCTCAGCACGGTGCCGCCGGTGGGCACCGCGATCAGCGCGGCGCTGTTCCAGCGCAGCGTCACCGTCAATGGCGTGGCGACCAACGTGCCGAACCGGTCGCTGGTGTTGCGCTTCGATTCGACGAACTGGGCGACCTTCCAGTTCGTGTTGGCCTTCGCGCCGGATGACCAGCGCGCCGAGGGCGATCGGGTCTATGCCGTGCAGCACAGCGTGATCTCGACCACTGGTGCGCATGACGGCACGGCGGTGCGCAATGTCGAGGTCCTGGTGCGGGACAACGACACGCCGGGCGTTCAGGTCTTCCAGATCACGCCGAACAGTTTCGGCCAGGGCAACATCCTCGAGGATGGCCGCACGCTGGTCATAGAGGGCGACGACACGACAAAGCAGGGCGACCAGATCCTGGTGAAGCTGGCCGCGGCGCCCGCGGCCGGCACCATCGTGGTGGTCGACATGAACCTCGGCACCGCGGCGGATCAGCAGATCCGCTTGCTGAACAGCGCGGCCGATTCGCGCATGCAGTTGGTGAACGGGCGCTGGCAGATCACCTTCAACTCGGCAAACTGGAACACGCCGGTGCTGGTGGGCATCGAGGCGCGCGACGATGCGCGCAAGGAGGACGCGGCCGTCGTCACCATCGAATTCGCGCGCAACGCCGCCACCACCGACGCGGCCTATGTGTTCCCGAATTTCCGCATGCCGCCGCCGCTTCTTGCCGTGGAAGTGATCGACAACGATACGCCGGGCGCGGTCGCGGTGCAGAGCGGCGGCTCGACGCTGCTGGTGAAGGACAACCTTGTCACCAGCGACGTCGATGAGGGCCTGAATGACAGCTACACGATCCGCCTGACGCAGCAGCCGGTGGTCTCGGCCACCGTCGCGCTGCTGACGGACGGGTTGGCCGATGTCATCTCGGTCGGTGGCGTGGCGGCGGTCTATCAGGATATCGGGGTGATCCGCGCCTCGCTGTTCTTCCAGGGCTCGATCTCCTTCAGCAACACGCTGACCGGCGGTTCCCTGCTGCGCACCCTGGGCGGCAGCTTCATCGAGGAAGGCTTCCGCGCCGGTGAGCTGATTCGCATTGCCGACGCCACCGGCTTCAACGGCGACTATACCATCGCGACGGTGACGGCCGACCGCATCACCCTGACCACGGCGTTCACCGCGGCTGCGGCCACGGATGCGACCGTCTCGCTCAGCGAGTTGACGCGCGAAGGGCGCTACACGGGCCAGTCGCAGCTCTTCGGCGGGCTGCGGGCCCTGTCCCGAGTGGACGGCACCAGCTGGCTGAAGGACGGCTTCCTGGAAGGGATGCGCGTGCGGGTCACCGGCGGGCAGGTGAGTGGCGATTTCAAGATCGCGCAGATCACCGGCGACAACGCGACGAAGGACAACATCATCGTCTTCACCAGCGAAGGCACGCTGCCCACCTCCGCCCTCGACGCGATCAGCTTCACGGTCACGCGCATCGCGGCGGTGGCGGCGTTCAATGACAAGAACTGGTATGCGCCGCAGACGGTGACGCTGCGTGCCGATCCGCGCTTCGAGCTGCCTTCGGTGCGGGAGGGTGTGAAGATCGCCCCGGCGTCGCAGCATCTGCTTTCGAAGCTGCGCGGCCCGGTTGAGGTGGAGGGTGGCGCCACCGGCGCCGATCGTTCGCTGGAACGCGCGGCCAAGCTGCCTGGCGAGAAGGATGCGTACCACTTGGCGCTCGGCGTGCAGCCGGCGGAATCCCGGCAGGTGGATGTGCTGAACCTGTTCGGCGACGGCAGCCAGCAGAACCTGGATGGCAAGCTGGACGAGATCTCGGTGCGAGGCTTCGGCCTGCCGGACAATTTCAGCTTCGGCCTGGCGGCGCCGATCTTCGGCGAGACTGGCGTGTTCAAGGACGGCCTGAACTACGCGAAGATCTCTTTCAGCCAGGGTGTCTATGGTTCCAGCGCCAGCGCCTCGACGATCGAGGTGGTAAACCTCATGCTCGGCCAGGGTGATGATGGGCTGTCGGTGAACGGCACGCTGCGCAACGAGAGCGTCATCCAGCGCACCGACAGCTTCGTGGTCACGCCGGATGCCTCCGGCGGCAGCATCGCGCTGGCTGGCTTCGATTTCGCCGGCGCGGGCTTCCTGGTTGGCCAGACCGTGACGATCGCGGGCCAGACAGGAAGCTGGATCGTGGTCGCCATCGCCGATGTCGGCGGCGACCCGAACGACAACAGCCGCCTCGTGCTGGCTGGCGCGCCGCTGCCCACGCTCTCCGGCACCCAGACCATCACGGCGACAGACCGCCTGGTGGTGGCGGGCGTCGCGGTGAACATCGCGCCCACCATCGATGGCGCGTTGCTGACGCGCACGCTGGGCAGCTGGCTGGATGACGGCTTCCGTGCCGGCCAGTTGCTCTCCATCACACCCACGCCGAACCCGGCGGCGGCCGGCACGCGCTGGCGCATCCTCGACATCTCCACCGACGGCAAGGTGCTGACGGTGGAGGGCGCGCCGCTGATCACCGCCACCAACCTGACCTTCCAGTTCTCCGTCCAGGGTCCGCATGGCGGCCTGACCGTGGTGCATGGTGGCGGCAACCAGCTGCTGCAGACGGTCGGCGTCATGGCCACGGAGGCCTCCACCACGCGTCTCACCCGCATGGATGGGCTGACCTGGACCGAGGCGCGCTTCGCCATCGGCCAGACCGTGCAGCTGAGCGGCGAAACCGGCACGCGCACCATCACCGGCTTCGCCAACGCGACGCCTGCGTTGCAACCCGCCGGGTCCTTCGCCGGTTGGGGCCAGGGCAGCGTGATGGTGCTCAGCGGCGTCGGCTTCACGACAACCGCCAACGGGCAGCGCACCGTGTCCGTGGTGGTGCCGATCTCGATCGAATTCGTGACCACCGCCACCGGAGGCGATATCCTGACGGTGCAGGGCGGCGGCGGGCCGGATTCGCCGCTGGTGCTGTATGGCGATACCTCGCAGGACGGGGTCTGGTATGCCGGGCGCACCCATCACGTGCTGGGCTCGAATTTCGGGCCGAAGCCCTTCGATCCCTTCCCCGGCCTGGCGACGGCCTCCAGCGAGGATGCGGATTGGATCTTCCCGCTGGCCAACCTCTATCGCCGCGCCGGCAATGATGTGATCGACGCGCCCTCGCTGTTCGGCACGACCGATGTCGGCAGCCTGCCCAGCATCGGCATCACCGCCTATGGCGGCGCGGGCGCCGACACCATTATCGGCAGCCAGGCCGGCGATCATCTGGCCGGCGGCTCGGGTAATGATGTCATCCGCGGCCTGCGCGGCAACGACCACATCTATGGCGATAGCGGCGTGAACGTCGATATCACCACGCGCGCGTTGCGAATCAGCACGGTGGATGCCAGCCCCTCGCCCACGCTCAACCCCGCCGTGCTCACCAACGGCACCTTCATGGCGCCCGCGCCCTCGCAGATGCGCGACCGGATGATCGCCGGCAGCGACGTGCTGGAGGGCGAGGGCACCGGTGCCGTCGCCGGCAATGATGCCACCAACGCCGATATCATCTTCGGCGACCACGGCGTGGTCTTCCAGACCGTGCAGGACCCGCACCTGCCCTCGCCGCTGCTGCAGAAGATCCAGACCACCGGCGGGGTCACCGCCATCGTCTCTGCCGTGCCGCTGAACGGCCAGGCCGATACGCTGCTGGGCGGCCTTGGCATCGATACGCTGATCGGCGGGCCGGGGACGGACTCCATCGTCGGTGGCGGCCAGGCGGATGTCATCTTCAACGATGGCACGCCGCCGCTGATGGCCACATCGGCACCCGTCGCGCCGGTGCAGGTGCCGGCCCTGGCAGCGGAGGAAGCGGCGGCGCTGCTGGATGCCGCGCGCGCCATCTGGGCTGCCAGCGGCACGGTGAGCGCGGCGCAGCTCGCGGCCACGCAGGATGTCTCGATCGTCGTGGCCGACCTGCCGGCGCTGATGCTCGGCAACACGCTCGGCGCGCGCATCGTGCTGGATGACGACGCGGCCGGCCACGGGTGGTTCATCGACGCGACGCCGCTGCGCGCCGAGGAATTCGCGCGCGGCGGCAGCGGCGCGCTGCTCGCCGTGGCCGGTTCGCCTGCCGCCGGGCGAATGGACCTGCTCTCGGTGGTGGTGCACGAACTCGGCCACGTCATGGGCCTCGAGGACGACGCGCCGGGCCACGCCGCCATGGCCGCCACGCTCGATGCCGGGCGGAGGCTGAGCGTGGCGGGCGCGGCCAGCATCATCGAGGCGCCGGCTGCACCGATGCGCGTCTTCGCCGAGGGGCTTGGCGGCTTCGTCGATCCCGGCTGGGCGACGGCGCTGCGGCAATGGCCGGCGCCGCCCAACGGGCAGATCCGCCTCGGCGCCAGCATGGCGGCGGCGGCCGCCAAGCCCGCGCCGCTGCCCAGCGCCGGTGCGATCGACTGGTCGCGCAGCTGGATGGGCGGCAATGGCGCATCGCTTGGCGGATAGCCCGAAACCCGGCGCCGGCGCATGGCGATGAAGCCCGGCGCCGGCGGCGCGCCGGCCGAACTGGCCGCGACGCTGGTGAACCACCCCTTTCTCGACCAGGCGCTGTGGAATCGCTTCCGCGCCGCCGAAGGGGGCGAGGCCTTCGCGGCCGCCTGGCTCGCCCTGCAATGCCGCTTCGCCGAGGGTGCGACCGCCGGCGTGCTGGTGCTGGGCGAGCCCGATCTCGGCCCCTTCCGCCCGGCCGCGGCGTGGCCGGACATCGCCGCCGTTACGCCCGCGCTGTCGATGGCGGCAGAGGAGGCGCTGCGCCAGCGCCAAGGCGTGGCGCTGCCGGGACCGGCGGGCGAGCATTGCGTCGCCGCGCCGATGCTGCTGGAGGGCCGGCTCTGCGGCGTCTGCGCCGTGGCGCTCGGCGCCCAGGCCGCGCCGGCTGGCGCCATGCGCCAGCTGCAATGGGGCGCGGGCTGGGTCGAGGCGTTGTTGCGGCGCGAGCAGATGGCCGCCGATGCCGAGCAGCGCCTGCGCGCCACCACCGCCTTCGACCTGCTGGGCGTGGTGCTGGAGCACCGCGAGGCCCGCGCCGCCGCCACCGCCCTGGCCACCGAACTTGCGCGCCGCTTCGATTGCGACCCCGTCAGCATCGGCTTCCGCCGCGGCGGGCATTGCCGCGTGCAGGCGCTGTCCAACGCCGCGTGGTTCGCCGAGCGCATGAACCTGCTGCGCGATGTCGGCGCCGCGATGGACGAGGCGGTGGATCAGCGCGCGGTCATCGTGTTCCCCGCCAAGCCCGGCTGGGAATACCGCGTGACGCGCGCGCATGAGGAGGTGGCGGGCGCGCATCGGGCCGGTGGCATCCTCACCGTGCCGTTGCGCCATGAGGGCGAGGCGATCGGCGCCATCACGCTGGAACGCCCGGCCGGGCAGGAATTCGACGCTGCGACGGTGGAGTTGTGCGACGCGATCGCCACCGTGGTCGGCCCGGTGCTGGCCGAGAAGCGCGCGAATGACCGGCTATTGCCGGTGAAGATCGCCGAGAGTCTGGGCAGGCAACTCAAGCGCCTGCTCGGCCCCGGCTATTTCGGCCGCAAGCTTGCCACGCTCGCCTTGGTGGCCCTGGTGGCGGTGTTCGCGACGGCGCGCGGCGAATACGCCATCACCTCGCCCGCCGTGCTGGAGGGCCGGATCCAGCGCAGCCTGGTGGCGCCCTTCGCCGGCTACGTCGCGGCCGAGCACGCACGCGCCGGCGAGATCGTGGAGGAAGGCCGCCTGCTGGCCCGGCTCGACGACCAGGATCTGCGGCTGGAGCGGCTGCGCCTGATGACGCAGCGCCAGCAGCGCGTGAACGAGTATGACCGCGCCCTCGCCGCGCGCCAGCGCGCCGAGGCCAACATCGCGCGCGCGCAGATCGAACAGGCGGAAGCGCAACTCGCATTGCTGGAAGAGCAGCTGGCGCGCACGCGCATCGTCGCACCCTTCGGCGGCATGGTGGTGCGCGGCAACCTCAGCCAGCGCGTCGGCGGTGCGGTGGAGCGCGGCGAGGAGCTGTTCCAGATCGCGCCGCTGGATGCCTATCGCGTGATCCTGGAGGTGGAGGAGGGCGATATCGGCGACATCGCCGTGGGCCAGGAAGGCACGCTGGTGCTGGCCTCGCTGCCCGATGCGCCGCAGCGCTACCGCATCGAGCGCATCACGCCGATCGCCGAGCAGGGCCAGGGCCGCAACTTCTTCCGCGTCGAGGCCGCGGTGGAGGGCGCCGGCGAGCGACTGCGGCCGAGCATGGTGGGCGTCGGCCGCACCAGCGTGGGCGAACGCCTCGTGATCCAGATATGGACGCGCCGCCTGCTCGATTGGCTGCGCCTCGCGCTGTGGCGGTGGTCGCCCTAGGCGCCCGGCATGGAGAAATCCTTCCTCAGCGCATCCTGGTACCGCGTCGCGGCGATGAAGCCGCGGCTGCGCGCGCATGCGCGCTTCCATCGCACGCTGTTCCGCGGGCAGGTGTGGTACGTGCTGCAGGACCGCACCTCGGGCCGCTTCCATCGCTTCTCGCCCGAGGCGTATCTGCTGGTCAGCCTGCTCGACGGGCAGCGCACGCTGGAGGAGGTGTGGTCGCTGGCTGCCACGCGCCTCGGCGATGAGAGCCTCTCGCAGGATGAGGTGATCCGCCTGCTCGGTCAGCTGCACGCCGCGGATGTTCTGCTGGGCGACATCCCGCCCGACATCGCGGAACTGGCCGAGCGTGGCAGCCGGCAGCGCCGCAAGCGGCTGATGGCCGGGCTGCTCAACCCGCTGGCCATCCGCATCCCGCTGCTGGACCCGGACGAGTTCCTGGCCGCCACCGCGCCCGTCGCGCGGCTGGTCTTCTCGGCGGTGGGGGCCGTGCTGTTCCTGGCGCTGGTCGGCTACGCGCTGCTGCTGGCCGGCCAGCACTGGGATGCGCTGGGCGGCGACATCGTGGACCGCGTGCTGGCCACCGAGAACATCGTGCTGCTGTTCCTCACCTACCCGCTGGTCAAGGCGGTGCATGAGCTGGGCCACGCCTGGGCGGTGAAGCGCTGGGGCGGCGAGGTGCACGAGATCGGCGTGATGCTGCTGGTGTTCATGCCGGTGCCCTATGTCGATGCGTCGGACAGCATGTCCTTCGCCTCGAAGTGGCGGCGCGCGGTGGTGGGTGGCGCGGGCATCCTGGTGGAGGTCGCGCTGGCGTCGCTCGCCATGATCGTCTGGGTGAATGCCGAGCCCGGCCTGGTGCGCGCCTTCGCCTTCAGCGTGATGCTGATCTGCGGCATCTCCACCGTGCTGTTCAACGGCAACCCGCTGCTGCGCTTCGATGGCTACTACGTGCTGTCGGACCTGCTGGAGATTCCCAACCTCGGCAGCCGCGCCAATGCGCATATCGGCTACCTGGTACAGCGCTACGGCTTCGGCCTGCGCGATGCCGAGCCCGCGGCGACCGCGCCGGGCGAGGCACCGTGGCTGTTCGCCTATGCCATCGCCTCCTTCGCCTATCGCATGCTGGTGGCCTTTGCCATCGCGCTGCTGGTGGGCTCGCAGTTCTTCATCATCGGCGTGCTGATCGCGATCTGGTCGGTGGTGCTGATGATGGTGGTGCCGCTGCTGAAATGGCTGCGCTACCTGTTCACCAGCCCGGCGCTGCGGCGCCATCGCGGCCGTGCGTTCGCCGTCACCGGTGGTGCGCTGGCGCTGGGCGGGGCGCTGCTGTTCCTGGTGCCGTTGCCGCACGCGACCATGGCCGAGGGCGTGGTGTGGGTGCGCGGCGATGCCGCCGTCTTCGCCAGCGCCGATGGCGTGGTGGTGGCGCTGCACGCGGCACCCAACGCGGCCGTCGGCGCCGATGCGCCGCTGCTGCAGCTGGAGGACCCGGCGCTGGCTGGCCGCGCCCGCGTGCTGGCCGCCCGCGTGGCCGAGCTCGAGGCGCATCACGCCATGCGCGACGTGTCCGACCCGGTGCGCGCGCGCATCACGCTGGAGGAGCTGAACCTGGCGCGCGCCGACCTGGCGCAGGCGCAGGAGCGCCTCGGCCAGCTGGTGGTGCGCAGCCGCGGCGAGGGCACGCTCAGCCTGCGCCGGCCGGACGAGCTGCTCGGCCGCTACCTGCGCAAGGGCGATTTGGTGGGCTATGTGGTGCAGCATGCCGAGCCGGTGATCCGCGTGGTGGTGCCGGAAACCGAGGCCGACCTCGTGCTGCAGCGCACCCGCGGCATCGCCATCCGAACGGCCAGCCATCGCGCCGAAGTGCTGCCCGCCACGGTCGAACGCATCGGCCCGCGCCTCGAGGAAAGCCTGCCGAGTGCCGCGCTCAGCACCGCGGGCGGTGGCAGCGTGGCGCTGGACCCGACGGATGCGGCACATCTGCGCACGCTCGGCAAGTTCCTGCATGTGGATCTGGTGCTGGCCGGGCAGCGGCAGGATGCGCCCCGCTTCGGCGAGCGCGTCTTCGTGCGTTTCGCGCATGAGGCGGAACCAGTGGCGAGTCGCCTCTATCGTGGGTTGCGTCAGGTGTTCCTGAAGCATTTCAGCGTCTGAGGCGCGCCGCATCGCCCTCCTGCGCGGCGTCGCGTTGCACCCTGGTGACACCGCCGCCTTGCAATCCCCGGTAGGTATCGCCCTGAAACACGGTGAAGTAAAACACGCGGGGCGCGAAACATGGATGCCGCAGGGATGCGGCTGAATGCGGCGCGCGGCCCTGGCCGTGGGGCATTTCGAAGGGATCGAACAGGTGGCGACGCAGCAGCTTTTCTACCGCACCGCGGTACCGGTCAGCTTCCAGCGGCACAAGGACTGGTCGGTCAAGACCGGCGACAGCTACGCCTTCGCCGCGGAGGTGAATTCGGTGCCGGTCACCGCAATCGAATTCGCCCAGGCGGCGGCGGAGTATCCCGTGGTGTTCGCCGGCAACGAGGAATCGGTGTTCCCCGCCATCATCCTCGGCGTGCGCGAGAACGAGAACCTGCACGTCACGCAGGAAGGCCAGTGGCGCGGCAAATACGTGCCGGCCTTCGTGCGGCGCTATCCCTTCGTCTTCTCGCAGGACGCCGAGGGCAAGACCTTCACGCTGCACATCGACGAGACCTTCTCAGGCTGCAACCAGGCGGGGCGGGGCGAGAAGCTGTTCGATTCCGACGGCGCGCAGACGCAATACCTGCGCACAGTGCTGGGCTTCCTGCAGGACTACCAGGGCCGCTTCCTGCGCACCCGCGCCTATTGCGACCGCCTGCTGCAACTCAAGCTGCTGCAGCCGATGCAGGCGCAATTCACGCTGGGCGGCGGCGAGCAGCGCTCGCTTTCGGGCTTCATGGTGGTGGATCGGCAGAAGCTGAAATCCCTGCCGCAGGACGTGCTGGCCGACATGCTGGCGAAGGACGAGTTGGAGTGCACCTTCCTCCACCTCGCCTCGCTTCGGCACTTCCAGGATATGCTGGAGCTGTTCCAGCCGAAGCAGGAGACCATCGGTGTCGAGCCCGCCGCGCCGCCCGTCGCACCCGCGCCCGCCGTGGCAGAGGCCGTGCCTGCCGCGGTGCATTGACGCGCCGCGCCGGCGGCCGGTGAGCGGCGCGGGATGACCGCACTGCTCGCCTGGGCGCCGCCCGCGCTCGATCCCTATCCCGAGCGGCGCGAGCCGAAGGCGCATTGGCTCGACCGCGTCGAGACCGCGGTGCTCGCCGCGCCGCGCGCGCTGGCGGCGGCGCTGCGCGGGCAGGGTGCGTGGCGCGTGGTGCGCGACGCGGCGCGGCTGGAGGCTGGCTTGCTGCCGCTGGACGAAGCCGGCCTGCAGGCGCGCCTCTCGGCGCTGCGCGAGGCGCTGTGCCTGCAGGGGCGCAACGCCGCCACGCTGGCACAGGGCTGCGCGCTGGTCCGCGAGGTGGCGCGCCGCCGCCTCGGCATGCGGCACCACGATGTGCAGCTGCTCGGCGCGCTGGCGATCCTCGATGGCCGCGTGGCGGAGATGGACACCGGCGAGGGCAAGACCCTTACCGCCGGGCTCGCCGCCGGCATCGCCGCACTCGGCGGCACGCCCACGCATGTCGTCACCGTGAACGACTACCTGGCCGAGCGTGACGCCGCGATGCTCGGCCCGCTCTATGCGCGGCTCGGCCTCAGCGTCGGCGTGGTGGTGCACGGGATGGGGCCGGAGGCGCGCGCGGCGGCCTATCGCTGCGACATCACCTATGCCAGCAACAAGGAAATCGCCTTCGACTACCTGCGCGACAGGCTTGCGCTCGGCCGCCAGGCCGGGCCCGCGCGCCTCAAGCTGCGCCGCGTGGTGTTCGCGCCGCCGCAGGGCGCGGAAGCGCCGCGGGTGGTGATGCGCGGGCTGCATTTCGCTATCGTGGACGAGGCCGACAGCGTGCTGATCGACGAGGCGCGCACGCCGCTGATCATCTCGCGCGAGACCGACGCCGAAGCCGAGCGCGCCTGGGCGGAACAGGCGCTGGCGCTGGCCGATGCGCTGCAGGACGGGCGCGATTTCCGCCTGCTGCGCGACGAGCGCCGCGTGCAGCTGACGCAGGCAGGCCGCGAAAAGCTGGCCGAGATCGGGCAGCGGCTGGGCGGCATCTGGGCCGGGCGCATCCGCCGCGAGGAAGCCGCGCGCCAGGCGTTGAGCGCGCGCCATGTGTTCCGGCGCGGCGACCAGTATCTGGTGCGCGACGGCAAGGTGGAGATCGTGGACGAGAATACCGGCCGCGTCATGGCCGACCGCTCCTGGAGCGACGGGCTGCACCAGATCATCGAGGTGAAGGAGGGCTGCGCCGTCACCACGCGCAAGCTCGCCGTGGCGCGCATGACCTACCAGCGCATGTTCCGTCGCTATCGCCAATTGTCGGGCATGACCGGCACGGCCGCCGAGGCGCGCGGCGAATTCTGGTCGGTGTATCGACTGCGCCTGGCGCGCGTGCCGCCGAACCTGCCCTCGCGCCTGCAGCGCGGCGCGGTGCAGGTGCTGCCGGGCGAAGCCGCGAAGTGGCGCGCCGTGGTGGCGCGCGCCGCCGCGCTGTCCGATTCGGGGCGCCCGGTGCTGATCGGCACGCGTTCGGTCGCCGCCTCGGCCGCGGTCAGCGCCGCACTCACCGCGGCCGGGCAGGCGCATGCCGTGCTCAACGCCGAGAACGACCGCGACGAGGCCGCGGTGATCGCCGCGGCCGGTGCGGCGACGCGCATCACGGTCGCCACCAACATGGCCGGGCGCGGCGTGGACATCCTGCTCGCACCTGGCGTGGCCGAGCGCGGTGGGCTGCATGTGATCCTGACCGAGCGGCATGATTCCCGCCGCATCGACCGCCAGCTGGAGGGCCGCGCCGGCCGCCGCGGCCTGCCCGGCAGCGCGGAGGCCATCCTCTCGCTCGAGGATCCGCTGCTGGACCTGCTGCCGCGCGGCCTGCGCGGCTGGATTGCGCAGCTGCAGGGTGCGGCCGGGCAGCGCGCCGCGCACTGGCTGTTCGAGGTGGCGCAGGCGCGCGCGCGCCGGGCGCATCGCCGCGCGCGCATGGACCTGCTGGATCAGGAAAGGCGCCTCGGGACCATGCTGGCCTTTGCGGGAGAGGTGGAATGACGCGGCATTGGCACCATGCGCGCTGGCGCGGCGGCATCGCGGCGCTGCTGCTGTTCGGCCCGGCCGTCGCGGCGGCGCAGGAGAGCTTCGACTGCGTGATCGAGCCCTCGCTGACCCTGCGCGTCGGCAGCCCCATCACCGGCATCGTCGCGGCGATCGAGGTGGATCGCGGCGATGTGGTGACGCGCGGGCAGGTGCTGGCGCGGCTTGAATCCTCCGTGGAGATCGCCACGCTCGAACTCGCGCGCGCGCGCGCCAACAGCAATGCCGAGATCGAGGCGCGGCGCGCACGGCTGGATCAGGTCCGTGGCGAGGTGGCGCGCGCGTCCAGCCTGCATGAACGCTCCGTCGTCTCCACCCAGCGGCTGGAGGAGCTGCGCGCCAATGCGCAGATCGCGGCCAGCGACCTTGCGATTGCCGAGCTCAACCGCCGTCTCTCGATGATCGAGGTGGGGCGCGTGGAAGCGCTGCTGGAGCAGCGAACCATCCGCAGCCCGGTGAACGGCGTGGTCACGGGGCGCAACCTCGGCCCCGGCGAATACATCCACTACGACAATTTCATCCTGAGCATCGCGCAGCTCGATCCCCTGCATGTGGAAACCTTCCTGCCCGTGCGCCTGCACGGGCGCGTGCGGCTTGGCACCTCCGCGACGGTGCGGCCCGATCCGCCGGTGGGCGGCGTGCATGCCGCTGCGATCCGCGTGATGGACGAGGTGTTCGATGCCGCCAGCGGCACCTTCGGCGTGCGCCTCGCCTTGCCCAACCCGGATCGCGTTCTGCCCGGCGGCGTGCGCTGCCGCGTCGAATTCGCCACCACGCCGGAAGCCACGCAGGCCCGGCGCTGAGGCCCGGCGCTGAGCGGGGGCGCCGCGGGCCTTGCCGCCCCGCCATGCCGCGATGCACAATCGTCACGGATGCGTGGTGGCGGCGCCGCGGCAGCGCGGCGATGCAGGGCCTCGTGCCGCCCCGTCCCGGGTATCGCGGCGAAGGAGCCCTGCATGGCAGAACCCGTTCCCGAGGGCGATCCGCTGCCCCGCATCTGGGACCCCGACACGCGCGTGGGCGACATGCTGCGGGGCCGGCGCGGCCTGGTGGTGGGCATTGCCAACGAACACAGCATCGCCTTCGGCTGCGCCGCGAAGCTGCGCGCCTTCGGTGCCGAACTCGCCGTCACCTACCTGAACGACAAGGCCGAGCGCTTCGTCCGTCCGCTGGCAGAGCAGTTGGGTGCCGCCATCATCATGCCGCTCGATGTTCAGCTGCCCGGCCAGATCGAGGCGGTGTTCGACCGCATCCGGGCCGAATGGGGCGCGCTGGATTTCGTCATCCACTCCATCGCCTTCGCCCCGCGCGATGACCTGCACGGCCGGGTGGTGGATTGCTCGGCCGCCGGCTTCGCGCAGGCGATGCAGGTCTCCTGCCACTCCTTCATCGCCATGGCGAAGCAGGCCGAGGCGCTGATGCCGCAGGGTGGTGCGCTGATCACCATGTCCTACTACGGCGCCGACAAGGTTGTCGGGAACTACAACATGATGGGCCCGGTGAAGGCCGCGCTGGAGGCCAGCGTGCGCTACATGGCGAATGAGCTCGCACCCGCCGGCATCCGCGTGTTTGCGGTCTCGCCGGGGCCGCTGCGCACGCGCGCGGCCAGCGGCATCGCCGCCTTCGACGAATTGGTGGCGGATGCCGTGGCGCGCGCGCCCGCCCGCCGGCTGGTGGACATCGCGGAGGTCGGGCGCGTGGTGGCCTTCCTGGTCAGCGACGCGGCCTCCGGCATGACGGGCGACACGATCTTCGTGGATGCCGGGCTGCACATCGTCGGATAGGAGACGACTTCATGGCGATGCGCAGGGCGATTTCCGCGGCCACCGCCGCCGCGCTGGTACCCGATGGCGCCAGCGTGATGTTCGGCGGCTTCATGGGCGTGGGCACGCCCGAGCGGCTGATGGATGCGCTGGTGGCGCGTGGCGCGCGCGGCCTTACGATAATCGGCAACGACACCGCGCGCCCGGGCCTCGGCGTGGGCAAGCTGATCGATGCCGGCTGTGTGGCGCGCGCCATCGTCTCGCATATCGGCACCAACCCGGTGACGCAGCAGAAGATGCTGGCCGGCGAATTGGCGGTGGAGCTGGTGCCCCAGGGCACGCTGATCGAGCGCATCCGCGCCGGCGGCAGCGGCCTCGGCGGCATTCTCACGCCCACCGGAATCGGCACCATGGTGCAGGAGGGCAAGCAGGTGATCGACGTGGCGGGCCGCAGCTTCCTGCTGGAGCTGCCGCTGCGCGCCGATGTCGCGCTGCTGATGGCGCATGAGGCCGACTACCACTGCAACCTCACCTATCGCCTCACCGCCACCAACTTCAACCCGGTGATCGCGCTGGCCGCCGATGTGGTGATCGCCGAGCCGGGCGAGATCGTGCCCGTGGGCTGCATTCCGCCGGATGCCGTGCGCACGCCGGGCATACTGGTGCATCATCTGGTGGAGCGCCCGCGCAGCCAGGGGGTGGCGGCGTGATGGACGCGAAGGAGATCATCGCCCGCCGCGTGGCGCGCGAATTGCGCCACAACACGCTGGTCAATCTCGGCATCGGGCTGCCGACGCTGGTGGCGCAATACGTGCCGCCCGGCGTGAACGTGGCGTTCCAGAGCGAGAACGGCATCATCGGCTTCGGCGCGCGGCCGCCGGAGGGGATGGAGGATGTGAACCTCACCGATGCCGGCGGTGGCTTTGTCTCGGCGCTGCCCGGCGCGGTGTCCTTCGACAGCGCGCTGTCCTTCGCCCTGATCCGCGGCGGGCACCTCGACATGACGGTGCTGGGCGGGCTGGAGGTCTCGGCGGCGGGGCTGCTGGCGAACTGGATGGTGCCGGGCCGGCTGGTGCCGGGCATGGGTGGGGCGATGGACCTCGTGGCGGGGGCGAAGCGCGTGATCGTGGCCATGCAGCACGCGGCGCGCGGCGTCTCCAAGATCGTGCCGGCGCTCACGCTGCCGCCTACCGCAAGCCGCCGCGTCAGCCTGGTGGTGACGGACCTCGCGGTGCTGGAGCCGACCGATGCCGGGCTGCTGCTGCGCGAGGTGGCACCCGGTGTCAGCATCGCCGAGGTGGTGGCCGCCACCGCCGCCACGCTGATCATCCCCGATGCCGTGCCCGAGATGCCCATCATCGAGGCCGCGTGACATGGCGCATGACAGCCTGCTGGTGCTCAACGCCGGCTCATCCTCCATCAAGTTCTCGCTGTTCGCGCTTGCGGAAGCCGGCCTGGTGCCGGTGGCGAAGGGGCAGATGGAGGGCATCGGCGCGGCGCCGCGCTTCGTGGTGCGCGATGCCGAACGCAGGGTGCTGGTGGACCGCCGCTGGCAGGATGAAGCGCCGCCGCGCAGCCACGCCGCCGCGCTGGCCGTGCTGATCGATTGGCTGGCAGCCGCGCCCGGCGCCAGGCGCATCATCGCCATCGGCCACCGCGTGGTGCATGGCGGGCCGGAACTCGCGCAGCCGCAGCGCATCGATGCCGCGCTGGTTGCGAAGCTGGCCGCGCTGGTGCCGCTGGCGCCACTGCACCAGCCGCACAATCTGGCCGGCATCGCGGCGGCCGCCGAGGCTTTTCCCGGCGTGCCGCAGGTGGCCTGCTTCGACACCGCCTTCCACCGCACGCAGCCCTGGGTGGCCGATACCTTCGCCTTGCCGCCGCGCTTCTACGCGGCCGGCATCCGCCGCTACGGCTTCCACGGCCTGTCCTATGAATACATCGCCGGGCTGCTGGCGGCCGAGGATGCGGCGCTGGGCGCCGGCCGCCTGGTGGTGGCGCATCTCGGCAATGGCGCGTCGCTGTGTGCCATCCATGGCGGCCGCAGCATGGCCAGCAGCATGGGCTTCACCGCGCTCGACGGCGTGCCGATGGGCACGCGCTGCGGGCAGATCGACCCCGGCGTGCTGCTGCACCTGATGCAGGCCGATGGCATGGATGCGCAAGCCCTGACGCAGCTTCTCTATCACGAGAGTGGGCTGAAGGGCATGTCCGGCGTCAGCCAGGATGTGCGCGAGATCGAGGCCGCCGGCACGCCGGAGGCCACCGGCGCGCTGGCGCATTTCGCCTATCGCGTGCGGTGCGAGATCGGCGCGTTGGCCGCGGCGCTGGGGGGCATCGATGCGCTGGTCTTCACCGCCGGCATCGGCGAGAACGCCGCCGGGCTGCGCGCGCAGATCTGCGAGGGGCTGGGCGTGCTGGGCATCACCCTCGATGCTGCGGCGAACCAGGCCCATGCGCCGGACATCGCAGCATCCGGCAGCGCCGTGCGCGTGCTGGTGCGCCGCACCGACGAGGAACGCATGATCGCCACCCACACCCTGGCGCTGCTGCGCGCCGGGGCGTGAGCGGCGCCGCCTCAGGCGAGGTCCACCACCACCTCGCCCATGCCGGCGAAGCTGCCGACCACGCGCTGGTGGCTGTCCACCCACAACAGGCCGGTGCAGCTGCCCGTGGTCACCACGTGGCCGGCCTCGATCTGCAGGCCGATGCTGGGCAGGAAGTTCGCGAGCCACACCAGCGGCGCGAAGGGCCCGCCGGAGGGGTTGCCGCCCGCCTGCTCCACCTGCACTTGCCCGCCGCAGCTTTGCCGCACGACGAGGTTCGCGAGGTCCAGCCCACGCCAGCCCGGCACATCCGCGCCGCAGACCAGCCCGGCATTTGCGACATTGTCGGCGATCGCCTCGGGCAGCGTCACCTTCATGGGGTCGATGTAGCGGCTGACCACCATCTCGATGGCGGGGAAGGCGCTGGCCACCGCGTCCAGCACTTCGGCCTCGGCATAGGGCGTGGCGCGGCCGGGCAGGGCGCGGGCGAAGCGGAAGGCGATCTCGGTCTCGATGCCGATCTTCTCGCCCGGCGTCACCGACCAGCGCGTGCCACTGGCCGCGATGGTGCTGGCATCGATCATGGCGCCGGAGGTCGGCTTGCCCGGGGGCGCGGCGCATTTCCAGCCGCCGATGCGCGCGCCGGTGCGCTGCAGCACCAGCTTCTGCACCGCCCAGGCCGCCGCCGCGTCGGGTGGGGTGGCCTCGCCAAGCCCGGCCAGGCGCGGCCCGCCATAGCGCACGGCGAGCAGCCTTTCGGCGGCGAGGGCGATGAGGGCGTCGGACATGGGCGTTTCCCGATTCTGGTGTCGCCGCAGGATGCGTCGATGCCGCCCGCTGTTGAAGCCCACCCGGCGCGACTATGCTCCCCCGCAATGGAGGAACCGCCATGCCACGCCGCTTCATCGACCTCTCGCGCCCGCTGGAGAACGGCGTTGCCGCCGATCCGCCGGGCTACGGGCCTGCCATCGAATACCAGGCGCATAGGGAGACGGCGAAGGACGTCGTGGGCTTCTTCCCCGGCATCACCGAGGACCAGCTGCCCGATGCCGAGGGCTGGGCGATCGAATGGGTGAAGCTGTCCACCCACAACGGCACGCATGTCGATGCGCCCTGGCACTATGCCAGCACGATGGATGCCAGCGCCGAGGGGGGCCGCAGGCCCGCTCTGACCATCGATCAGGTGCCGCTGGAATGGTGCTTCGGCCCCGGCGTGAAGCTGGATTTCCGGCACCTGCCGCACGGCCATGTTGTGACGCCGGAGCAGTTGGAGGCCGAGTTCGCGCGCATCGGCCACAGGCTCAGCCCCGGCGACATCGTGCTGGCGAACACCAGCGCCGGTGCGCGCTATGGCCAGGCCGACTACGTGGCCAGCGGCTGCGGCTTCGGCCGCGCGGCGACGCTGTGGCTCACGGCGCGCGGCGTGCGCGTGGTGGGTACCGATGGCTGGTCCTGGGACGCGCCCTTCGTGCACACCAAGGCGCGCGTGGCGGCAACCGGCGATGCCGCGCTGATCTGGGAAGGACACAAGGCGGGGCGGGAGCGCGGCTATTGCCAGATCGAGAAGCTCGGCGGGCTGGAGGCGCTGCCTGACCACGGCTTCCTCGTCTCCTGCTTCCCGGTCAGCATCAAGGGCGGCTCTGGCGGCTGGACGCGGGCGGTGGCGATCCTCGAAGGATGAATCCGCAAGCTTGCCACCCGCGCGCGGCCCGCTTATGCCGAAGCGACCGAGGAACACGCCGCGCGATGCATGATCGCGGCTGCCATCGGGGAGGAGTGACGTTGCGGTGAAGCCCGCCCCCTTCGCCTATGCCCGGGCGCATAGCCTGGCCGATGTGTTCGACACGCTGGACGCCCATGGCGACCAGGCGCGGCTGCTGGCCGGCGGGCAGAGCCTGATCCCGACGCTGAACCTGCGGCTTTCGGCGCCGGCGCTGCTGCTGGACATCAACGGCCTCGCCGAGCTGCGCGGCATTGTGGTGCAGGGCGGTGTGCTGCGCATCGGCGCGCTGACGCGGCATGCCGAACTCGGCGAGAATCCCCTCGTGGCACAATACGCGCCGCTGCTGACCGAGGCGGTGCCCCACATCGCGCACGCCGCCATCCGCAACCGCGGCACCATCGGCGGCTCCGTGGCACTCGCCGACCCCGCGAGCGAACTGCCCGCCTGCATGCTGGCGCTGGAGGCCACCATCGTCGCCGAGGGGCGCGGCGGCACGCGGCGCGTCGCGGCGGCGGATTTCTTCAAGGGGCTGTACGCGACCGATTTGCGCGAGGGCGAGTTGATCGTCGCCCTCGAAATCCCGCTGCCGGCGGCCAGCCAGCGCAGCGCGCTGGTGGAACTCGCGCGGCGGCATGGCGACTACGCGATTGTGGGCCTCGCCGCCGTGGCACGGCCGGGCGCGGCGCGGCTCGGCTGGTTCGGCGTCGGCGCCACGCCGCTGCGCAGCCCCGTGGCAGAGGCCGCCTTCGCACGCGGCGATCTGCGCGCGGCGCAGGATGCGCTGGCGACGGAGCTCGACCCGCCGGGCGATCTGCACGGCCCGCCGGAACTGCGCCGGCACCTGGCGCGCGTGCTGCTCGGCCGCGCGTTTGCGAAACTCACCGGCTGAGGCCCGCATGCAGCACGCCATCGACATCAGCGTGACGGTGAATGGCGAGCACGTGCAGGCGCGCGTCGAGCCGCGCATGCACCTCATCGATTTCCTGCGCGAGACGCTCGACCTCACAGGCAGCCATGCCGGCTGCGAGCACGGCGTCTGCGGCGCCTGTTCCATCCTGGTGGATGGCCGGATGGTGCGCGGTTGCCTGATGCTGGCGGTGCAGGCCGATGGCGCCGCGGTGCAGACCATCGAGGGGCTGACCGAGAGCGGCGCCATCGCCGCGCTGCAGGAAGCCTTCGTGGCGCGCAACGCGCTGCAATGCGGCTTCTGCACGCCGGGGATGCTGGTGGCCGCGTCCGAATTGCTGCGCGCCAACCCCGACCCCACGCGCGACGAGGTGCGGGAGGGCATCAGCGGCAATTACTGCCGCTGCACCGGCTATCACGCCATCGTCGATGCGGTGATCGAAGCCGCCGCCGCGATGCGAAAGGGCTGAGCGATGGATGATGCCCCGCTTTCCGCCATCGATCGGCCGAACAGCTATATCGGGCGCTCCGTGCCGCGGCCGAATTCGCGGCGCCTCGCCGCAGGGCGCGGCAGCTACGTGGATGATCTGCGCCTGCCGCGCATGGCGCATGTGGCGTTCCTCCGCAGCCCGCACGCGCATGCGCGCATCGTTGCGATCGACGCCGCGGCGGCTAAGCTTTCGCCCGGCGTGATCCGCGTGGTGGATGGGCGCGAGATGGCCACGCTCTGCACGCCCTGGGTCGGCGTGCTGCACCATCTGAAGGGCCTGAAATCCGCCCCGCAACACGCCCTCGCCGTGGATCGCGCCTGCTGGCAGGGCGAGCCCGTGGTGGCCGTCGTCGCGCGTTCGCGCGCCGAGGCCGAGGATGCCGTGGCGCTGATCGACGTGACATGGGAGGAACTGCCCGCCGCGGTCGACATGGAGACCGCGCTCGATCCCGGCGCGCCGGTGATCCACCCCGAGCTCGGCGACAATCTGGCCTTCCGGCGCGACCATGTGGGCGGCGAGCCCGAGGCCTGCTTCGCCGATCCCGAAGCCGTGGTGGTGCAGGCCACCTTCCACACCGGGCGGCATACCGGCGTGTGCCTCGAGGGCCGCGCGATCCTGGCCGACTGGAACCCGGCCGAGGGGCGGATGGTGGTGCACCATTCGAACCAGGCGCCGCACATGATGCAGACCGTCTTCGCGAAGCACCTGGGGCTTCGCGAGGGCGATGTGCGCGTGATCTGCAAGGATGTCGGCGGCAGCTACGGCATCAAGGTGCATGTCTATCCGGACGAGGTCGCGACCGTCGCGCTCAGCAAGCTGCTGGGCCGGCCCGTGAAGTTCGTGGCGGACCGGCTGGAAGGCATGGTCAGCGACATCCATGCGCGTGACCATCGCATCCACGCGAAGGCCGCGGTGGCGAAGGACGGCACGCTGCTGGCGATCGAGATCGACGACCTCACCGGCATTGGCCCCTTTTCCGTCTATCCGCGCACCTCGGCCGTCGAGGGCAACCAGGTGGTGAACCTCACCGGCGGGCCCTATGTGCTGAAAGGCTACAAGGCGCGCACCAGCGTCGTGTTCCAGAACAAGACGCCGACCTGCCAGTATCGCGCCGTGGGCCACCCGATCGCGACAGCGGTGACCGAGGGGCTGGTCGATCTCTGCGCCGAGGCCATCGGCATGGACCCCGCCGAAATCCGCCGGCGCAACCTGATCGCTGACGACGCCTACCCCTGCAAGAACCTGGCGAATCTCGCCTTCGAGGGGCTGAGCCACCAGAAGAGCCTCGCACGGCTGCTGGGGCTGATGGACTACGACAGGCTGCGCGCCGAGCAGGATGAAGCCCGCGCGCGCGGCGTGCATCGCGGCATCGGCCTCGCCTGCTTCATTGAGCTGACCAACCCATCGCCCTTCATGTACGGCATCGGCGGCGCGCGCATCTCGGCCATGGATGGCGCGACGGTGCGCCTCGATCCAGACGGCTCGGTGCAGATCTCCTCCGGCGTGACCGAGCAGGGCCAGGGCACCGAGGCGATGCTGGCGCAGATCACCGCGAGTGCGGTGGGCGTCGATGTGTCGCGCGTGCGCGTCACCACCGGCGATACCGAGACCACGCCCTATGGCGGTGGCACCTGGGCCAGCCGCGGCGCGGGTATCGGTGGCGAGGCCGCGCTGCAGGCCGGCACGGCGCTGCGCGAGCAGATCCTGCTGATTGCGGGCGCGATGCTGCAGGCCCCGCCCGAGGCGCTCGATGTGCGCGCCGGCGTGGTGGTGGACCGCGCGACGGGTGCGGAACGCCTGCCGCTCGAGGAGCTCGGCCGCATCGTCTATTTTCGCGGCGACACGCTGCCGAAGGACCTGCCGCGCGAACTGGTGGCCACGCGGCACTGGACGCCGAAGGATTATCCCTTCTGCTTCACCAACGGCGCGCAGGCCAGCTACCTGGAGGTGGACCCCGAGACCGGTTTCGTCACGCTGCTGGGCCATTGGTGCGTCGAGGATTGCGGCACGGTGATCAACCCGATGCTGGTCGATGAGCAGATCCGCGGCGGCGTGGTGCAGGGCCTCGGCGGCGCGCTGTACGAACACTGCGTCTATTCGCCCGAAGGCCAACTGCTGACCGGCAGCCTGGCGGATTACCTGCTGCCGATGTCGGGCGAGATGCCGGACATCACCGTGGCGCATGTCTCGACGCCCACGAAGGAATCCGCACTCGGCGCCAAGGGCGCGGGCGAGGCCGGCACGGCGGGCGCGCCGGCGGCGGTGCAGAACGCCATCAACGATGCGCTGCGCCCGCTCGGCGCGCGCGTCTTCGCGCAACCCTTCACGCCGGCGCGCATCCTCGCCGCGCTTGGCCGCCTCTGATCATGTACAGGGAGACCCAGGGACAATGAGCACCATCACCCGCCGCGCGCTGCTCGGCACCGCCGCCGCCGCGCCGCTCGCGATGCCGAACGTGGTCGGCGCGCAGACGCAGATCAACATCACCATCGCCGCCAGCCACCCCACCACCATCGCCTGGATCTGGGCGATGCAGCAGGCGCTGATGCCGAAGGTGAACGCCGAGCTGGAGAGCACGCGCTTCCGCATCCGCTGGCGCGAGGCCTTCGGCGGCACGCTGTACCGCTTCACCGAGACGCGCAACGCGGTGAAGGACGGCATCACCGATGTCGGCTTCGTCGGCACGCTGTGGGAAGGCAGCGCCATGCCGCTGCAGAACGTGACGTATTTCGCGCCCTTCGCCACCGACAATTTGCGCCTGCAGGTCGACGTGATGGAGAAGATGCATGCCGAGATGCCGGAGATGCAGCGCGCCTGGACCGAGAACAACATGATCTACCTCGGCAGCTGCGGCACCGAGACCTACGATCTTTGGACCACCTTCCCGATCCGCACGCTGGACGATCTGCGCAACCGCAAGATCAGCGCGCCCGGCGTCTCGGCCACCTGGTTGGGCGGCACCGGCGCGGTGCCGGTGAACGGCGCGCTGACCACCTACTACACCGACATCCAGACCGGCGTGAGCGAGGGCGCGCTGTCCTTCCCCTCCGGCATCTTCCCGGTGCGCGTGCATGAGGTGGCGCGCTTCATCACGCGCGTGAACGTCGGCTGCATGTATGTCGGCGGCATCGGCATGAACCGCACCACCTTCAACCGCCTCGACCCCGTGGTGCAGGCCGCCTTCCGCGCCGGCGGCAAGGCCTATACCGAGGCGCTGACCAACCGCGTGATCGAGACCAGCGAGCAGAACATGCAGGAGATGGGCGCCCGCGGCGCGCAGATCAGCGACATGCCGGCCGCCGAGCGCCAGCGCTGGATCGCCGGGCTGCCGGACATCGCGGGCGATTGGGTGCGCACCAATGAGGGCCGCGGCCAGCCCGCGCGCAGGGTGCTGGCGGCTTATATGGAAGGGCTGCGCGCGGGTGGCGCCACGCCGGGCCGCCCCTGGGCCGCGTGAGGTAGCGTGTCGGAACTCGATTCCGTCAACGAGGCCGCGCAGGAGGCCGCGGCGCGTCCGCCCAAGGACGCGCTGGGCCTGGTGCTGTGGCTGCTCAACAGCCTCGGCACCATCATGATCGCGCTGATGATGGCGCTGATCGTCACCGACGTGGCGGGGCGTTCCTTCTTCAACGCGCCGCTCAACGGCGTGGCCGAGATCTGCGCCATGATGATCGTGGCCATCGTCTTCCTGCAACTGCCGGCGACGATCCATGCGCAGCGCATGACGCGCGCCGACATGTTCCTCTCGCGCCTGCAGGCCCGGCTGCCGCGCGCGGCGGAGATGCTGGAAGCACTGTTCGCTGCTATCGCGGTGTTCGTGTTCCTGGTGATCTTCCGCGCCACGCTGCCGGCATTCGAGGATGCGTGGCAGCAGAACGAGTTCTTCGGCGTGCAGGGCGTGTGGACGCTGCCGACCTGGCCGATCCGCCTGTCCATCCTCATCGGCTGCGCCGGCGCCATGGCGGCGGGCGTGGTGCAGGTGGCGATGTCCCTGAAGCGCGCCGTGCTGGGGGTGCCTGCGTGATCGAGATCGAGATCGGCCTCGCGCTGATCGGCATCATGGCGGCGCTGGTGCTGTCGGGCATGCCGATCGGCATCGCGCTGGTGTTCCTCAGCTTCATCGGCATCGGCCTGATCCGCGAGAATTTCGAGCTCGCCGGCCGGCTGCTGGCCCTGGCCTCCTACGCCGCGATATCGGACTACCTCTTCGCCACCATCCCGCTCTTCGTGCTGATGGGCCTGCTGGTCTCGGTCAGCGACGTGGGCAAGGACACCTTCGAGGTGGCGCAATACCTGCTGCGCCGCGTGCGCGGCGGGCTGGGGATGGCCACCGTGGCGGCGAATGCGGTGTTCGGCGCCGTCACCGGCATCTCCATCGCCTCGGCGGCGGTGTTCACCAAGGTGGCGGTGCCGCAGATGATGCGCTTCGGCTACACGCCGAAATTCGCGGTGGGCTGTGTGGCGGGCAGTTCCATCCTGGGCATGCTCATCCCGCCCTCGCTGCTGATGATCATCTACGGCGTGCTGGCCGAGGTCTCGATCGGCAAGCTGTTCCTGGCCGGCATCATCCCCGGCCTGATCATGGCGCTGGGCTTCATCGGCATGATCTACTGGATGGCCACCTACCGCCCCGAATGGGTGCAGCCGCGCGCCGCCTTCGCCGAATTGCCGGTGCAGGTGGAGACCACCGGCAGCCTGCTGGCGAAGTCTGTGCCCATCGCCAGCCTCATCGCGCTGGTGCTGGGCGGGCTCTACACCGGCTTCTTCACGCCGACCGAGGCGGGCGCCATCGGCGCCTTCGGCGCGCTGGTCATCGCCGTGGTGCGCCGCCGGCTCAACCTGCCGCGCTTCTGGCGCATCCTGGTGGAAACCGGCTTCGTCTCGGTGGGCATCCTGTTCCTGCTGATCGCCGCAAGCATGTATTCGCGCATGCTGACCATGGCGGGCATCCCGGCCTCGATCGCGGACCTCATCGAAGCGCTCGGCCTTGGGGTCTACGGCTTCCTGTTCGTCTACATCCTGTTCGTGCTGCTGCTGGGCATGATCATCGACAGTTCCTCCATCCTGCTGATCGTCACGCCCATCGCCGCGCCCATCGCGAAGGAATTCGGGATCGACCTGATCCATTTCGGCATCATCACCGTCATCGCGGTGGAGGTGGGGCTGCTGACGCCGCCCTTCGGCATCAGCGCCTTCGCCGTGAAGGCCACGCTGAACGACAAGCGCATCGGCCTCGAGACCATCTTCGCCGGCGCTTTCCCCTTCGTGCTGGTGATGCTGGCGGTGCTGGCGCTGATCGTGGCGGTGCCGGGGCTTTCCACCGCGCTGTCCGGCACCTCCTGACCGCGCTGCGCTACCAGGTGGCGGTCACGGTGGCGCCGCAGCCAGGCGAAGGGCGGATCAGCCCCCAGCCGAACACCGGGTCGCGCCCCGGCGCGCCGAGATCCTGCGCGGTGCCGGCCAGCCGGCGCAGCGCGGCGTCGCGGTCCTGCTCCGCCATCGCCCAGGCGAAGGCGGCCGTCACGAAGGGCACAGCGTAGGAGGTGCCACTCACCGCCGTGCCGCGCCCGGGCGCGGCCAGCCCCACGCCCGGCGCGGCGAAGGCCAGGTGGCTGCCGCGCACGGCGCGGATGAAGGGGCGGCGTTCCCGGTCCACCGCCGTCACCGCCACCACCCAGGGATAGGCCGCCGGGTAGCGCGGCGGGCTCGCCTGGCCGTCGTTGCCCGCCGCCGCGGCCAGCAGCATGCCTGCCGCCGCCGCGCGTTCGGTGGCCAGCGCCAGCACCTCGTTCGCCGGGCCGGCGAAGGAGAGGTTCACCACCATCACGTCGCGTGCCGCCAGCATCGCCAGCGCGGCGGCGATGTCGAAGGCGTCAGCCGCATCGCCATCGGGGCGCCGATGGAAGGCGTCCACGGCGACAATCGGCGTGGGCCCCAGCGCGGCGCCCAGCAGCGCCGCCACGGTGGTGCCATGCGTGCTGGCCGCGGGATTGCGCCCGGCGCCGCGGCGCGTCACGGGCTCGATGATGCGCCCCGCCAGCGCGGCATTCGCCGTGTCCACGCCGGTGTCGATCATGCCCACGGCGCGCGCCCGGCAGGCGGGCGCCTCTGGCGCGGCCTCGGCGGGAAGGGCGACAGCGGCCGTGGCCTCGCCGGGCCGGTACAGGTGGTTGAGGTCGAAGCGCGCAGCGGGGGCCAGGGCGCGGGCGCGGTCGCGCGCCGTGGTGGCGGCGAGGCCGGGTGGCAGGCCGAGCCGCGCCACCGTGCCGGGCAGGAAGCCCGCCGGCGCTTCCTCGATGATGGTGAAGCCGGCGGCGATCAGCCGCACGCGAGCGGGCGCGTCGAGGCCGATGGCAGCCAGTTCGCGCGGCACGGCATCGGCGCGCTGCGGCGGCGGGGCAGGGGGTGGCGCGGGCCTGGGCGGCGCTGTGGCGGCGGGCGGCGGCGTGGCCTGGGCGGGTTGCGCGGTGCCGGGGATGAAGGCGCCGAAGAAGCCGCGCATGTCCTGCAGCACGTTACCCGTGGAGGGCGCGCCGCGTGGCGCCGAGGAGGGGCCACGATCGCCGCCGCCATCGCCATCGCCCCCGCCGGACGAGCCACCACCACCACCACCACCACCGCCGCCACCACCGCCACCACCGCCACCGCCAGCACCGCCGCCACCGCCAGCACCGCCGCCGGCCGAGCCGCCGCCACCACCGCCACCACCGCCGTCATCGTCATCCGCCGCGGCAGGGCCGCCGCCCAGCGCCGCCACCAGCAGCAGCGGCAGCAGCCATGCGCGCCAGCCAAGGCCACGTTCCGCGTTCGTACGTCCGGCGTTTCGTCGCATCATCCTGCCCTCCGCCCCGCCTGGCCTGCCGCCCGCTTCCACGCGCGCCCCCGACGCACTAAAGATCGTTCAGCCGAGATTTCGGCGGAATAGCGGCGGGGCACAAGCGTTCTGATGGCGAGTCGGTGACGATGTCGGATGCACGCCCTGCCAGGCCGAGCGCCTTTGCTCTCGAACTGGTTGCGCTGCTGCCGCGCCTGCGCCGATTCGGGGCCGGTCTCACCGGTTCGCTCGATGCGGCTGACGATCTTGTGCAGGCTGCGTGCGAGCGTGCGTTGCGCGCGCCGGAGCGGTACGTCCCCGGCACGCGGCTCGACTCCTGGATGTTCCGCATCATGCAGAACCTCTGGATCGACCAGCGCCGCTCGCAGCGCCGCCGCGGCAGCAGCACCAGCGATCCGGAGGCATTGGCCGCGCTGGTCGGCGCGGATGGTCGGCGCGTGACCGAGGCGAGCCTGACGCTCGAAACCGTCTGGGCGGCGATGGACGCCCTGCCGGAGGACCAGCGGATGGTGCTCGTCGCGGTCTGCGTCGAGGGTCTGGGCTACACCGAGGCAGCGACGCTGCTGGAGGTGCCGGTCGGCACGGTGATGAGCCGCCTGTTCCGCGCGCGTCGCAACCTCGGCGCAGCGCTCGGCCTGGCCGGGCTGCCCGTGACCGGCGAGGGGGGTGACTAGGCGATGTCGGACGGGCCGATGGGGGAGCCGAGCGACGAGATGCTGATGCGGTTGGCCGATGGCGAATTGCCGGAACCGGACGCTGCGCGGCTGGTGGCGCGGGTGGCGGCCGAGCCCGCGCTGGCGGCGCGCTACGCGCTGTTCGCCACCACGCGCCGCGCGGTGGAGCGCAGCTTCGCCCCGGTGCTGGGCCAGAAGGTGCCCGACGCGCTGGTGGCCGCGGTGCTGGCGGCGGATGCGGCGGCTTCGGCGCCGCCGGACAATGTGGTGCCGCTGACGCCCCGCCCGCGCCCCGTCGCCGCGCCCCCGCCGCAGCCCGCGCGCGCTTGGCGGCCGCTGCTGGCGGCCTCGGTCGCGGCGCTGCTGGCCGCACCGGTGGGCTACCTGGCCGGCCGCGGCGGGATGGGGCCTGAGGCCGCGCTGCGCGATCCGCTGGCCGGCGCCCGCACCTTCCTGGCCGAGACGCTGGAGAGCGCACCTTCGGGCACGCGCCGCAGCGCCGGCGGCGTCTCGGTGCAGCCCTTCGCCACGCATCCCGTGGCCGGCGGCGCCTGTCGCGATTTCCTGCTGGAGGCGCCCTCCGGCGCGCTGCTGGGCATCGCCTGCCGCGAGCCGTCGGGCTGGGCGCTGCGCGCCAGCGTTGCGGTGACGGGCGGCGACGCGCTGCGCACCGCATCGCCCGATCACCCCGTGCTGGCCGTCGTCCTGGAAGGCCTGGGCGCGCCCCCGCCGCTGGATGCGGAGCGCGAGGCGCAGCTGTTGCGGCGCGGCTGGCGCTGAACCGCCAGCCGCGCCGTGCCGCATCAGCGGCTGCGGTTCGAGCTGGAGTTGCTGGACGAGTTCGAGCTGGAGTTGCTTGAGGAGTTCGAGCTGGAATGCCGCGGGCCCTGCCAGGGCTGCGGCCACCAGGGCAGCTGCCCCTGCCAGCCGCCCTTGCCCCAGCCGCCATGGCGGCGATCGTCATCCGAATCGCGGGAGCTGTTGGACGAGCTGTTCGACGAGCTGTTCGAGCTGGAATTGCCGACGAAGCGCAGCGCGCCCTGCGGGTTGGCGGTGGCGGCGCCGGCCTGGCTGGCGGCGGTGGGCGCCACCGGGCGGGCTTCGGCGGTGCTGGCGATCAGCGTCAGGCCGGCGGCGATTGCGGCGGCCGGGATGGCGGTGCGGTGCATCGAGGGGTCCTTTCTGACGGCGCGGCGTGGCGCTGACCAAGCACAACGCCGCAGCCGGGCTGACATTCCCCCGCGATCGCGGCCTTATCGCGGCGCGCGCGCCTCGCGCCGATACCAGCCATCGGCGGCCAGGGTGCAGCGGCGGATGTGCTCGCGCGTCGCGGCTTCCTCCGCCGTCTCGGCGCGCACCACGCCGGGCAGCGCGGCATCGGCGCGGCGGAAGGGAATCACCTGCACCAGCGGCGTGCCGCGTTCCAGCACATGCAGCCCGTCGGGGCCGGTGGCGAAGAAGGGCAGGTGCACGGGCGAGGCGTAGCTGTCGGTGTCGACGATGCCGGCGACGCATTCGAACACCGGGTGCGGGCGGTTCAGCGGCGGCAGGAACAGGCAGGACCAACCGGGCGCGGTCTCGATGGTCCAGTGGTTGTGGAACTTGCAGGGCGGGCGCGGCTGCATCGGGTGGCCGGCCACCTGCGGCGGCGCGTGGTTGCTGACCATGGTGCGGTCGAACTCCCAGCCGGCATGCACGGTCTGCCCGCCGTCGGTGATCTGCAGCCGCACCGTGGCGGCCAGCGGCAGGATCCAGCCGGTGGCCAGCGCATCGAAGAAGGGCATGCAGCGCTTGGCCGTCAGGCCGTTGTCATCCACCGAGAGCTGCGCCGGGTCCACCGCGGGCAGGCGGCGGAACCAGTCCGGCAGCAAGGCCTTGGCGGGCTCGGGCGGCGCGATCACGCCGAAATCCTCAGGCCGGCAGCGGAAGGTGATCACAGGCGCCGCACCGTCTTCCGTCGGCGCGGCGCGGGGCGGCGTTGTCGGCATCAGGACCCCCAGAAAAGAATGGCGCGGGCACCCATGGGATGCCCGCGCCTGCCGAGAGGAGAACCGGGTGGCTCAGAACAGGGTGAAGTCGCTGTCCGTCAGGGCGGCCACGCCGATCAGCTGCGCGATCTGCACCGCCGCCGCACCGCCCAGGCCGTCCACGTCGAAGGACAGCGCGCCGGTGTCGGTGTCGTAGAGGAAGGTCGCGAGGCCCGCCACGGCGGCAACCGGCGTGGCGTTGGAGACCACCTGCTCGCTGTTCAGCGAGTTGCCGGCCAGCAGCCCGCCGCCGAACAGGAAGGCATCGATCGCCAGCGTGTCCTCGCCGACGACGAAGTCGGTCACGATGTCACGGTCGGCGGCGACGTTGGTGAAGATGAAGAAGTCCTGGTCGGCGCCGCCGGTCAGGCGGTCCACGCCCTCGCCGCCGCGCAGGCTGTCGGTGCCGATGCCGCCATCCAGACGGTCGGCGCCGAGGCCGCCGCGCAGGTCATCGTCGCTCTCGCCGCCGATCAGCAGGTCGTTGCCGGCCTCGCCGAGCAGCGTGTCGGCGCCGTCGCCGCCGTTCAGCGTGTCGGCCCCGTTGCCGCCATAGACGGTGTCGTCATCGGCGCCGCCGAAGACGGTGTCGTTGTTGTCGCCGGCGAAGATCAGGTCCTTGTCGGAGCCGCCATCGATCAGGTCGTTGCCGCGGCCGCCCTCGATCACATCCTCGCCATCCTCGCCGAACACCACGTCATTGCCGTCGCCGCCGAGGATCAGGTCCTTGTCGGCGCCGCCATAGATCGTGTCGGCCCCGGCGCCGCCCAGCATGGTGTCGTCGCCGTCGCCGCCGAACAGCACGTCGTTGCCGGCGCCGCCATCGATGGAGTCCTGGTCGCCGCCGCCATCCAGCGTGTCGTTGCCGATGCCGCCGAGCAGCGTGTCGAGGCCGAGATCGCCGAACAGCACGTCATTGCCGGCGCGGCCTTCGATGCGGTCATTGCCCTCGAGGCCGTCGATCGTGTCGTTGCCGATGCCGCCGATCAGCGTGTCGTCAAACTTGGTCGGGAATGCCATGGTCTCTCTCCTGCTTTTCATGTCGCCGGGTCATCGCAGGCCGCGCCATGCGCCCGTGTTTTCGCCCGGTCACAGCCACAACGCGCCGTCGCGGGCCTTATTCCGGGCAAATGGGGCGGAATTGCGAAAAAGTCAGAAAGGGGCAGAAGATTAAAATTACTTTAACTTCAGGCGGCCGGCAGGGCAGCGAATTGCCGCCCCGTCACATTGCGATCCGTGCGCGCCGGCTCAGGCCGCGAGGCCGTAGGTGCGCCGATACATCTCCGCCAGGTGCTCGCCCGCCGTGCAGGGGGTGAAGCGCGGCGCCTCGCCGGGGGCCACCGTGCCGGGCACGGCCTCGATCCGCGCGTGGTAGTTCGGGCTGTAGAAGAAGGGGATGGAGTAGCGGTCCCGCCCGCCGGAGGCCGCGTTGATCACCCGGTGCAGGTTCGACCGGTAGCGCCCATTGGTCCAGCGCGGGATCATGTCGCCGAGATTCACCACGAAGCTGCCCAGCACCGGCGTGGCCGGCAGCCAGCCGCCATCGGGCGCCTGCACCTGCAGCCCGCCGATATCGTCCTGCGCCAGGATGGTGATGGCGCCCCAATCGGTGTGCGCGCCGGCGCCGAACACGTCATCGCCGGCATCCTCAGGGTGCGGCGGGTAGCGCACGACGCGCAGCGTCGCCATGGGCTCGTGCATGGTCGTGTCGAAATACGCCGCCGGCAGGTCGAGCGAGCGCGCGAGGTGGCGCATCAGCCCCTCGGCCAGGCCGGTGACGCCGGCGATGTAGGCCTCGCATTGCGCCTGGAAGCCCGGCAGGCCCTCGGGCCATTGGTTGGCGCCATAGCCGTTCAGCCCGGCCTGCACGTTCGGATGCTCCGGCCCATAATGCACGCCGGCATAGAAGCTCTCCTTGCGGTCGGGCTGCGCGCCGGCGTCCAACGTCTGCGCGCCAAGGCCCTCCCAGCCGCGGCGGGCGGGGGATTTCAGCAGGTGCACCTCCTGCTTAACCGCCTCGGGCAGGGCGAAGAAGCGTGCGCCCCAATCGAACTGTGCCTGCACGAGCGCGGCCGGCACGCCGTGCTCCACCACGTAGAAGAAGCCATGCGCCATGCAGGCCTCGCGCACCGCGGCGGCGATGGCGGCATCGTCCTGCGCCAGGCTGATGATCGGGATGCCCATGGCGCTCAGCCCCGCGCGCCGCGCAGCGCGCGCTCGGCCGGCGCGGGCAGGAAGCTGTCGACGAAGATGTCGGCCGGGCCCAGCGTGCCCTGCAGGCCGAAGGCCAGCAGCGTCTCGTCGATGGTGGCCTGCAGGCGGGGCAGGGTGGCCGCACCCCAGCCATTCGCGCGGGTATCGGCCGTCACCATGCTGCCTTCGGTGATCATGCGCAGCCGCGCGGTTTCCAGCGCCTCGTCGGCCAGCCCCTCGCGCGCCTTAACGGCGCGGCCACCGGCGACGGGATCGACGATGCAGTCCAGCCAGCCGCGCGTGCTGGCGCGCACGAAGCCGGCCAGGGCGCGCGGGTTGCTGGTGGCGAGCGCCGGGTTCACTACGATGCCGTTGCCATAGCCCTGCAGCCCGTAGTCGGAGTAGCGGAAGGTCCGCATCTGCTCCAGCGGCAGCCCCGCCGCCTGCAAATTGATCAGGCCGGTGAAGTAGAAAAAGGCGATGGCGTCGATCTCGTTGCGCAGGAACAGCTGGTTGCCCAGCGCCGGGTCCACCGATTGCCACTGCACGCTGTCCACCGGGATGCCCTGGGCGCGGGCGAAGATCGGGAACAGCGCGCGCGAGGCGTTGAAGGGCTGGCCCGCGATCCGCTTGCCGATGAAGTCGCGCGGCGCGCGGATGGACGAATTGGCCTTCACGATCAGCGCATTGGGGTTGCTGTCGTACTGGATGGCGGCGGCCAGCAGTCGCCGGCCCGGATTGGCCAGATTGTGCTGGATCAGGCTGGCCATGTCGGCCGAGGCGCCGTCATAGGCGCCGCCCGCCACCTGCGTGATGGCGCCGGAGGAGCCGTTGCCGGTGTCGATCGTGACCTCCAGCCCCTCCGCCCGGTAGTAGCCGCGCTCCGCCGCCAGCAGGAAGCCCGCTGCCGAGGCCTCCACGCGCCAGCCGAGGTTGAAGCGGAAGCGCGTGGTCTGAGCGCGGGCGAGGCCGGGCGCGGCGAGAACTGCCCCCGCCGCGAGCAGCATGGCGCGGCGTGAGGCGCGGATCAGGGTGGGCATCGGCATCGGGCTCCTGCGCGGGCGGTTGCCCGAAGCCCCAGGCAAGGCCCATGCCGGGCGCGGCGGGCCTCAGCCGCGGTGGTTGAGGCGGAACACGTTCCCCTCGGGATCCTCCGCCACCACCTGCCAGGCCTTGTAGTAGGTGCGGTAGGGCGGCTTGAGGATGCGCCCGCCCAGCGCCGTGACCTGCGCGGCGAGGGCCGTAACCTCGGCCTCCTCCGCCACCACGAAGGTGGCGTAGGCGCGGATGCCGGCATCGCCCGGCACGCGGTCCGCCAGGCCCAGCAGCGCATACGCATCGGTCTTGTTGAAGCCGAGCTCGGCCTCGCCCAGGCGCAGCGCGCGATAGATGGGGCTGCGCGCTGCCTCGTTCTCCGGCAGGCCGAGCAGCGCCTGGTAGAAGCCCATCAGCGCCACCGGATCGGCGCAGAACAGGTTCACGTCGATGGCGACGGGCGGCCGCGCCACCTGGCGCGGGGCATCCACCGGCTCCGGCATGAAGAACTCTCCCCAGGGCTGAACGTCACCGCTGGGCGGCAGGCAAGCGGCGTGCCGGATGGCAGCCGAACCGCACCCGCCCGCCACGACGGCCGTCGTGGCGGATCGACGCCCGGTCAGGCGAAGCCGAACTTCTCGGTCGCCGCGGTCTGGCGGGCCACTGCCTCGGCGGTCTGCGCGCGGATCGCATCCGCGGTGCCGCTGAGGTCCGCCATCACCTGGTACAGCCGCTTCTCCACCGGCGTGCCGCGATGGATGCCCGGCGTCACGTAGAAGGGCGCGTCATCCGTCACCTGCGCGATCTCGGCGGCGGTCAGCGAGGCATCGGCCGGCGCGCGCTTCACGTACCACTGCCGCAGCAGCACCGGGCTGCCGTCGCGCGTGGCCAGCGCGCCCTGGTTGCTGTGGTCGAGCCGCCAGCGATCGGCGGTGACCTCCTCCAGCGAGATATGCGTCTCGAGGCCCGCGATCTTCACCGCCCACAGCGTGAAGCCGGCCTTGCGGCCGGTGGCGGGCGGGCGCAGCCGCGGGCGCTGGCGGGCGGGCGTCGCCTTGTCCTCGAAGGCCGCGGCCCACAGGGCGAGCAGGCGCGAGACCTCCTCCGGCGCTTCGATGGCGCGCAGGCTGCGCGGCAAGGTGATGCTCATGTGCGGCGCGTCGCCACGACGATCCCCTGGGTTTTCAAATCTTCGATCTCCGATTCGGAAAAGCCGTGGCGCGCGAGGATCGCATCGCCATGTTGGTTGAAGGCGGGCGGCACGGCGCGCGTGCCGCCGGGCGTGCGGCTGAGCTTGATGGGCGTGCCGAGGCCGCGATACCAGTCGAGCTCCGTCACCATCTGCCGATGCGCTGTATGCGGCGCGGCCATCGCCTCGTCCACATGCAGCACCGGCCCGGCGGGCAGGCCGGCCTTCAGCAGGCGTTCGCACAGCGCGTGGCCGTCCTCGGCCGCCAGCCGCGCCTCCAGGATCTCGGTCAGCGCGTCGCGGTTGGCGAGGCGATCGCCATTGGTGCGGAAGCGTGGGTCGGCCGGCAAATGCGGCAGCGAGAGAAACTCGGCGAATTTGCGGAAGGCGGGGTCGTTGCCGATGGCGATGAACACCTCGCAGGTCTGCGTGCGGTATTTCGAATAGGGCGAGATGTTCGGATGCGGGTTGCCGGTGGCGCGTGGCCGGCGATCGTTGAGGAAGAAATTGGCCGCCTGCGGGTGCAGCAGCGCCATGCCGCAATCATGCAGGCTCATGTCCAGGAACTGGCCCTGGCCGCTGCGCGCGCGTTCCTGCAGCGCCATCAGGATGGCGATGCAGGAATACAGGCCGGTGGCGAGGTCGACGATCGGCGTGCCCATGCGCAGCGCGCCGGTGGTGGCATCGCCGTTGATCGACATCAGGCCCACCATCGCCTGGATCACCGCGTCATAGCCCGGCAGCGCGCCCAGCGGGCCATCGGGGCCGAAGCCGGAGACGCGGCAATGCACCAGCGTGGGGAAGCGCTTCGACAGCACCTCGGCATAGCCCATGCCCCATTTCTCCATGGCGCCGGGCTTGTAGTTCTCGATCAGCACGTCGGCGCCTTCGAGCATGCGCAGCAGCACCGCGCGGCCCTCCGCCTTGCCGAGATCGAGCGCGATGGATTGCTTGTTGCGGTTCACGCCGATGAAGTAGCTGGCGTCGGCATCGTGGAAGGGCGGGCCCCAGTCGCGCACCTCGTCGCCCTGCGGCGGCTCGATCTTGATCACCTCGGCGCCGTGGTCCGAAAGGATCATGGTGCAGTAGGGGCCGCCCAGCACGCGCGTCAGGTCGATCACCTTGATGCCGGCGAGCGCGCCGGCGGAACGCGCAAGGCCCTTGCCCTCGGGCTGCGCAGGCGCATCGGTCATGCCGCATTCTCCTTCTTCCCGGCCGGCCGCCCGAACACGCGTGCACAGAAATCCGGGTAGGTTTCCAGCATCTCGTCGCACACCGGCCCGCGCAGCAGCGCAAGTTCGGCTGGCGTCGGATCGGGTGTCTCCGGCACCGCGTCGGCCACGTCGAAATCGAAGCCGGTGGCGGCGCGCACGCCCTGCACCGTCTCGCCCGGATGCAGCGAGGCCAGCGCGAAGCGCGCCCGCGCCGCATCGAAGTGGAACACGCAGCGCCCCGTCACCAGCGCCTGCGCCGTGCCGCGGCGGAACACGCCGGGGGGCGAGATGCCGGGGGCGGAGATGTTGTCCACGCGCGGCACCAGCACGCGCGGCGAATGCTCCTCGCGGAACAGGATGGTGCGCGGGCACATGAAATACATGAAGGCGCTGCCGAAGGAGCCCGGGAAGCGCACGCCCGCGCCGGGCCACTCGCCCGTGCCCACCAGATTGAGGTTCGCCTGCCCGTCGATCTGCCCACCGCCCAGGAAGAACAGGTCGATCCGCCCCTGGCCGGTCAGGTCGAACAGCTCGCGCGAGCCCTCGGTGAAGGGGTTGCCCGCGCGCTTGTGCAGCAGGCTGAGGCGCACCGGATGGCCCAGCTTCTTCACCAGCCAGCAGGCGGCGGCGGGAATGGGCGAGGCCGCGCCGACCGCGATGTGCCGCGCCGGCGGGGCCGCGGGGTCGAGGATCAGCCGCGCCAGCGTGGCGGCCAGGCGTTCTTCGGGCGCGATGCTCATTCGGCGGCCCTCGCCCGGGCTGCCGGGGTCGGGGCGTCGAAGACGAAGCGATCGAGGTATTCCGCGAAGCCCGCCTCGGTCTTCGCCAGGCGTGCATATTCGGCGACATGCGCGGCATCGAAGGCGTATTCGTCGAGCAGCGCCACCGGCCAGGCGCCGCGCTGCGCCACCGCCACGGCCTCGATATAGGTGGCGCTGATGCAGCCCGGGGCGAGGCGCTCATCCTCCAGCATGTCGCCGGGCACGAGGCGCTCCACCGTGGCCAGCACGCGGCGCGAGGCGTGGGCGAGCGTTGCCAGTTCGCGGCGGCGGCCCACCCACACATTGCCGGCCTCGTCGGCCATCACGCCATGGATGGCGGCGAAATCGGGAGCGAGCGCCGGCAGCAGGACGATGGGGTCGCCCCCCCCGACGCCCCCCGTGGCGAAGGGATTGTCGATCACCCGCCAATCGGGCCGATGCGCCAGGATGTCGCTGCCCAGGATGCCGCGCAGCGGCATGAAGGGCACGCCCTTCTCGGCCGCCTGCAGCATGCTGTGGATGGCCGGGCAGGTGGCGTCGCGCACCCGGATGGCGCCGGCCTTCAGCGCCTGGGTGAAGCGCGGCGCGAAGCCGGCCTCGCCCAGCGAAACCGCGCTGGTTTCCACCTCGGCGACGCAGCCCGCGCCGATCAGCAGATCGGTGGCGAAGCCCGAGACCGGCACGCCGAGCAGGCGCAGGCAGCGCGCGCCGCGACGTACCAGCGCACGCGCCAGCGCCACGGAGGGCAGGGAATTGTCGGGCGGCAGGGCCAGCAGGGCGCCGTCGGGCACCAGGGCGGCCAGCGCCTCCAGCGTGGCGGGCGGCATCGGAGACTCCTTTGTGGCAGTCATCTAGCCCCGCCGGGGCGCGGCGCGAAGGCCCGCATGCCACGCTCGCCTCCCGCCGGCCCGCCGCGCTAGCCTGGGGCCGGCGCAAGGGAGGACCAGGGCCGATGACCGCCCCCACCGAATCAGCCGGCGACTGGGCCGCAGTGCTTGCCGAAATCGCCGCGCTGCGTGCGCGGGTGGAAGCGCTGGAGCAGATCGTGCTGCCCGCCGCGGCGGCCGCGGCGCCGCCGCCCGCCTCCGCGCCCCTTCCGCATGACTGGGACGAGACGGCACCCGACGAGACGCGGATCGAGCCGCCGGATCCCTGGAACCTCGGCCCGCCGGGCGGCGGGCGCACCGAACGGTGAGCGCAGCCGACTGGCCCGACGCCGACATCGCCCTGCTGACAGCGGTGTATGAGCTGCAATGCACCTCGCGCATGAACGCCATCTACTACGGCCACCGCCTCGCCGCCCTGCAGAAGGAGGCGTTCTTCATGGAGGTGGTGACGGCGATCACCGCCAGCGGCTCGGGCGTTGCGGCGCTGACGCTGTGGAACCAGGGCGCGGGGCAGGTGCTGTGGCAGGGCCTGGCGCTGACCGCCGCGGTGGTGGCGGTGGTGAAGCCGCTGCGCGCGCCGGGCAAGCGCATCGAGGTCTTCACCCGGCAGCAGCAGGGCTACCACGCCAACTTCTTCGCCATGCGCAAGCTGGCCTTCAGCATCCGCCAGGCGGGTGCCGTCACCGACGATCATCGCAAGCGCTACGACACAGTGTATGACCGGCATGTGCAGTTGAACACCGAGGACGAGATCGCCCCCGACGAGGCGGTGCGCCGCGCCGCGCAGCAGGCCACGCAGGCGGAGCTGCCGGCCAAGAATTTCTGGTGGCCGAGCGCGCCCCCGCGCCCCGCCATCACCGATGCCCGCCAGCCGCTGGAGCCCGCCGACCCGCCATGACAACGCTGGAAGGCCCGCGCGTGCGGCTGCGCCCCTGGCGGCTGCCGGAGGATCTGGCGCCGCTCTTCGCCATCAATGGCGATGCGCAGGCCATGCGCTTCTTCGCCAGCACGCATGACCGCGCCGAGAGCGATGCCTGGGGCCGGCGCATCGCCGCGCATTTCGATACGCATGGCTGGGGCTTCTGGGTGGTGGAACTGCCGGGCGTGGCGCCGCTGGCGGGCGTGGTCGGCCTGCAATACCTGATGCCGGACATGCCGGGCGCGCCGGGGGTGGAGATCGGCTGGCGGATCGCCACGCGCTTCCAGCGCCAGGGCCTGGCCGAGGAGGCAGCGCGGCTGGCGCTGGCGCATGGCTTCGGCCCGTTGGCGTTGCCGCGCATCGTCGCCTTCACGCCGCCGGTGAACGAGCCCTCCTGGCGGCTGATGCAGCGCCTCGGCATGGCGCGCGAGGCCGATTTCGATCATCCGCGGCTGCCGGAGGGCCATGCGCTGCGCGCGCACCGGCTCTATGCGCTGACGCGCGAGGCCTGGATGCAAAGCCGGCTGGGCTGAAGGCGCCGCGCCGGCAGCAGCAGCGGCCCGTTCCCGCCCGCCGGGTGGAGTGCTTTACTGCCGGGTACCGGGCGGCTGCGGCGCCGCTCCGGCCTGTCCCGAGCCCCGCTGCGGGGCCAATGAACGAGGAGACTCCTATGATGCGAGGACGCAGGACAGCGGCGCTTGTCGCCGGGCTGTGCATGGCGGCGCTATCGGCCGAGGCACAGGTGACGCCGGACAATTTCGTGGGCGGGCGGGTGAGTGACCTCGCCGCGCTGTGCGCCGCCGGCGGCAGCGACCCGAATGTGATCGCGGCGGCCAACCACTGCCACGGCTTCATGATGGCGGTCGGCCAGTTCCATGCCGAGCTGACGCGCACCCAGGGCGTGGTGGGGCCCTTCTTCTGCCTGCCCGATCCGCGCCCCTCGCTCAGCACCGTCTCGGCGGGCTTCGCCAGCTGGGCCGCGGCCAACCCGCAATACGCGGCGTCCTCGGCCGTGGAGGGCGTGGTGCGCTACGCCTCCGCCACCTATCCCTGCCCGCCGGCGCCGCCGCGCCAGGCCGGCCGCACGCCGCGGCGCGCGCAGTAGCAGCAACAGGAGATTCGAGATGCGCAAACTTCTCATCCTTCCCGTGGTCGCCGCGCTGGCGCTGCCGGGCTGCGCCGACATGTCCAGCACCGGGCGGTCCACCGCCACCGGCGCGGGGCTCGGCGCGCTGGGCGGCGCGGCCATCGGCTCCTTCTCCGGCAATGCCGGCATGGGGGCGCTGATCGGCGCGGGTGCCGGCGCGGCCGGCGGCTACATCGTCGGCCGCAGCCGCGAGACGCAGCGCTGAGGCGAGCCGCGGGGCCGGCCACCGCCCCGCGGCAGCCCCGGCCCGGCTTCGCGGCGCCCTTCGCTGCCGCCGCGAAGCGGCGCTACCCCAGCACGCGGGCCAGCAATTCCGCCGTGCGGCCATTGGCGATGGTGGCCGCACGCGCGTCGAAGCTGTGGCCGCCGAGGCGCGCGAAGGCGTGGTCCACCCCGGGATAAACATGCACCGAGGCCGTGGGGTGCCCGGCAAGCCCGGCCGTGATCTGCGCCTGCGCCGCGGCGGGGACGAATTTGTCCAATTCCGCGATATGCACCAGCAGCGGCGCCTTGATCGCGCTGGCCTCGCCCAGCAGGCCCTCGAGGCCGACGCCGTAGTAGCTGACATTGGCATCGGCATCGCCGCGCGCGGCCATCATGAAGGCCAGCCGGCCGCCCAGGCAGTAGCCCATGGTGGCAACCTTGCCATTGGCCCCCGGCAGCGTGCGCGCCACGGCGAGGCTCGCCTTCAGGTCCTCCACCGCCTTGTCCTGGTCCATGCCCTTCATGAAGCCGAAGGCCTGCTCCCACTGTGCCTGGCCGGCGTCGGGGTCGAGGTCCACGCCGGGCTGCTGGCGCCAGAACAGGTCGGGCGCCACGGCGATGAAGCCCATGCTGGCCACCCAGGCCGACAGCTCGCGCATGGTGCGGTTCACGCCGAAGATCTCCTGGATCATCACGACGGCGCCGCGCGGCGCCGTTCCGGCCGGGCGCGCCACATGCGCGGCGAAGCTGCCGCTGCCATCGGTGGCGGCGATGGTGATGGACTCGGCCATGGGCGTCGTTCTCCCTCTCTTCACGCTTGCGTCACGGCGTGAGGTTCCGCACATACAGGCTGATGCAGCGCCTTGCCACCGCCCTCCTCGTGGCCGCCGCCGCGCCCCTGCTCGGGGCCGCGGTCTCGCCCGGCCGCACTTCCGCCGAGGTGGAGGCGCTGGGCTGGCGCAAGGCGGAATGGCACGGCATCCGCCCGGCCGAATTCAGCGCCACGCCCTCGGGCGGGATCCGCGTGCAGGGGCAGGGGCAGGGCGCCTTTGTCACCCGGCCGATCACCGGTGCGGCCACCTGCGTGGCCTGGCGCTGGCGCGTCGATGCCGGGCCGCCGCCGACCGACCTCGCGCGGCGCGGCGGCGATGACCGGGCGGTGGCCGTCTCGATCGGCTTCGCCGGCTTCGGCCCGGCCGCGGGCTTCGCCACGCGCGCCCAGCATGCCATGGCGCAGGCCAGCGCGGGCGACACCAAGCTGCCGCGCAGCGTGCTGTCCTATGTGTTCGGCGGCACCGGGCGCGAGGCGCCGGCGGGGCGTTTCTTCGCGAGCCCCTGGACCGGCGCCATCACCAAGATCCGCGTGCTGCGCCCCGCCGATGCACCCCGCGGCCAGTGGGTGGAGGAGCGCGTGGACCTCGGCGCCGATTGGCGCGCCGCCTTCGGCAGCAACGAGGTGCCGCCGCTGCAGGAGATCATCATCTCGACCGACGCCGAGGACACCAACAGCCGGGTGGACGCGCAGGTGGAGAATATCCGGCTGGTGCCCTGCCGCTGATCCGCGGCTTTGCAATCGCGCCCGGCCGCCCCATCTGCCGCGCTTAGCCGAAAGCGCCGAGGCCGATGCCCATCACCAGTGCCGAATTCCGCGATGCCATGGCCCGGCTGGGTGCCGCCGTGAATGTGGTGACCACGGATGGCATCGCCGGCCGGGCGGGGCTGACAGCCAGCGCGGTGTGCAGCGTGACCGACGACCCGCCGACATTGCTGGTCTGCCTCAACCGTGCCAGCCGCGGCAACGCGCAGTTCAAGGCCAATGGCGTGCTGTGCGTGAACACCCTGGCGGCCAGCCAGCGCGCGTTGTCGGATGCCTTCGCCGGCCGCGGCGGGCTGCAGACGCCCGAGCGCTTCGCCCTGGCGGATTGGATGGCGCTGTCCACCGGCGCGCCGGTGCTGGCGGATTCAGTCGTGTCCTTCGATTGCCGCATCGCCGATGTGGTGGAAAAGGGCACGCATAGCGTCATCTTCGCCGAGATCGAGGCGATCCGCGCCGGGGCGGAGGGTGCTGCGCTGATCTGGTTCGCGCGCGACTACCACCCGGTGGGCGATGCGGCGTGATGGCGCGCCGATAGGGCGCTACCACTCGCCATAGAACACGCCGGCCGCCTTGTGGCGATCGGTGCGGAACTCGGCCTCGGCCCAGCTGAGCGTGGTGCGGCGCTTGAGGCCGGTGAACCAGGCCAGCAGGCGTTCGCGCGCCGCCGCGCGGATGGCCTCGTATTCGGGATCGGCGCCGAGGTCGTGGAACTCCTCCGGGTCGGCCGCCAGGTCGAACAGCTGCGGGCGGTGGCCGCTGGTCCAGTGGATGTATTTCCAGCGCGCGTCGCGCAGCATCCAGGCGTGGTGCTGGCCGGTGGGGTGGCCGAGGCGGCGGCGGGCGCCGCGGAAGGTCCAGTCCAGCTCGCTGACCACCGCGTCGCGCCACGCATCGGCGGTCCCGCGAGTCAGCGCCAGCAGCGAGCGCCCCTCCAGCAGATGCGGCGCGGGATCGAGCGCCAGCGCATCGAGGATGGTGGGCACCACGTCGATGGCTTCCACGAAGCGGTCATCCGTGGTGCCGCGCGTGGCATCGGCCTCGTGAGAGGGGTCGTACAGAAGAAAGGGCACGCGCTGCACGCAGTCGTGGAACAGCTCCTTCTCGCCCAGCCAATGGTCGCCGAGGTAGTCGCCATGGTCCGAGCAGAACACCACCAGCGTGTCGCGCCAGCGGCCCAGCTGCTCCATCGCCGCCCAGACGCGGCCGAGGTGATGGTCCAGCTGCGCGATCAGCCCCTGATAGGCGGGGCGCACGGTGGCGATGCAGGCCTCGTTCTGGAAGCTCTGCGACACTTCCTCATTCTGCCATTCGCGCAGCAGCGGATGGGCGGTGTTGCCGCGCTCGGCGGCGTGGCGCGAGACCGGCAGGCATTGCGTGGCGTCGTACAGCGCGTGGTAGGGCGCGGGCGCGATGTAGGGCCAATGCGGCTTGACGTAGCTGAGATGCAGCACCCAGGGCTGCTCGCCCTGCCGCGCCATGAACTCCAGCGCCTGGCCGGTGGTGTAGGCGGTTTCGCTGTGCTCCTCGCGCACCCGCGCGGGCAGGCGGGCGTTGCGCATCTTCCAGCCGGATTGCACGGCGCCGCGCTCGTCCTCCACCGCGATCACGTAGTCGGTCCAGGGGTCTGCGCTGTCATAGCCCTGGCGGCGCAGCCAATGGGCGTAGCCGCTGTCGGGCTCGGCGTGGTGGCCGTCATGCCGATCGACCAGGGTGAACCAGCCCTCGTCCAGCAGCGCCTTCAGGTCGTGCTGGCCATCGAGGCCGAGGCGCTTCATGCCATGCGCGTCGGGCAGCATGTGCGTCTTGCCGAGCAGTGCCAGGCTGCGCCCGGCGTTGCGCAGGTGCCAGCCCAGCGTCACCTCGCCGAGCGAGAGCGGCACGCGGTTGTGCGTGGCGCCGTGCGAGGAGACGTAGCGGCCGGTGTAGTAGCTCATGCGCGACGGGCCGCAGATGCCCGATTGCACATAGGCCTGGGTGAAGCGCACGCCGCGCGCGGCCAGCGCATCGAGGTTGGGGGTGCGCAGGAAGGGATGGCCGGCGCAGCCCAGGTGGTCCCAGCGCAGCTGGTCCACCATGATGAACAGCACGTTGCGGATGGTGCCCATTCGGCAAGGCTATCGCCGGCGCGGCCGCCGCGATAGAGCAGGATCCGTCCCTTCGGACGGATCTCGTGCTCTATAAATCATTGTTTCTAGAGCAAGAATTCCGATCGGACGATTTCATCCGATCGGAAACTGCTCTAGCCGGCCCTGGGGGCTACGCCGCCGCAGGCTGGCGCGCGGAGAAGCGCCGGCGCAGCGCCTCCAGCATCGGCCAGGCCAGCAGCGCGATGCCGATCGCCATGATCGAGCCCGAGAGCCAGGATTGGAAGAACACCGCGAGGCTGCCGTCGCTCAGCAGCAGGGATTGGCGGAAGGCCTCCTCGGTGCGGTCGCCCAGCACCATGGCCAGCACCAGCGGCGCCAGCGGGTAGTCGAGCTTCTTCATGACATAGCCGATGACGCCGAAGATCAGCATCAGCACGATGTCGAATTCGGCGTTGCTCACGGTGAAGGCGCCGATGGCGCAGACCACCAGGATGATCGCGGCGATGATGGGGAAGGGCACGCGCAGGATGGCGGCGAACCAGGGCACCGCCACCAGCACGATCACCAGGCCCACCACGTTGCTGATGTACATCGAGGCGATCAGGCCCCAGACGAAGTCCTTCTGCTCGACGAACAGCATCGGGCCCGGCTGCAGCCCCCACATGATGAGCCCGCCCAGCAGCACCGCGGCGGTGGGCGAGCCCGGGACGCCCAGCGTCAGCATCGGCAGCAGCGCCGAGGTGCCGGCGGCATGCGCCGCCGTCTCGGGCGCGATCACGCCCTCGATGCGGCCCTTGCCGAAATCCTTCCCGTGCTTGGACATGCGCCGCGCCACGCCATAGGACATGAAGGAGGCAGGCGTGGCACCGGCCGGGGTGATGCCCATCCAAACGCCGATGAGGGAGGAGCGCAGCCCGATCCAGGCGTGCTTGGGCATCTCGGCCCAGGTGCGCAGCACCACCTTCATGTCGATCTTCGCCTTGTGGCCGCGGAAGCGCAGCCCGTCCTCGATCGAGGAGAGGATCTCGCTGATGCCGAACAGGCCGATGACGGCCACCAGGAAATCGAAGCCGCGCAGCATCTCGGTGGAGCCGAAGGTCATGCGCAGCTGGCCCGTCATGGCGTCGAGGCCGACGGCGGCCAGCAGGAAGCCCAGCATCATCGCGGCCAGCGTCTTGCCGGGCGCCTCGCGGCTCATGCCCACGAAGGCGGCGAAGGCCAGGAACATCACCGCGAAGAATTCGGGCGGGCCGAATTTCAGCGCGAACTGCGCCACCAGCGGCGCGATGAAGGTGATCATCACGATGGCCACGAAGGCGCCGAGGAACGAGGCCGTGAAGGCGGCGGTCAGCGCCTCGCCGGCACGGCCCTGCTGCGCCATCGGATAGCCGTCGAATGTGGTGGCGACGGACCACGGCTCGCCGGGGATGTTGAACAGGATGGAGGTGATGGCGCCGCCGAACAGCGCGCCCCAGTAGATGCAGGAGAGCATGATGATGGCGCTGACCGGCGACATGGCGAAGGTCAGCGGCAGCAGGATGGCGATGCCATTGGCGCCGCCGAGGCCCGGCAGCACGCCGATCAGCACGCCGAGCACGATGCCGATCACCATCAGCAGCAGGTTCTCCGGCTGCAGCGCGATCGAGAAGCCCTGCATCAGCAGGCCGAGTTCTTCCATCCGGGGTGGGCCTTGCGGTGCGGGTTCAGAAGCCGAGCGCGGTCTCGATCGGGCCTTTCGGCAGCGCGACGAGGAACCAGATCTCGAAGATCACGAAGGTGACGATGGCGGTCGCGATGCCGGCCGGGACGGCGCTGCGCAGGCGGAATTCGCCCAGCCGCGTCATGAACCACACCACCAGGCAGGCGGAGGCGAGGTAGATGCCGAGCACGAAGATCGCCGCCACATAGGCGGTGAGCGGCGCCAGCACGCCGGTCACGGTGCGCGCCTGCGACCAGGTGAGGAACAGCGCCGCCTCCTCGGCCATGGCGCGGCTGCGCGCCACGCGGATGATGTTGGTGAGCGCCGCACCCACCAGCAGCACGCCGATCCAGAAGGGGAAATAGCCCGATTGAGGGCCATCCTTCGACCAGCCCGCGCCGATCCGCAGGCTGTCCCAGATGGCCGCGGCGCCGATCAGCGCGAGGATGGCGGAGGTGCCCACCTCCATCCCGCGCACGCCGATGCCGCGCTCCGCCGGCGCCTTCGCGTCGGCGTTCGTCATGCGCTCCATCTCCTGCTGCCCGCTCAGCCCTGCTGGGCCAGGAAGCCGGCCTCGCGCATCAGCTCCTGGTGGCGCCGTTCCTCGCGCTCCAGCCAAGTGCGGAAGGCGTCGCCGGTCAGCGTCGTGGTGTTGAAGGCGCCCTGCTGCATCAGCTCTCGCCACTCCGGCGTCTCGCGCACCTTTTCCAGGAGCTCGACATAGAAGGCGGTCTGCGCCGGCTGCACGCCGCCGGGCATGAAGATGCCGCGCAGCATGAGGTATTCCACGTCGAGCCCGGCCTCGCGGCAGGTCGGGATGTCGCGCCAGGCCATGCTCTCGGTCATGCGCTCGGCGCCGGCCAGGCGCTGCGCGTCGAACACGCACAGCGGCCGCAGCGCGCCGGAGCGCCAATGCGTCACCGCCTCGATCGGGTTGTTGACGGTAGCGTCCACATGCCCGCCGACCAACTGCACCGCCACCTCGCCGCCGCCGCGGAAGGGCACGTAGATGAACTGCGCGCCGGTGGCGCGCGTGATGGCGGCGGTGATGATCTGGTCTTCCTGCTTCGATCCCGTGCCGCCCATGCGCAGCCGCCCGGTCTTCGCCGCCTCGACGAACTGCGCGACGTTGGTGATGGGCGATTGCGCGTTCACCCACAGCACGAATTCATCGAGTGCGAGCATCGCCACCGGCGTCAGGTCGCGCCAGTTGAACGGCACGCCGGTGGCGAGTGGCGTGGTGAACAGGTTGGACAGGGTGATGATCAGCATGTGCGGGTTGCCGCGCGCGCCCTTGGCTTCCAGGAAGCCCTCGGCGCCGGCGCCGCCGGCCTTGTTCACCACCACGATCGGCTGGCGCATCAGGTTGTGCTTGCTGACGATGCCCTGCACCACGCGCGCCATCTGGTCGGCGCCGCCGCCGGTGCCGGCGGGGACGATGAACTGCACCGGCCGGCTGGGCTGCCAGCCGCGCTGCGCCAGTGCCGGCGTGGCGAGCGTGGTTGCCAGCGGGGCGGCAAGCGTGGTGCCGAGCAAAGTCCTGCGCGTCAGGCCAGTCACCATGGTGCGTTCTCTCCCGTTGTGATGATGCCGCCGTGGTGGCGAAAGATTCCTGCGCGCCGGATTGGCGCGAAGGCCCCTGCACACCACGGATGGGGGTCAAGACAAAGTAAATCAAAGAAAATCGTGTAAAGGTCGTTTGCTGCACTGCACCTGTCGGTTGTGCCGCGCAGCTTCCCGCGAAGTTTCGCCGCAGCTTCGGACCGGCTTCGGGACGCCGGCCGGCCCGGACTGGTTCCTTCCGCCATGCCCGGGACGGTCCGGGTTGCCACGGACGGAGCCACCCATGCGCACCCGAACACGCCACCTTCTCGCCGCGGCGCTGGCCGCGCCCTGCCTCGCCGGCGCCACCCAGGGTCAGGCCCTGGCGCAAGGCCAGGCCAGCCTGCACCACCTGCCGCAGCCCGCCGGCACCGGGCGCCTCGTCCTGCCCGGCGGCAACGCGGTGCCGGTGCCGCTGGTGATCATCCTGCCCGATGCGCTGGGTGATGAGGGGCGCTCGGAGCCCTATGTGCAGGCGCTGGAGGGCCGCGGCATCGCCACGCTGGTGCTCGGCCTGGATGGCGACCCGGACCTGCCCCAGGCGCCGGCCGACCCCGCCGCCTCGGCCGAGGCCGCAGTGGTGGCGCGGGCCTGGGCGGTGGGCAAGGTGACGGTCTTCCAGGGCGGCGCCATCGGGGTGCTCGGCCTTGGCGCCGGCGGCCGCGCGGCGCTGGCGGACGCCAACGGCGGCCCGGCGGTGGCGCTCTATCCCGGCTGCAGCGGCCTGGAATTGCCGGCCTGGCGCCCGGCGCTGCTGCTGCACGGCCTCGACGCGCATGATGCCGCGGCCTGCGCCGGCCTGGCCGAGCCGCCGGCGGCCACCATCCTGGGTCTGCCCGGCTTCGGCCATGCCTGGGATGTGCGGGCCGGCGCCTGGGGCCAGGGCGACATGCTGCCCGACCCCGCCTTCGCCGGCCGCGTCACGACGCAACCCGATGCCGAGGGCACGCAGCGCGTGGCCGAGCGCGTTGCGGCCTGGCTCGCGCAGCAGCTGGCCGAGCGCCAGGCGGGTGCGCGATGAGCCCGGAGGCGCATCGCGCCGCCCTGGCGCGGGCCCTCGCCTCGGGCGACTGGGCGATGGCGGAACGCGCCACCCGCGCCCGCGCCTGGCGGCATTTGGCCGGCACTTTCATGCGGCTGGCGCGGCGGCTGTGGCCCGCATGGCGGCCGTGAGGCCGCGCCGTGCCGCGGCCGCCCTTATGGCGGCGCGTTGGGGCGTCGTTCTGGGCGCCTTCCTGGTGATGCTGGTGGGCTTCGGGGCAATCTACTCCTACGCCGCCTTCGCCGAGGCAATCGCCGCCGAGTTCCAGGCCGAGCGCGCCTCGGTGGCATTGATCTACGCGCTCAGCGGCGGCGCCTGCTACCTCGTCAGCGCGGTGGCGGGGCCGCTGGCCGACCGCATCGGCCCGCGCGTGCCGGCCGCGCTCGGCATGCTGCTGGTAGGCGTCGGCCTGCTGGTGGCGGCCACCGCCGGCAGTATGATGGAGGTCTATGCCGGCTACGGGCTGCTGATCGGCCTTGGCGCGGGCTTCGCCTATGTGCCGGCGGTGGCGGCGGTGCAGCGGCGCTTCCGGGCGCAGCGCGGCCTCGCCTCGGGCATCGCGGTCAGCGGCATCGGCGTCGGCACCGCGCTGGTGCCGCCGGGGGCCGAGGCGCTGCTGGCGGCGGGCGAGTGGCGGCCGGCCTTCGTGCTGTGCGGCCTGCTGGCCATGGCGATCGGCCTGGCGGGGGCGGCGCTGCTGGGCCCGGCCGCGCAACCGGGCGCGCGCAGCGAAAAGGCGGGCTGGGCGCGGGTGCTCGGCGGCCGTGGCTTCGCGCAGGCCTATGGCGGCGTGCTGCTGGTCTCGGTGCCGGCCATCCTGCCGCATGCGCTGCTGGTGGCCACGGCGCGCGACATGGGGCTCGGGGCCCCGGCGGCGCTCGCCCTGCTCGGGCTTATCGGGCTTGGCACCATCGCCGGGCGCTTCCTGCTGGCGGCGCTGGCCGATGTGCTGGGCCGGCGCGCCACCTTCCTCGCTTGCTGCGCTGGCATGGCGGGCAGCCTGCTGCTCTGGGCGGCGGCGGGCGATGCGCCCCTGCTGCAGGGTTTCGCGCTGCTGTTCGGCGCGCTGCAGGGCGGCATGGTGGCGCTGCTGCCGGCCTTCATCGCCGACAGCTTCGGGCCGCGCGCGCTGGGGGGCGTGCTGGGCGTGCTCTACACCAGCCGCGGCATCGCGCTGCTGCTGGCGCCGCCCGCCTTCGCGGTGGCCGTCGCCGCGGCGGGCCACGCCGTGCCGATCGCCGCGGCCGCCTGCATCGGCCTGGCCGGCGCCTGGCTGCTGGCGCGGCTGCGCCAGCCCGCGACGGGCGGCTGAGGCGGGCGATGGGGGGCGCCGGCCGACGGGCCGGCGCCGCGTGCCCTCACAATTCGGCGTAGCTGCCGGCGCGCCAGACGTAGAAGACGTAGTCCGGCACGGTCACGTCGCCCTTCTCGGTGAAGGCGATGTCGCCCAGCACGCTGGCCCAGGGGCCGTTCGCCTTCAGCGCGGTGGCGATGCGGCGCGGATCCACGCCGTTGGTGCGCGCCGCCGCCGCCGCCCAGATCTGGATGGCGGCGTATGTGTACAGCACGTAGCCCTCGGGATCGATGTTGCGGCCGCGGAAGCGGCCCACCACCTGCGCCGCCGTCGGGCGCTTGCGGGGATCGCTGCTGAAGGTCATCAGCGTGCCTTCGCCGGCCGCGCCGGTGATCTGCCAGAACTCGTTGGTCACCAGCGCATCGCCGCCGACCAGCGTGATGTTCATCCCCCGCTCCTTCGCCTGGCGCAGGATAAGGCCGCTCTCGGTGTGGTAGCCGCCCACATACACCACGCCGACATTGGCCTGCTGCAGGCGCGAGACGATGGCGGAGTAGTCGCGCTCGCCGGGTGTGTAGGCGCTGTAGAGCACCTCGTTCACGCCGGCCGCGTTCAGCGCCTTCTTGGTTTCCTCGGCCAGGCCCCGGCCATAGGCCGAGTTGTCGTGCAGGATGGCGATGCGCCGGTCGCGCATGTTCTGCGCCAGGTAGCGTCCGGCCACCAGGCCCTGCTGGTCGTCACGGCCGCAGACGCGGAAGGTGTTCCACTTGCCCTCGTCGGTGAAGCGCGGGTTGGTCGAGGCGGGGCTGATCTGCAGCACGCCTTCCTCGGCATAGACATCGCGCGCCGGGATCGAGGAGCCGGAGCAGAAATGCCCCGCCACCAGCGCCACGCGGCGGCCGGCCAGCTGGTTCGCCACGCTCACCGCCTGGCGCGGGTCGCAGGCATCGTCGCCGATCTCCAGCGCCAATTGCCGGCCCAGCACGCCGCCGGCGGCGTTGAGATCGGCCACCGCCTGCTCGGCGCCGGCACGCATCTGGCCGCCGAAGGCGGCGTATTGACCGGTCATCGGCCCGGCGGTGGCGATGCGGATCGGCTGCCCGGCCTGCGCCAGGGCATCGCGGCCCGCCAGCACCAGCGGCGCGGCCAGCGTGGCCCCGATCATTGTCCTGCGCTTCAGCATCTGGCTTGTCTCCCTCTGCCCTGTCGTCGCCATTCGTGGCGCATGGAGCAACGGTAGGCGAGGCAGGGGGCCTCTGACCAGCGCCGCGACAATGGTGTTGCGATCAACCCGGCGCCAGCGCATCGATCGCCTGTGCCAGGGCGATGTCGCGTTCGGACAGCCCGCCGGCGTCATGCGTGGTGAGGGTGATGTCCACGCGGTTCCACACATTGGACCATTCCGGATGATGGTCGTGCTTCTCGGCCAGCAGCGCCACGCGGGCCATGAAGCCCCAGGCGGCGCTGAAATCGGCGAAGCGGAAGCTGCGGGCGATCGCGTCGCGCCCTTCCAGCGGGCGCCACAGCGGCAGGGTGTCGGGCAGGGCGGCGCGGGCCTCGGGGGCGAGCTTGGCGATCATGCGGCGTCTCCGGCTTGACGAAGGGGGTCTTCGGGATGTGGATGCGCGCATGACACGCTTCCACCACCCGCCCACCATCGAGGACATCGTCGAGATGGCCGAGCAGGCCTTCGCCGCCATCCCGAAGGAGCTGCGCGACCTGGTGCGCGGCACCGCCGTGGTGGTGGAGGACGTGGCCGATGACGAGACCGCCGCCGAGCTGGGCTTCGAGAGCCCCTGGGCGCTGACCGGACTGTATCGTGGCACGCCGCTGACCCAGAAAAGCGTGCTGGACGCGCCGACCGAGCCCGACACCATCACCCTGTTCCGCGAGCCGATCCTGCTGGAATGGGTCGAGACCGGCGAGGACCTTTTCCGCCTGGTCCGCAACGTGCTGATCCACGAGATCGCGCACCATTTCGGCTTCTCGGACGAGGACATCGAGCGGCTGGAAGGCGAGGGATGAGGGGCGCGCCTTAAGCGCCCGGGCCCCCTCAACGCCCGAGCGTCTGCGCGCCTAAGTCCCGAGCGCCTGCGCGCTACGCAATGCTCGGCGCAGCTTGGCGATGCCAAGGCGCGGCTGGCCGCTGTCGCACAAGCGCAACCCCTCATCGGCCAGGCTGCGCAGCCCGGCCTGAGCGCCGACATCGGCCACCACCCGCATGTGCAGCTGGCTGCAATAGGCGGCGCTATCGCTGGTGACACGCAGCGGCTGCTCCGCCACGGCCGGAACGGCGAGGGTGCTGGCCAGCAGCAGGGCGGTGACGCGCATCGGCCAAGCTTGCACCGCGCGGCCGAACCGAGCCGTGGAGCGGCGGTGAAGTTGTGGTCATGCGGGGCGCGGCGGCCGGCACATCACGCCAGCGGCAGGCGCAGCGTGACGCTCAGGCCCGGCGGCACGCGGTCCGCCACCGTATCGGCCAGGATGATCTCGCCGCGATGCAGCGCCGCCACGGCGCGCACCAGCGACAGGCCGAGGCCCGAGCCCGGCGTGCTGCGCGCGGCATCGGCGCGGAAGAAGCGTTCGCCGGCGCGGGCGCGGTCGGCGGGCGGCAGGCCTGGGCCGTCATCGGCCACGGCGATCTCGACGAAGCCCGGCAGGGCGCGGGCGGCGAGCGTCACGCTGCCGCCCGGCGGCGTGAATTTCAGCGCGTTGTCCAGCAGGTTCACGACGGCCTGCAGCAGCAGGTCTCGGTCGCCCACCAGGGTCAGGCTGTCCGGCACCGACACCACGAGCCGCTGGCCCTCGGCCTCGGCCGAGGCTTCGTACAGCTCCGCCGCGTCGCGCAGCGCGGGCGCCATGTCCACCGCGGCGAAGGCCGCGCGGCGGGCGCCGGCCTCCACCTCGGCGATGCGCAGCACCGCCTGGAACACGCGGGCGATGCCATCAAGGTCGGCCATGCCCTGCTCCACCGCGGCGCGCAGCGCGGCCTCGTCCTCCGCGCTGTCCAGCGCTTCCTCCAGCTTGGCGCGGGCGCGGGCGATGGGGGTGCGCAGGTCATGCGCGATGGCGTCGGAGACGCCGCGCACCCCCTCCATCAGCTGCGCGATGCGGTCCAGCATGGCGTTCATGGTGGCGCCCAGCCGGTCGAATTCGTCGCCGCGCTCGGACAGCGGCACGCGGCGCGAGAGATCGCCCGCGCCGATCGCCGCCGCCGTGCCATAGACCGGCCGCAGCCGGTGCTCCAGCGCGCGGCGCAGCATCCACGCACCCAGCAGCGCGATGGCGGCGGAGGAGGAGGCGGCCCAGGCGATGCCCTCCGACAGCAGCCCGCGCAGGCGCAGCTTCTCGGCCACGTCGCGGCCCACCAGCAGGCGGAAGCCGCCGGGGAAATCGACGCGCAGCAGCCGCGCCTCGCTCACCGCGCCCTCGCGCGCCAGGGGGATGCGGATCCAGGGCGATTCGGCCTGCGCCTCGGCCGGCCAGCCATCCAGATTGCCGGCCAGCAGCCCGCCATCGGTGCCGAGCAGCAGGTAGAGCGACTCGTTCTGCACATCGAGGGCGAGGCGGTCCTCGATGGCGCCGACCAGGCCCTGCATGCCGGCATCGCGCTGGCGTTCGGACAGCGCCGTGGCGTCGGCGCGGATCGCCGCATCCACCTGGCGGTCCAGCGCGCCGGCGGTGTTCCACCACAGCACCACCGCTGCGGCGGTGGCGGCGGCGGCGAACAGCGCGGTGAACAGCAGCGCGAAGCGGCCGGAGGCGCTGCGCAGCAGGCCGATCAGCGGCAGGGCGGCGGGGGCGGAGCCTGCCAGCGGCGGGCTCATGGGCGCAGGTCCCGCCGCGCGCCGGGCCGCGTCACGCCTCGGCGCGGATCATGTAGCCGGCGTTGCGCACCGTGTGGATCAGCGGCTTGTCGAAGCCCTTGTCGAGCTTGTGCCGCAGCCGGCTGACATGCACGTCGATCACGTTGGTCTGGGGATCGAAGTGGTAGTCCCAGACCTTCTCCAGCAGCATGGTGCGCGTCACCACCTGGCCGGCATGGCGCATCAGGTGCTCCAGCAGGCGAAATTCGCGCGGCTGCACGTCGATCTTCTTGCCGCCGCGCGTCACGGTGCGGCTCAGCAGGTCGAGTTCGAGGTCGGCCACCTTGAGGCGCGTGGTCGGCGTCTCGGAGGCCGGGCGGCGGCCCAGCGCCTCCACCCGCGCCAGCAATTCGGCAAAGGCGAAGGGCTTGGTGAGGTAGTCGTCGCCGCCGGCCTTGAGGCCCTTCACGCGCTCATCCACCGCGTTCAGCGCCGAGAGGAACATCACCGGCGTGCGGTTGCCCTGGCCGCGCAGCGTCTCGACCAGCCGCACGCCATCGACGCCGCCGGGCAGCATGCGGTCCAGCACCAGCACGTCGAAGCCCTCGGAGGCGGCGAGGAACAGGCCATCGCGCCCGTTGGGCGCGTGTTCCACCGTATGCCCCGCTTCCTGGAGCCCCTTGCGCACGAAGCGCGCCACCTCGGCATCGTCCTCGACCAGCAGGATTCTCATTCTTGTCGCACCAGATCGAATCGGGGGGAAAGCGTAGTCGCGGCCTCCTGCGACGGCAACGGCGCCGTGCTCAACCCTGCGGCGGCACGGGGCGCCGGCCGACCTGCACCGGAATCTCCACCGGCCGGCCTTCGCGCAGGATCGAAAGCCGCACCGTCTGCCCGGGCGGCAAGGCGGCGATGCTGCGCACCAGCATGCGCGAGGACTCCACCCTTTCGCCGTTCACCGCCACCACCTGGTCACCCTGGCGCAGCCCGGCGCGCGCCGCGGGGCTGCCGCGCTCCACCCCGGCCACGGTGATGCCGCGCGCACGTTCGCCTGGGCTGCGCCGCCCGCCCTCCTCGCCCGTCGGCACCTCCTGCAGCGCCACGCCAAGCCAGCCGCGTTCCACCCGCCCGCCATTGCGCAGCTGCTGGATCACCGGGCGCGCCAGGTCGGAGGGCACGGCGAAGCCGATGCCGGCCGAGGCGCCGGAGGGCGAGTAGATGGCCGTGTTGATGCCGATCACCTCGCCGGCCATGTTGAACAGCGGCCCGCCGGAATTGCCCGGGTTGATCGGCGCGTCGGTCTGGATGAAGTCATCGAAGGGCCCGGCGCCGATCTCCCGCCCGCGGCCGGAGATGATGCCCACGGTGATGCTGCCGCCGAGGCCGAAGGGGTTGCCCGCCGCCAGCACCCATTGGCCCACGCGCATGCCGGCCGAGCCGCCGAAGGCCACGGCGGGCAGCGCGGCGCGTTCCTCGATGCGCAGCAGCGCCAGATCCGTCAGCTCGTCGGCGCCGACCACGCGCGCCTGGTATTCCCGTCCGTTCTGCAGCGAGACGACAACGCGCGTGGCGTTGCCGACCACGTGGTTGTTGGTGACCACGAGACCGCTGGGGTCGATGATGAAGCCCGATCCCGCGCCCTGCACCTGCGGGCCACGGCCGCGACCGCGCTCGCGCTGGAAGCGCTCGAAGGGTGTGCCGCGGAGTTCGGCCGGCAATTCGCGCTGCTCGGTGGTCACGGCGATGCTGACCACGGCGGGCAGCACGCGCTCGGCCAGGTCGGCGAAATCGGGCAGGCCGGCCAGGGCGCTGCGCTGCGCGGTGGCGGGCGGCGCGGTGGCGCAGCCGGCCAGCGGCGCCAGGGCCAGGGCGGAGAGGCTGCGGCGGGTCAGGGGCCGGGACATGGGACCTCGTGGTGGTGCGGCAGGGCATATGGGCAGGGATGCCGCGGCGGCACCATGGGCCGCGGCGGGCCGGCGTTCAACACTCGCAGCCGGTCGGGCCGCCCCTCACGGCGCCTGCCAGGGCGCTTCCGGCCAGGGGTGCTTCGGGTAGCGGCCGCGCATCTCCTTGCGCACATCGGCCCAGCCGCCGCGCCAGAAGCCCGCGAGGTCCCCGGTGATGGCGATGGGCCGGCCGGCGGGGCTGAGCAGCGCCACCTGCAGCGGGATGCGCCCCTCGGCCAGCTTCGGCAGGGCGGCGAGGCCGAACAGGTGCTGCGCCCGGGCCTCCAGCGTCGGTGTCTCGCGGTCGTAGTCGATGGCGGCGCTGCGCCCGCCCGGCAGTTCCACGCGCGCCGGCAGCGCGGCCTCAAGCCGGCGCGCGCGATCATGCGGCAGCAGGCCGCGCAGCAGCGCGCCCACCTCCAGCGCCTTGGCCTCGGCCAGCTTCGTGCGGCCATGCAGATGCGGTGCCAGCCAATCCTGCACCGTTGCGGCGAGCGAGGCATCGGCGACATCGGGCCAGGGCGCGCCCTCCACCGCGTGCAGCCAGCGCAGCCGGGCGCGCAGCTGTTTCGCGGCCGCGCTCCAGTCGAGGTCGCGGAAGCCGCGTTCGGCGATGGCGGTGGCCAGCGCCGCGGCGATCGTCGCGGGATCGGGCGCGGGGAGGATGTGCTCCTCCAGCACCAGAGGGCCGAAGCGGCGGCGGCGGCGGGCCAGCACGGCGCCGGCGCGGGCATCGAAGGCCGCACTCTCCTCCCAGCGCAGGCGTTCGGGGAAGCGGGCTTCCAGCGTCGCGAGGTCCAGCGGCGCGGCCATGCGGATGCGTGCCTCGGTGCCCTGCAATTCGAGGTCGGCCACCGCCAGCAGCGCCGACCGGCCCAGCGGATCGGTGGCGGGCAGGCGGGCGCCCTGGCCTGACGAAAGCCGGAAGGCGCCATCCATGCTGCCGCGCCGGGCTGCGATGCGGTCGGGAAAGCCGGCGGCCAGCAGCGGGCCGGCGGCGCCGCCGGGCAGGGCGTTGCCGTGCAGGCGCAACCGCCGGCGATGCAGCGCCGCGGCACGGCGGATGCGCTGGATGGTCGCGTGGTCGGCGTTCGGATGGTCCGCGCCATGCAACAATTCGAGGCGGAGGTTGATGTCGGCGGGCGCTTCCTTCCCTCGGATCGGGTCGCGCTCCTCAAGCAGCGCGGCAAGGTCAGCGGCCAGCGCGGCCTCGCCGTCATCGGCGGCGGCCAGCAGCATGCGCGCGAGGCGCGGATGCGTGCCCATCCTGGCCATGCCCCGGCCCATGGCGGTGATCCGCCCCTCGGCATCCAGCGCGTCGAGATCGGCGAGCAGGGCGCGTGCGGCGGCCAGTGCGCCGGCGGGTGGCGCATCGAGGAAGGGCAGTTCGGCCGGCGCGGCGCCCCAGGCGGCGCAATCCAGCGCCAGGCCCGAGAGCTCGGCCTCCAGGATCTCGGGCCGGTCCTGCAGCGCGAGGCCGCGGTGCAGCGCCTCCGACCACAGCCGGATGGCCACGCCCGGCGCGGTGCGGCCGGCGCGGCCGGCGCGCTGCTCGGCGGCGGCGCGGCTGATCCGCACCGTCACCAGCCGCGCCAAGCCGGAGGCCGGGTCGAGCCGCGGCGTGCGGCGGAATCCGCCATCTACCACGATGCGCACGCCCGGCACCGTCAGCGAGGTTTCGGCGATGGAGGTGGCCAGCACCACCTTCCGGCGGTCCGAGGGGTTCAGCGCGCGGTCCTGCTCGGCGGGGGGCATTTCGCCATGCAGCGGCAGCACCTCGGCGGCGATCCCGCCGAGTCGCTCGGCGGTGCGGCGGATTTCCCCCCAGCCCGGCAGGAAGGCCAGCACGTCGCCCGGATGCGCGGCGAGGGCGGCGCGGATGGCGCCGGCCATGGCTTCCGGCAGGTCGCGCGGGTCGGCCAGGTCGCGTGCGCGATGCTCGACCCGCACGGGGAAGGCGCGGCCGAGGCTTTCGATCACCGGGCCGTCGAGCAACGCGTGGAAGCGGGCTATGTCCAGCGTCGCCGACATCGCCAGCAGGCGCAGCTCCGGCCTGAGCGCGCGCTGCAGGTCGAGACAGAAGGCGAGGGCGAGGTCGGTGTCGAGGTTGCGCTCATGCGCCTCGTCGAACAGCACGGCGGCCACGCCGTCCAGGCCGGGGTCCGATTGCAGGCGGCGCACCAGCAGCCCCTCGGTCACCACCTCGACCCGCGTGCGGTTGGACACCGCGCGATCCAGCCGCGTGGCGAGGCCGATGGTGCCGCCGGGCGCCGCTTCGCCCAGCAGCGCGGCCATGCGGCGTGCGGCGGCGCGGGCGGCGACGCGGCGCGGCTCCAGCACCAGGATGCGGCCTGTCGCGGCCCAGGATTCGGCCATCAGGGCGAGCGGCACCAGCGTGGTCTTGCCCGCACCGGGCGGGGCCACCAGCACGGCGTTGGGGCCGGCCTGCAGCGCGGCCAGCAGGCGGGGCAGGGCCTCGGAGACGGGAAGTTCGGGCAGCGACATCGGCGCCCTGTACGCCGGCGGGGCGGCGCTGTCGCGGCGTCTTTCTGCCTGCATGGGATGCAAACGTGAACGAAACCTGTTTGCATCGACGCGCGCCGCTGGCATGAAGCGCTCCCCCCCCCCTTGCCCCGCCAGAGCGAAGGACCCCCCCGATGCGCGCGCTGCGCTGGCTTGTCCTGCTGCTGCCTGCGCTGGCGCTGCCGCCCGCGGCGGCGCCGGCCCGCGCCGATGCGGTGGAGGCGGCGGCGCAATGTCGCAACGCCTGCATGACCCAGATGAGCCGCATCCAGGGCATGACGCAGCGCGAGATGCTGCAGAGCTGCGCCCAGCGCTGCGGCAACGGCACCACCCAGGCGCCGCGCCAGGCGGCGAATCCGGGCAACGGCCAGGGCCGGGCGGTGGCGGGCACCGGCGCGGCGGCGGCGCCGCGGACTTCGCTGGGCGTGGTCTATGCCGGGCGCGCGCCCTCGGCCAGTTTCGGGCTGGCCATCGGCACCGGCGACCGCATGGCGACGCATCGCGAGGCCGAGCGCCAATGCGCCGGCCGGGCCGGGGCGGAGGGCTGCCGCATGGTGGCCGAGTTCACCGCCGCCTGCGGTGCCGCGGCGCAGGCGCTGCGGCGCAGCCCCGGCGCGATGTTCATGGGCAGCGACCCACAATCGATCGTGGTCACCTCGGTCTCGGCCGGCTCGGGCGCCACGCAGCAGGCGGCGGAGCAGGCGGCAATGGCGGATTGCCGGATGCGCGATCCGCAGGCGCAGTGCAGGATCGCCGCCTCCCGTTGCAGCGCGCGGGGATAGCGCTACGCCGGGGCATGCCGCGGCGCGATTCCGTGCTTATATCCTTCGCGATGACCCGGCTGATCGCCCTGCTGTTCGCGTTGCTCGCCGCGCTGCCCGCGCTGGCGGTGGAGAGCGCCGCCGTGCGCTCGCCGCGCGCCAGCGCCACGCTGGTGGCCGATGTCGCCGCCGTGGCGCCGGGCGAGCCGTTCCGGCTGGCGCTGCGGCTGCGCCTGGCGGAGGGGTGGCACAGCTATTGGCGCAATGCCGGAGATGCCGGCGCGGCACCGGAGGTGGCGCTGAGCCTGCCGGAGGGGGCCACGGCCGGGCCCATCCAATGGCCGATGCCAACCCGCATCCCCTACGGCCCGCTGGTGAATTTCGGGTACAAGGGCGAAGTGGTTCTGCCGCTGGCGGTCTCGGTGCCGGCCACGCTGCGCCCCGGCGACAGCTACCGCATCGAGGCCGAGGCCAGCTGGCTGGTCTGCGCCGATGTCTGCATCCCGGAGGAGGGGCGCTTCGCCCTGGTGCTGCCCGTCGGCCCGCGCGCCGTGCCCTCGCCGGTGGGCGCGCCGCTGCTCGAGGTCGCCGAGGCCGCGCTGCCCCGCGCCTGGGACTGGGGTGCACGCGCCGGTGCGGCCGCCGGGCGCGCCAGCCTGACCCTGACCGGCCCGATGCTTGGCCGCGCCACGGTGACGGACGCCTTCTTCTTCCCCGCCGAGCCCGGCCTGCTGGACAACACCGCGCCGCAGCCGATGACGCTGGAGGCCGGCACGCTGCGCCTCGGCCTGGCGCTGGCGCCCGGCGCGGCACCGGCGGCGCTGGCGGGCACGGTGGTGCTGCGCGATGGCGGCGGGCAACGCGCCGCCTTCGACGTGGATGTGGGGGTGGCCGGCCCGCCGGAGGCCGCCGGCGCGCTGCCCCTGGCGCAGGCCATCGGGCTGGCGCTGCTGGGCGGGCTGCTGCTCAACCTGATGCCCTGCGTCTTCCCCGTGCTGGCGATGAAGGCGATGGCACTGGCGCGGCTCTCGGGCGGTGCGCGCGCCGAGGTGCGCGCCCATGCGGCCAGCTACACCGCCGGCGTGGTGCTGAGCTTCCTGGCCATCGGGGCGGCGCTGGTGGCGCTGCGCGCCGGCGGCAGCGCGGCCGGCTGGGGCTTCCAGTTCACCGAGCCCGCCTTCGTGGCCGCCATGGCCTGGCTGATGCTGGCTGTCGGCCTGAACCTGTCGGGCGTGTTCGAGATGGGGCGGCCGGTCGGCGCGGGGCAGGGGTTGGCCGCGCGCGGCGGGCATCTGGGCGCCTTCGCCACGGGCGGGCTGGCGGTCCTGCTGGCCACACCCTGCACCGCGCCCTTCATGGCGGCCGCACTGGGCGCGGCGCTGGTGATGCCGCCGGCCGAGACGCTGGCGGTGTTCGCGGCCCTCGGCCTGGGGCTGGCGGCGCCCTATGCGGCTCTCGGCCTGTTCCCTGGGCTGGCGCGGCTGCTGCCGCGGCCGGGTGCGTGGATGTCGCGGCTGCGCCAGGGGCTTGCCTTCCCGATGTATGGCGCGGCGGCCTGGCTGGTCTGGGTGCTGGCGCAGCAGGCGGGCCCCGATGGCGTGCTGTTCGGGCTGGCCGGGGCGGTGCTGCTGGCCGCCGGCCTCTGGGCGCTGGGGCTGGCGCAGCGCGCCGGGGCGGGGCGCGGGCGCATGGCCGGCGTGGCCGCCGCAGGGCTTGCCGTGCTGGGCGCGCTGACGCTGCTGCCGCAGCTTTCCGCCGCGCCGGCCGCCGCCGCCGCTTCCGAGACCGGCGCCGAGGCATGGTCCGCCGCGCGGGTGGAGGCGCTGCGCGCCGAGGGCCGGCCGGTCTTCGTGAACGCCACGGCCGCCTGGTGCATCACCTGCCACGTGAACGAGCGCGTGGCGCTGCGCACGGAGGCCGTGCAGGCCGCCTTCGCGGCGCGCGGCGTGGCCTATCTCAAGGCCGATTGGACGCGCGGCGACGCCGCCATCGCCGCCATGCTGCGCGAGCAGGGGCGCGAGGGCGTGCCGTTGTATCTGTATTGGGCGCCGGGCGCCGCCGCGCCGGTGGTGCTGCCGCAGATCCTCACCGAGGGGATCGTGCTGGAGGCGCTGGGCGGGGCGTAAACCCCGCCTTCACCATCGCGGCGCAGTCTGGCGCCATGCGCCGGCTGCTGTTCCTCGCCCTGATTCTCGCCTGGCCTGCCGTGGCCGAGGAGATTCCCGCCTGCAACGCGGCGCGGGCCGGGGCGGTGGCGTGCCTTTCGGGGCGGCTGTGCGAATGCCGCTTCGAGCGTGGCGGTTCCATCACCGGCGTCGCCACCGGCCATCGCTGGAACTGCAGCATCCTGCGCCCGGCCTGCGGTGCGGCGCTGGCGCCGCCGGCGGCGATGACGCCGATGCCCTATCCGCCCGAGATCCTGGTGCAGCCGCAGTTGGTGCCTGCCCCGGGGATGCCCGGGTGGGCGCCGCCGGGCTGGCCGGATCGGCGGCCGCGCTAGCCTACCGGCGGCCGCGGGCGGCGGGGGCCGGGGCGGCGCTGGCCGGGGGCAGGTCTTCCTCGAGCACCGCGATGGTGACGGCGTAGGACACCTCGCCCTCCTCGTCGTCGCGATGCACGGTGCCGATCACCTCGCCATCCACCGCGACCTCCACCGTCAGCCCGGCGCGGGCCGGGGCGATAAGGCGCAGCTTGTCGGAGCCGAGCAGGCGTTGCAGGTAGGTCTGCACGCGCAGGATGTCGGCGGGCTTCATGCTCGGTGAACTCCACGGGCGGTCCAAAAGGGCCGCCCCTATGCACCCCTGCGGCGCTCTCGGCTACCCCTTCATGCGGGCGAAGACCATGGCATCGCGGTTGGCCTGCATCAGCATGGTGAAGCCGGTGATGGTATCGAGGCCGAGGCCCCGCGGCAGGCCGCCTTCCTCATCCTGCTCCACCGCCGCATAGGGCGCGCCCGAGACCTTCTCCCACTTGCCCGCGGGCTTCTTGACCTCGACGTTCACGACCGTGGCCTTCAGCACCAGGCGCACGATGGCCTCCTTCGGGCTGCGCGGCTTGGTCAGGCTCGGCATGCCGCCGATCATCTGCCAGCCATTGGCCAGCGCCCAGCGCGTGATCTCGTCCTTGTCCATGGCGCAGCCCCCGATGCAGCGGCGGTTATGGGCCGCCCTGCGCCGCCCGGCCAGGGGCCGGCGCTACTCCGCGCGCAGCGCCGCGCCGGCGGCCAGCGGCGCCATGGTGGCGGCCAGCGCCAGCGCCGCGGCCAGCAGCAGCAGGTAGGGCCGCGGCGTCAGCCCCGCGGCGGCGGCCTCGATCGCGGCGGCGCCGAAGATCACCGCCGGGATCGACAGCGGCAGCACCAGCAGCGGCAGCAGCACGCCGCCGCGTCGCGCGCCCAGCGTCAACGCCGCGCCCGCGGTGCCGAACAGCGACAGAACCGCGGTGGCCAGCCCCAGCGCGGCCACCGCCGCGCCCCAGGCCTCGACGGGCAGGTTCAGCATGGCGGCGGCCATCGGCGTGGCCAGCAGCAGCGGCAGCCCGGTGGTGATCCAATGGCCGAGCGCCTTGGCGGCGGCCAGCGCGGCGGGCGGCAGGCCGGAGAGCAGCAACTGGTCCAGCGAGCCATCCTCGGCCTCGGCGCCGAACATGCGATCGAGCGGCAGCAGCGCGGCCAGCAGCGCTGCCGCCAGCAGCGCGCCGGGGGCGATGCGCGCCAGCGTCTCCGGCGCGGGGCCGATGCCGAAGGGGAACAGCGCGCAGACCAGCACGAAGAACAGCACCGCGGCCAGCGTATCCGCAGGGTGGCGGAGTGCCAGGCGCAGCTCCCGCCCCAGCACGGCGGAGAAGCCCCTCACAGCCGCAATTCCTTCGCATCCGGCAAGGGCAGGGGCAGATGCGTGGCGGCCATCACCGCACCCCCGGCCGCGCGATGCGCCGCCAGCAGCAGGCCAAGCCGGCCGACGGAGGCGGTATCGAGGCCCACCGTCGGCTCATCCAGCAGCCAAAGCGGCGCCGGCGCCAGTGCGAGGCGCGCCAGTGCCAGGCGGCGCTTCTGGCCCGAGGACAGCACCCGGGCCGGCAGGTCGGCCAGCTCCAGCAGGCCGAGCGAATCGAGCGCCGGCGCCACCGCCCCGCCCCAGAGGCGGGCGTAGAAGGCGAGGTTCTCCCGCGCGCTGAGCGAGGGTTTCAGGGCGTCCTGGTGGCTGAGGTAGCGCAGCCTCGTGGCATGGGCCACGCGGTCGGCCAGCGCATCCTCGCCCTGCCACAGCAGCCGCCCGGCCTCGGCCGGCACCAGGCCCGCCACCAGCCGCAGCAAGGTGGATTTGCCCGCGCCGTTGGCGCCCGTCAGCAGCAGCGCGCCGCCCGGCGGAAGCATGAATTCGATGCCGGAGAACACCGCCCTCTCGCCCCGCCAGCAGGCGAGGTCTTGCGCTTCCAGCATTGCGGCCGGCCACTCCCCGCAGCGGCCATGCCCCGGCCCGCCGCCCCCGGGCCAGCCCCACTGGCCTGCCCCCATGGCCTGTGGTTTAAGCCGCATGCTGCGGTCGCGAAAGCGGCACGGCGAGACCCGCGCGCGGGTCGGCGGAAGGCGCCCTCCCCGACGGGGGGGTCGCAAACCGGCACGGGCGCCACCGAACACGCACGCAGATCAACAGCGGGGACCCAGCACCATGCGGATGATCGGGCAGGACAGCCTGAAGACCCGCCGTAGCCTCACGGTGGACGGCAAGGAATACTTCTATTTCAGCCTGCCGGTGGCGGCGGAGACGATCGGCGACATCACGCGCCTGCCGTTCAGCCTGAAGGTGCTGCTGGAGAACGTGCTGCGCTTCGAGGATGGCCGCAGCTACTCCGTGGCCGATGCGCATGCCATCGCCGAATGGCTGGCCCAGGGCGGCCGCAGTGAGAAGGAGGTGCCCTTCAAGCCGGCGCGCATCCTGCTGCAGGATTTCACCGGCGTGCCCGCGGTGGTGGACCTCGCCGCGATGCGCGATGCGCTCTCCACGCTGGGCGGCGATCCGCGCAAGGTGAACCCGCTGGTGCCGGTCGATCTCGTGATCGACCACTCGGTGATGGTGGATGTCTCGGGCAGCGCCAGCGCGCTGCAGAAGAACGTGGACATCGAGTTCGAGCGCAACGGCGAACGCTACGAGTTCCTGCGCTGGGGCCAGGACGCCTTCGCGAATTTTCGCGTGGTGCCGCCGGGCACGGGCATCTGCCACCAGGTGAACCTGGAATATCTCGGCCAGGTGGTCTGGACGGCGCAGGATGGCCCCGACACCTACGCCTATCCCGACAGCTGCTACGGCACCGACAGCCACACCACGATGGTGAACGGGCTTGGCGTGCTGGGCTGGGGTGTCGGCGGGATCGAGGCCGAGGCCGCGATGCTCGGCCAGCCCATCGCCATGCTGATCCCCGACGTCATCGGCTTCCGCCTCTCGGGCAAGCTGCGCGAGGGTGTGACTGCCACCGACATGGTGCTGACGGTCACGCAGATGCTGCGCAAGAAGGGCGTGGTGGGCAAGTTCGTCGAGTTCTTCGGCCCCGGCCTCACGCACATGCCACTCGCCGACCGCGCGACGATCGCCAACATGGCGCCCGAATACGGCGCCACCTGCGGCTTCTTCCCGGTGGATGAGGTGACGCTGGGCTACCTCAACCTGTCGGGGCGCGAGGAGCATCGCATCAACCTGGTGCGCGAATACTGCAAGGCGCAGGGCATGTGGCGCGACGAGACCACGCCCGACCCCGTTTTCACCGACACGCTGGAGCTGGACCTCGCGACGGTCGAGCCCTCGCTGGCCGGGCCGAAGCGGCCGCAGGACCGCGTCGCACTCGGCTCGGTCGGCACCTCCTTCGCGAAGGATCTCGCCTCGGGCGCCATGGGCGTGCCGGGCGACGAGGCGAACAAGCGCGTGCCGGTGGAGGGGGCGAATTTCGACCTCGGCCATGGCGACGTGGTGATCGCCGCCATCACCTCCTGCACCAACACCTCCAACCCCTATGTGCTGGTGGCCGCGGGCCTCGTGGCGCGCAAGGCGCGCGCGAAGGGCCTCTCGCCCAAGCCCTGGGTGAAGACCTCGCTGGCGCCGGGCAGCCAGGTGGTGACCGACTACCTGAACGCGTCGAACCTGACGGCCGACCTCGATGCGCTGGGCTTCCAGACGGTGGGCTATGGCTGCACCACCTGCATCGGCAATTCCGGCCCGCTGCCGGAGCCGATGGTGGAGGCGATCGAGCAGAACAAGCTGGTGGTGGCCGGCGTGCTCTCCGGCAACCGCAACTTCGAGGGCCGCGTGCATGCCAATGTGCGCGCCAACTACCTGGCCTCGCCGCCGCTGGTGGTGGCCTATGCGCTGGCCGGCACGGTGAAGATCGACCTCTCGAAGGACCCGATCGGCACGGGGCGCGACGGCAAGCCGGTGATGCTGCTCGACATCTGGCCGACGCAGGAGGAGGTGAATGCCATCGTCCACGGCGTGGTCACCCGCAAGATGTTCCGCGCCCGCTACTCCGACGTGTTCAAGGGCCCGAAGCAGTGGCAGGCGATCCGCGTCGAGGGCGACAGCGACACCTATCGCTGGAATGGCGGCTCCACCTATGTGCAGAACCCTCCCTATTTCGAGGGCATGACGATGGAGGTGAAGCCGCTGGCCTCCATCCACGGCGCGCGCGTGCTGGGGCTGCTGGGCGACAGCATCACCACCGACCACATCTCGCCCGCCGGCAACATCCGCAAGTCGAGCCCGGCGGGCGAATACCTGCTGGAACACCAGGTGCGGCCGCTGGATTTCAACAGCTACGGCGCGCGCCGCGGCAACCACCAGGTGATGATGCGCGGCACCTTCGCCAACATCCGCATCAAGAACGAGATGGTGCCCGGCATCGAGGGCGGCATCAGCAAGCACTACCCCTCGGGCGATACCGCGCCGATCTATGACGTGGCGATGCGCTACAAGAATGAGGGCGTGCCGCTGGTGGTGTTCGGCGGCAAGGAATACGGCACGGGCTCCTCGCGCGACTGGGCGGCGAAGGGCACCTTCCTGCTGGGCGTGAAGGCGGTGATCGCCGAGAGCTTCGAGCGCATCCACCGCTCGAACCTGGTGGGCATGGGCGTGTTGCCGCTGGTGTTCAAGCCGGGCGAGAACCGCACCAGCCTGTCGCTGCGCGGCGACGAGGTGGTGGACATCCTCGGCATCGAGGAGCTGAAGGCGCGGATGACGCTGGAGATGGTGATCACCCGCGCCGACGGCCATGTGATCCGCACCGAGGTGCTGTGCCGCGTCGATACCGCCGACGAGGTGGAATACTACCGCAACGGCGGCATCCTCCACTACGTGCTGCGCGGCATGGCGCGGGCGGCGTAGCACCCGGCCAAATGTGGTGACTCGCGGGGGCGCGGCGCCGAGGGGTGCCGCGCCCCCGTGTGATTCAGGGACGCCGCAGCGCGCTACCCAGCCACAGGCTGGCCGGCACCGCGGCGGCGCAGAGCACCGCCATCGCCCAGAAGCCCGCACCGCCGACCGCGGCGTAGAGCGGCCCGCAGGCCAGGGTGAAGACGCCCATCCAAAGGCCGAGTCCGAGTGCCGCATGCAGCGCCTGCGCCGTGCCCGCCTGCGCCGGCGGCACGATGCGGCCCAGCACCGCCATCGCCGCCAGATGCTGCATGCCGAAGGTGGCGCCGTGCAGCAGCTGCGCCGGGAAGAGCAGCCAGGGATCGACGGTCAGCGCCGTGATGCCCCAGCGCAGCACGCCCGCCAGCCCCGCCGCCACCGAAAGCCCCACCGGGCCAAGCCGCGCCACCACGCCGCGGCCCCACCAGAACAGCGCCACCTCCGCCATCACACCCGCCGCCCAGAGCCCGCCGATCAGCCCCGCGCCGAGCCCCGCGGCCTGCCAGTGCAGCGTGCCGAAGGCGTAGTACATGGCATGGCTGCCCTGGATCAGCGCCGAGACCAGGATCAGCCGCCGCATCGCCGGGATGCCGAGCGGGGCGAGGAACCCCGCAAGGCCGCGCGGCGCGGCGCGCGATGGCGCCGGCCCGCGCGGCAGCGCCAGCGCCGCCAGCGCGGTGGCGGCTAGCCCCGCCATAACCAACCAGATCGCGGCATCGGGCCCGCCCAGCGCCACCGCCTGCCCGCCGCCCACCGCGGCGATGATGAAGGCGATGCTGCCGGCGGCGCGCACGCGGGCATAGTCGAAGCCGGGCTGCGTGCGCGACGCCACCACCGCCACCGCATCGCTCAACGGCACCACCGGCGCCACCGCCGCGCTCTGCAGCACCAGCACCAGCAACAGCAGCCCGAAGCCCGAGGCCAGCAGGAAGCCGCCAGCCGCCAGCGCCGCCAGCGCCGCCGCCGCCGCCAGCACCGCGCGCGGATCGCCCAGCGCATCGGCCAGCCGCCCGCCGAGCGGGCCCGAGACCAGCCGCACCGCCGAGCCCACGGCCAGCAGCACCGCCACCTCCTCCGGCCCCAGGCCGCGCGCCACCAGCACCGCCGGCAGGAAGGGCAGCAGCACGCCGAAGGCGAAGAACTGGGCGGCGAAGATCAGCGCGAAGCGGGCGGCGGGGCTCACGCCCGACAGGCTGCCCCGCGCCGCCGGCCGCGCCAAGCCGCGGCCCGGCGGCGCTGCATGGTTGCCAAGCCTGCGGCATCGTGCGACGCGTCTGCCCACCCCCGACGGACCTCGATCCAGCACCCCATGTCTGACCGACCCATGTTCGCGCCCCGCGTCCGCGCCGTGCTCGGACCGACCAATACGGGCAAGACCCACCTCGCCATCACGCGGCTGCTCGCGCATGCCTCCGGCATCATCGGATTCCCGCTGCGGCTGCTGGCGCGCGAGAACTACGACCGCATGGTGGCCGCGAAGGGGGAAAAGCACGTCGCGCTGATCACCGGCGAGGAGAAGATCGTCCCGCCCGAGGCGCGCTGGTTCGCCTGCACGGTGGAGGCGATGCCGCTGGACCGTCGCGCCGAATTCGTCGCGGTGGACGAGATCCAGCTCTGCGCCGATGCCGATCGCGGGCACATCTTCACCGACCGGCTGCTGCATGCGCGCGGCCTGGTGGAGACCATGTTCCTCGGCGCCGAGACCATCCGCCCGCTGCTGCAACGCCTGGTGCCGCAGGCCGAGATCGAGACGCGCCCGCGCCTTTCCAGCCTGACGCATGCCGGTGCGGCGAAGCTCAGCAAGCTGCCGCCGCGCAGCGCCATCGTGGCCTTCAGCGCAACCGAAGTGTACGCCATCGCCGAGGCTGTGCGCCGGCGGCGCGGCGGCTGCGCCGTGGTGATGGGCCGCCTCAGCCCGCGCACGCGCAACGCGCAGGTGGCGCTGTACCAGAACCGCGAGGTGGATTTCCTGGTGGCGACGGATGCCATCGGCATGGGCCTGAACATGGATGTGGACCATGTGGCCTTCGCGGCGCTGCAGAAATTCGACGGCCACCAGATCCGCACGCTGAACGCACAGGAAGCCGCGCAGATCGCCGGCCGCGCCGGGCGTGGCATGCGCGATGGCACCTTCGGCACCACCGCCGAATGCCCCGCCTTGCCGGATGAGCTGGCGCGGCAGATCGAGGGGCATGAGTTCGAGCCGCTGTCGCAGATCGCCTGGCGCAACTCCGACCTCGACTTCGCCAGCATCGACGCGCTGCTGGACAGCCTGGCCGCCGCGCCGCCGCAGCCTGGCCTCTCCAAGGGCAACGATGCGGTAGACCACATCACGCTGAATGCGCTCGCGCGCGAGCCCGATGTGCGCACACTGGCGCAGGGCCGCGCCGGCGTGCGGCTGCTGTGGGAAGCCTGCCAGGTGCCGGATTTCCGCAAGATCGCCGATGACAGCCACACGCGGCTCTGCGCCAAGATCTTCGGCCACCTCTCCACCGATGGCCGCCTGCCGGATGACTGGGTGGCGGGCAACATCGCCGCACTGGGCAATATCGAGGGCGACCTCGACACGCTGATGGCGCGCCTCGCCACCATCCGCATCTGGTCCTACATCGCCGCGCGCGGCGACTGGCTGGCCGACGCGCCGAGCCACCAGGCCGAGGCGCGCCGCGCCGAGGATGCGGTGAGCGACGCGCTGCACGAGCGGCTGATGCTGCGCTTCGTTGATCGCCGCGCCGCGCAGCTGATCCGCAGCCTGGACGACACCGAGAAGGAGCTGCTCTCCGCCGTCACGCGCCAGGGCGAGGTGATGGTCGAGGGGCACATCGTCGGCCGCGTGCAGGGCTTCCAGTTCCTGCCTGATCCCGAGGCGACGAAGGAGGAGGAGAAGCGCCTCGTGCTGCGCGCCGCGCGCCGGGCGCTGCGCGAGGAGATGCCGCGCCGGTTGGCGGCGCTGGAGACTGCGAAGGACGAGGCCTTCAGCCTGACGCCGCAGCACCGCGTGATCTGGGACAATGCCGAGGTGGCGCGGCTGCGCCCGGGGCCGGAGCCCCTGAAGCCGCATGTCGATGTGCTGGCCAGCGAATTCCTGGACAACACGCAGCGCGAGCGCGTGCGGCTGCGCCTCGCCGCCTGGATCGACGCGCTGGTGAAGCGCGAGCTGGGCGGGCTCGAGGTGATCGAGGCCAAGGCGGCCGAGGACAACACGCTGCGCGGCCCGGCCTTCCGCCTGCGCGAGGCGATGGGCCTCTCGCCCGGCGCGACCGAGCGCGAGGTGCCGTCCGAATTGCGCGCGCGGCTCAAGGCCATCGGCATCCGCGCCGGCCGCTACGCGCTGTACCTGCCCGATGTGCTCAAGCCGCGCGCCATGGCGCTGCGTGCGCAGCTCTGGGCGCTGCGGCGCAACATCCCCACGCCGCTGCTGCCCAACCCCGGCCTGGTCTCGGTGACCCTGCCCGAGGTGCCGCTGCCCGCCCCGGCCGATCCCAACACGCCGCGCGGGCCGGATGGCTGGGCGCCGGGCTTCGCGGTGATGGCCGGCTGGCTGCCGGCAGGCCGAGTGCTGCTGCGCCTCGATGTGGCGGAGCGTATCGCCGGCGAGATCGGCTACCTCGTGCGCCGCGCGCCGGTGCCGGTGCCCGAGGGGCTGGCCTCACGGCTCGGCGTGAAGGCCGACACGCTGCCGATGGCGCTGGAGGCGATGGGCTTCCGCCTGATCCCCGCCAGCGTCCTGGCCGAGGGCGAGTTCGGCCCGCCGGCGCCGGCGCGCATCGCGGTGTCGCGCCTGGAACGGCCGGCGCCGCCGCATCGCGGACCGCGCCGGGGCGAGGCGCCGCGTGGCCCGCTCGGCCCCGCACCCGCCAAAGCCCGCACCGCCGCCGAGCCGGCGGCTGAGGCCGCGCCGCGGCTGCCCTATTTCGGCCCGCCGATCCCACCCGAGCTGCGCCCGGCCCGCGAGGCCAAGGGGCCGCGGCGTGAGGGCGGCGGGGGCGGCGAAAGGCAGGGCCGCAACCGCCCGCCGCGGCCGCGTCCGGAAACCGGGCGCGTCATCCCCATCCCGCCGGCCGAGCCGCGGGTGGAGCGCATCCCCCCCGCCGCCGCGCGGCCCGACGGGGCCATTCCGCCCGATGGGCGGCGCGACGAGCGCGGCAAGCGTCCCGAATGGCGGCAGGAGGGGCGCGGCGACCGCCCGCCTCGCGGGCCCGATCGCGGCCCTCGCCCGGACCGCGACCGCGCGGAGCGCCCGCGCGAGGTGCTGGCCGCGCCGAAGCCCGATTCGCCCTTCGCCGTCCTCGCCCAGCTGAAGCTGCGCAAGGATTGAGATGGCGGCAGAGGGCGGCCCCGGCTGGCAACGGGTCGACCTCTGGCTGTGGTGCGCGCGGGTGGCGCGCACGCGCGCCGAATGTGCTCGGCAGGTGGCCGCGGGGCGCGTGCGCATCAATCGCCAGCCCACCGACAAGCCGCATGCAAGGCTGCGCCCGGGCGACGTGCTGACGCTGACTATCGGGGAACAGGTGCGCGTCTGGCGCGTGCAGGCGCTGGCCGCGCGGCGCGGCCCGGCCCCGGAGGCGCAGGCGCTGTATGAGGATCTGTCAGGCACTGTGGACTAAGCGGCGCTTTGCCGGCTTGCCTTGCGCCGCACGCCGGGCCACATCTCCAGCATCGCGCCGGAGACATGGGCGCGGTCGCGCCTGTCGTCCTGCCGGGGGATGGCGTGCAGCCTGGCCGGAGGCGGAAGTGACCTACGTCGTCACCGAAAGTTGCATCAAGTGCAAATACATGGACTGCGTCGAAGTGTGTCCGGTGGACTGCTTCTACGTCGGCGAGAACATGCTGGTCATCCATCCGGATGAATGCATCGATTGCGGCGTGTGCGAGCCGGAATGCCCGGCCGAGGCGATCCTGCCCGACAGCGATGAGAAGGCGACGCCCTGGGTGGAGCTGAACCGCACCTACGCCGCGCAATGGCCGAACATCACCCGGAAGGGTGAGGCGCCGGGCGATGCGGATGAGTGGAAGGACAAGCCCGGCAAGATGGCCCTGTTCAGTCCGAATCCGGGCGCCCCCTGAGGGCCGCCTGCGGCGGGCTGGTCGAGTCGCGCCAGGGGTGGCTTTTTCACATTGTTTGCATTACATTATTCCTGTGTCAGGGGCGGCATGCCGAGCCCGGTGCTCCGCCCGCCTGGCAGGACCATGACAAGAGCGCGGCGGTTCCGCGTCGGCGCCCTTCGGGGCACGACAAGGTGAATCGCATGCCGCGACGGGAAACGGGTGGCGACATGAAGGCAACCGCCCAGCGCAAGGCCACGAAGGCCAAGCCGGCCGCGAAGCCGGCGGCCAAGACCGTGGCCAAGCCGGCAGCCAAACCAGCTTCGAAGCCCGCCGCGGCCGCCAAGGCGCCCGGCAAGCCGGCCAGCGCGCCGCAGCGCAGCGCCGCGGCCGCGGTGAAGAAGCCGGCCAGCAAGACCGCGGCGCCGAAGGCACCGGCCAAGGCGCCAGCCAAAGCCCCGGCCAAGGCCGCCAGCAAGCCTGCGGCCAAGCCCGCAGCCGCCAAGCCCGCACCCGCCAAGTCGGCGACAAGCAAGGCGCGGCCGGCCACCGGTGCCAAGCCCACCACCGCGCCCAAGCCGGCGGCCGCCAAGGCGCAGGCTGCAAAGACCCCGCCCGCCAAGACCGTCGTCGCCAAGCCGGCCGCCGCGAAGGCCGCGGCGCCGAAGCCCGTTGCGGCGGCCAAGCCGGCCATGAGCCCGCTTGCGCCCGCCAAGGCGGTGGCGAAGCCGCCTGCCGCCCAGCCGGCCGCCGCAGCACCGAAGCCGGACGTCGTGGCGCCGAAGCCCGAAGCCGCGCCGGTTGCTGCCGTGCCCGCCGCGCCCACGCCCGCCCCCGCAATCGAGGCCGCCGCCCCGCCGGCTTCTGCCCTGCCGCCCGCGGCTGCGATGCCGCCCCGGCCGGCCCCGCGGCCGATGGCGCAGCCCATCTCGGTGAAGGGTCCGCCCACCTTCCCGCCGCGCCCCGGCATGCCGCCCCGCCCCGCCGCGCCGATCGACCCGGATGCGCCGCCGCCTCCGCCGCCGCGCCCGAAGGGCCCGCCCGTGGAGTTCAAGACCGGCGACTATGTGGTGTACCCCACCCATGGCGTCGGCCAGGTGCAGGGCATCGAGGAGATGCCGGTGGCCGGCATGTCGCTGAAGGTGATCATCGTCACCTTCGAAGAAAACCGCATGACGCTGCGCGTGCCGGTGAACAAGGCGGCGTCCTCTGGCCTGCGCAAGCTGGCCTCCAACGAGGCGATGGCCGAGGCGCTGGAAGTCCTGCGCGGGCGCGCGCGCATCAAGCGCACCATGTGGTCGCGCCGCGCCCAGGAATACGAGGCGAAGATCAACTCCGGCGATCCGCTGGCCATCGCCGAGGTGGTGCGCGACCTGCACCGCAACGCTGGCCAGCCTGACCAGTCCTTCTCCGAGCGCCAGATCTACGAACAGGCGCTCGATCGCCTCGCCGCCGAACTCGCCGCCATCGACCGCACTGACAAGGCGGCGGCTTCCGAGAAGCTGCTGACCTTCCTGAAGACCGTGCCGGCCTGACAGCAGGCAGCGGTGGCCGCGGGTGGTGCTGCCCGCGGCTGCAACCGGAAGTGCTTGCGCGGCCGTGCAAGGTCTTGGCTGCCGCGGCGCAACATGCGATCTCACGCCGGGGCGGGTTTCACCGCGCCGCCTTTCCTCCTCCCGGAGTTTCCGATCGCATGCGTCCGGCCGCCTCTGCCTCCCGCCTCACGCCGCATCTGCGCCGCCTCGAAGCCGAGGCGATCAGCATCCTCCGCGAGACCGCGGCCAGCTTCCGCAACCCGGTGCTGCTGTATTCCATCGGCAAGGACAGCTCGGTGGTGCTGCAGCTGGCGATGAAGGCCTTCGCGCCCGGCCGCCCGCCCTTCCCGCTGCTGCACATCGCCACGGGGTGGGATTTCCGCGCGATGCTGGAATTCCGCGATGCGCGGGTGAAGGAGCTGGGCCTCAACTGCATCGTCCACACCAATCCGGACGGCGTGGCGCGCGGCATCGGCCCGCTGAGCCACGGTTCGCAGCTGCACATGTCGGTCATGGGCACCGAGGCGCTGAAGCAGGCGCTGGACATGCACGGCTTCGACGCCGCGATCGGCGGCGCGCGGCGCGATGAGGAGAAGGCCCGCGCGAAGGAGCGCGTGTTCAGCTTCCGCGCGCCGGGCCATGTGTGGGAACCGCGCGGCCAGCGGCCGGAGCTGTGGGGCCTCTACAACACGCGGATGAACCCGGGCGAGGGGATGCGGGTGTTCCCGCTGTCGAACTGGACCGAATTCGACGTGTGGGACTACATCGCCGCCGAGAACATCCCGGTGGTGCCGCTGTATTTCGCCGCACCGCGGCCGATGCTGCGCCGCTCCGGCGCGCTGATCATGCGCGACGACGATCGCATGCCGCTGGAGCCCGGCGAACAGGTGGAGACGATGTGGGTGCGCTTCCGCACCATGGGCGACTGGCCGCTGACCGGCGCGCATGAAAGCCGCGCCGAGACGCTGGACCAGGTGCTGGCCGAGATTCGCGACAGCCGCACCAGCGAACGCCAGGGCCGCCTGATCGACAGCGACCAGGAAGCCTCCATGGAACGCAAGAAGCGCGAAGGGTATTTTTGACGGGCTGCCGCGGGCGGGTGGGGAAGTCGGCCGCCCGGCCTTGCTCGGGCGGCGCGGCTGGTGGCTTCATCTGCGTGGTGCGCTGACAAAAAACCCCCGGGGCTTGCGCCCCGGGGGTTTCGCTTTGCGAGGCCCGCGGCCGGCTTCGAAGCCGCCCGCGGCAACCTGCCAGGCTCAGTTGCTGTTCTGGCGGACGCCGACGAGCTGGAGCATCAGCTGGAACAGGTTGACGAAGTTCAGGTAGAGGCCGAGCGCGTCGAACACGCTCCGCTTGCCGGCTTCGTCGGTGCCCTCGGCATAGGCGTGCTCCATGTAGTCCGCCTTGATGCGCTGGGTGTCGTAGGCGGTGAGGCCCACGAACACCACCACGCCGATGATGGTGATGGCGAACTGCAGGGCGGAACTGGCGAGGAAGATGTTCACGATGCTCGCGATGATGATGCCGATCAGGCCCATCATCATGAACGCGCCCATCTTCGTCAGGTCAGCCTTCGTGGTGTAGCCGTAGAGGCTGATGCCCGCGAACATCGCCGAGGTGATGAAGAAGGTCGAGGCGATGGAGCCGCTGGTGTAGATCGCGAAGATGTTCGCCATGGAGGCGCCCATCACCGCGCAGAACGCCCAGAACAGGCCCTGTGCCGTCGTCTTGCTCATCCGGTTGATGCCGAAGGACAGCACCAGGATGAAGGCCAGCGGGGCGAACATCGCGACCCAGCCGAGAATCGTCGGCACCGTCGCGTTGCCGCGCGGCGTGCGCACCACCTGGTAGAACAGGTCGGCCGCGCCCGTATGGGCGATCATGTAGGCGATGATGCCCGTGAGCAGCAGGCCGGAGGCCATCCAGTTGTAGACGCGCAGCATGTAGCCGCGCAGCCCTTCATCGAGCTGGGCCTGGTCGACGGCCGCGGACCGCCCGAAGGGCTGGGTCCAGGCCGACGTGCCCGTCTGGAAGCGGTTGTCGGGACCGAAAGCCATGGTGAGAAAATCCTCCCGGCGGGACGGGGGTTAAGACGTCCCGGCGTTCGCCATCATATGGAGTTTCTGTAATCCGGATCAACGGGGGCCGGTACGTTTTCGCGTGTCCGCAACACTTCCCGCCCCGGTTGGGGCACGCCCGGTCAGGCTGCCCCTGGCACCCAATAGCCCTGGTGCGGCACCGCGCCCTCGGCCTCCAGGCAGGGGCCCACCACCGCCACCGCCTCGGCCGCCGTGTCCAGCACCGCCCGGCAGGACAGGCGCAGCCCCGCCGTATGCGGCTGGGCGTTGCGCAGGTGCAGGATGGCGGCGGCCGACAGTCCGTACACCACGCGGCCGATGCCGGTGTAGAAGATCGCCGCCGAGCACATGGCGCAGGGCTCGCCCGACGAATAGATGGTGGCGCGGCGCAACACCTCACGCGGGCATTGCGCGGCGATGACGGCCGCGCAGGCATTCATCTCGCTATGCGCCAGCGTGCCGCCGCCGCCCGTGCCCTGGGTGGACAGGCCCTCGGCCAGCACAGTGCCGTCCTCGGCCACGATCACGGCCGAGAAGGGCCGGTCGCCCCGCTGCCGCGCCTGCATGGCCAGGCGATAGGCGTGGCGCAGCCGCGCGGCGTCGGTCTCGGTGAAATCAAGCTCCATCACGGCATTGAAGCGCCCGGCTACTCGTTCCGCAACAGCGGCGCGGGGCGCACGCGCAGCGCCAGCGCGGTGCCGACGTAGCCGAAGCCGAGGGTGAGGATGACGCAGCCCAGCACCGTGACGGCGAGCGTGCCGGGCAGGAACACCCACTCGCCCCGCATCACGAATCGCACCACGGCCCAGGAGGCGGCCGAGCCCGCCGCGGCGGCCAGCAGCCCGGCAACCAGGCCGAGCAGGCCGAACTCCACCAGCCAGGCGTTGCGGATCTGCCCGCGCGTGGCGCCCACCGTCTTCAACACGACGGCATCGCGCACGCGCTGCGCTTGGCCGGCCGCCATCGCCCCCGCCAGCACCAGCATGCCGGCCAGCAGCGTGACGGAGGAGGTGGCCTGCAGCGCCACGCCGATTCGCGACAGCAGGTTGGCCACCGCCTCCAGCGCATCGCGCACGCGAATGCCCGAGACGTTGGGGAAGGCGTCGGTGATGGCGCGCAGCACGCCAGTTTCGGCTGCTGCCTCGGCGCGAATGGTGGCGATGTGGGTGTGCGGCGCGGCGGCCAGCAGCCCGGGCGAGGCGACCAGCGTGTAGTTGATGCCGAGGCCGCGCCACTGGATGTCGCGCAGCGAGGCGATGCGCAGGTCGATGTCGCGGCCCAGCACGTTCACGGTGATGACAGAGCCCACGCCGATGCCCCAGCCGCGCGCCAGGTTGGCGTCGAAGGAGACAAGCGGCGGGCCCTCGTAATCCGGTGCCCACCAGGCGCCAGCCACCAGCCGCGTGCCATCGGGCGGCGTCGCCGCATAGGTCAGGCCGCGGTCGCCGCGCAGTGCCCAGCGGGTTTCCTCGGTGGCGTTCACCTGGTCGGCCGGCGTGCCGTCCACCGCGACGATTCGCGCGCGCAGCGAGGGCACGCGCCGCACCTCATTCACGCCCGGCAGGCCGCGCGCCAGCGAATCGAAGCCGGCGGATTGGTCGTTCTGGATGTCGATGAAGAAGAAGCTGGGCGCGGCCTGGGGCATCTGGCCCGCGATCTGCTGGCGCAGATTGCCCTCGATGGTGGCGATCGCGGCCAGCGTGGTCAGCCCGATGCCGAGTGCGACCAGCATGGTGGGCGTGGGCGCGCCGGGGCGATGGATGTTGGCCAGCCCGAGGCGCAGCGCCGGGCGGCGCAGGTGGCGGAAGGCGCGCGCCAGCGCCATCAGCGCCGTGGCGCCGAGGCGGAACAGCAGAAGCGTCAGCGCCGCACCGGCGCAGAAGCCCAGCGCGAAGCCCGGCTGCTCCGCCGTGCCCACCACCAGCGCCACCAGCGCCAGCGCCGTGCCGAGGTTGGCCAGCAGGATCCCCCGCGATGGCCAGCCGGGATTGGCGGTGATGGTGTCGCGGAACAGCGCCGCGCCGGGGATGCGCTGCGCGCGGCCCAGCGGCCACAGCGCGAAGGTCAGCGCCGTCAGCAGGCCATACAGCGCGGCGAGACCGAGCGCCCCGGGATACAGGCCAAGGCGCGGCGGCACCGGCAGCGCGCCCGCCAGCGCCTGCGCCGCCACCCAGGTCAGCGCGAAGCCGGCGACGAGGCCGATGGCGATGCCGAGCATCGCGAGCGCCAGCACCTGGATGAGGTAGGTGGCGAGGATGGTCCCCGCCGGCGCGCCGAGGCAGCGCAGCGTGGCGATGGTGCGGCCGCGCGCATCCAGCCAGGCGCGCACGCCCGTGGCCACGCCGATGCCGCCCACCAGCAGCGCGGTGAGGCCGGCCAGAGTCAGGAAGGCCGCTGCGCGATCGAGGAAGCGGTTCACCCCGGGCTCGGCCTGGTCGGCGAAGCGCACGCGCCAGCCGCCATCGCCCACCGCCTCGCGCCAGGCGGCGGCGAAGGGCTTCGGCGCCGTGCCCTCGGGCAGGCGCAGCCGTGTGTCGTAGGAGACCAGCGAGCCGGGCTGGATCAGCCCGGTGGAGGGGATGGCGGCGGCCAGCACCAGCGCGCGCGGGCCCAGCACCGTGGGGCTCGCCACGCGGTCGGGCTCGGTGGCGATGATGCCGGCGAAGCGAAAGCTGGCCTCGCCGATGCGCACCGCATCGCCGGGCGAAAGCGCTAGGCGCTCGGCCAGCGAGCCCTCCAGCGCCACGCCGTAGCGCCCCTCGCGCAGCGCGAGGCTGGCTTCGGCGGGGGAGAGAACCAGCGTGCCATACAGCGGATAGGCGGCATCCACCGCCTTGAGTTCCACCAGCGAACGCTCGCCGCCCGGCGCCACAGCCATGGCGCGCATCTCGACCACCTCGGACAGGCGCGCACCGCGCGATTCGGCCCAGGCCTTGGCGGCCTCGGGCAGCGGGCGATAGCTGACGCGCACCTCGATGTCGCCGCCCAGCAGCTTCGCGCCATCGGCGGCGAGGCCGGCTTCGGTGGCGCTGCGCAGCGTGCCCACGGCGGCGATGGCGGCGACGCCGAGGGCGAGGCAGGCCAGCACGATCCGCAGCGACTTCAACCCGCCGCGCAACTCGCGCCGCGCGAGGCGGAAGCCCAGCGCAATGTCGGCGCGCGTCATTCCGCGGCCAGCTTCAGGCTGGGCGTGTCGGAGACGATTCGGCCATCCTCCATGCGCACCTGCCGCCCGCAGCGCTCGGCGAGCGCGGGGTCATGCGTGATCAGCAGCAGCGTGGTGCCGAGGCGCGCGCGCAGGCCGAACAGCAGGTCCATTACCGCGGTGCCGTTGCCCCGATCGAGGTTGCCGGTGGGTTCGTCGGCCAGGATCAGCCGCGGCTCGGCCACCACGGCGCGGGCGAGGGCGGTGCGCTGCTGCTCGCCGCCCGACATCTGGCCCGGGTAGTGTTCCAGGCGATGGCCGAGGCCCACCTCCTTCAGCGCTGCGGCCGCGCGCTCGAAGGCGTCGCGCCGCCCGGCGAATTCCAGTGGGATGGCCACGTTCTCCAGCGCCGTCATGGTGGGGATCAGGTGGAAAGACTGGAACACGATCCCAATCTCATCGCGGCGGAAGCGGGCCAGCCCATCCTCGTCGAGGGCGCCGATATCGCGCCCCGCCACCAGCAGCCGCCCCGCGGTGGGGCGCTCCAGCCCGGCCAGCAGCATCAGGAGAGACGTCTTGCCCGAACCCGACGGCCCGACAATGCCCACCGCCTCGCCGGCCGTGATGGTCAGGTCCACGCCCCGCAGCACGGGAACGGGGCCGGCCGCGGCGGTGGCGGTGAAGACCAGCCCGGTGGCGGCGATCAGCGGTGCGGACGAAGGCGTGGGTACGGCCATGGGATCCTCGGCAGGTTCGCGCGGATATGGGCGCCGCGCGGCGCTGCAAAAGGCCGCGGCCAGTATCGGTTTGTTGCTGGCCGGAACGAAAGCGGCCGACGCGCAGGGCGAAATCAGGCTGCTGATGCTGGGCGACAGCATCACCGCGGGCTTCGGCCTGGCGCGGGCCGAGGGCCCGCCGGCGCGCATCGAGGCGGCGCTGCGCGCGCGCGGGCGCGCGGTGCGCGTGCTGGATGCCGGCGTGTCGGGCGACACCACGGCGGGTGGGCGCGCGCGCATCGAATGGGCGCTGGCCGACCGGCCGCAGGCGGTGATCGTGGCCCTCGGCGGCAATGACGGGCTGCGCGGGCTGACGCCGGCGCAGATGCGCGCCAACCTCACCGCCATCCTCGACGCCACGGCGCGACGCAACCTGCCCACCCTGCTGGCCGGCATGATCGCCCCGCCGAATCTGGGCGCCGAATACGGCCGCGAATTCGCCGCCGTGTTCACCGACCTTGCCGCCGCGCGGCCCGAGCTGGTGTTCTACCCCTTCCTGCTGGAAGGCGTGGCGGGCGAGCCCGCGCTGAACCAGCCCGACCGCATCCACCCCAACGCGCAGGGGGTGCAGGAGCTGACGCGCCGCATGCTGCCTTTCATCGAAACCCTGCTGGACCGCGTGCGTATTTTGCCCTCAGGCTGACCGTGCCCCGACCGAATCGCGGAGCGCCACGATGCTGCGTCTGTTCGTCGCCCTTGCCTTGCCGCCCTCCGTCAAGGCGCAGCTTGCCGCGATTTCCGGCGGCATACCCGGTGCGCGCTGGGTGCCACCCGAGAACTACCACCTCACGCTGCGCTTCATCGGCGAGGTGGAAAGCTGGCGGGCGGAGGAGGTGGACCTGGCACTGGCCGCCATCCGCGCGCCGCGCTTCGACCTGGCCCTGGCCGGCATCGGCACCTTCGAGAAGGCCGGGCGCATCCAGTCCCTGCACGTGACGGCCGAGCGCAGCGAGGCGCTGGCCCGGCTGCAGACCAAGGTGGAGACGGCGCTGCAGCGCATCGGGCTGGAGCGCGAGCGCAAGCGCTTCGCCCCGCATGTGACGTTGGCTCGCACCGACCGGGCGGAGACGCACAAGCTGATCTCCTTCGTGCAGACGCACAGCCTGTTCCGTGCGCCGCCCGTCACGATCGAGCATTTCTGCCTGTTCTCCTCCTTCCTGGGGAAGGAGGCGGCGCATTACGTGCCGGAGGTGGAATACGACCTCGCATGAAGCGCTTTCGCAGCGCCGTGGGGCGGTGCTAAGGATCGCGTCGTGCGCGCCCGCCCCGCCCTGATCCGGCTGCTGTCGCTCCTGCTGCTGCTGCAGTGGGGCACGGCCTTCGCGCACTGCCTGGCGCTGGCCGCGCCGGCCGACCAGCTGCATATCGAAATCTGCACCGCCGAGGGGCTGCGCAGCGTGGCGCTGCCGGCGGGCGATACCGATGCGCCGGCCGAGCATCCCGGGATGGCAGGCTTCTGCCCGGCCTGCGCCGGCCCCGCCGCGCTGGCGCTGCCCGCACCTGCGATCGGACTCGCGCCGCCGCTTCTGCTGGCGCAGGCGGCCGATCCGCCGCCGCCTTCGACGCCCGGCCCGGCGCCCAGCCCATCCTGCCGCCCGCCGCCGAGGGCACCGCCCACCTCCTGATCCGCGCCCTATCGCACCGCAACGGATCAAGGATTCCCGCACTAATGACCCTCACTCGCACCGCCTTAGCGGCGCTTGGCCTGTTGGCCGCGCTGCCCGCCGCCGCGCATGTCACGCTCGAAGTGCAGCAGGCGCCCGCCAACTCCACCTATCGCGCCGTCTTCCGCGTGCCGCATGGCTGCGACGGCGCCGCCACCATGCGCGTCACCGTTCGGCTGCCGGAGGGCACGGCCAACGCCCTGCCGATGCCCAAGGCCGGCTGGCGCCTCATCACCGTGCCGCGGCCGGACCAGCCGCCGCCCAGCGGCCACGGCGCCGTGCCGCAACTGGCGGAGGTGGTGTGGGAAGGCGGGCCGCTGGAGCACCACCACTATGACGAGTTCATCATCCGCCTGCGCCTGCCTGACACGCCGGGCCAGCTTCTCTATATCCCGTTGGTGCAGGATTGCGTCGGTGGCTCCCAGGCCGCCTGGGTGGAAATCCCGGAGCCCGGCCGCCGCGTGACCGATTACCGGATGCCGGCGCCGGCCATTCGCATCACGCCACGCAGCTGAGGGGGACGACATCATGGACCAGACCCGCAGGATCCTGCCTTTGGCCGCGCTGGTCGGCGCGGCCGTCCTGGCCAGCCGGCACGCCGCGGGTTGCGATGCCGAGGCGATGGAGGCGCACCTCACCGCCGTGTGCGACGGCGCGCTGGAGCCGGCGCGCCTCGCCCTGGAAGCGGCGCTGCCGCATGCCACGCCCGAGGAGCGCCTCGCCATGCAGCGCGCGCTGACCATCGCGAATGGCACCTGCACCACCGGCGATCCGGTGGCAGGCGCGCGCATCGCGGCCAACCTCGCGCGCTTTGCCGGGCGCATCGAGGGCCGGGCCGGCGTGGCGCCGCTGGCGCTCGACACGCTGGGCTGAGGCGGCGAACCGGGCAGGGGGCTTTCGCGGTGCCCGCCCGGGCCTGACACTCGGTGGCCGCGGGCGCGATGCGAGCGCCCCCGGCTGCCGGAGTTCTGCCCATGGCCAAGCGCATCGACCCCGCGACCCTGCCCGCCCTGACGGGCACCTTCTATCCGCCGCCCCATGACCTGCCCTGCCGGGCGCGGTCGCGCACGAAGCTCGGCGACGCCGCCGGGCTGACGCAGTTCGGCGTGAACCTGCTGCGCCTGCCGCCCGGCGCTTGGTCCAGCCAGCGGCACTGGCAGACGGCGTCGGACGAGTTCGTCTATGTGCTGGCCGGCGAGGTCACGCTGGTGACGGATGCGGGCGAGGAGGTGCTGCGCGCCGGCGATGCCGCGGGCTTCAAGGCCGGCGAGGCCGATGGGCATTGCCTGCGCAACCTCTCAGGCGCCGAGGCGCTGGTGCTGGAGATCGGCACGCGCATCCCGGGCGATGGCGCCGTCTATCCCGATATCGACATGCTGGCGCCCGCCGGCGGCGTGCCGGCGATGTACACGCGGCGCGACGGCACGCCCTATGCCGATCTGCGCCGGCGCGGGCCGGAGGAGGGCTGAGCGCGGCACAGCGCTGCATGCCCATCCTCGCCCTCGCCTTCCTCGCCTTCATCGGCCTCGGCCTGCCGGACCCGCTGCCAGGCAGCCTCTGGCCGGAGCTGCGGCCGCATTTCGGGGTGCCCAATGCCGGGCTTGGCCTGGTGCTGGCCGCGGTGGCCGTCGGCTATGTGGTGGCGGGGCTGCTCACGGGGCGGCTGATCGCTTGGCTTGGTATCGGCGGCGTGCTGACGGCCAGCCTGGCGGCCACGGCGCTGGCGGCGCTGGCTGCGGCGGCGGCGCCGCCCTGGCCGGGCTTCGTGGCGCTGGCGGTGCTGGCGGGCCTGGGCGGCGGGGCGGTGGATGCCGCGCTGAACGCCTTCGCCGCCAACCGCTTCTCCTCGCGCCACATGAACTGGCTGCATGGCTTCTGGGGCGTGGGCGCTACGCTGGGGCCGGCGGGGGCGGCGGTGCTGCTGGCGGCGGGCTTCGGCTGGCAGGCAGGCTACCTCGCGGTGGGGCTGGTGCTGGCGGCGCTGGCGCTGGGCTTCGCTGCCACCCGCGCGCGCTGGAACGAGGGCGCGCCGCCGGGCGCGCCGCCGCGCCGCGGCACGCTCGGCCTGCTGCGCAACCGCGTGGCGCGGCTGCAGATCCTGGTCTTCTTCTTCTACACCGGGCTGGAAGCCGGGGCCGGGCAATGGGCGGCGACGGTGCTGACCGGCGCGCGCGGCGCCAGCCCGGCCGAGGGCGCTGCGGCGGCCACGCTGTTCTTCGCCGCCATCACGGGTGGGCGAATCGCGCTGGGCTTCGTGGTGGATCGCGTGGGCGCGGACCGGCTGCTGCGGCTGCTGACGCCGGTGGCGGTGCTGGCGGCGCTCGTCTTCGCCACCGGGATGGCGGATTTCGTGGCGCTGGCGGTGATGGCGGTGGCGCTCTCGCCGATCTACCCGACGGTGATGGCCCGCACCCCGGCGCGCCTCGGCCCCGCGGCCACGGCGCAGGCGGTGGGCTTCCAGGTGGCGGCGGCGACGGTGGGCGTGGCGGTGGTGCCGGCGCTGCTGGGCCTGGGCGCCGACATCGCGGGTCCGGCGGTGGTGCCCTGGCTGCTGGCGGGGGTGGCGGCGCTGGTGGCGGTGCTGATCTGGCGGCTGCCGGTCAAGGCCTGAGGGCGGCGCCGCGCCATTCGGGCAGCTGCGTCTCCTGGCGCAGGCGCAGCCGGCGGAAATCCAGCGCGGCGAACAGTTCATCCGGTTGCGGGTCGCGATCCTGGGCGATCGGCAGGGTGCTGCGGGCTTCCTCGGCGAAGCGGCGGCGCAGCGCGGGGTGGGCCTCGCCATAGGCCGCCTCCCACCAGGCCAGGATGCGCGGGCGCGCGGCCTCGAGCGCGGGCCCGGCCACGATCAACCCGCCCTTCTGCCGGTTCACGCGCGGTGCCGCGGGCAGCAGGTTCCACAGATCGTTGCAGGGCCAGGCGGCCCAGGGCAGGCAGTGGTCCACATCCACGCCGCCCGCTGGCAGCCGTTCGCCTGTCCAGACGCAGGCCACCGGCGCGCCGCGGTGCTGGTGCTGCGCCACCAACTGCCGCACGAAGGCGGTGTCGCGCGCCGGGTCGGCCCATTGCAGCGCGCGCAGCACCTCATCGGCCGCCACGTCGCGCTTCGCATAGCCCTGGGTGAGGCGCACCCATTCGGCCAGCAGCATCGGCTCGATCCAGGCGGCCATGCGGCGCAGCGCCTGCCAGACATGCAGCGGCACGCGGGTGGCGCCATAGGCCCACAGCGTCTCGGCATCCAGCATCAGCGCCGGGGCAGGCCGCGGCATCCGTCCGTAGCGCGTCGGGAAGACGGGCGTGTCGTCGGCGAAGGTCAGGTGTCGCGCAGGCATGTCGGCGATCACCCGCGCGGCGTCGGCCAGCGCCTGGCGCAGCGCGGCGGCCGTGGCACCGCCGAATTCGGCGCCAGGCCGCAGATCGTACGATGCCAGGGGTTCCAGCGCCCTGAAGGCGTCGCGCACGAAGCCCATGCGCGCGCCCGGCAATTGCGGCAGGCCGCGCGCCACCAGCGGCTTGAACATGCGGATCCAGAACAGCGCGACGAGGCCGAGCGGCAGCTCCACGCCGCCATCCGCCTCGCGCGCCACATTCGGCGCGGTGTCTGCGATGCGCGCCAGGCAGCGCAGCAGCGCCAGCTTGTAGGTGGCCGATTTCTCCTGCCGCAGGATCACGCCGCGCAGCAGCGGCAGCGCCCCGGCGCCGTCATCCGGCAGGTCGAGGATGACAGTCTGCCAGCGCACATCGCGCCGCCCCAGGCGGTCCTCCACCCGCTCGGTCGCCACGCGCAGCGCGAGGCCGTGGTCGAGGCCGAGGCGCTCCACCTCCGCGGCGTCCACCGGCCACATCGGCCGGTCCTCCGGCGCCGGGCCGTGGCGCAGCGTCAGCACCATCCGCCCGCCGGGGCGCAGCAGGGTGGCCAGCTTGCGCATCGCCCGGCCGCGCTCCTCCGGCGGCATGTGCATCCAGACGGCGCTGACCCAGATCAGGTCGAAGGCGAGGCCGAGCCGATGCACCTGCGCCAGCGCGGGCAGCCGATCGTCGATCCAGCGGATGGCGGGCAGCGGGTGCAGGCGGGCCGCTTCCTGGCGCAGCGCGGCGGCGGGCTCCACCGCCACCACCTCCCAGCCGCGCGCGGCGAACCAGGCGGCGTCGCGGCCGGAGCCCGCGCCCACATCCAGCAGCAGCCCGGGCCGGGCCGGCAGGAAGGGCAGCGCGCCGGCGTGGATCTGCTCGAAGCCGAAGGCCTCATAGGCCTCGGTGAATTCGCGGAAACCGCGATGATAGGGGGTGACGGTGTCCCATTCCATGTGCCGTCAGCCTCGGGCGGGCGCCAGGGCGCGCGCCAGGGCGCGCCAAGCGGGGAATGATTTGCTATACTGTCACGATGCGGCGTGATGGAAGCATCGTCATCCTCACCGGGGCCGGGATCAGCCGGGAATCCGGGCTGGCCACCTTCCGCGACCCCGATGGCGTCTGGGCGCGGGTGCGCGTGGAGGATGTGGCCACGCCGGCGGCCTTCGCGCGCGACCCTGCACGGGTGCACGCCTTCTACAATGCCCGCCGGGCGCAGCTGGCGGACCCCGCGGTGGCGCCCAACCCGGCGCATCACGCCCTGGCCGATTTGCAGCGGCGCTGGGCCGGGCCGGTGCTGCTGGTGACCCAGAATGTGGACGACCTGCATGGGCGCGCCGGCAGCGAGGCCCTGCACATGCATGGCGAATTGCTGAAATCCCGCTGCGGCCATTGCGGCGCGGTGCGGCCCTGGGCCGATGATCTCTCGACCGCCACCGCCTGCCCCGATTGCGGCCGGGCCGGCGGCATGCGCCCGCATGTGGTGTGGTTCGGCGAGATGCCACTCGAGATGCCGCGCATCGAGGCCGCGCTGGCGGCGTGCGACCTGTTCGTCTCGATCGGCACGAGCGGCAACGTGCATCCCGCCGCGGGCTTCGTGGCCGCCGTGGCCGGCCGTGCCCGCACGCTGGAGCTGAACCTGGAGCCGAGTGCGGGCAGCGCGCTGTTCGACTCGGCGCGGCAGGGGCCGGCCAGCCGGCTGGTGCCGGATTTCGTGACGGAACTGCTCGGGTGAGGCGCGCGCTGCCGCTGGCTGCGCTGGTGCTGGCCTGGCTGGCGATGCCGGGGGCGGGCCTCGCGCAGCAGGCCGGCCGCCCGGGCCTTGCGGAGCTCGACCAGCGACGGCCGGTGCCGGTGGCGGCGGCGCCGTGGTCGAGCCTCGTGCGGGTGCAGACCGAGGCGGGCGGGCGCTGCACCGGCGTGCTGATCGCCCCCGATCGCGTGCTGACCGCGGCGCATTGCCTGGTGGCGCCGCTGACGCGCCAGGTGGTGCGGCCGGACCGCGTGCATGTGCTGGCCGTCTATGACCGCGGCGAGTTCCGCGCGCATTCGCCGGCCGTGGCGCTGCGGCTCGGCGCCGGCTTCATACCGGCCAATGCCGGCCCGCCCGGGGCCGATTGGGCGGTGCTGCGCCTGGCCAACCCGCTCAACATCCCGGCCCTGCCGCTGGCCGATGCGCCGATGCCCGATACCCGCGCCATGCTGGGCGGCTGGCAGCAGGACCGCGCGCATGCGCTGCTGGCCGATACCGATTGCCGTGTGCTGTCGAGCTTCCGCGACAGTGCCGGGCGCGAATTGCTGCGGCATGGCTGTGCCATCACCCGCGGCGGCTCCGGCGCGCCGCTGCTGGTGCGTCTGCCCGATGCCGACCGCGCCGGGCTGCAGGGCGGCTGGGCTGTGGCGGGCATCGCTGTCTCGGCCGCCGCCGGGGTGCGCGGCGGCGTGGCGGTGGCGCTGACAGCCGAGATGCGCGCGCCCTGAGAGGGCGCTCTACCGCCTTACGCCCTCGGTCTCCAGGAAGCGGGGGTCGTTGAAGTCGAACATTCGCGGGTCGGGCCGCACGGTGGTGTCCACCTCGTAGAGGGTCACGCGGGTCTCGCGCCCCTGCGCATCCACCACCGCCCATTGGCGCAGCTCGAAGGGCTGTTCGGCGAAGACCAGGCTGAGCCGCCCCTCGGCCGGCGCCCCGGTGCGCTGCATGGTGATGCGCAGCAGGCCGCCGCTGCGCTCGGTGGCGGTCACGGTGATGTCGCCGGAGAGGCGAATCGGGTCGCGCAGCAGCAGGCCGAGCGGGGTGGAGGAGGCCGGGGCCACGCTCGGCTGGCGCAATTCGCGGTCCAGCAGCATCACCTGCCCGCCGGCGGCCACCAGCAGCAGCGGCTCCGGCGGGTCGTAGTCGAAGCGCATGCGGCCGGGGCGGCTGATCCAGGCGGTGCCCTGGGCCGAGGCGCCGTTCTGCGCGATCTGCAGGAAGCGGGCGCGCAGGCCGCGCAGCGCGTTGAGATAGGCCTCGGCGCGCTGCACCGCCGCGGCGTCCACCGTGGCGGCGGGCGGGCGCGGTGGCGCGGCCGGCGGGCGCGGGGCGGGCGCCTGCGCCAGGGGTGCCCGCAGGGCGGGTGCGGCGAGCAGCGTGGCGAGCAGGATGCGACGGAACATGCGCCTCAGATGGGCCATCCGGGGCGCCGCGCAAAGCCCCGCGCGGCACGCCGGGGTGCTGCCCGTTCAGCCGGCGCGGCGGGCCTGGTGCGCGGCGAAGAAGCCGGTGGGGCGGATGATGCGGTTTTCCATCGCGATCAGCAGGCTCTTGGCGCCGAGCTCGGCCAGGTATTCGCCCCAGGCCGGGTCGGCGGCCATGGCGGCGCGGCGGCGTTCGCGGTCGCCCTGGTCGGCATAGCCCCACATATGCACCACGGTGTTCAGCGCGCCCTCGACCGTGGTGTACCAGCCCAGGCAGTTCTCCAGGTATTTCAGCTGCAGCGGCCAGGCCTTGGATTCATAGATGGCCACGAACTCGGCCATCTTGTTCGGCAGCGTCGTGTAGATGCGCAGATCGACGATCATGGCGGCTTTCCCCCGTTGGCGAGGCGGGCAGGATCGCAGAGCCCGCATGCGGGCGAAACCCCGGGCCGGGCCGCCGGGCGTGCGAAGCAATCCGTTCGTCACGGCAGTGTCACGGCGACGTCATGTGGTGCTTGTATAGGCCGCGTCAGAGAAGGACGGCAGGGATGCTTGAGCTTCAGGGGCTGACACGGCGCTTCGGCGCGGTGACGGCGGTGAACGATGTGCGGCTGGTGATTCCGGACGGCCAGATGGTCGGCGTCATCGGCCGGTCGGGCGCGGGTAAATCCACCCTGCTGCGCATGATCAACCGCCTGACCGAGCCCTCCGAGGGGCGCATCCTGTATGGCGGGCAGGATGTCACGGCGCTGCGCGGCGCGGCGCTGCGGCGCTGGCGCACCGACTGCGCGATGATCTTCCAGCAATTCAACCTGGTGCAGCGGCTGGATGTGCTGACCAACGTGCTGGTCGGGCGGCTGAACCACCGCCCGGGCGTGGTCGGCACGCTGGCCAGCCTGCTGAAGATGTTCACCGTCGAGGAACGTGCGATGGCGATCCGCTGCCTGGATCGCTTCGACCTGGCCGAGACGGCGCTGCAACGCGCCGACACGCTGTCGGGCGGGCAGCAGCAGCGCGTGGCGATCTGCCGCGCGCTGCTGCAGGAGCCCAAGCTGATCCTGGCCGATGAGCCGATCGCGAGCCTCGACCCGCGCAACGCCAAGACGGTGATGGACGCGCTGCGCCAGGTGAACCGCGAGGACGGCATCACCGTGCTGACCAACCTGCACCACCTGAACACCGCCCGGCAGTATTGCGACCGCATCGTCGCCATGCAGGCCGGCCGCGTGATGTTCGACGGCCCGCCGGCCGAGCTGACCGGCGCGCGGGTGCAGGAGATCTACGGCGTCTCCGAGGACGAGTTCGAGGAGAGCGCCGACCCCACCGCCCAGCCCCAGGCGCCGAGCCGCGTGGTGGCGGGGACGGCGGCCGTCCCGGCCTGAGCCTGCCTCGGGTCGCGACGGTCCATCTGCAAACGCACCTGACCGGGAGACCCGACCCATGCTGACCCGACGGCACCTGGCCGCCCTGCTGGCGGCCGCCCCCATCGCGCCCGTTTTCGCCCAGGCGCCCGCCCGCACACCCGTGGCCATGCCGCCCGCCGGCCGCCGCCCCTGGGCGGAGCAGGTGCGCGAAATCCGCGTCGGCCTGCTCGGCGGCGAGAATGAGGGCGACCGGATGGCCCGGTTCGGCGCCTATCGCGCGCTGATCGAGAGCCATTTCGGCGTGCCGACCCGCGTCTTTCCCGCCGGCGACTATGCCGGGGTGATGCAGGGCTTCGCCGCGCGGCAGCTGGAGATCGCCGGCCTCGGCCCGGTGGGGTATGCGCGCATCTGGCTCGACACCAACGGCAACATCGAGCCGCTGGTGATCACGCAGGAGCAGGACGGCTCCATCTCCTACGTGGCCTTGATGTACGCACGGGCCGATTCGGGCATCACCAACCTGCAGCAGATGCGCGGCCGCAGCCTGGCCTGGGCCGATCCCAACTCCACCTCCGGCTTCCTGGTGCCGCGCAGCGAGCTGCGCGAGGCGGGCATCAATGTGGACACCTATTTCAGCCGAACCGGCTTCGCCGGCGGGCATGAACAGGGCGTGGTGGCGGTGCTGAACCGGCAGTTCGACGCCGGCGTCACCTGGGCCTCGGGCATCGGCGAGGAGTCGCAGGGCTTCACCCGGGGCAATCTGCGGGCCATGGTGGACAAGGAAATGCTCCGCATGTCCGACATCCGCATCATCTGGCGCTCGCGCCCGATCCCGAACGGCCCGATGGGCGTGCGCGCAGACCTGCCGCAGGCCTTCAAGGACGACATGCGCGCCTTCCACCTCGCGCTGCCCACCGCCCAGCCGGCGATCTTCCAGCAGATCGAGCGTGGCGTGGCGGCGGGGTATGCGGTGGGCGAGCATGCGATCTACGAGCCGATCATCGCCATGGTGCGCGCCGAAGCCGCCGCGCGTCGCGCCCGCTGAGATGGGCGCCGCGGGGGCTGCCTTCTGATGTCCGCCTCCGCGATGCCCCTGGCCTCGCCCGTCGTTGCACGCTTCGAGCAGCGGCGGGCGGAACTGCTGGCGCAGAAGCGCCGCGCCACGCTGCTGTATGGCGGGCTGCTGCTGCTGGCGCTGCTGGTCTCGGGATGGGTGAGCGAGGTGACGCCGCTGGCGCTGTGGCAGGGCCTGCCGCGCTTCGGCGAGTATTTCGCGCAGACGGTGCCGCATCTCGAATGGCAGCACCTGTTCGCCGGCGTGAAGCAGGAAGGCTCGCTGGCCTACTGGTTCTACCGCGGCGACCAATGGGCGCTGCTGCTGCTGGAGACGGCGAACATCGCGGCCTTCGCCACGCTGGCGGGCGCGGTCATCGCCTTCGCGCTGGCCTTCGTGGCGGCGCGCAACACGGGGGCGCCGCGCTGGCTGGCGGTGGGCGTGCGGCGCTTCCTGGAGGCCTGCCGCACGGTGCCGGAGCTGGTCTATGCGCTGATCTTCGTCTGGGCCTTCGGCATCGGCCCGCTGGCCGGCATCCTGGCCATCACGATCCACACCGTGGGCGCGCTGGGCAAGCTGTTCGCCGAGGTGGTGGAGAACACCGATCTCGGCGCGGTGGATGGCGTGACCTGCGCCGGCGGCAACTGGGTGCAGCAGATGCGCTACGGCGTGCTGCCGCAGGTGGCGCCCAACTTCCTCAGCTACGCCATCCTGCGCTTCGAGATCAACGTGCGCGGCGCCAGCGTGATCGGCTTCGTCGGCGCCGGCGGCATCGGGCAGGAGCTGTATTCGGTGATCGCGCAGAACTACTACGAGGAGATCAGCGCCATCGTGGTCATGATCATCGTCACCGTCGCGCTGATCGACCTGGTGTCCGAAAGGCTGCGGCGCGGCCTGACAGAGGGCGGACGATGACGCCCGAACAGGTGGCGCTGGCGCGGGCGCGCGTGCCCGCCGCCTTCGTGGTGCCGCTGGCCGTGCGCATCCGGCGCTGGGGCGTCTGGCTGGCGCTGATCCTTTGGATCGCGGCCTGCTGCGTGTGGTTCGACATCACGCCGGCGCGCATCGCAAACGGCCTTGGGAATCTCGGCGTGATCGTGGGGCTGATGATCCCGCCCTCGCCCGGCGAGCATTGGGACGAGATCGCGCAATCGCTGGCCGAGACGGTGGCGATGGCCTTCCTCGGCACCTTCGTCGCCGCGCTGGTCGCGGTGCCGCTCGGCTTTCTCGGCGCCGGCAACGTGGTGACGAACTGGCTGTTCCACTTCTCGCTGCGCCGGCTGTTCGATGGCTTCCGCGGCATCGACCAGCTGATCTGGGCGCTGGTCTTCGTGCGCGCGGTGGGGCTTGGCCCGCTGGCCGGGGTGCTGGCGATCGCGGTGGCGGATGTGGCGGTGCTGGCGAAGCTCTACGCCGAAGCGATCGAGAATGCCGAGCGGCGGCAGATGGAGGGCGTGCGGGCGGTGGGCGCCAAGCCCAGCCTGGTGGTGCGCTTCGGGCTGCTGCCGCAGGTATTCCCGGTGATGCTGGCCCAGGCGCTGTACTTCGTGGAGAGCAACACGCGCTCGGCCTCGGTGCTGGGCATCGTCGGCGCGGGCGGCATCGGCCTTTCGATTGCCGAGCGCATCCGCATCCGCGCGTGGGACGAAGTGGCCTTCATCATCATCCTGTTGCTGGTCACCGTCGCGCTGATCGACATCCTCTCGGCGCGGGTGCGGCGCAAGCTGATCGGCGAGCGCGAGGGGATGGCCCGGCACTGACAGCCGGGCCGCAGCCTCAGCGCCGGTTCAGCTGCCGCCGTTCTCGCGCTCGGCCTGGGATTGCGCAGCCAGGGCGCGGGCCATCTGGCTGAGCGCCTCCTGGTGCTTCTCGTTGTCGATCAGTGCGAAGTTCCGGGCGAGTTCCAGGCACATGCGCTGGCGGGGCGAGGCCTCGAGGCTGGGGCTGGTGGCGGTGAGCCCCTCGAAGAACCAGGAGACCGGCACGCCCAGCACCTGGCCGATCTCGAACAGCCGGCCGGCGGAGATGCGGTTCAGGCCGCGCTCATACTTGTGGGCCTGCTGGTAGGTGACGCCGATGAGCTTGGCGAGCTGCTGCTGCGACAGGCCCATCATCACCCGCCGCTCGCGGATGCGCGCACCCACATGGCGGTCGGCAGCGCTGGCGCGCTGGCCGGGACGGTCGGGCTGGCGCTCGGCGGTGTCGCCTGGGCGGTCACCGGTATGCTCGGCTGGGCGTTCCATCGATCGATCCCCTGGCCTGTCCGGCCCCCGGCCACCGGAGCGACGCTTTTCGGTCTCCGTGGTTGTCATTTCGCTTAGCCCTCGCACTGGCGACCGCGCTTGGACGCACCGGAGAATTGGGGCCAGCGGGCTCGCAAGACGCATGACAAGGCCGTGAGAACACCATCAATCACTCGTGCGCTCTCACGCCTGCGCCATGGACGGAATACCACGCCTTGTTGCGTCTGGCGATGGCTGATCCAGAAAAGTGAGGCATTTCCCATTGCAGCAGGGTTACGTCCCCGGTTTGGGACGTATCATCGATGCTTCCGTGCTGCCCGCCACGAGAGGGCGCCGCGCTATGGGCTCCCTGGAAACGCAGATGGCGCCGGGTGAGGCCCGGCGCCATCGTGCAGCTACGGCGGTGCTGCACGGGTGCGGCAGCGCGGGCAGGGCAGGCGCGGGAGGCGGCTGGCCCGCCCCCCGTGTCTGACGCGGCGATGCGCCTACCGAGCCTTCCTGTAATCCGCCGCGCTGGCCGAGCCATCGGCGTTGATCGCGAAAATGTCGCGATCCTTGGTCTCGGGCACCATGAAGATGCCGATGACCACCGTGGCGAGGGCAATGACGATGGGATACCAGAGCCCGAAATACACGTCGCCGGTCTGCGCGATCATCGCGAAGGCGGTGGCCGGCATCAGGCCGCCGAACCAGCCATTGCCGATGTGGTAGGGCAGCGACATGGAGGTGTAGCGGATCCGGGTCGGGAAGAGTTCCACCAGCGCCGCCGCGATGGGGCCGTAGACCATGGTGACGTAGATCACCAGGATGGTGAGGATGACGATCAGCACCGCGGGCTGTTCGCGGAACACGTCGAAGGGCCCGCTCATCTTCACCACGGTCGGGTTCGACGCCGCCGGGTAGCCTGCGGCGGTGATCGCGGTAGCCAGTGCGGCGGCGAAGTTCGGCGTATCGGACCGGACCGTCTGGTTGCCGATGGTCACCACGGCCACGGCCTGGCCGGGCTTGTCCTGCACCCGGTAGTTCACCGACAGCCGCGCCAGCGCCGCCTTGGTGATGTCGCAGGCCTGCGTGAAGCGGGCCGTGCCGGTCGGGTTGAACTGGAAGGAGCAGGTGGATTTGTCCACCTCCACCACGGTGGTGATGTTCCGGTGCGCCTCGGTCAGCGCCGGGTTCGCCTCGGCGCTCATCAGCTGGAACAGCGGGAAGTAGGTGAGGGCCGCGATGAGGCAGCCGCCCAGGATGATGGGCTTGCGGCCCACCTTGTCGGACAGCCAGCCGAAGAACACGAAGCCGCCCGAGCCGAGCACCAGCGACCAGGCGATGAGCATGTTGGTGGTGAAACCGTCCACCTTGAGGACGGAGCCCAGGAAGAACAGCGCGTAGAACTGGCCGGTGTACCAGACCACCGCCTGCCCCATGACGAGGCCGAGCAGCGCGAACAGGGCGATCTTGGCGTTCTTCCACTGGCCGAAGGCCTCGCCGAGCGGGGCCTTGGACTGCTTGCCCTCGTCCTTCATCTTCTGGAAGGCGGGGCTTTCCTGCATCTGCATGCGGATCCAGACCGAGATGGCCAGCAGCAGGATCGACACCAGGAAGGGCACGCGCCAGCCCCAATCGGCGAAGGTCGCCTCGCCAAGAATGGACCGCGTGCCGAGGATGACCAGCAGCGAGAGGAACAGCCCGGCGGTGGCGGTGATCTGGATGAAGCTGGTGTAGAAGCCGCGCCGGCCATTGGGCGCGTGCTCGGCCACATAGGTCGCCGCCCCGCCATATTCGCCGCCCAGCGCCAGGCCCTGCAGCATGCGCAGGATGATGAGGCCGATGGGCGCCAGGATGCCGATCTGGTCGGAGGTCGGCATGATGCCGACGATGAAGGTGGAGGCGCCCATGATCACGATGGTGACCAGGAAGGTGTATTTGCGGCCCACCAGGTCGCCCAGGCGGCCGAACACCAGCGCGCCGAAGGGCCGCACCAGGAAGCCGGCGGCGAAGGCCAGCAGCGCAAAGATGTTGCGCGTGCTTTCGTCGTACATCGAGAAGAACTTCACGCCGATGACCGCGGCGAGCGAACCGTACAAATAGAAGTCGTACCACTCGAACACCGTGCCGAGCGAGGAGGCGAGGATGACCTTGCGTTCCTCCGGCGTCATCGGCCGCGCCGCCGTGCTGCCGGCTGCCTGTGTTGCTGCTGACATCCGCGTCTCCCTCCGCCGGGCGTTCCCGGTCGCGTGTTGGAAAGCCACGCCGCGGCGGAGATGCGCCGGGCGGGCGCCTGGCCCCGGCCACGCGCTTGGGGAGGGTTGTGCGGGTTTGCGCGGTGAAGGATCAACGCTGCTGCTGGTTAATTTGTGTCCAGAACGCGTTCTGATTTATAACTATCAAAAACAAATTACACTCGACTCACAATAACATTGTGGGCATGTCAGGCTTCCCGGAGCCTGGCCGCCAGGGCCGGCGCATCGAAGGCGCGTTCCATGGCCTGCTGCGAGGCCACGATGTGGAAGCGCAGCGCGCCGCGGATGGCCACCGTCTCGCCCACGCGCTGGTCGGCATGGACGGGCAGCGTGGCCAGCAGCGGTTGTTCGGCGCGCAGCGCCATGCGATCGGCGCTCACTGGCGGCGTGGCCTGGTTCGCGGCCAGAAGCCATGGCAGCCCATCGCGCGCGGCATCGAGGCTGGCGCGCTCCTCGGCCGGCGCATCCGACTCGTCGAGCACTGCGGTGCCGATCCGCGCGAGGCTGCGGGCCAGTTCTGCCTCGCCGCCCGGTGCGTGGGGGCGCAGCCAGGCCTCGGCCATCGCCGTCACATCCTGGGCGGCGGCGGCGAAGGTCTGCCAGCGGCAATGGCGCAGCGCGGCCAGGAAATCGGGGTCGGCGAACAGCTTCTGCTCGCTGCGGCCTGCCTTCACCCGGCAATAATCCACCACGGTCTTCTGCGCGACGAAGGCGGCCTGCGCGGCCAGGAAGGCTTGCAACGCAGCGGGATCCGCCGAGGGGACACCCTGAAAGAGGCGCGCGAACCAGCTTCTCATGAAATTTCCCTCATTGGCCGGACATGATATTGCTTAACCCCTGAGTCACGTGATAGCCGCCGCGCTTAACTTTAGTTCACCGCCTTGCGGCGGTGCGCTGCGTGAAGGAGGCCGGGATGGTCCGGCACCGGCGCCGCTATGGGGGGAGAGACATCCATGCCGCTTGTCGAGGACGTTCAGGAGGCGCGCGGGGCAACCGTCGCTGCCACCGACCAAGTGAATGGCGCGGCCTATTGGAAGAAGACCACGGGCCTGATGTGGACCATGTTGGCGGTGTGGTTCGTCTTCGGCTTTGGCGTCCACATGTTCGCCACTGTCATCAACCCGATCCATATCTTCGGCTTCCCGATGGGCTTCTACATGGCCGCGCAGGGCAGCCTGATCGTCTTCGTCGTCGGCCTCTTCTGGTTCGCCAAGCGCCAGAACGAGATCGACGAGGAATTCGGCGTGCAGGAGGACTGAACCCATGTCTAGCTCGGCAGGGGAAAAGGACCCCTTCATCGGCTCGCTCGGCAAGATCTATGCCGGCTACACCGGCGGTTTTGTCTTCTTCGTCATCATCCTGGCGATCCTCGAGCAGATGGGCGTGCCCGATCGGGTGATCGGCTATCTGTTCGTGTTCCTCACCATCGGCGTCTACGCCTATATCGGCATCATCAGCCGCACCCAGGTGGTGTCCGAATACTACGTCGCCGGGCGGCGCGTGCCGGCCATCTACAACGGCATGGCCACGGGCTCCGACTGGATGAGCGCGGCGAGCTTCATCGGCATGGCCGGCAGCCTCTACGCGCTGGGCTATGGCGGCCTCGCCTTCATCCTGGGCTGGACCGGCGGCTACATGCTGGTGGCCATCCTGCTGGCCCCCTACCTGCGCAAGTTCGGCCAGTACACCGTGCCGGACTTCCTGGGTGCGCGCTTCGGCGGCAACTGGGCGCGCGGTATCGGCGTGATCGTGCTGCTGACGGCGAGCTTCGTCTACGTCGTGGCGCAGATCGTGGGCGTGGGCATCATCACCCAGCGCTTCCTGGACGTGTCCTTCACCGTCGCGGTGTTCCTCGGCCTCGCCGGCATCCTGGTGTGCTCGATGCTGGGCGGCATGCGTGCCGTCACCTGGACGCAGGTGGCGCAGTACATCATTCTGATCATCGCCTACCTGATCCCGGCCATCCTGATGTCGGTGAAGATCAGCGGCGTGCCGATCCCGCAGCTGATGTACGGCCTCGCGCTGGAACGCATCGAGGTGCTGGAGACGGGCTTCCGCGCCGCTGGCATGACGCCGCCGCCCGGTGTGACCGGCTGGCACACCGCGCCCTTCATCGGGGCGAACGGTGCCTTCTCCTGGAGCGCGGCCTTCAACTTCTTCGCGCTGGTGTTCTGCCTGATGGTCGGCACCGCGGCGCTGCCGCACGTGCTGATGCGCTACTTCACCACGCCGTCGGTGCGCGAGGCCCGCGCCTCGGTGGCATGGTCGTTGTTCTTCATCTTCCTGCTGTACTTCACGGCGCCCGCCTATGCCGCCTTCGGCAAGCTCGAGATCTACCAGACGGTGATCGGGCAGCCGATCAACGCCCTGCCGGAGTGGATCAAGAACTGGCAGATCATCTCGCCCTACGGCACGCCCTGGATCAACATCGTGGACGTCAACCGCGACGGCATCGTGCAGTGGGGCGACTTCCGCATCCACCCCGACGTCGTGGTGCTGGCCACGCCGGAGATCGCGGGCCTGCCCTACGTGATCGCGGGCTTGGTGGCAGCGGGCGGCCTGGCCGCGGCGCTCTCCACGGCCGACGGCCTGCTGCTGGCGCTGGCCAATGCGCTGTCGCATGACGTCTACTACAAGATGATCGACCGCAACGCGCCCACCGCCAAGCGGCTGATCATCTCCCGCGTCCTGCTGCTGATTGTCGCGCTGCTGGCGGCCTATACCGCGGGCAGCATGGGTGCCGACATCCTGTTCCTCGTCGCCTGGGCCTTCTCCATCGCGGCGGCGGGCCTGTTCGGCGCGCTGGTGATGGGCGTTTGGTACAAGAAGACCACCAATGCCGCGGCCTGCTGGGGCATGGCGGTGGGCTTCACCTTCACCTTCGTCTACCTGATCTGGACGGAGTTCTACGGCCTGTCCTTCGTCGAGCTGTTCGGCACCAAGGAGGCCATCCTGGCCGCCGCACGCCAGACGGCTGGGCTCACCTTGGCCTCGGCCGAGCTTAAGGCCTATGCCAGCGGGCTGGTGGCCAACGCCGCCCAGATCCAGGACGGTGCGCTGTCCTGGTTCGGTCAGCTGATCCTGACGACCGACAGCGTGGTGCTGCGCGGCCGGACGGTGGCGCGGCTGTGGACGCTGAACAACATCTCCGGCGGCATCATCGGCGTGCCGCTGTCCTTCCTGACGATCTGGCTGGTGTCGAAGTTCACGACGGCGCCGTCCCAGGCCATGCAGGACTTCATCGACGACATCCGGATCCCGAAGGGCGGCGTGCGCCTGGTGGACCGCCGCGAGGCCGTCGAGTAAGCGGGGCAACCCATCGGCCCGCCCCCCGGGGGCGGGCCAGCGCGCGGGGGGGCGGTCGGCAACGGCCGCCCCCTTCGCATTTCCGGACCCTTCCTGCACCCTGGCGAGCCATGCAGCCCTTCGTCACCGACCACCTGCCCTTCTGGATCATCATGTACACCCTGGCGCTGACCGCCTGGGCGTGCCTGGGTCGCTTCGCCATGCAGGCCTTCGTGCCGGTGGACAGCCCCAACTACATCTGGCGCGGCTTCCGCCTGCTGACCGACTGGGCCGTCTGGGCGGCGCGGCGCGCCGTGCCCTCCTATGTCGTGGGGATGTTCCTGCCCCTGGTGGCGGCGGCCTGGCTGTTCGGCCTGCGGCTCGTGCTGGGAATCGTGCTGCTGATGGCGGGCTGGGGCCCCAGCATCTCGACCTCCGGGGCCGCGCCATGAGCCCGCAGACGCTGTTCGTCATCGTCGTCGGCATCAGCCTGGTGAACGGGCTGATCAGCCCGATGCTGCCCGTGGTCTGGAGCCTGCACCCGGTGTGGCTGCCCGAGATGGTGCGCGCCTCCAACGAGGTGGTGTTCTACGGCGCCAGCCTGATGGTCTCCACCGCCACGCTGCTGCTCTCCGCGGTGCCGGCGGCGCTGGCCGAGCGCGCCGGGCTGTCGCTGCCGGGGGCGATGCTGGTCTGGGTCGGCGGGGCGGGGCTGCTGCTGCTGATCGGGCTGGGCTAGAGCACGAGATCGATCCTCTCGGATCGATCTCGTGCTCTGGAATTCATTGAATCTACAGCACGAAATCGGCGAACACGTCGCGGCAGCGCCGCGACCAGTGTTTGCGGACAGTGCTGTAGTCAGGCGGCGCGGCTGCCCGCGGTGGCGGGCGTGCCGAGGCCGAGGCGCTTCAGCAGCACCTCCCGCTGCACCGGCTTGCCGAGGTAGTCGTCCATGCCGGCCTCGCGGCATTGCCGCTCGAATTCCGGCCCCACGGCGGCCGTCAGGCCGATGATTCTGGTGGTGCGGTTGGGCCCGGTCTGTGTGCGGATGGTGCGGGTGGCTTCCAGCCCGTCCATCACCGGCATCTGCAGGTCCATCAGGATGAAGTCGAACAGCTCGGACTTCGCGGCATCCACGGCCTGCTGGCCATCGCCCGCCACCCGCACCTGCGCGCCGGCGCGCGCCAGAACGGTCTTCATCACCAGCTGGTTGGTGGCGTTGTCCTCCACCAGCAGCACGCGCACCTGCGCGCCCGGGGCGGCGGGCTGCGCCAGGGCAGGGGCAGGGGCGGGGGCTGGCGCGGCCGGCGCGGGGGCGGCGCGGCCGGGCTGCAGCGCCTGCATCAGCGCGTCGCGCAGGCGCGTGGGCAGCGTGGGCTTCAGCAGCAGGCCATCCAGCACGCCGGCGGCCGCGGCCTCACGCGGGTCGGCCGCGCCGGAGGCGCAGAGCAGCAGGCGGGGGTAGCCGAAGGCCTGCCATTCCTGGTGGATGCGTCGTGCCAGGGCCAGCCCGTCGCCATCCGGCAACTGCCCGTCCAGCACCGCGGCCTCGAAGGGCTTGCCGTTGTTGGCGGCGGCGCGGAGTGCGGCCAGCGCGTTGCCGCCATCGGCCACCGCTGCGGCCTCGGCGCCCATGCCGGCCAGGGCGCGCACCAGGATCTCGCGGTTCAGCGGCAGGTCGTCCACCACCAGGATGCGCCGGCCGGCCAGGCTGCGGCCGATGGCCACCTCGCCATCGACGCGGCCGACCTTGACCGAGAAGCGGAAGATGCTGCCGCCGCCGTTGCGCACGCCGGCCAGGCGCGGCGCGGCCTCGATGCCGCCGCCCATCTCCTCGGCCAGGCGCCGGCAGATGGCGAGGCCAAGGCCGGTGCCGCCGTATTTGCGGCGGATCGAGGCATCGGCCTGGGTGAAGCGTTCGAACAGCATCGGAATCTTGTCGCGCTCGATGCCGATGCCGGTGTCTGAGACCGAGGCGCGCAGGCGCCAGTAATCCAGCTCGGGCTCCAGCGAGATGGCCACCTGGATCCAGCCGGTCTCGGTGAACTTCACCGCGTTGCCGACCAGGTTGAACAGCATCTGGCGCAGCCGCCCGGGGTCGCCCTCGACGCGGCCGGGCAGGTCGGGCGCCAGCGAGCAGACCAGCTCCACCCCCTTGGCGGCGGCGCGCGGGGCGAACAGCTCCACGATGGTGGCGATCTCGGCCTCGATGTTGAATGGCACGCGTTCCAGCTGCAGGGCGCCGGCCTCGAGCTTCGAGAAATCGAGGATGTCGTTCAGCACCATCATCAGGTGCTCGGCCGAGCCCTGGATGGTTTCCGCATAGCGGCGCTGCAGCGAATCGAGCCCGGTGTCGAGCAACAGGCCCGTCATGCCGATCACGCCGTTCATGGGCGTGCGGATCTCGTGGCTCATGGAGGCGAGGAATTCCTCCTTGGCACGGCTGGCGGCCACGGCGTAGCGCTCGCTCTCGGCCAGCCTCTGGCCCTGCAGCTTCAGCGCCTGCGCCTGGCGCACCAGCAGCCACAGCGCCACCAGCGTGACGATGGCCGCCGCCGCCACGCCGGCCGCCAACAGCGCGCCGAGGCGCTGGGCGGTGTCGAGGGCATCGGCGCGCGAGCGCGCAACCTCCACCACGAAGATGCCCTGGCGGGTGGTGGCGAAGGAGGCGATGACATCGGCGCCATCCTGGTCGATGCCGGACCAAGTGCCGCTCTCGCGCCGCGGCAGGAAATCCCGGAACGGCCAGGCCGAGGCGTTCAGCTCCCCTATGCCCTCGGTGCGGCCGTCGCTGCGCGCCAGCAGCAGGCCCTGGAAGGAATGGATGCGGATGACGGCGCCGAAGCTCTCGGCATGGCGGCGGGCCACGCCCACCAGGTAGTCCGGGTTCAGGATGGCAACCACGGTGCCCACCATGTCGCCCCGCGGGTTGCGCAGCGCGCGTGCCAGCGGGATGGCATAGAGGCCGCCCGATTGGCTGATGCCGCGGCCGGGCTGGCCGAGGAAGCGGCCCGATTCGGGGGCGCCGAGGCGGATGGACTGGCCGCCGAAGCGCAGCGAGCGGAACCACTCGCGGTCCGCCACCGAGGCTTCGCGCAGCCCCTCGACCGAGCTTGCGACGATGAAGCCCTGGGGATCGACGAACAGCAGTGCGCGCATCTGCGGCACGTCGCGGATGCGGCTGGTGATCTGGCGGGCGACGGTCGTGGGGTCGCTGTCGGCCAGGCGATCGGTGGCGTCGATCATCACCAGGTCGACGGTCTGCAGCGCGCGGGAGAGCTGGTCGGCCAGGCCGCCTGCGACACCCTGGGTAAGGCGCTCGGCCTCCGCAATGGCGTCCTGCTGGCCGCGATGCATCAGGATGCTGTAGATGCCAACGAGGCACAGTGCGACGAGCCCGACCGCGGCCGAGAAGAGAACCCATGGCCGTGGCTCGGCCGGCCTCGGGGCACCGAGGCCGAACGAGCGCCTGAGCGCGCGACGGAGTTGGGCGATGCGGAGCATCAGCTTTGCGAGAAGAGTTTCACGAAGGGCCGTTGGGCTCTGCTTAGCACGTGCCATAATCGCAGGTCTTGTCTTAATTTGCGCGACTCACGACGCTGTTCTGGCGCAGCCGGCCGCACAGGGGCGCGGCCCCGCCGTGGCCCCGGCGCAGCCCCCCGCCACGCCGCCACCGCCCGCCGCGGCGGCGTCGGCCCCTCCCTTGCCGGAGCGCCTCGGCGTGATCCGCCAGCGCGGGGAGCTGCGCGTCTGCATCTGGCCGGAATACTTCGCGATATCCTTCCGCAACCCGCGCAATGGCGAGCTGGAGGGCATCGACATCGACATGGCGCGCGCCTTCGCCCAGCGCCTCGCGGCGCGGCTGACCTTCGTGGAGACCAGCTTCGCCGAATTCATGGACCGGCTGGAGGAAGGGGCCTGCGACATCGCCATGATGGCGGTGGGCATCACGCCGCCGCGGGCGCGCCGCGTGGCCTTCTCGAAGCCCTACATGGCCAGCCCGGTCTATGCGGTGACGACGCGCACCAACACCCGCATCCAGACGTGGCGGGACATCGATACGCCCGGCACGGTTGTCGCCGTAGCGGCGGGCACCATCATGGAGCCGCTGATGCGCGAGACGCTGCGCAACGCCGAGACCATGGTGGTGCGCCAGCCGCGGACGCGGGAGGGCGAAATCCTCTCCGGCCGGGCCGATGTGTTCATGTCGGACTTTCCCTACACCCGCCGCATGGTGCTGATGCATGAATGGGCGCGGGTGATCGATCCGCCGGCCCGCTTCGGCGAGACGCTGTACGCCTATGCCCTGCCGCGCGGCGACCAGGCGTGGCTGAACGAGGTGAACGCCTTCCTGGAGCGCGCGCGGGCCGATGGCAGCCTGGTGCGGGCCGGGCAGCGGCACGGACTCGGCGCCATCATGCTGCCGTGACGCGGCTGGGCTGGATCGGCCCCGGCGCCGTATCCAGCCGGGCGCCGTATCCAGCCGGGCCGGGCGATGCCATGCTCGGCCCCGATGTCGCGAACCCTCCAGGGCGTGCTGCTCCAGATCGTCGCACTGGCGCTGTTCGTCACCATGGATGCCCTGCTGAAGGTGCTGGTGGCGCATCATCCGGTGCCGCAGCTGATGTTCGTGCGCTTCGTCTTCCACACGCTGATGGTGCTGGCGGCGGTGCGGCTGCTAACCGGCAGCGTGCCCTGGCGCAGCCGCGCGCCCGGGCTGCAGACGCTGCGCAGCGTGATGCTGGCGCTGGCCAATGCCGCGCTTTCGGTGGCGCTGATCCATGTGCCGTTGGCCGATGCCACCGCGGTGGCCTTCGCCGCGCCGGTGCTGACCGTGGCCGCGGCCTCGCTGTGGCTGGGCGAGCGCGTTTCGGCGCGGCGCTGGGTGGGGGTGGGAATCGGCTTCGCCGGCGTGCTGCTGGCGCTGCGCCCGCCGTTCCTGACCGGCGAGCCGCTGCACTGGGCCATGCTGCTGCCCCTTATCACGGCGGTGGCGAACACCGGCTACCAGCTGCTGACGCGGCGGCTGGCCACCATCGACGACCCCCGCACCACCTTCGTCCACACCTCGCTGGCCGCGACGGCGCTGACCAGCTTGGCGCAGCCCTTCGTGTGGGAGGCGCCGGCCGCGCTGGATTGGCCGCTGTTCGCCGCCCTGGGCCTGCTGGGGGCGGCGGGGCACTGCCTGCTGGTGCTGGCCTTCGCCCGGGCGCCGGCCTCGGTGCTGGCGCCGATGTCCTACACGCAGCTGGTCTGGGCCGGGCTGGCCGGGGTGCTGGTATTCGGCGACTGGCCTGATGGCTGGACGGTGGCCGGCGCGGCGGTGATTGCGCTGGGCGGGGTGCTGGTGGCGCTGCCGGATCGCCGTGGCCGGCCTGCAGGCCCCGGCTGAAACCGGCCTGACACGCCGATGACACGAACATGCTTGCGCCGGGACCCCGTTCGGGAATAGCCCCTGTCCCACCCTGAGCCCTGGACGGAAATGACGATCCGCACCGACACCCCCGACCGTGACCACCCGCGCGCCGTCCTCGACGCCGACGGCGTGCGCGATGCCTACCGCCGCTGGGCCGGGGTCTATGACGCCGTGTTCGGCGGCGTCTCGGCCCATGGCCGCCGCCGCGCGGTGGCCGAGGTGAACCGCCTGCCCGGCACGCGCGTGCTGGAGGTGGGCGTGGGCACCGGGCTCGCGCTGCCGCGCTACCGCGGCGACAAGCGGGTGGTGGGCGTCGACCTCTCGCGCGAGATGCTGGAGAAGGCCGCGCAGCGGGTGCGCGACGAGCGACTGGGCCATGTGGTGGGCCTGGCCGAGATGGATGCCGAGCACATGGCCTTCGCCGATGGCTCCTTCGACATCGCTGTGGCGATGTTCACCGCCAGCGTGGTGCCGGACGCCAAGCGCCTCTATGCCGAGATGTCGCGCGTGGTGCGCCCGGGCGGGCACCTGCTGTTCGTCAACCACTTCGCCGCCGAGGCAGGCCCGCGCTGGTGGGTGGAGCGCGCCATGGCCCCGCTGTCGCGCCTGCTGGGCTGGCACCCGGATTTCGCGCTGCGCGACCTGCTGGACCCCGAGCGTGCCGAGGTGGAGGCGATCGAGCCCTGCCAGCCGGCCGGGCTTTTCACCCTGGTGCGGCTGCGCAACCCGGAAGCCCCGGTGCTGGCCGCCGCCGCGTGATGCCTGCGCGGTTCCGTGCCGGGCCGTCACTTGTGCGGTGCGGCAACGCCCACTAAAGTGGGCCACCCAGCCGACGCGCCGCGCCCATTGCGCGGCAGCGCGCCGGGTTGCGGGCGGCAACTCCGCCCGGCGGTTGGGGAACACGCAGAGGGCGCGATACAAGCGCGCCCCGACAGGATAACGGGATGCTGCAGGTGATGGCTGCGCTTCGGGCAGGTTCGGGCCGGGTTTCCGGCTGGATCGCCACAATGACGCTCACGTTGTGCGCCGCGGGCGCCGCATGGGCGCAGGGCAGCGGGGCGGCCCCCGCGATGGTCGGCGCACCGACGCCTTGGGGGATGGGGCTGCAGGCCTCGGGCGGGCCGATCAAGGACGCGATCTCCTCGTTCAATTCGCTAGTGTTCTGGATCATCGTGGCCATCACGGTCTTCGTGGCGGCCCTGCTTGCCTATGTGGTCTGGAAGTTCCGCGCCGAGGCGAACCCGAACCCGTCGCGCACCAGCCACAACACCACCCTCGAGATCGCCTGGACGGTGGTGCCGGTGCTGATCCTGGTGGTCATCGCCATCCCCTCCTTCCGGCTGATCTACTACCAGGACCGGGCGGTGGACGCCGATATGACGGTGAATGTGCAGGGCCGGCAGTGGTATTGGCACTACGCCTACCCCGACCACGGCAGCTTCACCTTCGACAGCTACCCTGTGGCGCGCGAGGATATCGGCCCCGGCCAGATCGCCAGCCTCTCGGTGGACAACCCGCTGGTCATTCCTGTCGGCGCGAATGTGCGGGTGCTGACCACCGGGCAGGACGTGATCCACAGCTTCTTCGTGCCCTCGCTGGGCGTGCAGAAGTACACGATTCCGGGCCGCACGCTGGAGACCTGGATGCGCGCCGATCGGCCCGGTGTGTTCTACGGCCAGTGCAACCAGATCTGCGGGGTGAACCACTGGTTCATGCCGATCGAGGTGCGCGCCGTGCCGCGGGAGGAGTTCGACGCCTGGATCGCCCAGGCCCGCACCCGCTTCGCCCAGGGCCTGCCGCCCGGGCCGCCGCCCTCGGTGGCCTCTGCACAAACCGACAACGCACCCCACGTCACCGTGGCCGAGGCGCGCCGCTGAGGCGGCGAACCGGCTCAATTCGAGAAGCGGACACACCCCGATGGCGACCGCCGCGCACGACCACTCCCACGATCACGACCACAAGCCCTCCTTCGTGAACCGGTGGCTGTTCTCCACCAACCACAAGGATATCGGCACGCTCTACATCGGCTTCTCGCTGTTCGCGGCGATCATCGGCATCGGCCTGTCGCTGCTGATGCGCATCGAGCTGCAGCAGCCGGGCATGCAGATCTTCGCCGACGGGCAGATGTGGAACGCCTATGTCTCGGCCCATGGCCTGATCATGGTGTTCTTCGTGATCATGCCGGCGCTGATCGGCGGCTTCGGCAACTGGTTCGTGCCGATCATGATCGGCGCGCCGGACATGGCCTTCCCGCGCATGAACAACATCAGCTTCTGGCTGCTGGTGCCGGCCTTCCTGCTGCTCGGCGGATCGATGTTCGTGGGCGGCGGCGCGGGCGCGGGCTGGACGATCTACCCGCCGCTTTCGGACGACACCTACCAGAGCGGTCCGGCCATGGACATGGCGCTGTTTGCCCTGCACCTGGCGGGGGCGAGCTCCATCCTCGGCGCGGCCAATTTCATCACCACCATCTTCAACATGCGCGCCCCGGGCATGACGCTGCACAAGATGCCGCTGTTCGTGTGGTCGATGCTGGTCACCGCCTTCCTGCTGCTGCTGGCGGTTCCCGTCCTGGCGGGCGCCATCACCATGCTGATCACCGACCGCAATTTCGGCACGGCCTTCTTCGACCCTGCCGGCGGCGGCGACCCGGTGCTGTTCCAGCACCTGTTCTGGTTCTTCGGCCACCCCGAAGTCTACATCATGATCCTGCCGGCCTTCGGCATCGTCAGCCACGTGATCTCCACCTTCAGCCGCAAGCCCGTGTTCGGCTATCTCGGCATGGCCTACGCCATGGTGGCGATCGGCGTGGTGGGCTTCGTGGTGTGGGCGCACCACATGTTCACCTCGGGCATCGACGTGGACACGCGGGCCTATTTCATGGCGGCGACGATGATCATCGCCGTCCCGACGGGCATCAAGATATTCTCCTGGATCGCCACGATGTGGGGCGGCTCGCTGAAGTTCGACACGCCGATGCTGTTCGCCATCGGCTTCATCTTCCTGTTCACCGTGGGCGGCGTCACGGGCGTGGTGCTGGCCAATGCGGGGATCACGCAGATCCTGCACAATACCTATTACGTCGTGGCGCATTTCCACTACGTGCTGTCGCTGGGCGCCGTGTTCGGCATCTACTGCGGGTTCTACTACTGGCTCGGCAAGATGTCCGGCCGGCAATATCCTGAGCACCTGGGCAGGATCCATTTCTGGCTGACCTTCGTCGGCGTGAACCTGACCTTCTTCCCCATGCACTTCCTGGGCAATCAGGGCATGCCGCGCCGCTACCCGGATTATCCGGATGCCTTTTATGGCTGGAACCTTGTCGTTTCGATCGGCTCCTACATCTCCGTCGCGGCGTTCGTGATGTTCTTCTACATCATCTACGTCACCTTCGCCCGCGGCGCGCAGGCGGCGGCGAATCCGTGGGGCGAGGGGGCGACGACGCTGGAATGGCAGGTGAGCAGCCCGCCGCCGTTCCACACCTTCGACGAACTTCCCCGCATCCGGTAACGCAACATGAGCGGCGCCGCGATCGAGCCTCGGGGGGTGCAAGCCCCCCTTGGTGCATCCACCTCCGACGCATCGGAAGTGCGCGACTGGATCGCGCTGCTGAAGCCGCGCGTGATGTCGCTGGTGGTGTTCACCGGGCTGGTCGGGCTGCTGGTGGCGCCGGGCACCCTGCACCCCGCCCTGGCACTGACAGCCATCCTGTGCATCACCATCGGCGCCGGCGCCGCGGGCGCCATCAACATGTGGTACGACCGCGATATCGACGCGAAGATGCGGCGCACCGCGCGCCGGCCCATTCCGGGCGGGCGCATCGAACCCGCGGCGGCGCTGGCCTTCGGCGTGCTGCTGGGCGTGGCCTCGGTGCTGGTGATGGGGCTCGCCACGAACTGGGTGGCGGCCTTCTGGCTGGGCTTCTCCATCCTGTTCTACGTGGTGGTCTACACCATGTGGCTGAAGCGCCGGACCAGCCAGAACATCGTCATCGGCGGCGCTGCCGGCGCCTTCCCGCCGGTGATCGGCTGGGCCGCCGCCACGGGCGACACCACGCTGATGCCCTGGCTGATGTTCCTGATCATCTTCATCTGGACGCCGCCGCATTTCTGGGCGCTGAGCCTGTGGACGCACGGTGATTACGCACGGGCCGGCGTGCCCATGCTGCCCGTGGCCGAGGGCGCGCGCGAAACGCGCAAGCAGATCCTGATCTACACCGTGGCGCTGCTGCCCGTGGCACTTGCGCCCTGGGCGCTGGGCTTCGCCGGCCCGGCCTATGGCGCGTTGGCGGCTGGCCTCAGCCTGATGTTCCTGCTGCATGCCATCCGCACCTGGCGTGAGCGCCAGGATGCAAGCGGCATGAGCCTTGAGCAGGACGCCGCGGCGCGGCGCACCTTCGGCTTCTCCATCCTGTATCTGTTCGCGGTGTTCGGCGCTCTCGCCGCCGACAACCTGCTGTTCGGCTAGCGCATGACGCCCGAGGAACGCAGCGAGTTCGAACGCCGCCGCCGCGGCCGCAACTGGGCCATACTGGGCGCGCTGATCGGACTGGTGGTGCTGTTCTACTTCATCGCAACGGCAAGGCTGCTGCGCGGATGAGCGAGACCCCGCAACAGGCGCTGGCGCGCCGCAACCGCCGCACCGCAGGCATCGCCTTCGGCGCGGTGTTCGGCATGGTCGGCGTCAGCTTCGCCGCCGTGCCGCTGTATGACCTGTTCTGCCGCGTCACCGGCTTCAACGGGACGCCTATGGTGGATGGCAGGCCGGCGCCTGGCCCGGGCGAGCAGAGCATCACCATCCGCTTCAACGCCAATACCCAGCCGAACCTGCCCTGGCGGTTTGAGCCCGCGCAGCCCTCGGTGGTGTTGCAGGTGGGCGAGGAAGGCATCGGCTTCTACCACGCGCGCAACCTGTCGGATTCGCCGGCGACGGGCATCTCCACCTACAATGTGACGCCCGAGGTGGTGGGCCGCTATTTCCACAAGACCGCCTGCTTCTGCTTCGAGGAGCAGACGCTGGCGCCCGGCCAGGTGGTGGACATGCCGCTGACCTTCTGGGTGGATCCGCGCATCGCGACCGACCCCAACACCCGCGGCATCCGCACCATCACCATCAACTACACCTTCTTCCGCACGCTGAAGGATGCCGAACGCGCCGGCGCCATGGCCAATGCGGGGCCGCATGTCGGCCCGCGCGGCACGGCCACGCCGTAAGCAGGCTGCACCCGCCGCACTTGATCGGCGGGGGAATTTGAGGATTGATGCGGTGCACCAGGCGGGGCGCTGCCCCGCCCACCGGGCAAACGAGGCCCAAGGATTACCAGGACAAGCCATGGCCAGCAGCGGCGAGACGGGCGGCAGCCCCTACAAACACCCCTACCACCTGGTCGAGCCCTCGCCCTGGCCGCTGCTCGGTGCCTTCGCCGGCGGCGTGCTGGTGCTCGGCATCATCATGATCGCGCATTACGGCAGCTACTGGATGACGGCCGTCGGCTTCCTGATGGTGATCGCCACCATGTTCTTCTGGTGGCGCGACGTGCTGCGCGAAAGCCGCACGCCGGGCATCCATTCGCCGGTCGTGCGCATCGGCCTGCGCTACGGCATGGTGCTGTTCATCGCCAGCGAGGTGATGTTCTTCGTGGCCTTCTTCTGGGCCTACTTCCACTTCGCGCTGTTCCCGGAGCATGTCTCCGGCGCCACCACCGCGATCTGGCCGCCCAAGGGCATCTACACCTTCGATCCCTGGCACCTGCCCTTCCTGAACACGATGATCCTGCTGCTGTCCGGCTGCACCGTGACCTGGGCGCATCACGGCCTGCTGCACAACGACCGCAAGGCGCTGGTGAACGGGCTGACGCTGACGGTGCTGCTCGGCATCTGCTTCACCGGCTTCCAGGTGAAGGAATACTTCATCTCGCCCTTCGGCTTCCGCGACGGCATCTACCCATCGGTGTTCTACCTGGCGACCGGCTTCCACGGCTTCCATGTGATCGTCGGCACCATCTTCCTGGCGGTGTGCCTGTTCCGCGCCCGGCGCGGCGACTTCACGCCGCAGCGCCATTTCGGCTTCGAGGCCGCGGCCTGGTACTGGCACTTCGTCGACGTGGTGTGGCTGTTCCTGTTCATCTGCATCTACTGGTGGGGTGCAGGCGAGATCGCGCATCACTGACGCAGCGCCCATGGCGAAGCCCGCAACCCCGCCGGCGCAGGCCGGCGGGGTTGCGCCGTTCTGGCGGGCCGCGGCGCTGGGCCGCTGCCCGCGCTGCGGCGAGGGGCCGGTGTTCCGTGGCCTGCTGGACGTGGCGCCGGCCTGCTCCGTCTGCGGCCTCGATCTCTCGGCCCATGACGCGGGCGACGGGCCGGCGGTGGCCGGCATCTTCGTCCTCGGCACGCTGACCGTGATCGGCGCCTTCCTCGTGGAGTTCCGGCTGGATCCGCCCTTCTGGGTGCATCTGGTGCTGTGGCCGGCGCTGCTGCTGCCGGCCACCGTCGCCACCACGCGCTTCGCCAAGGCGGCGCTCATCTGGCTGCAATGGCGCAACCGGCGCGCTGCGGCGCATGGCGGCGCGTGAGGCGGGACGCAGGATGCGCCGCCCGCTGCTGATCGCCGCCCTCGCCGCGCTGCCCATGCTCGGCCTGCTGCTGTTCCTCGGCACGTGGCAGGTGCAGCGGCTGGGCTGGAAGAACGACCTGATAGCGCGCATCGCCGCCAGCGAGGCGCTGCCCGCCGAGCCCCTGCGGGACCCGCCGGCGATGCTCGCCAAGGTGCGCGCCACGGGCCGCTTCGACCATGCGCGCGAGGCGTTTCTTGGCCTCGAGGTGCGCGGCCCGGTGCTCGGCGCGCGGCTGGTCACGCCGTTGCTGCGCGAGGGCGCGGCGCCGCTGCTGGTGGACCGCGGCTGGGTGCCGCTGGAGCGCAGCGCCCCTGTGGCCCGGCCCGAGGGCGAGGTGACGTTGGAAGGCTGGGTGCATCCCGGCGACCGGCCGAACGCCTTCTCCGCCCGCGACGACGCGCCCGCGCGCCGCTTCTACACCTTCGATCCGCCAGCCATCGGCGCGGCCCTCGGCCTGCCGCAGGTGGCGCCCTATGCGCTGGTGGCGCTGGGCGCCGGCGGCGGCCTGCCGGACCCGGCGCGAAGCCTGCCGCGCCCGACCAACAACCACCTCGGCTACGCCATCACCTGGTATGGGCTGGCGCTGTCGCTGCTCGGCGTCTTCGCCGTCTGGGCGCGGCGCCGGCGGAAGGAGCCCGCATGACCAACGCTGCCTATGAGCGCCTGTCCGCCCGCTTCGCCCGACTCGGCGCGCTGGGCGAGGCGGCGGGCATCCTGCACTGGGATGCCAGCGCGATGATGCCGCCGGGCGGAGGTGCCGCGCGCGGCGAACAACTGGCGGCACTCGCCGGTGTCTCGCATGAATTGCTGACCGACCCGCGCGTGGCGGAGGATCTGGCGGCGGCGGGGGCGGAGCAGCCCTGGCACCGCGAGAACCTCGCCCTCATGCGCCGCGCCCATGCCCGCGCCACGGCGCTGCCGACGGCGCTGGTGGAGGCGGTCTCGCGGGCCAATTCGGCCTGCGAGAAGGTGTGGCGCGGCGCCAAGGCGGCGTCGGATTTCGCGGCCGTGCGCCCGCTGCTGGAGGAGGTGGTGCGGCTGCAGCGCGAGGTGGCGGCGGCGCTGGGCCAGCGGCTCGGCATGGCGCCCTATGACGCGCTGATGGATGGCTACCAGCACGGCGTCACCGCCGCGGATGTCGAGCCCGTCTTCGCCGCCTATGAGGCCTGGCTGGCCGAGGCGCTGCCGCGGGCGGAGGCGATCCAGGCGCGGCGCGGCGCGGCGCTGCCACTGGCCGGGCCCTTCCCGGTGGTACAGCAGCGCACGCTGTGCCGGGAGATGGCCGGTGTGGTGGGGCTGGATTTCGCGCATGCGCGGCTGGACGAATCGCTGCACCCCTTCTGCGGCGGCAACCCCGCCGATGTGCGCATCACCACCTTCTACGATGAGCACAACGTGGCGAAGGCGCTGCTCGGCGTGCTGCACGAGACGGGGCACGCGATGTACGAACGCGGCCTGCCCCGCGCCTTCGCGCGCCAGCCGGTGGGCGAGGCCGCGGGCATGGCGGCGCATGAATCGCAATCGCTGATCGTGGAGATGCAGGCCTGCCGCTCGGACGCCTTCCTCGGCTTCCTGGGCCAGCGGCTGCATGCGGCCTTCGGTGGCGAGGCCGCTTCCTATGCGGCGGGCAACCTGACGAAGCTGTGGCGGCGGGTGGAGCGCGGCTTCATCCGCGTGGACGCCGACGAGATGACCTACCCGGCGCATGTCATCCTGCGCTTCCGGCTGGAGCGCGCGATGATCCGCGGCGAGCTCGCGGTGGCCGAACTGCCGGCGGCCTGGGCGGAGGGGCTCTCGCGCATGCTGGGCATCGTGCCGCCGGATGATGCGCGCGGCTGCCTGCAGGACATCCACTGGCATGACGGCGCCTTCGGCTACTTCCCCAGCTACACACTGGGCGCCATGGCGGCGGCGCAGCTGATGGCGGCGCTGCGCCGCGCGGTGCCGGACCTCGATACGCATCTGGCGCGAGGCGAGATGGCGCCGATGATGGATTGGCTGGCGGCGCGGGTGCATGCCGAGGGCGCCCGGCTGGGCTTCCAGGATCTGCTGCGCCACGCCACCGGCAAGCCGCTCGATCCGGCCGATTTCACCGCGCATCTGACAGCGCGCTACCTGCAAGGGTAGCGCGCCGGTTCAACGTTGGGGGTCGGCCACCGGCCAGGTCCAGGGCAGCAGGCGCAGCACCGGGATGCGCGCCAGCGCCAGCGTGCGGTCCTCCAGCGTCACCGGCACCTCGATCTCCGGCGGGCCGCCATTGGCGCCGGGGCGGGTGACCAGCGGCAGCAGCGCGCGGGCGGTGCCGGCGGCGCGGCGCCCCACCACGCCGGCCTCGGCCAGCGCCTCCAGCGCGGCGTTGGCGCCCGAGAGGCGCAGCGTGCCGGCCCCCATCGGCTGCAGCTGTTCGTCGAGGGCGAGGGTGGCGGCGGCGGCGGCGCTGACCGGGCCCCAGCGCAGCGCCAGGCTGCGCAGCTCCAGCGTGCCGCCGCCATCGCGCCAGGCCTCGGCGCGGCCGGTGGGCGCGCGGCCGGGCGGCACCGGGCCGGTCAGCGAGGCCTCCGCGGCCAGCGATTCGATGCGCCGGCCGAAGCTGGCGGCGGCAGGCCCGCCCGGCGCGGCCGGCAGGTCCAGTTGCTCGATCGCGAGGATGGCGTGGAAGGCGGCCTCGGCCTCGGTGGCGGTGGAGGAGGCTTCGACAAACAGTCGCGCATTGGCGATGCTGGCCGGGCCGTCCGGCGTGCCGATGCGCAGCCGCTCGGCCAGCAACTCGGCCTCGCGGGGCGGGGTATCGGCCACCAGCGGCACCAGGGCGGAGAGGCGATCGGCGGCGAAGCCCCATTCCTGGTCACCGATGCGCAGCCTTTGCGCCGCCGGCAGTTCCACCCGCAGGCGGTCGAGCCGCGGCAGGGTGAGGTGCAGCACCACGCGCTCGGCGCTGAGCGTCATGCCGCCGGGCAGCGTCGCGCCGCCGCCTTCCAGGCGCATGCCGTTGAGGGTGAGCGTGGCGGAGAAAGGCCAGCCGCCGCGGATGGGCGGGCCGTGGTCGACGCGCCAGCCCTGGGCGCTGCGCACCTGCACCCATGTGGCGAAGCCGGCTTCCAACTGTTGCGCCATGCTGTGCCACAGGGCCGCATGGCCGAGCCCCAGGCCGAGCACCGCCAGCAGCAGCGCGAGCGCGAGGCGCGGCACGCGCGCGGGTTTCGTCGGCGCGGCGGGCGCTGGCGGCTTCATTTCCATGGGCGGGCCCTCTATAGCCCGGGGCGGACCCGCCGTGCAGCCGCCCATCTCCTCCCTCCCGCCCCATGCCCCCGCCGCGCTGCCGCTGGCGGCGGATGGAAACCTGTGGGTGTTCGGATATGGCTCATTGATCTGGCGGCCGGGATTCGCGCATGCGGGCAGCCATCCGGCGCTGCTGAAGGGATTCCATCGCCGCTTCTGCCTGTGGTCGCACCGCTACCGCGGCACGCCGGAGGCGCCGGGGCTGGTGCTGGGGCTGGACCGCGGCGGTGCGTGCCGCGGCGTCGCGTTCCGCGTGCCCGGGCGGCATGCGGCGGAGGTGCTGCGCTACCTCGATGATCGCGAACTGCCGGACGGGGCGGAGGTTGTGTATCACCGCCGCGTCCTGCCGGTACGGCTGCTGGATGCGCCCGGCGCGGCGCCGGTGCCGGCGGTGACCTATGTGGCCAATCGCCGCTGCCGGTTGTTCGTTGCGCATCTGGCGCCCGAGCAGGCGGCCGCAACCATCGCGCGCGGCGTCGGCCAGATGGGCGCCAACCGCGACTATCTGCTGAACACCGTGCAGCACCTGGAGGCGATGGGCGTGAAGGATGCCGGGCTGGCGCGCATTGCGGCGCTGCTGCCGCCCGGCTGAGGGTGGGGCCGGGGTCGCCGGCGTTCTCCAGGGCGGAATATCCACAGGCGGCACACGGGTATTCGCCGCCGGCGCAAGCGGCGACACGGCAGGCCCGGTATTGCGAAACATCCCAAAAAGAGGTCCGCCCCCAAGGCAATAGGCCGGCTGCGGCAAGCGCGAGGTGGCCGCGGCACCGGCAACCGCCTGCGAAAGAGGCGCCGCGACCGGGGCTTGACCGCGGTGCGGGATGGTGGGGTGGACCTTATTCCACAGACTTTTCCACAGGTGCCTGGGCCCGGGGATCGCGCGGTTCGGCCATAAGGCGGTCGGTTTCAGCCTCGATGGCCTGTTCCAGCATAGGTAGCAACGCGGCCCGCCCCTTCGCGGGAGACAGCGGCGCCAAAATTGAGATTCTTATCACACCGGGGAATTTACGAAAACTTCTGCGACCCCAGATTCGCCCGCTATCGGTGGCCACCGGGATCACCGGCGCCTTGGTGGCGCCCGCAATCGCCACCACGCCGGGCTGGTAGGGCACGCGCTCGCCCGGCGCGGTGCGGGTGCCCTCGGGGAAGATCACCACCTGGCGCCCGCGCTCCAGCACCTGCACGGCGATGCGAAGCATGGCGCGCAGGGCCGGCCCGCCGCCGGCGCGGTCCACCGGGATCATGTTCAGCCGCCGCACATGCCAGCCATAGAGCGGGATGTACAGCAGTTGCTTCTTCAGCACGTAGGCGGCATCCGGCAGCAGCGCGAGCCAGATGATGGTGTCGAAGGCCGATTGGTGCTTGGCGGCGATCACCACCGCGCCCGGCGGCAGGTTCTCGAAGCCGCGCAGATCCACGGTGACGCGGCAGATGACGCGCAGCAGCCAGACCACCGAATTCGCCCAGAAGCGCACCATGGCAATGGTGTGCCGCCGCGACATCAACTGCAGCGGCATGGCCAGCAGGCCGAGCAGCGCGGTGAGCGAGAAGAACAGGGCGTTGAACAACGCCGAGCGCAGCCAGATGATCACGTGGAGGCATCCCCGCCCGCAGCGCCTCACGCGCCGCCGGCGGGCCTCCCATACGGCATGTGCCGGCGGAACAGGAGGGGCCGGGCAGCGCTCAATTGAGGCGCCGCAGCCAGCGCCGCACCGTGGCCTGCGCGGTGCCCCAGCCCACCAGGAAGGCCAGCGGCGGCAGCGCCACCAGGCCGGCCCAGGGCAGCCCGGCCAGGCTGTCCACCCCGCGCGCCCCGCCCACCCAGGGCGCTGCCAGATCGGCCAGCAGCGCCAGCGCCGGCACCGCCAGCGCCGTGCCCAGAAGCGCGCCACCGGCCGCCAGCAGGCCCAGCCGGCGGGCGAAGCGGCCGGCGATGTCGCCATCCCGCGCGCCCAGGCCGTGCAGCACTTCCACCGCGTCGCGCCGTGCCGCCAGGCCCGCGCGGGTGGCCACCGCCACCACCGCGGCGGCGACGGCCGCGACCAGCGCCAGCACCACCCAGGCCAGCGCCTGCAGGCTGCGCGCCAGCGCGGCGAGGCGCTGCACCCACAGCCCATGCGCCTCCACCACCGCGCCGGCGCCGCCCAGCGGCAGCGCCGCGGCCAGCCTGTCGCCGATCAGCACCGGATCGGCGCGGAGATCCCGCAGCCGCAGTTCGATGATGCCCGGCACCGGCAAGGCCGGCGCATCGCCCAGCCAGGGGCGCAGCAGGCTGGCGAGGCGCTCGGCATCCACGGCGCGGGCTTCCGCCACCTCCGGCATGGCGCGCAGCGCGGCGAGCGCGCGCTCCATGCGGGGGGCGTCGGCATCGGGGATCTGCACCGTCACGGCGGCGGCGGCGCCGCGCTGCCAGCGCTCGGCCAGCCCGGCCGCGGCGCCGGCGCCGGCCAAAGCAAGGGCTGCCAGCAGCGCCATGGCGGCCACCAGGGCGGGCAGCAGCCAGCCGGAAAGCGCGCGGCGCAGGCCGAGCGGATCGCGCGAGAGGCGGCGGCTTCTAGCCATCGTCCTCGACCTCCGGCAGCGGGCTGGGCTGGCCATACAGGTCGCGCGCGCCATCGGGATCGTAGAGGCGGCCCGCATGCAGCGTCAGCTGCGGGGCGGGGAAGCGGGCCACCAGCTCCTCGTCATGGGTGGCGACCATCACGGTGGTGCCCAGGCGGTTCATCTCGGCCAGCAGCGCCAGCAGCCGGTGGGCCTGGCGGTTGTCGAGGTTCCCGGTGGGCTCGTCGGCCACCAGCAGGGCGGGGCGATGCACCACGGCGCGCGCGATGGCGATGCGCTGCTGCTCGCCGCCCGAGAGCTCCGGCGGCAGGGATTGCGCCTTCGCCGCCAGCCCCACCCAGCGCAGGATTTCCGCCACATCGGCGCGCAACGCCGCCTCGCTCCGCCCGGCGAGCCGCAGCGGCAGCGCCACGTTGTCGAAGGCCGAGAGGTAGGGCAGCAGGCGGAAATCCTGGAACACCACGCCGATCTGCCGGCGCAGCGGCGCCAATTGCTGGCGCGCCGCGCGGCTGGTGCGCAGGCCTAGCACCTCGACCTCGCCGCGAGTCGGCCGGAGTGCGAGGTGCATCAGCCGCAGCACCGAGGATTTGCCGGCACCGGAGGCGCCGAGCAGCCAGGTGAAGGAGCCCGCGGGCAGCGCGAAGGAGACGTCGGCCAGCGCTTCCGGCCCGCCCGGCTGCGCCCGTGTGCCTGATGGCGCGGCGGCGCCGTAGCGCAGCCCGACCGCTTCGAACCTCACCATGCTGGCTGCATGCCACGCGGCCCGGCATCTGGCCACACACCTTGCTGCTTGGCGCAGCAGCCTCCGTACGGCGCGCCGAAATGCCACCTGCGCGTGCTGGACGGGACGGGCCGGCGCGCCGTATCTGTCGCGTGATGCGGATTGCCTGCCCGAATTGCGCTGCCGAATACGACGTGCCGGACCGGCTGTTGCAGGCCGGGCCGCGGCTGATGCGCTGCGCCCGCTGCGCGCACCAGTTCGAGGCCGGGCTGCCGCAGGCGACGGTGCCGCCCCCCGCGCCGGCCCCAGCCGCGCCGCTGGACACGCCCGCGATGGTCACGCCCATGGGGGCCACGCCGATGGCCGCGGCCATCGAGGCCGCCTTCGCGGCCCCTCTCCCGGAGCCTGCGGTGGCCGAGGCGCCGCCCCCGCCACCAGCCCCGGCAAAGCCGCCAGCGCCCCCCGCCGTGCCGCCCGCCGTGGCACCCCTGGCCGCCAAGCCACGCCCGGAGCCCGACAGGGTGGCCGTGTTCGGCTGGATCGCGACAGTCGCGGTGCTGGTCGGCGCCGGCGCCGCGGCGCTGCATTATCGCGGCGAGATCGTCGCCGCCTGGCCGCCGGCCGCGCGGGTGTTCGACGCGCTGGGCCTCATCTGAGCCGCAGCCCGTGCCGTTGCCTCAGGCGCCGTCCTGAGCCAGCAGGCGGCGGGCTTCCAGCGCATCGGCGGCGATGGCCTGCTGCAGCGCCTCCAGCCCGTCGAACTTCGCGTCGGGGCGGATGAAGCGGCACAGCCGCACCGCGATCTCCTGCCCGTAGAGGTCGCCCGACCAGTCGAACAGATGCACCTCGAGCCGCGTCACCGGGTCCCCGCCGAGCGTGGGGCGCCGGCCGATATTGGCCACGCCGGGCTGCAGCGTGCCATCGGGCAGGCGCACCCGGGCGGCATAGACGCCGCGCGCGGGCTCCAGGTGCCGGTCCAGCAGGATGTTGGCGGTGGGCCAGCCGAGCTCCCGCCCCAGCCGATCGCCATGGAACACCACGCCGCGCACCGCCCAGTCGCGGCCGAGCAACTGCGCCGCGCGTTCCGGGTAGCCATCCTGCAGCGCGCGGCGGATGCGCGAGGAGGAGATGGGGCCGGATTCATCGGCCACCGGCGGCACAACGCCGAGGCCGATGCCGCGGCGCTCCGCCTCGCGCGTCAGCAGCGCCACGTCGCCGCCGCGGCGATGGCCGAAGGCGAAGTCGGCGCCGCAGGCCAGGTGCCGCGCGCCGATGCCCTGGTGCAGCACCGCCTCGACGAAGGTCTCGGCGGGCATGGCGGCCAGCGTGGCGTCGAAGGGCAGCGCATAGACCCGGCTGACGCCGAGCGCGCCCAGCGCCTCGGCCTTGGCGGGCAGCAGCGTGAGGCGGAAGGGCGGGTCCTCGGCGCGGAAATGCTCGCGCGGATGCGGCTCGAAGGTGAGTGCTGCGAGCGGCAGGTCGGGGCGCGCGGCATGCGCGGCGCGCAGCACCGCGGCGTGGCCGAGATGCACGCCATCGAAATTGCCGAGCGCCACGGTGGCGCCCTGCAGCGCCGGCGGCACGTCGCGCCAGTGCTGCACGATGACGGGCGCAGTCATGCCCGCCGCCCGTCATGCCATGGCATCAGAAGTTTTCCGGCCGCAGCCACACCTGCGTGCCTGGCGGCGGCGCGAATTCGGCCAGTTGGCGCAGCGCGTCGTCGATGCTGGTGGCGTGCATGGCGAGGCCGCGCTGGGTGGCGCGCACGAAGCCCTGCTCCACCATGAAGTCCAGCATCGCGAAGAAGGGCTTCCAGTAGCCCTCGACATCGAGGAACACCACGCCCTTGCCCTGGATGCCGAGCTGAGCCCAGGTGAGCGCCTCCACCGCCTCCTCCAGCGTGCCGTAGCCGCCGGGCAGCACGATGAAGCCGTCGGAGCGCTCGGCCATCATCGCCTTGCGCTCGTGCATCGTGTCCACGACGTGCATCTCCACGCCGCCGCCGTGGCCGACCTCGCGCTTCAGCAGGCCGTGCGGGAGCACGCCGATCACCTCGGCACCCGCTTCCAGCGCCGCATCGGCGGCGATGCCCATCAGGCCGACGGCGCCGCCACCATAGACCAGGCCGATGCCGCGCTTCGCGACCTCGCGCCCCAATTCGCGGGCGGCCTCGGCATAGGCAGGGCGGGCGCCGACGGCCGAGCCGCAGAACACGCAGACGCGCTTCAGGGTGTTCATTCGGCGGCCTCCGTCATGGCGGCGGCGGCGGCGAGGCGCGCGGCGGTGGCGGCGCGCGATGGCACGGCGACCAGCGCCTCGCCCTCCAGCACCGGTTCGCCCTTCACGGTGCAGACGGTGCGCAGCGTGGCGCGGTGCTTCTCGGCGTTCAGCGCGGTGATCTCGACGGTGGCGGTCACCGTGTCGCCGATGCGCACCGGGGCGCGGAAGCGCAGCGACTGCGACATGTAGACGGTGCCGGGCCCGGGCAGCTGCGTGCCCATGACCTTGGTGATCAGCCCGGCAGCGAGCATGCCGTGGGCGATGCGCTCCTTGAAGATGGAGGTGCGCGCGTATTCCTCGTTCAGGTGCATCGGGTTGGTGTCGCCGGTGACGGCGGCGAACAGCACGATGTCGGCCTCGGTGATGGTCTTGCCGAAGGAGGCCTTCTGGCCGACCTGCAGATCCTCGAAGAAGCAGCCCTCGGTCATGCGGCCCGGTTCCCTTGCTGCGATGCGGCAATCCATCCCGTTAGCCGCGCCGCCCCAGGGGGGCAAGGGGGGAGGCGGAGCACGCCGTGCGCCGCGCCGCGTGCTGGGATAGGCTGCGTCGCGCAGCGCCACGCGCCGGCCGAGGCCGTGCGGCATTCCGGGAGAAGCCATGCCCGCCAGCACGATCAGCCGTGCCCCACACGCCGCGGAGACGGTGAGCTGACCGCCTTCGGCCTGTTCGCGCTGGCGGCGCTGGCGGAGATCGCCGGCTGCTTCGCGGTGTGGGCGGTGCTGCGGCTGGGGCGCAGCGCCTGGTGGCTGCTGCCCGGGCTGGCCTGCCTGCTGCTGTTCGCCTGGCTGCTGGCGCGCGTCGACGCGCCCTTCGCCGGGCGTGCCTTCGCGGCCTATGGCGGCGTCTACATCGCGGCCTCGCTGGGCTGGATGTGGGCGGTGGAGCGTGCGGCCCCCGATCGCTACGATCTGCTCGGGCTGGCATTGTGCCTGGCCGGCGCGGGCATCATCCTGCTGGCACCACGCGGGAGTTGAGGCGAATGCCGCAGGATGCCCAGGGCCACGCGCTGACCGTCGCCTCCGAGGCCGCGGCGCGCGCGCATGACCATGTGATCGAGGGGTTCCTGAAATACCGCTTCGACACCGGGGCGCGGCTGAAGGCGTTCCTCACCGCCGACCCCGCCGCGCCGATGGGGCAGGTGATGGCCGGCTGCTTCGCCATGCTGGCCTATGACCGCGCGCTGCTGGTCCGCGCCGAGGCCAGCCTGGCGCGCGCCGAGGCGATGCCCGCCACGCCGCGCGAACGCGCCCACATGGCCGCACTGCGGGCCTGGATCGCGGGCCACCCGGAGCAGGCGCTGGCGGTGTGGGAGCAGATCGTGGCCGAGGCGCCGCACGACCTGCTGGCCTTCCGGCTGCACCATTTCACCGCCTTCTGGATGGGCCGGCCGGGGCAGATGCTGGCGCTGGTGGAGCGCGTGCTGCCGCATTGGTCGGATTCCATGCCGGGCTTCGGCAGCGTGCTGGCCTGCCGCTGCTTCGCGAATGAGGAATGCGGCCAGTACACCATCGCCGAGCATGCCGGCCGCGCCGCCGTGGCGCTGGATGCGGGCGACCTCTGGGCCACGCATGGCGTGGCGCATGTGCTCGAGATGCAGGGGCGGCGCAGCGAGGGCATCGCCTGGATCACGGCGCAGGAGCCGCATTTCGAGGGCGGCAACAACCTGATGCATCACATCTGGTGGCACCAGGCGATGTTCCACATCGAGCGGCGCGAATTCGACGCCGTGTTGGCGCTGTATGACGGGCGCTTCCGCAACCCGTCCTCGAAGGTGATGCAGGCACAGCCGGATCTCTACATCGACATGCAGAACGCGGCGTCGATGCTGTTCCGCCTGCAGCTGCGCGGCATCGCCGTGGGCGCGCGGTGGGAGGAGCTGGCGGAGAAGGCCGAGGCGCGCATCGGCGATACGCTGTCGGCCTTCACCCAGCCGCATTGGATGATGGCGCTGGTGGCCAGCGGGCGCGATGCTGCGGCCGCGCGCCTGCTGGCGGCCATCGAGGAGGCCGGGCGCGGCAACACGCCGCATGCGGCGATCCTGCGCGAGGCCGCGGCGCCCGCCGCGCGCGCGGTGATGCTGCATGGCGCGGGCCGCCATGCCGAGGCCGTGGCCGCGCTGCGCCCGGCGCTGGGCGGGCTGTACCGGCTGGGCGGCAGCCACGCGCAGCAGGAGGTGCTGGAGCTGCTGTTCCTGGATTGCGCGATGCAGGCGGGCCTCACCGCCGATGCGCGCCTCGCGCTGGAACGCGCGGCCGGGCGCCACCCGGTGCCGCCGGCGCGGCGCATCGGCTTCGCCGAGGCCGCGCTGGCCGTGCCGCACTGAAAGCCGGCGCGATTCAGGCAGCGGCGAGGAAGCGGCCGAACAGCGGCACGGCGTCCAGCAGCGCCTGCGCGCGCACGCATTCATGCGGCGTGTGGGCGGTGCCGACATCGCCGGGGCCGAGCACGACGCAGGGTGCGAGCGCCTGCAATTCCGATGCATCCGTGCCATAGGGCGCGGTGGTGGCCGGCCGACCCGCCAGGCGCATGGCGAGGGCGATCAGCGGATGCGTGGCAGGCAGTTCGGGCGGGAAGCCCTCATGCTGCTCGGCCAGCTCCACCCCGGCGTCGCGCGCCGCTTCGCGCACGGCGCGCAGCACCGGCGCGGGGTCCACCTTCGCGCTGTAGCGGAACTTGATCCGGGCCGTGGCCTTGCCGACGGTGACGTTCATCGCCGTGCCGTGGTTGTCGATGATCAGGTTGAAATCGGAGAAGGGCGGCTCGTAGTCGGTATCCTGGAGCGCGGGATTGCTGCGCAGCTCGTCATGCACGGCGCGCATCGCCTGCAGGAAGGGCAGCAGCTTCCAATTGGCGTTGCTGCCACGGCCGGTGGAGGAATGCGCCTGCAGCCCACGCGCCGTGGCGGTGAAGGCGATGTGGCTGCGATGGCCGCGCACCGGGACCAGCCCCGTGGGCTCGGCCACCACGATGCCGGCGAGGCCGAGGGATTGCGCCAGCCGGCTCTGCTTCGCGATGATCGCGGCGCCCTGCTTGGTGGTTTCCTCGTCGGTGGTGAGCAGCAGCGTGGCCGGCACGTCCGGGCCGGCGGCCCGCGCGGCCAGGATGGCGGCGGCCACCTGGCCCTTCATGTCGACGCTGCCGAGGCCGTGCAGCAGGCCCTCGGCGTCGAGGCGCGGCGCCCAGGGGTCGCTCTCCCAGCCGGTGGCGGGAACCGTGTCCATGTGGCCGGACAGCGCGTAGCCGCCCTGCGGGCCCTTGTGCGCCACCAGGGCGCGCTTCGCGACGCCGGCGGCATCGAGGTAGTCCAGGCGCTCGACCTCGAAGCCGGCCAGTTCCTGCTCGATCCGCTCGGTGATGGGCAGGTTCGATAGCGAGGAGCGGCTGTCGATGGCGATGAGATCGGCCGCGAGGCGCAGCACGGGGTCGGTGGATGTCATGCTTCCAGCCTCGCTTGCCGCCGGCAGGGCCGCAAGGGAGGATGCGGGCATGACAATGCAACGCTACCTTGATCCGCGCAGCGGCCTCACCTGGCCGCTCTCCGAACCCCGCTGGTGCGGCGATGGGCAGGCGCCGCTGCTGCTGACGCCGCGCCGCGGCATCGGGCGCGACGAGATCGCGCGCGGCACGCGTAGCCTGTGGCGCTACGCCGCGGCGCTGCCCTGGACACCGCGCGCGCCGATCAGCATGGGCGAGGGCTGCTCGCCGCTGGTGGAGCGCGCGCTGCCGGGCGGCACGGCGCTGCTGAAATGCGAGTGGTTCATGCCGACCGGCTCCTTCAAGGATCGCGGCGCCTCGGTGATGCTCTCGCTGCTGCGCGACCAGGGGATATCCAGCGTGCTGGAGGATTCCTCGGGCAATGGCGGGGCCGCGGTGTCGGCCTATGCGGCGGCGGGCGGCATGCAGGCCACCATCTTCGTGCCGGACAGCACCAGCCCGGCCAAGACCGTGCAGTCGCGCGCCGCCGGCGCGAGCATCGCGCTGATCCCTGGCAGCCGGCAGGATTGCGCGGATGCGGCGCTGGCGAAGTCGGCGGAGATTTTCTACGCCAGCCACAATTGGCAGCCCTTCTTCCTGGAGGGCACCAAGACCCTGGCCTATGAGCTGTGGGAGGATTTGTCGTTCGCGGCGCCCGACAATGTGATCGTGCCCTGTGGCGCGGGCTCCAACGTGCTGGGCTGTTGGCTCGGCTTTTCGGAGCTGCTGCGGGCGGGGCAGATCGCGAAGCTGCCGCGCATCTTCGCCGCGCAGCCGGCGCAGTGCGGGCCGATCGCGCGCGCGGCGTTGGGCCTGCCGGCGGTGGCGGCAGGGCCGACGATCGCCGAGGGCACCGCCATCGCGCAGCCCATCCGCCTGCCGGAATGCCTGACGGCGCTGCGCGAGAGCGCCGGCGGCGCGGTGCTGCTCGAGGAGGACGAGATCGCTGCGGCGTCGCTCGAACTCGCGCGCATGGGTGTGTATGTGGAGCCCACCTGCGCGCAGGCGGCGGCGGCCTTCGCGAAGCTGGTCGCGGCCAGGCGCATCGCCGCACGGGAGACCACCGTGGTGGTGCTGACCGGCACCGGCCTCAAGGCCACGCCGAGCTATGCCGAGCTGCTGGGAGTGGCGCTTTGAGCATCCTCGACACGCTGCCCACGCCTTGCCTGCTGCTCGACCTGCCGACGCTGAAGCGCAACATCGCGCGCATGGCGGCGGCGGTGGCGCGCCACCCCGGCGTGGTGCTGCGGCCGCACATGAAGACCGCCAAGGCTTGGCAGGTGGCGGCGTTGGCCGCACCCGGCGGCGGGCCCATCACCGTCAGCACGCTGGCCGAGGCGCGGCACTTCGCGACGCATGGCTTCCGCGACCAGATCTACGCCGTCGGCATCGTGCCGGCGAAGCTGGCCACGGTGGCCGCGCTGAACGTGGCGGGTGCGGCGGTGAAGGTGATCACCGACGATCTCGACGTGGCGCGCGCCATCGCGGCCTTCCCTGGCCCGATCACAGCGCTGATCGAAGTGGATGTGGGCGAGGGCCGCGCCGGCGTGGCGCCGGACGATCCGCGGCTGCTGGAGATCGCGGCGGCGCTGGGGCCGCGGCTCGCCGGGCTGCTCTCGCATTCCGGCCATTCCTATGCCGGGCGCAGCGTGGCGGCGATGGCCGAGCTGGCCGAGCAGGAGCGCGTTGCGCTGCTGGAGGCCGCTTCGCGGCTGCGCGCGGCGGGGCACAGCCTGCCCATCATCTCGGCCGGCGCCTCGCCCACCGCGCTGCATGCGCAGCGGCTGGACGGCATCACCGAGATGCGGGCTGGCGTCTACATGATGGGCGACCTGCTGCAGGCGCAGCTTGGCACGCATCCGCTGGAGGACATCGCCGTAACGGTGCTGGCCAGCGTCATCGGCCGCTACCCCGCGCGCGGTGCCGTGCTGATCGATGCCGGGGCGCTGGCGCTGTCGAAGGATCGCAGCACCGAGGCCGCGCCGCGCGACTGGAAGTTCGGCCGCGTGCTGGACCGCGACGGCGTGGCGACGCTGGGCGATGCGATGGTGGTGCGCGTGCACCAGGAGCATGGCGAGGTGCGCGCGGCCGAAGGCTCGGCCCTGCCGCTCGATCGGTTGGCGGTGGGCGCGCGGGTGCGGGTGGCGCCGAACCATGTGTGCCTGACGGCGGCGGCGCATGCGGCCTACCATGTCATCGAGGAGGGGCGACTGGTGGCGGTGTGGCCGCGGGTGAATTTCTGGTGAGGTAGCTTCAGCGCTTGTCCGGGTAGTCGCGCGCCGGCCGGGCGCGGAAGGGCGGCAGCGACCAGCCGCGCCATATGGCGGTGCCGCGGATGCCAAAGCTCACCGCCATGCCGGCCAGCAGCGCGGTGTCGCGCGGCAGCGGCGCCAGGCGCAGCGCGACATAGGCCAGCGCGCCGGCGGCGGCGGCGGTGATGTAGATCTCGCGCCGCAGGATCAGCGGCAATTCCTGGCACACCACGTCGCGGATGATGCCGCCGGCGGTGGCGGTGATGGTGCCCAGAAGCACCGCGGCCCAGGGCTCGGCCCCGGCGATCAGCGCGATCTCCGCCCCCACCACGGCATAGACCGCAAGCCCCACCGCATCGGCCCAGAGCAGCGTGCGGAAGCGGCTTTCCACGCGATGGGCGAAGAAGAACACCAGCAGCGAGGCCACGGCGGCGATGGCCAGAAGTTCCGGCGCGCGCAGCCAGAACAGCGGCGTGCGGCCCAGCAGCAGGTCCCGCACCGTGCCGCCGCCGAAGCCGGTGATGCAGCCGATCAGGATGAAGCCCACCGCATCCATCTGCTTGCGGCTGGCCACCAGCGCGCCGGAGGCCGCGAACACCGCGATGCCGAGGAAATCCAGCAGCCGAAGCGCGCTATCCAGCGAATCCAAGCGCTACTCCGCCGGCACCGCGCGGGGCTGGGCGAGGCGCTGTGCCTCGCGCTGCGCACCACCCATGCACAGCAGCGAGGCCAGCAGCAGCGCCGCGGCCAGCGGCAGCACCAGCACGGCGAGACCGAGGTCGATCAGCCAGCCGAAGGGCACGGGCGTGATGGCGCCGCCCAGCGGCAGGCCGGAGGAGACGAAGCCGAACACCTTGCCCATCTGCCCGGGCGGGATCGCATCCTTCAGCATCACGTCGCGCGGCGTGCGGGAGGAACCGAGTGCGAGGCCCGCCAGCCCGGCCACCGCGGGCAGCAGCCAATCGGGCATCGGCACCAGGCCGATGGCCAGCAGCAGCGCGGCGCTGATCACGGTCAGCACGGTGATGAACAGAAGATGCGCCTTGTAGCGATCGGCGAACCAGCCGCCCACCAGCGTGCCGCCCGTCGCACCCACCATGTAGCCGGTCAGCGCCAGCGAGGCGACGGCCACCGGCGTGCCCCACAGCTTGCCGAGCACGGTGATGGAGAAGGCCTGGATCGCCGTGCCCGCCATGGCGGAGAGCAGGAAGAAGCCGAAGAACAGCAGGATGGGGCGCGAGAGCAGCAATTCGCGCCCGCCAGGGCCCGGCGCGCGGTCCTTGGGCTTCGCTTGGTCCTGCAGGATGGAGGCCTGCCACAGGATGGAGCCCGCGACAGGCACGCCGATCAGGCCCAGGATCAGCAGCGCGCTGCGCCAATCCATCACCAGCAGCATCGCCGCCACAACCGGCGGGCCGGCGGCGAAGCCGAGATTGCCGGTGAAGGTGTGCATGGCGAAGGCGCGGCCGATGCGCGACTTGTCGATCGAGGCGCCCAGCACCGCATAATCCGCCGGGTGGATCACCGCATTGCCGACGCCCGAGAGCACCGACAGCAGCAGGATGGCCCAGTAGCCCGGCGCGAAGGCCATGCCGGCGATGGACAGCGCCATCAGCAGCACGCCGCCCACCAGATAGGGCCGCGCGCCGTGGCGATCGACCAGGAAGCCGACGGGCGTCTGCAGCGCGGCGGTGACGCCGCTCATCAGCGCGACGGCCAGGCCGAGCGCGGCGTAGGACACGCCGAATTCGTCGCGCCAGACGAAGAACAGCGGCGGCAGGCACAGCATGTAAAAGTGGCTGAGGAAATGCCCGGTGCCGATCAGCGCGAGGATGCGCGCATCGCGGGCCGGCGGGGCCGGGTGGGGCAGGGTGGCGGCGGACATGCCGGCGGCGGCTCCGGGCGGGGGAGCATGAAATTGCGCCCCGCGGCGCGGCAGCGTCAACCGCGCTGCGCCAGCACCCCGGCGGCGTCCACCACCGCCTTCTCGGCAAACAGGTGCGGCGAGAGGCGGCGGAAGGCGCGGTGCGGCGTGAGGAAGGCGATGATGTCGGCGCCGCTGCGCGCCTGTTCGGCGGTGGCGAGGCTGACATGGGGCTGCGCCGCGAGGCTCGGCGGCAGGGCCTGGATGAAGGGCTCGCACACCAGCAGGCGCAGCCCGGCGCCGGCCAGAGCCTCCACCACGGCCAGCGCCGGGCTCTCGCGCAGATCCTCGACATCGGCCTTGTAGGCCAGGCCGAAGCAGCCGATGACCGGCGCCCGGAAGCGCGAGGACAGCGCCTGGATGCGCGCGGCCACCTGCGCCGGGCGGGCATCGTTCACGCCGCGCGCGGCGCGGATCAGCCGCGCTTCCTCGGGGGCGGCGGCCACCAGGAACCAGGGATCGACGGCGATGCAATGCCCGCCCACGCCGGCGCCGGGATTCAGGATGGACACGCGCGGATGGCGGTTGGCCAGCGCGATGGCGGCCCAGGGGTCCAGCTCCAGCCGCTCGCACAGCGCGGCGAGTTCGTTGGCGAAGGCGATGTTGACGTCGCGGAAGGCGTTTTCCGCCAGCTTCACGAATTCCGCCGTGCGGCAATCGGTCACGTGCAGGGCGCCGGTGGCGAAGCTTTCGTACAGCGCGCGGGCGCGCTCGGCGCAGGCCTCGGTCAGGCCGCCAATGATGCGGTCATTGGCCACCAATTCGCGTAGCATGGCGCCGGGCAGCACGCGCTCGGGGCAATGCGCCAGGTGCACAGCGCCGGGGGGGGCGGCCTCGCCCCGCTGCGGGATGGCGAGGTCCGGCCGCAGCGCAGCGAGGCGCCTGGCCAGCGCCTCGGTGGTGCCGACCGGCACGGTAGATTCCAGAACCACGAGGTTGCCCGGCCGCAGCAGCGGCGCGACGGCGGCGAGCGCGGCCTCCACATGCGACAGGTCGGGCTGGTGACCGGCGGCGAAGGGGGTGGGCACGGCGATCAGGAAGGCGTCGGCCTCGGCCGGTGCGGTGGCGGCGGTGAGGCGCCCGGTCTGCACCGCGGCGGCCAGCAGCATGGCGAGGTCAGGCTCGCGGAAATGCGGGCGGCCGGCCTGCACGGCGGCCACAACGCGCGCGTCGGTGTCGCAGCCCAGCACGGCATGGCCGCGGCTGGCCAGCATGGCGGCGGTGGGCAGGCCGATATAGCCGAGGCCGAGCACGCAGAGGCGCGGCGCCGTCATGCTGCCGTACCGGTGACGAGGCTTTCGCGGATGAAGCCGACCAGCGGCTCCACCAGCTGAGTGCGGCCGGCGGCGTCGCCGAACACCGCCATTTCCACCACGCCGAGCGGGGGCAGGCCGGGCACCTCGCGCAGGCCGGGCGGGAAGCCGCTGCGGCCGAGCACGGTCAGCGCGAAGCCGGCCTGCGCGGCGGCGGCGAGGCCGAGCAGGCTGTCGCAGGTGAAGACGGCCTCGAAGGCCAGCCCGGCGCGGGCCAGGGCGCGCAGCGCGCGTTCGCGGAACATGCAGCCCTCCGGCAGCAGCGCCAGCGGCAGGGGGCGGCCTTCCGGCAGGCGCCAATCCGCAGCGGCGGCCCAGACCACGGGCTCGGTCCAGATGGCCACACCGGCCGCCTCGCCATCGCGGCGCTTGCCCAGCACCAAGTCCAGCGCGCCGGCCTGCTGCTTGGCGCGCAATTCATGGCTGCGGCCGACTTCGACCTCCAGCCGCACCTCGGGGTAGGTGCGGGCGAAGCGGGCCAGGATGGGGGCGAGGCTGCGCGGCACGAAGTGATCGGCGACGCCGAGGCGCAGCCGGCCGGCGACGGGCGGGGCGATCAGCCGCTGCACGGCTTCGTCGTTCAGCGCCAGCAGGCGGCGGGCGTAGCCCAGCAGCGTCTCGCCGTCGCGCGTGAGCTCCACCCGGCGGCTGGTGCGGCGGAAGACGGGGCGGCGCACCAGGTCCTCCAGCCGCTTCACCTTCAGGCTGACGGCGGATTGCGTGAGGCCGAGGGCGAGGCCGGCCGCGGTGAAGCCGCCCTGCTCGGCCACCTGGACGAAGCAGCGCAGCAGGTCGAGGTCGAGGTCGGGGACACGCATGGGTTGAGTGTCGCGCGGGCGCGGGCAAAGAAAAACCCCGGCGCATCGCTGCGCCGGGGCGGTTCCTGGGGTCTGGCCGAAGCGGTCTCAGACCTCCTCGTCGTAGCCGCCATCGTCGTAGGCCGCGGCATCCTGGCCGTAGGCCTGCGCATCGTCCTGCGCCGCGGCGTCGCCGCCCCAGGCGGAGGAGGTGGGGACCGCATCCTGGCCGAAGGCGCCGGCTGCATCGCCTGTCGCCGCCTCCGCAGTGCTGCCGGAGAAGGCCGACATCAGCGCGTTGCCCAGCATCAGGCCGCCGGCCACGCCGACCGCGGTCATCATCGCGGTGCCGAGGAAGCCGCGGCCCTGGCCCTGCTGCATCGCCGCCGGGTTGTAGCCGGGCGGATACTGCGGCTGCGGGCGGGGCGGCATGGCGGCCGGTCGCTGCGCGCCACCGCCGAACATGCCGCCGAACATGCCCTTGGACTGCTGCGTCTGGCCCTGGCGGCGGGTGTTCTCCAGCTCCCACTCCAGCTGTTGGATGCGGTTCTGCATCTCCACCACCGCGTGCTCCTGCACGAAGGCGGTCTGGGTGAGGCGGTAGCGCGCCTCGGGGTAGCGGTTGAACAGGTCGGCGATCAGGCGGTCGGCCTCCGGGTCCACCGGGGGCAGGGGCGCCTGCGCGGGCTGCGCCTGGCCGCCGAAGCTGCCCCAGGGCGAGGCCGGGCGCGCCGGCGCCGCGTTGGCCGCGCCGCTCACCCGCTCCACATAGCCGGTGATGATCCGGCGTTCCTCGTCCGTCATTGTCGTCTGATTCCCTCATGCTGTCCGGCCCGCATCGGGTCCGGGCGGGTGTTGCGGATCCGGCGAGGCTCCCGCGAATCCTTACCGGTATTTCATCCGACGTGAAACTGGCCCGAGGGGCGCGGCTTTTCAAGCGGCAGGGATGTGACGATCAGTGACCAGGTGGGCAGTGACCGGATGGGTGCGACAGGCGCAGCCGCGGCCATTCGATGGCAGGGCAGCGGTCCATCACCACGATCAGGCCGGCGGCGCGGGCGCGGGCGGCGGCGGTCTCGTCGATCACGCCCAATTGCAGCCACACGCTGCGCGCGCCGAGGCGGATCGCTTCATCCACCACCGCGCCGGCCTCGGCGCTGCGGCGGAACACATCCACCATGTCGAGCGGCCGGGCCTCCTCCAGGCTGGCCAGGACGGGCCGGCCGAGGAGGCTGCGCCCGGCCAGCAACGGGTTCACCGGCACGGCGTCGAAGCCCTGCGCCAGCAGGAAGCGCAGCACGCCATGGCTCGGCCGGTCCGGGCGGTCGGAGGCGCCGACCACGGCGATGCGGCGCGTGGTCAGCAGCAGGTGGCGGATGGTTTCGTCCTCGCTCATGCAGAGCTTTCTGGGCCAGCGGCGCGGCGCAGGGAAGCCGTTTGACAGCGCTTCGCTCGCTTGCCCATGCTCGGCCATCATCGGGCGGGAAGGGGCGGGCATGGTTCTGCAGGTGGAGCACCTGGAAGGCACGGCATTCCAGCAATCCCGCGCCTTCTCGCCGGCGGTCATCACCAGTGGCGGGCGCACCGTGTGGCTGTCCGGCCAGACCGCGACGCAGGATCTGCAGGGGCGCGACATCGCCTGGGATTTCGAGGCGCAGGTGCGCACCTGCTACGCGCTGATCGACGCCACGCTGAAGCGCGCGGGCGGGGACCTGTCCAGCCTCGTCTGGACCACGGTCTACATCCTCGACCCGCGGCATGGCGACCAACTGGTGAAGCTGCGCGCCGAGCATTTCCCGAATGGCCGCTTTCCGTGCAGCGCGCTGCTGACGGTCAGCGCCTTCGCGCGGCCGGGCATCCTCGTGGAAATCCAGGGCATCGGAGTCGTGCCATGAAGCGCCGTTCGCTGCTGCTGGCGTCCCCCGCTCTGCTCGCACCTGGGGCATTGCAGGCGCAGGGCTTCCCGACGCGGCCGATCCGCATCGTGGTGACCATCGGCGCGGGCTCGGCGGCCGATATCCTGACGCGCGCCATGGCCGAGGAGATGGGCCGCCGCCTGGGCCAGCCGGTGGTGGCCGAGAACCGCCCGGGCGCGGGCGGCAACATCGCGGCCGAGGTGGTGAAGCGGGCCGACCCCGATGGCCACACCCTGCTGATGGCCACCGTCAGCACCCATGGCATCAACCCCACGCTCTATGCGCGGATGCCCTTCGACCCTGTGGCGGATTTCGCGCCGATCACGCTGGTGGCGAGCAGCCCCAATGTGCTGGTGGTGCACCCCGACAGCCCCTATCGCAGTGTCGCCGACATCATCGCCGCGGCACGGGCGCGGCCGGGGGAGCTGACCTATTCCTCCGGCGGGTCCGGCACCTCGCAGCATCTGGGTGGGGCGGTGCTGGAGCAGATGAGCGGCACGCGGCTGACGCATGTGCCCTTCCGCTCGGCGCCCGAAAGCGTGAACGCGGTGCTGGCGCAGCAGACGACGATGACCTTCGCCTCGGTGCCCGTGGCGCTGGGCCAGGTGCAGGGCGGGCGGTTGCGCGCCATCGGGCTTTCGGGCCTGAGGCCGATGGCCAGCTGGCCGGAGGTGAAGCCGCTGGCGGAGGTCGGCCTTCCCGGCTTCGACGTGACGGCCTGGTTCGGCCTGGTGGCGCCGGCGCGCACGCCCGAGGCAGTGATCGCGCGGCTGAACACCGCCACGCGCGAGGCGCTGGAGGTGCCGGCGGTGCGCGAGCGCCTGGCCGGGCAGGGGATGCAGGTGTTGGAGGGCGGGCCGGTGGAATTCGCCGCCTTCATCCGCGCCGAGGTGCAACGCTGGGCGCCGATCGTCCGCGCCAGCGGCGCGACGGCTGATTGATTGCGCGCCTGCGGCGCGACGGCGGATTGAGTGCGGCTGCGGCGGGAGGACGGGGCATGACGATCACGCGGCGGGGCCTCTTGGCGGCGCCCCTGGTGTTGGCGGCGGGCGGGGCGCGTGCGCAGGGGGCGGAGGGGCCGCTGCGCATCGTCGTGCCGGCCCCGCCGGGCGCCTTCAACGACGGGCTGGCGCGGCTGCTGGCCGATAGGCTGCCGGTCGCGCTGGGCCAGCCGGTGGTGGTGGACAACCGCGCCGGCGCCGGCGGCATGCTGGGCACGCGCGAGGTGGTGCAGGCGCGGCCCGATGGCCGCACCGTGGGCATCGCCAACACCGCGACCATGGCGATCAACCCGCATCTGTTCGCCAATGCCGGCTTCGACCCGCTGGCGGACCTCACGCCCATCGTCGGCTGCGCGCAGATCATGATCGTGCTGGTCGCCGCACCGCGGCTTGGCATCAACAGCGTGGCGGAGCTGATCGCCGCGGCGAAGGCGCGGCCGGGCGTGCTGGACTATGCCAGCGCGGGCATCGGCGGCAGCACGCATCTGGCCTTCGAGCTTCTCAAGCTGCGCACCGGCATCGCCATGACGCATGTGCCCTATCGTGGTGCGGCGCCCGTGGCCACCGCGCTGCTGGCCGGCGACATCCCGGTGGCCTTCGAGGGCGTGCCGCTGCTGCTGCCGCATATCCGCAGCGGCGCGCTGAAGGCGCTGGCGGTCTCGGGCCCGGCGCGGCACCCGGCGCTTCCGGAGGTGCCGACGATGCAGGAAGCGGGCGTGCCGAACTACGAAATGCTGATCTGGTTCGGCCTGGTGGCGCCCAACGGCGTGGCGCCGGCGCTGCGCCAGCGGCTGGAGGGCGAGACGCTGCGCATCCTGGCCGAGCCCGCCATGGCCGAGCGCATCGCGCAGCAGGGGGCCGAGGTCTCGCCGCGCGATGCCGCCAGCTTTGCCGCCTTCATCCGTGCCGAACACGCCAAGTTCGGCGAGGTGGTTCGCGCGGCGGCAATCAAGGCGGAGTAGCGGCGCCCGAAGGCGCTCAGAGCACTATCCGTCCTTTCGGACGGATTTCGTGCTCTGTAATGCTCTGTTTCTAGAGCAGGAATTCCGATCGGATGATGCTATCCGATCGGAAATTGCTCTAGAAGCGCTCCAGCAGCGTGCCGCAGCCGGCCACCTTGTCGGTGATGCCGCGCGCGCGCAGCGCATGCCAGTAGGTGGCGACGTTGATGGCGATGACCGGCTTGCCGAGCCACATCTCCGCCATCGCGGCCAGCTTCACCATCGAGAGGTTGGTGCCGACCTGCACGATGGCGTCCACGTCGTCGCCGTCGATCTCCTTGATGCCGGCGACGCAGCGCGCCGGCGTCACCGCCGCGATCTCGGTCCAGCTCGGGCAGCGGAAGGCGACATCGCGCACCACCGAGAAGCCCATGTCGCCGAAATAGCGCGCCACCTCGATATTCATGGCGGGCCAGTAGGGCGAGAGCACGCCGATGCGCTTCACCCCGCCATAGGCGTTCAGCGCCGCGGTGCAGGCATGGGAGCCGACGCTGATCTGCAGCCCGGCCAGATCCTCCACCTCCTTCACGAAGCGGTCGGCGCCCTTGGCGCCGTCGAAGAAGGTGACGGCCGACATGCCCATCACCAGGTGGTCGGGCTTGCAGGTCAGCACGCTGCGCACGGCGTCGAGGGTGTTGCGGCCGATCAGCTCGGCGCCGGCGCGGAAGGTCTCGTTGGAGACCGCGTCGGCATTGGGCGTGAAGATGCGGCTGTAGTGGTTGGTGACGCCGGCCGGGCGCATCATGTCGAAATCCGGCTGCACGACGGTGTTGGTGGAGGGGCCCATGACCCCGAATTTGCAGCGCCAGCCCAGCACGTCGCCCATGGCGGTTCCCTTTCCTCGAAGTGCGCGCAGCCTGCCATACTCTGTCGCATGCGCCAGACCTCTCCGCTGCCGCAAGCCGGGGCCTTGCAACATCGCCCCGGCTCGGCGCATCAATCAGCCGTGCCCCTGGGCTGGGCGGATCGGGAGACAAGGACGCATGAGGGGCTTCACGCTGCACCGCCGCGCGGCGCTGCTTGGGCTGGGCGCCGCGGCGCTGGCGCCGACGGCACGGGCCCAGACCGGCGATTGGCCGAACCGTGCGATCCGCTGGGTGAATCCGGGGCCGGCGGGCGGGGCGGGCGATGTGATCTCGCGCCTGGTCGGCGATAGGCTGGGCGCAAGGCTCGGCCAGCCGGTGGTGGTGGACAACCGCCCGGGGGCGGGCACGAATATCGGCATGACGGCGGTGGCGCGGGCCGCGCCCGATGGCTACACGGTGGGCCTCGCCTCGATCGCGGCCAATGCGGCCAACAGGTGGCTGTATCGCAGTCTTCCCTTCGACCCGGAGCGCGACTTCGCGGCGGTGGGGATGATCGCGCTGGTGCCCAACATCGTGGTGATCCCGCCCGCCGTGCCGGCGCGCACGCTGCCGGAGTTCATCGCCTGGGCGCGGGCGCAGAACCGGCCGATCAATTTCGGCTCGGTCGGCGCAGGGTCCTCGCAGCACCTGGCGGGCAGCCAGTTCCAGATCATCACCGGGCTGCCGATGCAGCACCTGCCCTATACGAACAGCGGGCAGATGAACACGGACCTGATCGAGGGCCGGATCGACATGCTGTTCCAGTCGATCTCGGCGGTCACGCAGATGGCGCAGGCCGGCCGGATGCGGCCCGTGGCGGTCAGCGGCGCGGAACGCGTCTCGGCCTTCCCGGACCTGCCGACAATGCGCGAGCAGGGCGTGGACATCATCTCCACCGGCTGGTTCGGCCTGTGCACGCCCGCCGGCGTGCCGGAGCCCATCCTGGCGCGGCTGGAGACCGAGTTGCTGGCGGTGATCGAGGAGCCGGAGCTGCGCAACCGCCTCATCGCGGGTGGCGCCGTGCCGCGCCGCATGGGACGCAGCGAGTTCGCCACCTTCATGCGCGAGGAGAGCGAGCGCTGGCGCGTGGTGGTGCAGGCCGTGGGGGCCACGGCGGAGTAGAACCGCGGCTACAGAAGCTCCAGCTGACGCGCCGTGCCGGGGGGCTGAAACTGCGCGCAATCCAGCCGCGCGCTGGTGCCGCGGCGGCCATCGAGGCCGGTGCGGCGCAGCGCCAAGCGGAAGCGCTGGGACAGCAGCTCGGCATAGGGGCCGGTGCCGGTCTGGCGGATGCCGAAGCGGCTGTCGGACAGCGCGCCGCCGCGCGTCTCCCGCACCAGGGCCAGCACGCGAGCGGCGCGGTCCGGGTGGTGTTGGCGCAGCCAGGCCTCGAACATCTCGCGGATTTCGTGCGGCAGGCGCAGCAGCACATAGCCCGCATGGCTGGCGCCGGCGCGTGCCGCGGCGTCGAGGATCTTCTCCAGCTCGGCGTCGTTGAGGCCCGGGATCATCGGCGCCGCAAGCACGCCGGTCGGCACGCCGGCGCGGGCGAGTTCGGTGATGGCGGCGAGGCGGCGCAGCGGAGAGGCGGCGCGCGGCTCCATGATGCGGGCCAGCCTGGTGTCGAGCGTGGTGATCGAGAGGCACACATGCACGAGGTTGCGCGCGGCCATGCGGGAGAGGATGTCGATATCGCGCAGCACGCCGGCGCCCTTGGTCACGATGGTGACCGGGTGACCGAAGCGTTCCAGCACCTCCAGCACGCGGCGGGTTATGCCGAGCGTGCGCTCGACGGGCTGGTAGGGGTCGGTATTGGAGCCGAGTGCGACGGGCTTCGGCTGGTAGCCGGGCTTCGAAAGCTCCTTTGCCAGCAGGTCCGGCAAATCCGGTTTGAACAGCAGGCGGGTTTCGAAATCGAGGCCCGGCGAGAGGCCGACATAGGCGTGGGCGGGGCGGGCGTAGCAGTAGATGCAGCCATGCTCGCAGCCGCGATAGGGGTTGAGCGAGCGGTCGAAGCCGAGGTCCGGGCTGTCATTCCAGGACAGCGCGCTTTTCGCCGCCTCGCGCGTCAGCGTCGTAGGCAGCGGCGGCAGGGCGGCGAATTCGGCGGCGAGCGTGCCCCAGCCATCGTCCCAGGCCTCGCCGCGCGTCGATTCGAAGCGCACGGCCGGGTTGGTGACGGCGCCGCGGCCCTTGCGGGCCAGCGACGGCATGGCGGAGGCTCCTCCATCCGGCATCGTGGGCTCCTCTAATTCCTGCTTTGTTCCTGTCGAACTTCGGATATCGGCGGGCTGGACGTCAAGAACAAAATGCGAATAAGCGACTCCCTATCGCCGGAAGCACCGGCTCTGCAGGGCCTCAGCGTGGTCATCCCGGCCTGGCGGGCGGCGGCCATGCTGCCCGCCACGCTGGCGGCGCTGGGCGGCGTCCCGGCCGAGGTGCTGGTCGTGGATTCAGGCAGCCCGGATGATACCGCGGCAGTGGCGGAGGCCGCCGGCGCGCGCGTGCTGCAGGCGGCGCGCGGGCGCGGCCCGCAGATCGCGGCTGGGGTGGCGGCGGCGCGCGGCCCCTGGCTGCTGCTGCTGCATGCCGATACGCGGCTCAATTCCGGCTGGGTGGCGGCGGTGAAGGGCGTGATGGCCGAGCCAGCCGGCCCCGCGCGGGCCTGGCATTTCCGCTTCGCGCTGGATGATGCGGCGCCGGCCGCGCGCCGGCTGGAACGCGCCGTGGCGTGGCGGTGCCGCGCGCTCGGCCTGCCCTATGGCGACCAGGGGCTGTTGCTGCATCGCGACCTGCTGGCCGCAGTCGGCGGCGTGCGGCCGCTGCCGCTGATGGAGGATGTCGATTTGGTGCGGCGCCTGGGCCGCCGGCGCATCGCCGTGCTGCCGGTGGCGGCGCTGACCAGCGCGGCGCGCTGGCAGCGCGAGGGCTATTTGGCGCGCTCGGCGCGCAACCTGCTGGTGCTCGGCCTCTGGTTCGCTGGCGCCTCGCCTTCCATGCTGGCGCGGCTGTATCGAGGGCGAGGCGCCGGGTGAGACAACGCGACACGCTGGTGGTGTTTGCCCGGGCGCCAAGGCTGGGTGCTGTGAAGCGGAGGCTGGCGCGCGGCATCGGCGCCATGGCGACGCTGCGCTTCTATCGCGGCCAATTGGCCGCCCTGCTGCGCGCCGTGGGGCGGGACCGCCGCTGGCGCACGCTCATCGCCGCGACGCCGGACCGTGCGCGAGCGCGCTGGCCCCTGCGCCTGCCGGTGCTGCCGCAGGGCGGCGGTGATCTCGGCCAGCGCATGGGCCGGGCGGTGGGGCGGGGGCGGCGCGTGGTGATCATCGGCAGCGACATTCCCGGCATCGGCGCGGCCGACGTCGCGGCCGCCTTCCGCGCGCTGGGCCGGGCGCAGGCGGTGTTCGGGCCGGCCGAGGATGGCGGCTACTGGCTGGTCGGGGTGGGGCCGCGCCGGCCGCCCCGGCCCTTCGCGGCGGTGCGCTGGTCCACCGAGCATGCGCTGGCAGATACGCGCGCGAATTTCGCAGGCCGCCCCGTGGCGCTGTTGCGGCGGCTACGCGACGTGGACACGGCCGAGGACCTCGCGGCGCTGCGCCGCCAAGGCGTGCTGCGATGACGCGGCGGCGGCCGGATTTCGCGCTGGAGGCCGCGGCCGGCTGCCGCGTGGCGGGCGTGGACGAGGCCGGGCGTGGGCCGCTGGCGGGGCCGGTGCTGGCCGCCGCGGTGCTGTTCCACGCGCCGCCGCCACCCGTCCTGGCGGCGCTGCTGGACGACAGCAAGCGGTTGAGCGCGAGGCAGCGGGAAACCGCGGCGCTGGCGCTGCGCGCGGCGGCGCGGGAGGGGGGGCTGGACTTCGCCATCGCCGCGGCGAGTGCCACGGAGATTGGCCGCCTCAACATCCTGCGCGCCAGCCAATTGGCGATGCGGCGGGCGGTGCTGCGGCTGCCGCTGATGCCGGAGCTGGTGTTGGCGGACGGCAACCAGCCGCCGGCGCTGCCCTGCGCGGTGCGCGCGGTGGTGGGGGGCGATGCGCTCAGCCTGTCGATCGCGGCGGCCTCGATCCTGGCCAAGGTGATGCGGGACCGGGTGATGGCGCGGCTCGATCGGCGCTGGCCGGGCTGGGATTTCGCGACGAACCAGGGCTACCCCACCGCGTCGCACCGGGCGCGGCTGGCATCCGGGCCGCCGACGCCGCATCACCGGCGCGGCTTTGGGCCCGTTGAGCACGCCGCCCAACGCTTTGGATGAGCGCTTCGGTTGACGGCGCGACTCGGCGCAACGCATTGTGATTCCGACGATTCGCAGGGGCGATGGAACACGCGCATGGGCACCGGGCTCGACCTGCCGCTGGACGAGGTACTGGAGGGCGACTGCATCGCGATGCTGCGGCGCCTGCCGCCGGCCTCGGTGCATGCCGTCTTTGCCGACCCGCCCTACAACCTGCAGCTGAAGGGCGAGCTGCGGCGGCCGAATGACAGCCTGGTCGATGCGGTGGACGATCATTGGGACCAGTTCGAGAGCTTCGCCGCCTATGATGCCTTCACCCGGGAATGGCTGGCGGAATGCCGGCGGGTGCTGCGCAAGGACGGCACGCTGTGGGTGATCGGCAGCTACCACAACGTGTTCCGCATGGGCACGGCGGTTCAGGATCTCGGCTTCTGGATCCTCAACGACATCGTCTGGCGCAAGGCCAACCCGATGCCGAACTTCCGCGGCCGGCGCTTCACCAACGCGCATGAGACGATGATCTGGGCGGCGCGCGGGCCGGAAAGCCGCTACCGCTTCAACTACGCCGCCATGAAGGCGCTGAACGACGACCTGCAGATGCGCAGTGACTGGTATTTTCCGCTGTGCACCGGCGGGGAGCGGCTGCGCGGCGAGGATGGCGCCAAGCTGCACCCCACGCAGAAGCCCGAGGCGCTGCTGCACCGTGTGCTGCTGGCCTGCACGGCGCCGGGCGAGGTGGTGCTGGACCCCTTCCTAGGCACCGGTACCACCGCCGCGGTGGCCAAGCGCCTCGGCCGGCGCTTCATCGGCATCGAGCGCGAGGCGGCCTATGCCGCGGCGGCGCGGGAGCGGATCAGCGCGGTGCAGCCCGTGGCGGAAAGCGCCGCGCTGGCGCTGCCCGGCAAGCGCGAGCAGCCGCGCATCGCCTTCGGCGTGCTGGTGGAGCGGGGCATGGTGCCCGTCGGCAGCACCCTGACGGACCGGCATCGGCGCTGGAAGGCGGTGGTGGGGGCCGATGGCACGCTGCGCTGCGGCGCTGCCACCGGCTCGATCCACAAGGTGGGGGCGGAGGTGCAGGCGGCGCCCTCCTGCAATGGCTGGACCTTCTGGCACACCGAGGCGCGGGACGGGCGGCTGCGCCTGCTCGACGAATGGCGGCAGGAGGTGGTGGCGCGCGGCGGCTGAGGCCGGCGCCGGCCGCGCTCAGCGGCGCAGCACCTGCAGCGCCGCCAGCACCAGCGCGGCCTTGGCCAGGGTTCCGGGGATGAACAGCACGAAGCCCGCATCCAGCGCCTGCGCCCAGCCGACGAAGCCGGCCAGCCAGGCGACGCCCGGCACGAACAGCAGCAGATGCGCTGCCAGCAGCACGAAGCCCTGGCGCCACCAGGCGAGGCCACCGGCAAAGCCGGCCAGCCAGGCGGCGACCAGGAAGCCCAGCAGGTAGCCGGCGGTCGGTCCCGTCAGTGCAGCGATCCCAGCCTGCCCGCCGGCAAAGACCGGCAGCCCCGCAACGCCTTGCGCCAGATAGGCCGCGACACTCGCCAGCCCCAGCGCCGGGCCGCCCAGCGCGCCCAGCAGCAGAACCGCGGCGCTCTGCATGGTGGCCGGCACCGGCCACATCGGCAGCGTCACCTGCGCCGAGGCTGCCAGCAGCCAGGAGCCGAGCAGGGCAAGCCCCACGAAACGTGTCACGGCGCGAAGCCTGGTGCGGGAGCCCTGCAATGCGATGGGCATGTCGGCGCGTTCTTCCGAGGTGGCTGGGAATCGTCTCCCGGCCCGGCCCGATTGTCTACAGCGGTGGCCGATCACATTCACTGAATGGCCGGGGATTTTGAGTTGCCGGCGAGGGCACGCCGCGCGCCATCAAGCCATGGATTTGGCGAGGCCGATTGTTGTCTGGCCTGGGTTGCGAAACGTCCGGCGTGCGCGTTCCGCGCTTCAGGACGTATTGTTGTCCAGCAGGGCTAGCAGTTGTTGTCCAGCAGGGCTAGCAGGCGGCGCATTGCGCTGGGCAGGGCCGCCACAGCGGCCTCCCGTTCATGCCAGGCGAAGCCCTCCGGCGCGGGGCCGGCATGTGTGGCGCGCAGCAGGCGCATGCGCAGCTCGAAATGCGTGAAGCCGTGCTGTGCTTCGCCGGGCAGCAGGTGCCAGCGCAGGCCCGGCAGCGGCGCAAGGGGCAGTGCCTCGGCGCGCGGCCAGGGCGCATCGCGCCAGGGCGTGCCGGGAATCTCCAGCATGCCGCCCAGCAGCCCCTCCGGCGGACGGCGGCGCAGCAGCAGCCGGCCGGCAGGGTCGATCGCGCAGAAATGCGTGCCGTGGCGCACGGGCCGGGCGCGCTTCGGCGCCTTGCGCGGCAGGCTGGTCTGCACGCCGGCGCGGCGCGCGGCGCAGGGCGCCTGCCAGGGGCAAAGCGTGCAGGCCGGGGATTTCGGCGTGCAGAGCGTGGCGCCGAGGTCGAACAGCGCCTGGGCGAAATCGCCGGGGCGGGCGCGTGCGGCGGGCTCGGCCATCCAGCGCTGGGCCAAGCGCGACAGCTCGGCCTTGGCGCCGGGCAGCGGGGCCTCGATGCGGAACAGCCGCGCCACCACGCGCTCCACATTGCCATCGGCCGGCACCACTGGGATGCCGAAGGCGATGGCGGCCACCGCGGCGGCGGTGTAGGCGCCGATGCCGGGCACTTCGCGCAGCCCCTCGATGCTGCGCGGGAAGCCCGATGCCGCCAGCACCTTCGCGCCGGCATGCAGGTTGCGCGCCCGGGCATAGTAGCCAAGGCCGGCCCATTCCTCGGCCACCTGCTCCCAGCCTGCGGCGGCCAGTGCCGCGACATCGGGGAATCGGGCCAGGAAGCGGGCGTAGCGCGGGCCAACCGCGGCCACCGTGGTCTGCTGCAGCATGACCTCGGACAGCCAGACGCGGTATGGATCGGCTGTGCCGTCGGGCACGCGCCAGGGCAGGCGGCGCTGGTGGCGATCGAACCAGCGCAGCAGGTCGGCCGAATCCGGGGCTGGGGGGGCAGGGGTCACGCGTGGTGAAGGATGACGAAGCGCGGCGCTTCCCGACAGGCCCCTTGCCGGTCGGCGCGCTGATTCCGCGGCTGACCCGCACCGCCTTCCGCAAGCGCAGCCCCGCCGGCGCGCAGCTGATGGCCGATTGGGCGGTGGTGGTGGGCCCGGCGTTGGCCGCCGTGACCGTGCCGCACCGGCTGTCCGCCGGCACGCTGACCCTGGCCTGCGCCGGGCCGGTGGCGATGGAACTGCAGCACATGGCGGGCGAGCTGATGGGCCGCATCAACGCCCATCTCGGCCGGGTGGTGGTGGAACGCCTGCGCTTCGTGCAGCAGGCGCCCGCCGGTGCGCCCCTGCCCCCCGTGGCGCGGCCGCCGCCCGTGGCGCTGCCCGCGGCGGTGGAGGCGCGGCTGGCCGCGCTGCCGGAGGGCGAACTGCGCGAGGCTCTGGCAAAGCTGGCCCGCGGCGTCTATCGGAAGGGCTGATCGGGCCGGGCGATGCTGCGAGTCCCCGGCCGCCCCTTTGCCGGAGGCTGCACCATGACCTTCCGTCGCCCGCTGCTGGGCTTTCTGCCCGCCCTGGCGCTGCTGCCCGAAGCCGCCCGCGCGCAGGGCGCGCCGCCGGCCTCGGCGCCTGAGACCGACCCGCGCCTCGGTGAGCGTAGCGTCGGCCGGCCCAACGCCCCGGTCACGGTGCAGGAGTTCTTCTCGCTGACCTGCGGCCATTGCGCCGCCTTCCACCGCAACACCTGGCCGCGCGTGAAGCAGGAACTGGTGGAGACCGGGCGCATCCGCATGGTGTTCCGCGACTTCCCGCTGGATGGCGTGGCGCTGGCCGCCGCCGCGGTGGCGCGCAGCCTGCCGCCCGAGCGCTACGAGGCGTTCATCTCCACGCTGTTCGCCTCGCAGGATCGCTGGGCCTTCGCGCGCAACGCGAACCCGGCGGAGGAACTGGCGAAGCTGGCGGCGCTGGCAGGCATGAGCCGGGCGCAATTCGATGCCGCGGTGTCGGACCAGGCGCTGGCGCGGGGCATCCTGGAACAGCGGGTGAAGGCGCAGCAGGACTACAACGTGGCTTCCACCCCCACCTTCGTGTTCGGCAGCCGCCCGGTGCCCGGTGCCATCGATTTCGCCCGATTTGCGGCGCTGGTGGCCGAAACCCGCTGACCATGGAGGCGGTGCCGCCCGTCGAGGAGCCGACGCCCGAGGAGCCTGGGCGCAGCGATGCGCAGGCCGAGGCGGCGCGGCTGGCCCGCCTCACGCGGCTGCGCATCGCCGGCTTCAAATCCTTCGCCGAGGCGACGGTGGTGGAGGTGATGCCGGGCCTGACCGGCATCGTCGGGCCGAATGGCTGCGGCAAGTCCAACGTGGTGGAAGCGCTGCGCTGGGCGATGGGCGAGAGCAATGCACGCTCGATGCGCGGCGGCGAGATGGATGATGTCATCTTCGCCGGCACCTCCAGCCGCCCGGGACGCAACCTGGCGGAGGTGACGCTCTCGCTCGAGGATGCGGCGGGTCTCGCTCCGCCGCCCAACGCCGAGGCGCCGGAACTGGAGATCACCCGCCGCATCGCACGCGGCGAGGGCAGCTCCTTCCGCGTCAACGGGCGCGAATTGCGCGCGCGCGACGTGCAGACGATGTTCGCCGATATCGGCTCCGGCGCGCGCTCCTCCGCCATGGTCAGCCAGGGGCGCGTGGCGGCGCTGATCCAGGCGAAGCCGGAGGACCGCCGCGGCGTGCTGGAGGAGGCCGCCGGCATCGCCGGGTTGCGCGCCCGCAAGCACGAGGCCGAGCTCAAGCTGCGCCAGGCGGAAGCCAACCTGGCGCGCGCCGAAGACCTGCTCGGCCAGATGGAGGCCGGGCGGCAGAACCTGCAGCGCCAGGCGCGGCAGGCGGCGCGTTACCGCAACCTCTCGGGGCTGGTGCGCGGCGCCGAGGTCGAGTGGCTGGCGATCCTGCGCGCCCGCGCCCAGGCCACGCTGGTGCATGGGCGCGATGCCTTCGCCACGGCGCGGCGCGCGACAGGCGAGGCCGAGTTCGAGGCCGAGGGCGCCGCGCGGCGCGCCTTCGCCGCCGAGCAGGGGCTGCCCGCGCCGCGCGCAACGGAGGCCGAGGCGCGCACGGCGTTGGAGCGCGCGCGCGTGACGGCCGAGGCGCTGGGCGCCGAGGAGGCCCGTGCGCGCGAGGCGCTGGCGGCGGCGCAGGCGCGGCACGCTGCCCTGGCGCGAGACCTGCAGCACGCCGCGCGCGTGGCGGCCGATGCTGCGGCGGCGGAGGCGCGGCTGGCCGCCGAGGCTGCGGAACTGGCGTCCATGGAAGCGGCGTTGCCGGCCCGCATGGCCGAGGCCGAGCGCGCCGAGGCGGCGGCGGCGGCGGCGGTGCAGCAGGCCGCCGAGGCTGCCGAGGCCGCGACCGAGGCCGCTGCCGAGGCCGCCGCGCGCGCCAGCGCGCTGGCCGCTGCGGAAGCCGAGGCGCAGGCAAGGGTCGAGCGCATCGGCCAGCAGGTGGCCCGGCTGCAGGCCGAGCAGGCTGCCGTGGGCGCGGCGCTGGTGCCCGCCGCCGAGATCGACTCCGCCCGGCAGCAGGCTGCGTCCTGCCAGGGTGGCCTGGCTGCCGCGGAGCAGGATCTGACCGCGGCCGAGGCCGCGCGCGCCGCGGCGCAGGCGGCGCATGAATCCGCGCGGCGGCAGGCCGCCGAGGCCGAGGCCGCCGAGTCGCGCGCCGTGGCGGCGCTGGAGGCGGCGGAAAGCGCCGCGCGCCGCGCGGCCGAGCAGCATGCGCGCCTTTCGGCCGAACGGGACGCCGCCGCGGGCGCCCTGGCGCCAGCCGCCGAGCGTGCGGCGGTGGCGGCCGAGGCAGAGGATGCCGGCATCGCGCTGGCCGATGCCCGCGGCGCACTCGATGCCGCCGAGGCGGCGCGGGCTGCGGCGCAAACTCGCCACGAGGCGGCGCGCAGCGCGGCCAGCGAGGCCGAGGGCGCGCGGGCGCGCGCCGCGGCCGAGGTGGCGGCGCTCGGCGAAGTGCTGCGCGCGCGCGAAGTCGGCGGCGGGCTGCAGCCGGTGCTCGATTCCATGAGCGTGCCGCCTGGGCTGGAGGCCGCGCTGGGTGCGGCCATCGGCGAGGCGCTGGAAAGCCCGCTGGAGGAGGAGGCGCCGCGCCACTGGCGCGCCCTGCCGCCGCTGGAGGGGGCGCCCGCCCTGCCAGCCGGCGCGACGCCTCTGGCCCGGCTGGTGGAGGCGCCGGCGGCGCTGGCGCGGGCACTGTCGCAGGTGGGGCTGCTGCCGCGCGGGATGGATGGCGCGGCGCTGATGCCGCTGCTGCGCCCGGGCCAGGCGCTGGTCACCGAGGACGGCGCGGTTTGGCGCTGGGACGGGCATTGCGTGCGCGCCGGCGCGCCAACGCCGGGCGCGGTGCGGCTGGCCCAGCGCAACGCGCTGCGCGCCGCCGGGGCCCGCCTGGATCGCGCCGAGGCCGAGGCCGCCGCGGCGACCGAAGGGCGTGCCCAGGCCGCGGCGCAGGAGCAAGCGGCGCGCAGCGAGGAAGCGCAGCGGCGCGAGGCCCGGGCGGCGGCCGAGCGGCGCCACGTGGCCGCCGCCGCGGCCTTCGACAGGATGGCGGCGCGGGCACAGCAGGCCGAGCAGCGCCTGGCCGCGATCGCGCCCGAACTCGCGGCGCTGGAGCTGGAGCGCGCCGCGACGGCCGAGGCGACGGCCGCCGCGCGGGCCGGCCGCGCCGCTGCGCCGGATGCGGCGGCGGCGCGCGCCGGGCGCGATGCGGCCGCCGAACGTGAGGGGGCCGCAGCCCGGGCCGAGGCCGCTTCGCGGGAGGCGCGGCGCGCGGCGGAACTGCGCCTGGCGGCGGCGCGCGAGGCTGCGGCGCGTCTTGAAGCCCGCGCGGCTGAAGCGGAGGCGCGGCTGGCCGCGCTGGCGCCCGAGGCGGCGCGGCTGGCGGCGGAACGGGACGACGCGTCTGTGGCCTTGCAGGCGGCGCAGGCCGCGCGGGCGGCCGCGCCCGATGTGGCGCGCCTGCGTGGCGCGCTTGAGGCTGCGCGCGCTGCCCTGGCCGAGGCGCGCAGCCAGGAGGCATCCTGCCGCGATGCCCGCGCGACGCTGGTGGCCGAGGCCGGACGCGTCGCCGCACGGCAAGCGGCCATCGGGCCGGAGCGGCAGGATTGGGCCCGGCGCCGCGGCGAGGCGGCGGCGCAGCAGGCCGAGATCGAGGGCCGCGCCGGCGAGGCGGCCGCCGAGGCAGCGGCCCTGTCCGACGCGCCTGAGGCCGCGGCCGCCCGCCGCGCCATGGCCGGCCGCGTGCTGGCCGAGGCCGAGGCCGCGCATACGGATGCTGCGGCGGCGCTGGCCGCGGCGGAGGCCGAGGATCGCGAGGCCGCCCTGGCACGTCGCGGCGCCGATGCAGCCTTTGCCGCAGCACGCGAGGCCCAGCTGCGCGCCGAGGGTGCGGCCAGCCAGGCCGAAGCCGCGGCGCTGGCGGTGGAGGAACGGATCGTCGAGCGGCTGGGCGAGGGCCATGCCGCGCTGCCGGAGGAGGTGGCCGATCTCTCCGACCAGGCCGAGGAGAAGGCGCGGCGGAAGCAGGAACGCCTGGCGCGGGAGCGCGAGGAGATGGGCCCGGTGAACCTCCGCGCCGAGGCCGAGCTGGCGGAGCTGGACGCGCGGCGCGCGCAGATCGATGGCGAGCGCGAGGAGGTGGCGACGGCGATCGCCAAGCTGCGCGGCTCGATCGGGCATCTCAACCGCGAGGGGCGCGAGCGGCTGCGCGTGGTGTTCGACAAGGTGGATGCCGAGTTCCGCGCGCTGTTCACGCGCCTGTTCGGCGGCGGGCGGGCGCATCTGGCGCTGGTCGGCAGCGACGACCCGCTGGAGGCGGGCCTCGAGATCTATGCCGAGCCGCCGGGCAAGAAGCTGTCCTCGCTGGCGCTGCTCTCGGGCGGCGAACAGGCGCTGACGGCGCTGTCGCTGATCTTCGCGGTGTTCCGCTTCAACCCCGCGCCGGTCTGCGTGCTGGACGAGGTGGACGCGCCGCTGGACGACGCCAATGTGGAACGGCTGTGCGACCTGCTGGACGCGATGGCGGCACCGGACGAGGCGGGGCGGGGCGGCACGCGCTTCCTGATCGTCACGCACCACCCGCTGACCATGGCGCGCATGCACCGGCTGTATGGCGTGACGATGCAGGAGCGTGGCGTGTCGCGGCTGCTGAGCGTGGATCTGCAGCGGGCGGTGGAGCTGGTGGACGGCCCGGCGGCCGGGTGACACGCCGGGGCCGGGCGCAGTTCAGAGAGAGACGCTGTTCCCGATCAGCCAGCCATGGCGCTTCCACAGGATTGTGTAGCTGGTGCTGGTCTTGTGGTGGGCGATGCCGATGATCTTGCCGACCCCGTTCGTGGGGTCGGTTATGGTGAACAGCAGCGTGCACTTCTTGCCATCGGGCCCGTCCTCCTTGCCGGCAGAGCAGTGCCAGACGGGCAGGTTCTCGAAGAAGTAGGGGGTGGCCTTATGCTTCTTGCCGCCGTCCATGAAATCGTTCACCGCCTGGCCGACCGAGGCTTCGCGGTCCATGGCCTTGGCCTTGCCGTCCGGCCCGGGCGGCTTGTACTCGCCAAGCTTCTGCAGCACCCAGACCTTGATCTGTTCGCGCGTGAGGGTGCCGAAGACCGGCTTCCCGCCGACCAGCTCGCCGATCTGGCCGTGCATCGTGCAGCCGCTGCTGGAGCGGGCGGAGGTTGTTGTCTGCGACATGGCGTTCTCCCTGTGACAGTGACACGTTGATAGCGCAGTGGCGCCGGGCTGCGGAGCAAAAGATGGGGCGGTTGACGCGCCGCGCGGCGCGGCGCGTTCTGCGCTGATGCTGCCTTTCCGACTCTTCGAACGCGCGATCGACCCTGTTGCCCCACCCGGCGGCAGGGCCGGGCGTTTGCTGGGCGTGGCGGTGCCGCACCACGCGCCGCCGCGCAACCTGCTGGGCTTCTACTGGCACTTCGCCCGCCAGGCCTGGGTGCTGTTCGCGGCGCTGTTCCTGGCCGGCGGCGCTGTGGCGCTGCTCGACCTGCTGATCCCGGTGTTCATCGGCCGCGTCGTGGGTCTGCTGGAAGCGCATGGCCCCGGCGGCATCTGGGCCGAGGCCGGGGGCGCGCTGGCGGTGATGGCGGCGGTGATGCTACTGGGCCGGCCGGCGGCGATCCTGATGCAGAACCTGGTGACGCAGCAGGCCATCATCCCAGGCGTCACCGCGATGATCCGCTGGCAATCGCATTGGCATGTGGTGCGGCAGGGCTGGGCCTTCTTCCAGGAGGATTTCGCCGGGCGAATCGCCAACCGGGTGATGCAGGCGGGGCCAGCGTTGCGCGAGAGCGTTGTGCAGTCGGTCAGCGCCGTCTGGTACATCCTGATCTATGGCACCGGCGCCTTGCTGCTGCTGGCGAGCACGGATTGGCGGCTGGCGCTGCCGATCCTGTTCTGGTTCGCCCTGTATGCGACGCTGTTGCGCCTGATCGTGCCGCGGATGCGCGACCGCTCGCGCAAGGCAAGCGAGGCGCGCAGCCTGCTGACCGGGCGGGTGGTGGACAGCTACACCAACATCGTCACGGTGAAGCTGTTCGCCCGCGCCGAGCACGAGGACGCCTTCGTGCGCGAGGCCGTGGAGCGCCTGAACCATGATTTCGCGCGCCAGACACGGCTGGTAACGCTGAACAGCCTGCTGCTCTCGGTGCTGAACGCCGCGATGATCGTGGCGACGGCAGGGATCGCGATCTGGCTGTGGTCGCGGGGCGAGATTCCGCTGGCGATGGTGGCGGCGGCGCTGCCGATGGCGTGGCAGATCGCCAACATCTCCGGCTGGGTGGCGTTCAACGTGGCCGGCATCTTCGAGAATATCGGCACGGTGCAGGAGGCGATGGGCAGCCTCGCCGTGCCGCCCACCGCACCGGATTCGCCGGGCGCGGCACCGCTGGCCGTGCCGCGGGGCGGCATCCGCTTCGAACATGTGCGCTTCGGCTATGGCCGCGAGGGCGGCGTGCTGGACGGCTTCGACCTGGATGTGCAGCCGGGCGAGCGGGTTGGCCTGGTCGGTCATTCCGGCGCGGGCAAGACCACTGCCATCAACCTGCTGCTGCGCTTCTTCGTGCCGGAGCAGGGGCGCATCCTGGTGGATGGGCAGGACATCACGCAGGTGACGCAGGAAAGCCTGCGCGCGGCGATCGGCGTGGTGACGCAGGACACCGCGCTGCTGCATCGCTCGATCCTGGAGAACATCCGCTATGGCCGGCCGGATGCGTCGCTAGCCGAGGTCGAGGATGCGGCGCGGCGGGCGGAGGCGCATGAATTCGTGACGCGGCTTTCCGACTGGCGTGGGCGCAGCGGCTATGACGCGCATGTGGGCGAGCGGGGCGTGAAGCTTTCAGGCGGCCAGCGCCAGCGCATCGCTATCGCGCGTGTGCTGCTGAAGGACGCGCCGATCCTGGTGCTGGACGAGGCGACGAGCGCGCTGGATTCGGAGGTTGAGGCCGCGATCCAGGAGAGCCTCGACCGGCTGATGGCGGGCAAGACGGTGATCGCGGTGGCGCACCGGCTTTCCACCCTCGCGCGGATGGACCGGCTGGTGGTGCTGGAGCGCGGCCGGGTGGCCGAGCAGGGCACGCATGCCGAGCTGCTGGCGGCGGATGGTGCCTATGCGCGGCTGTGGAAGATGCAGTCCGGCGGGTTTGTGGGCGGGTAGGGAGCCTCCCCCGCTGTGCAGGGGAGGCGCACCGCGTTCAATTCAGGATGAACTGGCCATTGGCGTAGCGCAGCTCCGCCGGGCGGGTGAGGGCGGCGGAGGCAACGCGCACCGAATGCAGCGGGCCCTCGATCTCGCGGCGCCAGAAATCGAGGAATCGGGTGAGTTCGGGGAAGCGGGGCGCGAGGTCGTGCTTCTGCCAGATGAAGGTCTGCAGCACGGCCGGGTGATCCGGCAGGTGATACAGGATCTCGGCGGTGGTGAGCCGCCAATCCGGGATGATGGTGCCGGAATGCCGGGCGAGGCGGGTGAAGCTTTCGAGACCTGCGAGATCCATCATGCTCCTTTCTGGCCCTGGCGGGGGGCCGTTGCTGCGTGCCCCGAGGGTGGGGCATGGGCGGTGCAGCATGGCATGATGCGACCGGTTGGTTGCAAGGAAAAAGCTTTAGGATCAAGAGCCTAGCACTCGTTTCGGGGGAGTGCTGCCGGGCTTCGCCCTGGCCGGGGTGCGGCGGCTGGGGCGGTGTTGGCACTCTCGGGTGAGGAGTGCCGAAGTCGCTTGACGACGGGACGGCCATCCCCTAGATCGCTGGCACTCCTCTGGGGGGAGTGCTAGCGGGCGCCGTCATGGGTCCGCCGGCCGCGATGTCTCCGGAAGAGCTTGCCACTCATTTATGGAAGCGAGAGGAGAGGATCAATGAAGTTCCGACCCCTGCATGACCGCGTTCTGGTTCGTCGCGTGACGGCCGAAGAGAAGACCGCGGGCGGCATCATCATTCCCGACACCGCCAAGGAAAAGCCGCAGGAAGGCGAAGTGATCGCCGTGGGCTCCGGCACGCTCAACGACAAGGGCGAGCTGCGCGCGCTCGACGTGAAGGCGGGCGACCGCATCCTGTTCGGCAAGTGGTCGGGCACCGAGGTGAAGGTCGATGGCGAGGAGCTCCTGATCATGAAGGAGTCCGACATCATGGGCATTCTCGAAGCCCCTTCCGTCGCCAAGGCGGCCTGAGTGCGCCGCGCGGCCTTGCGGCTGCGCGCCCCAGTCTCCGCCTGATCAGCAACCCGGATCTTTAGGAACACACACATGGCTGCCAAAGACGTGAAGTTCGGCGCGAGTGCGCGCGAGAGGATGATTCGCGGCGTCGACATCCTGGCCGACGCGGTGAAGGTGACGCTGGGCCCGAAGGGCCGCAACGTCGTGCTCGACAAGTCCTTCGGCGCGCCGCGGATCACCAAGGACGGCGTGACCGTCGCCAAGGAGATCGAGCTGGCCGACAAGTTCGAGAACATGGGCGCGCAGATGGTGCGCGAAGTGGCCTCTAAGACCAACGACCTGGCCGGTGACGGCACCACCACCGCGACCGTGCTGGCGCAGGCCATCATCCGCGAGGGTGCGAAGGCCGTGGCCGCGGGCATGAACCCGATGGACCTGAAGCGCGGCATCGACAAGGCCGTCGCCCATGTGGTGGCCGAGCTCGAGAGCAAGACCAAGAAGATCTCCACCTCCGCCGAAGTGGCGCAGGTCGGCTCGATCTCCGCCAATGGCGAGACCGAGATCGGCGAGATGATCGCCCAGGCGATGGAGAAGGTCGGCAACGAGGGCGTGATCACGGTCGAGGAAGCGAAGAGCATCCAGACCGAGCTCGACGTCGTCGAGGGCATGCAGTTCGACCGCGGCTATGTCTCCCCGTATTTCATCACGAATGCGGAGAAGATGATCGCGGAGATGGACAACCCCTACATCCTGATCTTCGAGAAGAAGCTGTCCCAGCTGCAGCCGATGCTGCCGCTGCTGGAGGCGGTGGTGCAGTCTTCCCGCCCGCTGGTGATCGTGGCCGAGGACGTCGAGGGCGAGGCGCTGGCCACGCTCGTCGTCAACAAGCTGCGTGGCGGCCTGAAGATCGCCGCCGTGAAGGCGCCGGGCTTCGGTGATCGCCGCAAGGCGATGCTCGAGGACATCGCGATCCTGACCGGTGGCCAGGTGATCAGCGAAGACCTCGGCATCAAGCTCGAGAACGTGACGCTCGCCATGCTCGGTCGCGCCAAGATGGTGCGCATCGAGAAGGAGAACACCACGATCGTCGACGGCGCCGGCGAGAAGACGGAAATCCAGGGCCGTTGCGAGCAGATCAAGGCGCAGATCGAGGAGACCACCTCGGACTACGACCGCGAGAAGCTGCAGGAGCGCCTGGCGAAGCTGGCCGGCGGCGTGGCCGTTATCCGCGTCGGTGGCAGCACCGAAGTGGAAGTGAAGGAGCGCAAGGACCGCGTGGACGACGCGCTGCATGCGACGCGCGCGGCCGTGCAGGAAGGCATCGTGCCGGGCGGCGGCGTAGCGCTGCTGCGCGCCTCGACGCATTTGGGCGGGCTGAAGGGCCTGAACAGCGACGAGCAGGTCGGCATCGAAATCGTCCGCAAGGCGATCCAGGCGCCGTGCAAGCAGATCGCCTCGAACGCCGGCAAGGACGGCGCCGTGGTGGCCGGCGAAGTGCTGCGCAGCGATGTGTGGGAATTCGGCTACGACGCGCAGAAGGACGAGTATAAGAACCTCGTCGAGGCCGGCATCATCGACCCGACCAAGGTCGTGCGCACGGCGCTGCAGGATGCGGCTTCGGTCGCCTCGCTGCTGATCACCACCGAGGCGATGGTGGCCGAGCGTCCGGCGAAGCCGGCGGCTCCGGCCGGCGGCCCAGGCGGTGGCATGGGCGGCATGGGCGGCGACATGGACTTCTGATCGGCCCGCCCGATCAACAGGATGCCTGCCGATCCTTCGGGATCGGCAGGATGGCAGGGGGCGGGCCGCAGGGTCCGCCCCCTTTTCATTTCGCGGCTGCGAAGGGCCGCTGCGGCATTCTGACAACGCCGTGATCGGCCCTTCAGCGGCTTTGACACTGCCGGGCGGCGCTGCGCATCTTTCTGGGGTCATCGCGTCCAGGCTCGCCTCGCCGTGCTTCCCCGGGTTCCTTCCGGGGCCGCTTCCAGGTTCCGCCCGCCGCGTGGCGCCCCATCCGGGCGATCGGCGCCCGGGTGCGAATTGAGTGAGAAGGAGCGCGGATCGCATGGCGGTCGGCACCGTGAAGTGGTTCAACGCAACCAAGGGCTTCGGCTTCATCGTCCCGCAGGACGGTGGGAAAGATGTGTTCGTGCACATCACCGCCGTGCAGAAGGCCGGGTTGCAGGGGCTCAACGAGGGCCAGAAGGTCTCCTTCGAAGTCGAGATGGAGCGCGGCAAGGCAGCGGCGACGAACCTGCGGCCGATGTAGCGGCCGGGCGGGGCGGCGCTGCCGCCCTGCCTCGGCACTCAAGGTGACCCGCGGCGGGCGGTTTCGCCGGGCGTTGGCTGCGCCTATCCTCCGCTGCGACCTGCCGCCGAGGATGAGCCCTTGTTCGACCTGCCCGCGCTTGAAGCCGCCGCCCGCCTGGTGCACGGCGTCTTCCCGCCGACGCCGCAATACGCTTGGCCCCTGCTGGCCGCGCGGACCGGCGCCGAGGTGTGGGTAAAGCACGAGAACCACACGCCGACCGGGGCCTTCAAGGTGCGCGGCGGCTTGGTGTTCATGGAACGCCTGAAGCGCGAACGGCCGCATGTGCGCGGCGTAGTCTCCGCCACGCGCGGCAATCACGGGCAGAGCCTCGCCTATGCCGGGGCGCGCGTGGGCGTGCCCGTCACCATCGTGGTGCCGCTCGGCAACAGCACCGAGAAGAACGCCGCGATGCGCGCGCAGGGCGCCACCCTGGTGGAGCACGGGCGGGATTTCGACGAGGCGCGCGAGGAAGCGCGGCGCCTCGCCGCGGCCGAGGGGCTGGAATTCGCGCCCTCCTTCGCGCCGGACCTGGTGAAGGGGGTGGCGACCTACGCGCTGGAACTGTTTCGCCATGTGGCCTCGCTCGGGCCGCCGCTGGATGCGCTGTACGTGCCGATCGGGCTGGGCTCGGGCATCTGCGGCTGCATCATGGCGCGCGACCTGCTGGGCCTTCCGACGCAGATCATCGGCGTGCAGAGCGACCGCGCGGATGCCTATGCGCGCAGCTTCGCGGCCGGGCACGTGGTGGCGACGGACAGTGCCGATACGCGCGCCGACGGCATGGCGACGCGGGTGCCGGATGCCGGGGCGCTGGAAATCATCCGCCGCGGCGCGGCGCGCATCGTCACCGTTTCGGATGATGCGGTGGCGGCGGCGATTCGCGCCTATTGGCAAGACACCCACAACCTGGCCGAGGGCGCCGGCGCCGCGCCGCTGGCGGCGCTGCTGCAGGAGGGTGGTGCGATGCGCGGCAGGCGCGTGGGCGTGATCCTGTGCGGCGGCAATATCGACCTGGCGCTGTTCCGCGGCTGGGTGATGGCATGAGCGCCGCGATGCTGCTGCGCGACGTGCGCCCTATGGGCGGCGCGCGCACCGACGTGCTGATCCGCGATGGCCGCATCGCCGCGCAGGGCCACGCCCTGGCAGCCGAGGGCGCGGCGGTGGAGGAGGGACGCGGGCTGCTGCTGCTGCCCGCCTTCGTCGAGGGCCACACGCATCTCGACAAGACGCTGTGGGGCATGGGGTGGTGGCGCAACGAGGTTGGGCCCCGGTTGATCGACCGCATCGAGACCGAGCGCGCCGAGCGCCGGCGGCTTGGGCTGGATGCGGCGCGGCAGGGCGCACGGCTGGCGCAGGAATTCCTGCTGCGCGGCACCACGCGCATCCGCAGCCATGCCGATGTGGACACCGAGATTGGCACCGCGCATTGCGATGCGCTGGTGGCGCTGCGCGAGCAGCTGCGCGGCACGATGGACATCCAGGTGGTGGCGTTCCCGCAATCGGGCCTGCTGGTGCGACCGGGCACGCTGGCGCTGCTGGAACAGGCGCTGCGCAACGGCGCGGATATCCTGGGCGGGCTCGATCCCTCGGGCATCGACCGCGATCCGAAGGGGCATCTGGATGCGATCTTCGCGCTGGCGGCAAAGCACGCCGTGCCGCTCGACATCCATCTGCACGAGCCGGGCGAGCTGGGCGCCTTCGCGCTGGACCTGATCATCGAGCGGACGCTGGGCCAGGGCATGCAGGGGCGCGTGGTGGTGAGCCACGCCTTCTGCCTGGGCGAGGTGCCGCGCGCGCCGGCGCTGTGCGAGGCGCTGGCGGCGGCGGGCATCGCCATCGCCACCACGGCGCCGCCATCGCGCCCGGTGCCGAGCGTGAAGATGCTGCGCGCCGTTGGTGCCAGGATCTTCGCGGGCAATGACGGCATCCGCGATACGTGGACGCCCTACGCCATGCCCGACATGCTGCAGCGCGCGATGCTGGTGGGGCTGAAGAATGAGTTCCGGCGCGATGACGAGATCGACATCGCGCTCGGCATGGTGACGGGCCTCGCCGCCGAGGCCTGCGGCTTCGGCGAGTACGGCCTTGAGGTCGGCGCGCGGGCCGACCTGGTATTGGTGGATGCCGAGACGGTGGCCGAGGCGGTCGTCGCGCAGCCGCCGCGGCGCGTGGTGATCAGCCACGGCCGCGTGGTGGCGCGGGACGGCGCGCTTCAGATCACCTGGTAGCGCGCCTTGGCGGCGCGTTCGATGGCGCCGGCGATCAGGCGGTCGATGTCGAGGCCAAGGCCGAGGTCTTCGAGGAATTGCAGCTCCTCCTGCGTGGCGTCGCCATCGGCGGCGCAGACCTCGCAGGCCAGGAGGTAGGCGGTTTCGCGCAGGCGCATCGGCAGCGCGTCGCGGATCAGGCCCAGCGCGCGGTCGATGCCGTCGGCGCGCGCCAGCAGGCGCGTCACGGTGTCGGTCACGGTCTCGATGCCGCTGCTGTTGAAGTCGGAGAAGGCCGGCAGCGCCTCGACCATGCGCGACATCATCGCGAGCTCGGCGTCCGACATCGGGCCATCCGCCACCGACATCAGTACCATCGCGCAGACCAGCGCTTCCTGCACGTTGAAGGGCGGATCGTGGATCAGGGCGCGGTTGGACATGGCGGGGCCTCCGGGAAGCGTTGTTGCGTCGTCGCGCGGCGGGCCGTGCGGGTCAAGCCGCGGGCTCGTCGAGGAAGGCGCGCGTTTGCGTGACCGCCTCGGCGAGGCCGAGGCGACGCACCTCCACCCCCGCCGGCAGGCCGGCCAGAAGGCGCGAGGGGCAGGAGCGGTCGAGCAGCACGAACACGCCCTTGTCGTCGGCGCGGCGGATCAGCCGGCCGAAGGCCTGCCGCAGCCGGTAGCGTGCAATGGAATCGTCATGTGCCTTGGGCTGGCCCTCGGAGAGGTGCGTGCGGCGCTCGCGGTGCAGGATGGAAGGGCGCGGCCAGGGCACGCGGTCGAAGACCAGCAGCCGCAGCGAACGGCCGGGCACGTCCACGCCGTCGCGCATCGCATCGGTGCCGAGCAGGCAGGAGGCTTCCTCGGCGCGGAACACATCGACCAGCGTCGCATTGTCCATCGCGTCCACATGCTGCGCGTAGAGCGGGATGCCGCGCTCGGCCAGCGGCTGGGCGATGCGGCCGTGCACGTCGCGCAGCCGGCGCACCGCGGTGAACAGGCCGAGCGCGCCGCCGCCCGCAGCCCCGAACAGCGCGCGATAGGCGCCGGCCACCTGCGCGGGGTCGGCCTTGTTCACGTCATCCACCACGAAGGCGCGGGTGCGCGCGGCGTAGTCGAAGGGCGAGGCGACGGCGGCGCGGATGGCGGGTGCGGGCAGATGCGCGGCGCCGGTGCGCGCCTCGGCGGTGCGCCAGGCGGCTTCGGGGTCGTCCTCGCCAGCTTCGGCGGTATCGCGCAGCGTGGCGGAGGTGATCAGCACGCCATGCGCCGGCGCGGCGACGGCTGTGGCAAAGGGCTGCGTCGGGTCGAGGTGGTGGCGGTGCATGCCGCAATCGAATTCGCGGCCATCGCGGCGTTCGAGGGCGAACCAATCGACGTATTGCGGCCGCGTGCCGGGGGCGCGCGGCGGCTCGCGCAGCGTGGCCAGCATGCCGGCCCAGGCGGCAAGCGGCATCAGGGCGCGGCGTTCCAGCCCGCGGCAGGCGGCCTCGATGCGGATGCGGTCGCTGAGCTCGAGCTCCTCGGCCTCGTCATCCAGCCGCGCGGCCAGCCTGTCGTGAAGTGCCTGCAGCGGGGTGCGCAGGCGGGCGAGGCTGTCGGCGAGGCGCTGGGCGGCCTCGGCCACCGGCTCGGCGAGGGGGTGGATGTCGCATTCCAGGCCGTAGCCGGCTTCCTCGTCGCGGGCGCGGGCGAGCACCTGGCGGCGCAGCGCGCGGAGGAAGGCCTCGGCAGTGCCGCGTGGCTCCTCGTCGCGCTCATCGGCCATGCGGTTTGGCCAGCCTGGGCCGGGCAGGGCGCGGGCCGCCTGCAGGGCTTCCTCCAGCGGCAGCAGCAGGTCGGCGCGGTCGCCGATCAGGTCCTCCAGCCGTCGCGCCAGGCCGCGGGCGCGGGAACGGCCGCCCTCGGCGCCGAGCAGCCAGCGGCGCAGCTCCGCGGCCTCGGCGCCGGTGAGGTCGGCGCTGAAGGCGGCATCGGCGGCGTCGAACAGGTGGTGGCCCTCGTCGAAAACGAGGCGCAGGGGCCTGCCATCCTCGCCGCCACCCAGCGCCGCCTGCACCATCACCAGCGCATGGTTGGCAATGACGAGCGTGGCGCTGCGGGCGCGGCGGATGGAGTGCTCCACGAAGCATTGCTTGTAGTGGCCGCAGGCCGAATGGATGCATTCGCCGCGCCGGTCCGCCAACGGCCAGACGGCGTGGTGGCCGAACAACTCGCTGAGCCAGCCGGGGAAGTCGCCGCCCATCAGGTCGCCGTCGCGCGTCGCCAGCGCCCAGCGCGCGACCAGCGCCATGGGCAGCAGCATGCCGGCCATGGCGGCGCTGCCCACCGCCTCCTCCAGGTTCAGCAGGCAGAGGTAGTTCTCGCGCCCCTTGCGCACCACGATGCGGCGGCGGCGCTCGGCGGGGTCCGGGTAGAGGCGCGCGGCTTCCTGGTCGATCTGGCGCTGGAGGTTGCGGGTGAAGGTGGAGACCCAGACCGGCGTGCCGTTGCGCTCGGCCCAGAGGCTGGCCGGCGCGATGTAGCCCAGCGTCTTTCCGGTGCCGGTGCCGGCCTCGGCCAGCACCACATTGGGCGCGCCGCGGGCTTCGCGCGCCTGGAAGGCGCTGGCGGCGGCGGAGGCGTAGTCGGCCTGCTGGGGGCGCTGCTCGGCGCCCTCGCCGAGGATCTCGGCCAGGCGGCGGCGGGCATCCGCGGAGGAGACGGGGTGGTGCGCGGGTGGCGGCGGGGGCGCTTCCTCCTCCCAGTCGGGCAGGCGACGCCAGACCTTGAGCGGATCGAGCGAGGGCTTGGCCTCCGGCTGGCCGAGTGCGGCCAGCACGCTGTCCGCCCAGGGCCAGGCGGCATCGAGGCCGAGCTTGCGGGCGAGCGGCGCGGCGTCGCGGTTGAGTGGCGCGTTGCGGCCGGCGGCGAGGTGGCGCAGCAGCACGGTGGCGATCTGCGGCAGCAGCGCGGCTGCGGCTTCGTCATCGGCCGGCAGCGGCAGGTCCAGCGCGAGCGCCAGGCCGCGCGGCGTGGGCGCGGCGGGGCGGGCGGGCAGGCAGAAGGCAAACAGCTCCAGCAGGTCGCAGGCCGGGAAGGCGCCGATGCCCAGGCGCTTCGCCGTGGCTGGCGCGTGCACCACCATGGGCGGCGGCATGTCGCGCAGCCGTCGGCCGAGGGGCAGCGCAGCCTCGGCAAAGATCTCGCCATCGGGGGTCAGCAGCGTGCCGCGGCCGAAGCCCGCGATCAGCGCGGGGGCATCGGGCAGCAGGAGGCGGGGCTGCCGCAGGGACTCCGCGGGGCGGGGTTGGCTCATGCCGCCAATGTGGCGGCATGAGGCCCCGGAACAAAGAGCGAAATTAGGCGGCGACCATCAGGGCCGGGATGCGCTCGGCGATCTGCACCGCGTTGAGCGCGGCGCCCTTGAGCAGCTGGTCGCCGCAGACGAACAGGTCGAGCCCATGGTCGCCGAAGACGATGCTCTGGCGGATGCGGCCCACTTCCACGTCGTCGCGCCCCGTGGCGGTCAGCGGCATCGGGTAGAGCTTCGCGGCGGGATCATCCACCACCACCACGCCCGCAGCCTTGGCCAGCACGGCGCGGGCGGCCTCGGGCGTGACGGGGCGCACGGTCTCGATGGTGATGGCCTCGGCATGCACGCGCATGGTGGGGATGCGCACCGCGGTGCAGGAGATGGGCAGGTTGGGCAGGCCCATGATCTTCCGGCTCTCCCAGGTCACCTTCATCTCCTCCTTCGTGTAGCCGTTCGGCTGGAAGACATCGATGTGCGGGATGACGTTGAAGGGGATGGGGTGGGCGAAGACCTCGTTGCGCGCGGGCTGGCCCTCCACCAGCACGCGGCGGGTCTCGCGCTCCAACTCGGCCATGCCTTCGGCGCCGGCGCCGGAGGTGGCCTGGTAGGAGGAGACGATCACGCGCTTCAGCCCGAAGGCGGCGTGCAGCGGCGCCAGCGCCACCACGGCGATGGCGGTGGTGCAGTTCGGGTTGGCGATCAGCCGCGCATTGCCGATGGCGGCGGCGTTCACCTCCGGCACCACCAGCGGCACGTCATCCTCGAGCCGGAAGGCCGACGAGTTGTCCACCACCGTGACGCCGGCGGCGACCAGCTGTGGCGCATATTGCTTGGCGAAATCGCCGGAGACGGCGAGAAGCGCGAGATCGAGGTCGCGGGCGGCGTCGAGGGTGAATTCCTCGATCGTCACCTCGCCGAAGGGCGTGGCGACGCGCGTGCCGGCACTGCGACCCGAGGCGAAGAGGCGGAGTTTCGTCACCGGGAAGCGCCGACGCCCCAGGACCTCCACCAGCTCCCGCCCCACCGCTCCGGTGGCGCCGATCACACCGACACGCATCGCACGCACTCTCCTGTTTGAAAACTAAGGGTGGCGCATAGCGCAAAGCGGGGCCGGCCGGAAGCGCGGCGGGGGTGCCCGCGGTGCGGGGCCTGGTCGCCTGCGGCGCAGGGGCGGGGCGCCTGCGGCGCGGGGCGGGGTCGCCTGCGGCGATGGCGCCACCTATAACCACCGGCAAAATGTCGCACGGAGCTGAATGCCGCCATGTCCGCCGCCCCCGACGAGCTCTCCACCGCGAAGGCCTGGCCCTTCGAGGAGGCGCGCAAAGTGGCCGAGCGGGTGCGGGCTTCCGGCAAGGGCGAGGCGCTGTTCGAGACCGGCTACGGCCCCTCCGGCCTGCCGCATATCGGCACCTTCGGCGAGGTGGCGCGGACCAGCTGGGTACGGCGTGCCTTCGCGCGGCTGACGGGCCTGCCCTCGCGCCTCATCGCCTTCAGCGACGACATGGACGGGCTTCGCAAGGTGCCGGACAACGTGCCGGAGAAGGCGATGCTGGCGGCGCATCTCGGCCGGCCGGTCACCGCCATCCCCGATCCGTTCGGCACGCATGAGAGCTTCGGCCATCACAACAACGCCCGGCTGCGCGCCTTCCTGGACCGTTTCGGCTTTGAATACGAATTCGCCTCCTCCTCCGACTACTACCGATCGGGCCGGTTCGATGCGGCGCTGCTGCGGATGGCGGAGCGGCACGAAGAGGTGAAGGGCGTGATCCTGCCGAGCCTCGGCCCGGACCGGCGCGCGACCTATTCGCCCTTCCTGCCGATACACCCCAGGACCGGCGTGGTGATGCAGGTGCCGATGGAGGAGGTGCGCCCGGCGGAGGATTTGCTGGTGTGGCGCGACCCCGACAGCGGCGAGCGCTTCGGCACGCGCATCACGGGCGGGCATTGCAAGGCGCAGTGGAAGGCGGATTGGGCGCTGCGCTGGTATGCGCTCGGCGTGGACTACGAGATGTCGGGCAAGGACCTGATCGACAGCGTGCGGCTTTCCTCCGCCATCTGCCGGGTGCTGGGCGGCACGCCGCCGGTGGGCTTCACCTATGAGCACTTCCTGGATGAGGAAGGCGGCAAGATCAGCAAGTCCAAGGGCAACGGGCTGACGGTGGAGGAGTGGCTGCACTACGCGCCGCCCGAAAGCCTGTCGCAGTTCATGTTCAACCAGCCGAGCCGCGCCAAGCGCCTGCATTTCGACGTGATTCCGCGCGCCGTCGATGAATACCTGCAGAACCTCGAGAAGCTGCGCGGCGCGCCCTCGCCGGAAAACCCGGCCTGGCACATCCATGGCGGCGCGACGAACGACCCGGGCTCGCCGGTGTCCTTCGTCATGCTGCTGAATCTCGCCAGCGTGATCAACGCCGACCATCCTGAGATGCTGTGGGGTTTCCTGCGCCGCTACGCCACGGATGCGAGCGGCGAGACGCATCCGCTGCTGGCGCGGCTGGTGGAATATGCGGTGGCCTATTACCGCGACCGCGTGGCGCCGACCAAGCGGCACCGCGCCGCGACGGCGGCCGAGCGGGAGGGCCTCCAGGCGCTGGCGGCGGCGCTGCGCGAGCGCGTGACCGACCTGGAGGCGATGGCGCCGGAGGAGCAGGCGCGGGCGATCCAGGACCTGGTCTATGATGCCGGTCGGCGCGAGCCCTTCCTGGTGCCGGGCAAGGATGGCCGGCCTGGCGTCTCGCGCGCCTGGTTCGATGCGCTGTACCAGGTGCTGCTGGGCCAGCAGGAGGGGCCGCGCTTCGGCGGCTTCGTGGCGCTGTACGGCATCGAGGCGACGATCGCGCTGATCGAGGGCGCGCTGGCGCGCGGTGCGGATGAGGGGGCAGCGCGGGTGACGCAGCCCGCATGATGGCGCTGCTGCGCCGCCATGGGATGACGGTGTTCGGGCTGCTGCTGCTCGGCGTCGCGATCTATGTGGTGCAGAAGGAATTCCGCAGCCTCTCGGTGGCGGATGTGCGCGCGGCGCTGGCCGCGATTCCGACCCACACGCTGTGGATCGCAGCGGGGTGGACGCTGCTGGCCTACGCGGTGCTGACGATCTACGACCGGTTGGGCAGCGTCTATGCCGGGCATCCGGTGTCCTATGCGCGGACTTCGCTGGCCTCGTTCTGCGCCTATACGCTGGCGCACAATCTGGGCTTCGCCGCGGTCTCGGGCGCGGCGGTGCGGTATCGCTTCTACGCCGCCTGGGGGCTGCCGCCGCTGGCGATCGCCAAGGTCGTGGCCTTCACCAGCCTGACCTTCGGGCTGGGCGGCATGGCGCTGGGCGGCATGGTGCTTGTGATCGAGCCCGAGGTGGTGCCCGGGCTCGGCGACCACGTCCCGCACTGGGTGATGCAGGCCATCGGGCTTGGCATGTGGGCGCTGGTGCTGGCCTATGTGACGCTGTCGCGCGTGCGCTCGCACATCACGGTGTTCGGGCACCGCATCGACCTGCCGGGCTTCCGCATGGCCTGCGCGCAGACGCTGCTGGCGAGCGTCGACGTGGCGGTGACGGCGATGATCTTCTACGCGCTGCTGCCGCCCGCCGAGGGGCTGACCTTCCTGAAGTTCCTCGGCATCTACATCACCGCCTACACCGCCGGCATCGCGGCGAGCCTGCCCGGGGGCATCGGCGTGTTCGACGGCGCGATCCTGATCGGCCTGCAGCCCTGGTTGCCGCCGGCGCAGGTGGTGGGGGCGCTGCTGGTGTTCCGCCTCTACTACTACATCATCCCCTTGTTCCTGGCTGGCGCGCTGTTCGCCGGTTTCGAGATTGCGCAGCGGCGCCATGTGCTGGCGCGTTTCGCGGCCGAGCAGCGCGTTGCCGATGCGCTGGAGGTGCCGGCCATCGCTGGGCTGGTCGGGCTTGGCGGCACGGTGCTGCTGTTCCTGGGCGCGCTGCCGACCAGCGGCAGCGCGGTGGCGGAATGGGCCGGTGCGGAGGCGGCGCTGGCCTCGCAATTCGCGGCGTCCATCATTGGTTCGTTGCTGCTGGTGATGGGCTACGGGCTGCTGCGGCGGTTGACCCTGGCCTGGGGCGCAAGCCTTGGGCTGCTGCTGGTGGGCGTGCTGATCTGCTGGATGCGTGACGAGGCCTGGTGGCTGTGGGGCGCCTTCCTGCTGGTGGCGGTGTTGTTGGCGGCGATGCGCAGCGCCTTCTATCGCGACGCGCGGCTGATGCGCGAACCGCTGGCGCTGGAGAGCCTGGTGCCGCTGGCGGTGGTGGGCCTCGGCGCCATCATGCTGGCCACCGTCTCCTACCGCGGCAGCGTGGGGGGTGAGAGCTGGTTCGAGGTCGTGGCCTCGCCGCTGGTGCCGGAGAATCTGCGCTTCACCGTGGGGCTGGCGGCCGCGCTGCTGCTGGTCGGCATGGTGCGGCTGCTGCGCCCGGCGCGGCTGAAGCCCGAGGCTTGGGGCGAGGCGGTGCGCGAGCGGCTGAAGGATCTGGGCGCCGCGGCGCCGGAACAGGCGGATGGCGCGGTGTTCGGCGAGGCGGGCCTCGCGGGCTTCGCCTTCGTGAAGCGCGACGGCATCTGGATGGCGCTGGGCGACCCGGTGGGCGAGGAGCGCGACCGGATCTCGGCGGTGTGGCGCTTCCGCGACATGTGCGACCGTGCCGGGGTGGATGCAGCGTTCTGGCGCGTCAGTGTTGGTCTGCTGCGCGTCTATGGCGACATCGGGCTGACGGCGTTCCCGCTGGAGGCGGAGCGCGAGGGGGCGACGCCGCGCTACCTCGCATGCCGGGCGGAGCGGGACCTGGAGAAGTTGCTGCCGCTGCTGCCGCAGGCCGGCTTCGAGCCGACGCGCGCGCCGCGGCGCTGAGGCATGCCGCCGATCATTGGCTGGCCCACACCACGCGGTGCATCCAGGCGAGCTCGCTGAGATCGAAGGCGTAGTTCGGATGCGCCGGGTTCAGGGAAGCGAGTTCCACGCGGCGCGCCGATTGGCGCAGCAACTCCTTCGCCATCACCTCGCCGGCGCGGGTGCGCACCACCACGCGGTCGCCGCGGCGCACCGGGGCGGCGGGCGAGACGATCACGACGTCGCCATCGCGGAAGACGGGCTCCATGCTGTCGCCGCTGATCTCGAGCGCATAGGCGTTGGGGTCCGGCACGTCGGGCACCGAGATTTCGTCCCAGCCGCCGCCGACGGGATAGCCGCCATCGTCGAAGAAGCCCTCGCTGCCGGCCTGGGCGAGGCCGATGAGCGGGATGCGGCGGGCGGCGGCGGTGCGGCCGCCGCGGGGCAAGGCGGGTGCGCCGGTGACGAGCGCGGCGAAGGCATCCATGCCGGCGCCGGTGGCGTTCAGCACCTTGGCGACGCTTTCGGTGGAGGGCCAGCGCGCGCGGCCATCGACGCCGACGCGCTTCGAGGGGTTGAAGGCCGTGGCGTCGAGGCCAGCGCGGCGGGCGAGGCCGGAGGCTGAGAGCCCGTGCTCGGCGGCCAGGGCATCAATGGCCCGCCAGACATCTTCGTGGCGCATGGTCGTCGAGTCCCCGCGAATCGGCGTCGGTTCATGTGGGCATCACATCCTAGGTTTCGAGTCGCGACGCAATAGGAAGTATTGCCTTGCAACCTATTGGCGAAACCGCTAGAAGGGCGGCGTTCATGGTTTGTTCGTATTTGCCCCGAGGACGCCCCCGCCATGCCGATCTCCCCCTCCCGCACCCCGATCCTGGCCAGCCTGGACCGCGCGCAGCCCTTCGCCTCGGCCGACGAGGCCTGGTTCTGGACCATGGCCGCGCTGACGGCCCGGCGCGACGGCGCTCGCCTCTCCGCCGCGCGCGGCGAGGTGGTGCGGCCCTGCGAGCCGGATGACGTGATCAAGTGCCTCGACCGGCTGTACCGGCAGCGGCGGATCGAACTGTCGCATGCGCGCATCATGCGGATCTGGGGCGAGCGCGGCTGCGCGCCGAACCCCCGCATTCTGGCCGAGCGCGGCGACTGCCGCCTTTGGCAGGAGGCGATGGAGCGGCTGGATTTCCCGCTGCGCGCCAAGGGGATCGTGGCCGGGCCGGCGCGCGGGTTGGAGGCGATGGCCGAGGCGCGCCAGGCGGCGGGCAGCCTCGGCATGGTGGCGGGGCGCGCGTGAAGGGCCCGGCGCATCGGCGCCTGGCGGCGGCGGAGGCGGGGCAGGCGGTGTGGATCGCCTTCGGCGGCGTCGCCGACCAGCCCTGGCTGCGGCTGTTGCGGCCTGGCTTCCGGCATTGCTTCGCGGCGCTGTCCGACGAGGCCGGCTGGACTGTGATCGAGCCGCTGTCGGGCCGGCTGATGGTGGCGCGGCTGCCGGTGGCGGCGGGGTTCGACCTGCCAGGCTTCTACCGGCGCGCGGGCCTGCGCGTGCTGGGCCCCTTCGTGCCGGGGGCGCCGGCTTCGCGCTGGCTGCCGCCGCTGGCGCCCTTCACCTGCGTCGCCTTGTGCAGGGCGCTGATCGGCGAGAGCGTGCCCTTCGCGCTGACGCCCTTCGGCCTGTTCAGGGCCTTGGGGGGAAGAATCTCGCGAATCTAGGAAATAATTCTTGACGCGGGACCAACCCCCCGCTACACAGGCCAGGCCACGGGGCGAGTTGCGTCCCGCGGCGTTCTCCCTCCCCGGCCTCCCCCTCGAAGGCCCGTCCGGCGCAACCGGGCGGGCCTTCTTCTTTTCACGCGCGGCGGCCGGGCCCCTCCACGATCAGGCGAAGGAAGCGCGCATGGGTGGCCTGTTGAAGGCGCCGAAGCCGTTGGTGATGGCCGAGCCATCGCCCGCGGCCCGCACCGAGACCACGGCGGAAGCCACGGCGCAGACCGCTGCCACGGCCGACACCGCCGGGCGCGAGGCCCGGATCCGGGCGGTGGAACGCGCGCGGCGCGGGCTGGCCGGCACGGTCGCCACCTCGGCGCGCGGCGTGCTGGACCCGGCGCCGGCCTTCGCCGCTCGCAAGAGCCTGCTGGGGGAATAGGCCGATGAGCCCGGAGGACATCCTGGCGCGCCATGCGCGCGCCCTGGCCCGTCGCCGCCCGCTGGAGGGCGTGTGGCAGGATTGCTACGACCACGCGTTGCCCGCCACCGGCAGCGCGCCGCTGTTCGATGCAACGGCGGCGGATGCGGCGGAGCAGCTGGCGGCCTCGCTGCTGGCCGAACTCGTGCCGCCCTGGTCGCGCTGGTTCGGCCTGGCGCCGGCGCGGCACCTGCCCGATGCGGTGGCGGCCGAGATGGCCGGGCCGCTCGAGGCGGCGGCGGATGCGCTGCAGGGGCATCTCGACCGCTCCAACTTCGCGCTCGAGGTGCATCAGGTCTTCCTCGACCTCGTGGTGGCCGGCACCGGCGTGCTGCTGGTGGAGGAGGCGCCGCCCGGCGATGCCACGGCGCTGCGCTTCTGCGCCGTGCCGTTGCGCGACGCGGTGCTGGAGGAGGGCGCCTCCGGGCGCCTCGATACCGTGTTCCGTGCGCTGCGGCTGACGCCCGCCGAGGTGCTGGCGCGCTGGCCGGGCGCGCGGCTGCCGCGCCGGCGCGGCGAGGCGGCGGACGCCGCGCAGAAGCTGCGCGTCGTCGAGGCCGCATGGCCCGACCGGCAACTCGGCCATCGCTATGCCGTGGTGTTGGCGGCCGAGGAGGGCGCGCCCGAACTGCTGGCCGAAGGCCGCTTTGCCGAAAGCCCCTTTGTGGCGTTCCGCTGGCTGAAGGTGCCAGGCGAGACCTATGGCCGCAGCCCGGTGCAGAAGGCGCTGCCGGATATCCGCACCGCCAACAAGGTGGTGGAGCTGGTGCTGAAGAACGCCTCCATCGCCGCCACCGGCATCTGGATGGCCGAGGATGACGGCGTGCTGAACCCGGCGACCATTCGCCTGGTCCCGGGCGCGATCATTCCGAAGGCGCCGGGTTCCTCGGGCCTCACGCCGCTAGCGGCGGCGGGCGATTTCGACGTGTCGCAGCTGGTGCTGGAGGATCTGCGCCAGCGCATCCGTGGTGCGCTGCTGGCCGAGCGCATTGCCGCCACCGAGAAGCCCGGCATGACGGCCACCGAGGTGCTGGAGCGCGGCGCGCAGGCGGCGCGGCTGCTGGGCGCCACCTATGGCCGGATGCAGGCCGAGCTGCTGCAGCCCCTGGTGGCGCGTTGCCTGTCTATCCTGCGCCGGCGTGGCGAGCTCCCACCGATCGCCTGCGATGGCGGAGAGGCGCGGCTGACCTATGCCTCGCCGCTGGCCCGGGTGCAGGCGCGCGCCGATGCGGCTGAGACGCTGCTGTTCCTGCAGGCTGCGGCGGCGCTGGGGCCGGAGGCGAAGGCGGTGCTGGATGGCGCCGCCGCCGCGCGCTGGCTGGCGCGCACGCTGGGCGCACCGCCCGAGATCCTCCGGCCGGCCGATGCCGTCGCCGGAACAACCCCGAACCAGGAGTGAGCCCCGGCATGCCCGAGGATCTGTTGAACGCGGCCGCCGAGCCCGCTTCGCGCGCCGCACGCCCCGCCGAGATCCCGCAGAAATTCTGGGACGAGCAGCGGGGCGAGCTGCGCGTGGATGCGCTGCTGAAATCCTATGTCGAGCTCGAGCGCCGCCTGTCGCAGCGCGTCGCGCCGCCGGCCGATGACGCGCCGGAGGAGGAGCGCCAGCGCTGGCGCCGCCTGCTCGGCATTCCCGACAGCCCCGACGAATACGAGCTTTCGGCGCCGCACGAGATGGTCACCGCCGACCCCGACGTGAACCGGCGCCTGCACGATGCCGGCTTCACGCCGCGCCAGGCGCAGCTGGTGTACGACCTGGCGGCCGAACGCCTGCTGCCGCTGATCGCGGAAGCGGCGGCGGAATTCGAAGCGGGCAAGCAGATCGAGAAGCTGCGCGCGCATTTCGGCGGCGAGGAGCGCTTCCGCCGCATCGCCGGGCAGATCTCCGCCTGGGGGCGCGCGAACCTGCCGGAGGCCGTGTTCACCGCGCTGTCCAGCACCGCCGATGGCGTGGTCGCGATGTCGCACATGATGCAGGCGAAGGATCCACCCCTGGCGCGCGATGCCGAGACCGAGCGCGGGCCCGACGAGGCGGAGCTGCGCAGCATGATGCGCGACCCGCGCTACTGGCGCTCGCGCGAGCCGGAATTCGTCCGCCGCGTGACGGAGGGCTTCCGCCGCCTGGTCGGCGAGTAGGGCTCCCCGCCGCCGCGCCTTGATGGCGCGCGGCCGGGTGCCGCCGCGCCGCATACGGGCCTGGCCCCCGCGCGCGGCGGCCGGCGGGGCGGGCAGGGTGGGCCATCCTGGCCCCCGCCCGCCCCGCCACGAGACTGCAACGCTTCGCCTGCACCCAACCATGCCGCGGCGCATGGCGTGCGGGCCTTCGCGCGCGACCCAGGCCCCCCGCTTCGGGGACCAACCGCAGGCGCGTGCACTCCCCCGCAACGCTTCACCAGAAGGAGGGCCGCGATGCCCGCCAGCACCCAGATCGACGCCGTCTTCACCCGCCAGTTCCAGGCCGAGGTGCATGAGGCCTATCAGCGCCAGGGCAGCAAGCTGCGCCCCACCGTGCGCTCCAAGACCGGCGTGACCGGCACCAGCACCTTCTTCCCGAAGGTCGGCAAGGGCACCGCCCAGGCCAAGACGCGCAACGGCAGCGTTCCGGTGATGAACCTGGAGCACGCGCAGGTGGAATGCGTGCTGCAGGACTACTATGCCGGCGACTGGATCGACCGGCTGGACGAGCTGAAGACCAACCTCGACGAGCGCAGCGTCATCGCAAATGCCGGCGCCTACGCGCTGGGTCGCAAGACCGACGAGCTGATCATCGCGGCACTCGACACCGCGACGCGCGAGGCGATCGGCACCGCGCCGGGCACCACCGACACCGACCGTCTGACGAAGGAGAAGGTGCTGCTGGCCTTCGAGATGATGGGCGCGGCGGATGTGCCCGATGACGGCAACCGCTTCGCGGTCGTCGGCTGGAAGCAGTGGAGCGACCTGCTGGCGATCGACGAGTTCGCATCCTCGGACTACGTCGGCGACGATGCGCTGCCGTGGAAGGGCAGCCAGGCGAAGCGCTGGCTCGGCGCGATGTGGGTGCCGCATTCGGGCCTCACGAAGTCCGGTGCGTTGCGCTTCTGCTACTTCTTCCATCGCACCGCCATCGGCCACGCCGCGGCGGCCGAGGTGGAGACCGACATCACCTGGCATGGCGACCGCGCGGCGCATTTCGTGGCCAACATGATGAGCCAGGGCGCGGTGCTGGTGGACAACCTCGGCGTCGTGCGAATGCGCGCCTTCGAGTGAAGTTCGTGCGAATGCGCGCCTTCGAGTGACGGCGTCGTCGTACTGACGCGCCGTCCAGGGCGGCCCTTCCGCAGGAGGGGCCGCCCATTCTTCCCCGCAGATCGATCGGACCCGACAGATGGCTCTCACCGCCCTCGCGCTGTGCTCGCGAGCGCTGCTGCGCATCGGCGCCCAGCCCGTGGCCTCGCTCGACGAAGGCACCGCGGAGGCCGAGGTGGCGGCGAACCTCTACGCGCCGGTGCGCGACGCGCTGCTCTCGGCGCATCCCTGGTCCTTCGCCACCGGCCAGGCCTCGCTGCCACGGCTGGCGGCGCGGCCGCAGGCGGATCTGGCGCATGCCTTCCAGCTTCCGCCTGGCTTCCTGCGCGCGCTGTCGGCCGGCGCGGGCGAGCGCGGGCGCGGCCTGCCCTATCGCATCCAGGAGGATCGGCTGCACGCGGATGTGCAGGATGTGGTGCTGACCTACATCTTCCGCCCCGACGAAAGCGCCTTCCCGCCCTTCTTCGCGCAGGCGCTGGTGGCGCGGCTGGCGGCCGAGTTCTGCCTGCCGCTGACCGAGAGCGCATCGCGCGCCGAGCTGCTGTTCCGCCTGGCGGAGAGCGAGCTGCGCCACGCGCGGCAGGTCGACAGCCAGCAGGACACGCCGCGCGGCATCGAGGATTTTCCCCTGATCACGGTTCGAGGCTGAACCCATGCCCATTGCCACACGCCGGGTGAAGGCGTCCTTCGCGGCCGGTGAGCTGGCGCCAGAGCTGCTCGGGCGCGGCGACCTGCGCGCCTTCGACAACGGCGCGCGAAAGCTGCGTAACGTGGTCATCCAGCCCACCGGCGGCGTCGCGCGACGGCCCGGCCTGCTGCATCTGGCGACGCTGCCGGGCCCCTCGCGCCTCATCGCCTTCGAGTTCAACACCGAGCAGACCTACCTGATGGTGCTCAGCGCCGGCCGGCTCGCGGTGTTCCTGGACGATGCCCAGGTGGCGGTGCTGAGTGGGCCGTGGAATGCGGCGATGCTGCCGCAGATCGCCTTCACGCAAAGCGCGGACACGCTGCTGCTGTTCCACCCGCAGATGCCGCCGCAGCGCGTGACGCGCACCAGCCATACGACGTGGACGATCACGCCCTTCGTGTTCCTGCGCGAACCGTTCTTCGCCTTCGGCCCAGGCATCGCTGTGACGCCTTCGGGCACCAGCGGCAGCATTTCGTTGATCGCTTCGGAGGACATGTTTCAGCTCGGCCATGTCGGCGCGCGCTTCCGGCTGCAAGGCAGGGCGGTCCGGATCACGGCGGTGGCTGATGCCCGCCTTGCGCTCGCGCAGGTCGAGGAGGCGCTGCCCAACGCGCTGACGACGACGGACGTGACCGAGAGCGCCTTCAGCTGGGCGCGCGGCTGGCCGGTGACGGCGTGCTTCCACCAGGATCGACTGGTGATCGGCGGGTCGCTGACCCTGCCCAACCGGCTCTGGCTGTCGCGCACCGGCGACCTCGCGGATTTCGACCCGGGCACGGGCCTCGATGACGAGGGCATCGAATTCGCGCTGATGTCCGACCAGGTGAACGCCATCCGCGGCGTGTTCTCGGGCCGCCACCTGCAGGTGTTCACCAGCGGCGCCGAGTGGATGGTGACGGGGGATCCGCTGACGCCATCCTCCATCCAGCTGAACCGGCAGACGCGCGTCGGCAGCCCGGTGGACCGCATGGTGCCGCCAGTGGATGTGGATGGCGCGACGCTGTTCGCGGCGCGTTCGGGCCGCGGCCTCTACGAATTTGCCTACACCGATGTTGCCGCCGCCTACCAGGCCAATGACCTGGCGCTGGTGGCGCGGCATCTGGTGAGCAGCCCGCTCGGCATGGCCTACGACCAGACGGCGCGGCTGCTGCATGTGGTGATGGCCGATGGCTCGATCGCGACGCTGACGCTGTATCGCGCCGAGCAGGTGACGGCCTGGACGCGGCAGGAGACGGCGGGCGCGTTTCGCGCCGTGGCCGAGAGCGAGGGGCGCGTCTATGTCGTCATCGAGCGGTTCGGCGCGCACCGGCTGGAGCGGTTCGACGCCGCGGCGGGCTTCGACGCAGCGCTCAGCGGCACCGCGGCGGTCGCCCAGGATCGCTGGACCGGGCTGGCGCATCTGGAAGGCCAGGCCGTGGGCGTGCTTGCCGATGGCGCGCCGCGCGGCTCCGCCGTGGTGATCGGCGGCGCCGTGACGGTGGACCCGCCGGCCCGCAGCGTGCAGGCGGGCCTCGGCTTCCGGCACGTGATCGAGCCGCTTCCGCCCGCGCTGGCTACGGCCTCGGGGACCGCGAGCGCGCCGCTAAGGCTGGTCTCGGCCACCTTCCGCGTGCTGGCGACGCCGGCGCTGGAGGTGGACCTCGGCCGGGGCGTGCAGCCGGTGCCATTCCGCCGGCTGGACACCGCATTGCTGGACGCGGCCCCGCAGCCCTTCACGGGCGACATCGCGCTGCGTGCGCTGGGCTGGCGGCGCGACGCGCTGGCGCCGCGTTGGCGTGTCGAGGGCGATGCGCCGCTGCCGATGACGCTGCTCTCCGTCACCACCGACACGAGGATGACCGACTGATGGCCCAGCTCGCCCCCATCGCGACCGCCATCGGCGCTGGCGCGTCGCTGTTCGCCACAGCGCGGCAGGCGCAGGCGCAATCGGCACAGTCCAAGGCGCAGGCCACGCAGGCCGCCGCGCAGGACCAGGCGCGCACCGAGCAGGCGGCAGCCGAGCGTGCCGCCGAGGCACGTTCGCGCGAGGCACGGCTGGCCGGTACCATTGCCTCGGCGCGCGCAAGGCTCGCGGCCAGCGGCGTCTCGCCCGACGAGGGCTCGGCCGCGGCGCTGACGGCCGGGCTGCGTCGCGATGCCGCGGCTGCGGCGGCCGATAGCGAGCAGGTTGCGACGGCGCGCGTCGCCGCGGGCCGGCGCAGCCTGCTGAACAATGACGGGTCGCTGACCACCTGGCTGCGCGCCGGAACCAGCTTCGGGAATTCGCTGCGCAACCTGCTGGATTGAGCGTTCCGCCCGCCCCACAAACATCTGGAGCCCACGATGGCCGAGCATATCCGCATCGGCGACGTCGCGCCGCGCGTGCAGTACGTGGGCGACGGCGCCCGTGTCGCCTTCACCTATCCCTTTCCGATCTTCCAGGATGACGAGCTGGAGTTGCGCGTCGACGGCGTGCCGCTGCAGGGTGGCTTCAGCGTGTTCGGCGCGGGGCAGAGCGAGGGCGGCACCGCCATCCTTGCCACTGCGCCGGCTTCCGGCAGCACGGTGACGCTGCGGCGCCGCATCCGCGTGGAGCGCGCCACCGATTTTCAGGACAACGGCGTGCTGCGCGCGCGCACGCTGAACGACGAGCTGGACCGGCTTGTCGCGGTGTTGCAGGAGCAGCAGGAACAGCTGGACAGCACGCTGCACCAGGACCCGTCGGAGATCGGCGGGCAGCTGACGCTGCCGCTGCGCGCGGTGCGCGCCAACCGGCTGCTCGGCTTCGATGCGCTGGGCGATGCGGTGGTGTTTCCGCGCGATTCCGGGCTGCTGACCGCACCGTTCCCGGGCGCCGTGCCGCGCACCGTGGAGGACAAGCTGGCGGAGCACCTCTCGGCGCGGGATTTCGGCGCCACCGGCAACGGCCTGGCCGATGACGGCCCGGCGCTGCAGGCGGCGATGAACGCGGCCGCGGCCTCGGGCAAGCGGCTGCTGATCGGGGAGGGGACGTTCCGCACCACGCAGCCGCTGACGCTGCCGGGTGCCTGCGCCGGCCTGTCGATGCGCGGGGCGATTCTCTACGCGGGCCCCGCCGGCCAGGCCGCGCTGACCATCGGCGATGGCGGCAGCGCGCGCAACGCCAACAAGCACCATGATGGCCTGGCCGTGCTGCGCGCCACGCAATCGGCCTGGGGAGACCTCAACGAGATCGGGCTGCTGCTGCGCAACCACGATGCCTCGGTGATCGAGATCCGCGAGGTGACCGGCTTCACCATCGGCGTGCGCACACTGGGCGACGGGCGCGGCTTCGAGGACACCACGCTGATCCTCAACCGCATCGTGAACAACCAGATCGGACTCGACGTGCACACCGCGACACCGGCGGCGTGGAACACCTCCATCCGCTACTATGGCGGGCATTTCGCCGTAGGTTCGACGGTGAACATCGGGCTTGATCGCTTCGGTGTCCGGCTTTCGGCGGCGCCGGGCGCCTATGTGGCGCACAACCGGCACGTCTTCGACGGGCCGAATTTCGAGCTGAACGCTGAAGGCCGGCCGATCAGCGGCATTCCCTTCCTGTGCGAGGTGAACAGCCGCGCCGTGGTGGCGCGCGCCATGCGCATGGAAGGGTGCAGCCCCTACGTGGCGCGCCACACCGCGGGCGCGCAGGACCATCTCTACGAGGTCGCCTGGGCCAGCCAAGGCTATGCGGTGGAGATCGAGCACACCGCCACCGCGACGCGGCTTGGCGGCACCGTGCGCGGCTTCCACCAGGCGCTGCCGCATCGCGAGGCGAGCCGCGAGGTCGCCTCCGTGCCTTCGCTGCGCGCCGCGGCCATCCGCTGGAACGCCAGCGAGACCGGCTTCGAGAAGCTGGCCTGTCTGAGCTCCAACGTGGCAGGCAACCCCTCGGCCATCGCCGACTTCGCCTTCCCGGCGCTGGATTCGCTGGTGCTAACGAATCGCGGCGTGGTGCTGACCGGCGGGCGCGCGCTGGGCTTCGTGGTGGATGCGCGGGCGTGCAAGGACTTCGCGCTGACGGCGGATGCCGACGCGCCACGGCTGATCGTGATGACCTTCGACGCCGCCGGCAACCTGCTGACCAACGCCGCGGGCACGCTGGTGCTGGCATCCGGCCAGTCCGTTGTCTGGAACCCGGATGCGCGCTGGTGGCAGGGCAGCGCCGACATGACCGAGGCTGGGCTGACGCGGCTGCAGGCGGTGCGGCTTTCCGCTGCCGTCGGTTTCGCCATCATCGGCGTGGCACGGCTGGCGCAGGATTACGAGGTGCGCGCCATGCGCCTCGCCTGCGACCCACGGCACGCGCCGGCGCTGCTCTATGGCTTACCCGACCTTCGCCATGGTGCGCGTGAATTGCTGGGCGAGCAGTCCTGGGATCCGCCGAGCATCGCCGCTGGCGCCAGCGCGCAGGCGAATGTGACCGTCCCCGGCGCGCGACCAGGCGATTTCGTGCAGGCGGCGTTCTCGCTCTCGACCTCGGGCGTGGTGTTCCTGGCGCAGATCGGGGCGCAGGATACGGTGACGGTGACGGCGTGGAACCGCAGCGCGGCGGCGGTGGACCTTGGCGCCGGCACGTTGCGCGTGCGGGTGGTGAAGGCGTGAGCGCGCCGCGACGGCCGAAGCGGCCGCGGCCTGATGTGACGGCGGATGCGGGCTCGATCCCGGACCGCACGATCGAGGCCGCGCTGCCGCGCGTCGCCGGCGACTATGCGGCGCTGATCGAGAACTCACCGAAGGGCCCGCCGGCGCCGGACCCGAAGCTGGTGGTGGCGCATTATGCCGCGGTGCAGGTGGTGTTCGCGCATCTGCTGGAATTGTCGGCGGTGGCGCGCAGCCGCGCCGATGCCGGGGCCGATGTCACGGACAGTGCCGAGGCGGCGTGCGACAGCGCGCTGCGCGAGGCTCGTGCCGGCATGGCCGAGGAGGACAACGCGACGAAGGAGGCTGGAGGGTGAGCGAACGCCCGGCGGACCTGCTGGAATTCGCCTGGATCTGGAACCACGCCTCGGGCCTCGGCACGCCGGCGGTGCATCGGCGCATGTTGCGCTGGCTGGCCGAACGCGTCGCCGCTGGCGACCGGCGGCTGCTGCTGATGGCCTTCCGCGGCTGCGGCAAATCCACGTTGGTGGGGCTGTTCTGCGCCTGGACGCTGTATCGCGCGCCGGAGACGCGCATCCTGGTTCTCGCCGCCGATCTCGCGCTGGCCACGCGCATGGTGGCGACGGTGCGGCGCATCCTCGGCCGGCATCCGCTGTGCGGCGCGCTGCTGCCCGGCCATGGCGAGGGGCCCTGGGCATCGGACCGCTTCACCGTGGCGCGGCAGGCAGTGCTGCGCGATGCCTCGATGCTCGCCGCCGGGATCAGCGGCAACATCACCGGCGCGCGGGCCGAACTGATTATCTGCGACGACGTCGAGGTGGCAGGGAATTGCGACACGCCGGGCAAGCGCGCCGAGCTGCGTGAGCGTCTGACCGAGGCGGAGTTCGTGCTGGTGCCCGGCGGCAGCATGCTGTTCGTCGGCACGCCGCACACCACGGAAAGCCTCTATGCCGATGGCGCCGAGGGCTTCCTCGCCGGCTATCGCCGCCTGGTGCTGCCGTTGCTGGATGCGGCGGGCGAGAGCACCTGGCCTGAACGATTTCCCGCCGCCGGCATCACGGCGCTGCGCGACCGCGTGGGGCCGCTGGCGTTTCGCCGCCAGATGCTGCTGGAGACTGTGGTGGAGGAGGCCGCGCGGCTCGATCCTGGCGCCCTGGTGCGCTACGCGGAGGAGACCGACTACCGCGAGGCGAATGGCCGCGGCGTGCTGACGCTGCTCGGCCGCCGCGTGGTCTCCGGCGGCGGCTGGTGGGACCCGGCCTATGGCAAGCCCGGCAGCGGCGATGCCAGCGTTGTCGCGGCCTGCTACGCCGATGACGAGGGCCGGCACTACCTGCACCGCATCGCCTATCTGCTGCACGACCCCGATGCGGAGGCCGACCCGGCGACGCAGCAATGCCGCGCCGTGGCGAAGCTGGCGCGGGAGCTGCTGCTGCCGGTGATGCGGGTGGAGACCAACGGTCTCGGCCGCTTCCTGCCGGGGCTGCTGCGCCGCGAAATGGCGCGCGCCGGCAGCGCCTGCACGGTGCAGGAGGTGGTCAGCCACCGCGCCAAGGCGGAACGCATCCTGGCGGCCTTCGATCCGATCCTCGCGGCACGCCGGCTGTCGGTGCATGAGAGCGTGTTGCGCACCGGCTTCCCCCGCGAGATGGCGGAATGGCGCCCGGATGCGCCGGGCGCGCGCGACGATGCGCTGGATGCCGTGGCGGGGTGCCTGCTGGCCGAGCCGGTGCGCCTGCCGCATGTGGCCCCGGCCCGCCCGGCGACGCTGCCCTGGCGGGGCGGCGGTTAGCCCGCCTTCCGCAGGATTTCGCTGTCATGCCGCGCGGCGCCGGCTTCGGTCACCTCGAAGCGGCCATCGCTGCGCAGCCGCGCGAAGCCCATGGCTTCCAGACGCTCCAGACACGGCCCGTCCTTCAGCCCGGTGGGCCGGCCATGCGGCGCGACCAGCATCAGCCGATGCAGGGCCGAGCGGCAGCAGGTTTCGAGATACGGCTCGTTCCACATCCGGTTGCGATTTCCACAGGCCTTGCGCGCCGCCCAGAGGGTGGTCCCGGCGCCGCGCCGCTTCAAGGAGTGACATCCCATGCTGCCCGAGATTCCCCCGCAATTGCTGGCGGCGGCGGCCGATGCGCCGCTGGCGCTGGTCATGCTCTGGATGGTGCATGCGCTGCGCCGAGACCTGACGCAGCGCGCCGATGCGCCCCCCGCGCCGCCCGCCGCGCCGGCGCGCGACGAGCTGGCGGAATTCAAGCTGGAGGTGGCGCGCACCTATGTGCCGCTGTCGCTGATCCGTGATCTCGATGCGCGGCTTTCGCTGCATCTGGTGCGCATCGAGGAGAAGCTCGACGAGGTGAGCCGCGCGGCGACGGCCGCCGCGGCCATCTCCGGCCAGGCGGTGCCGGGGCGCAAGATGGGCTTCGCCACGCGCGGCGAGGAGGCGGACGCATGAGTGCCGCGCTGAACCATGTGCCGGCAGGGGCCCTCGAGATCCTGGCGCTGACGCTGTGGGGCGAGGCCGAGGGCCGCCCGGTGCGCGGCATGGAGGCCGTGGCCGCGGTGGTGATGACGCGCGTGCGGCTGGCAGCCGGCGCCGATGGGCCGCGGCATCTGGGCCAGGGCGTCGCCGGCGTGTGCCGCGCGCCCTTCCAGTTCGCCTGCTGGAACCCGCACCATCCGCGCCACGCCGCGCTGCATGAAGCGGGCTTGATGGAAGCGCCGGCCTTCGCAGCGTGCCGGCGCATCGCCGCCCGTGCGCTTGCCGGCGCGCTGGCGGACCCGACGCGGGGCGCCACGCATTACCACGCCGAGGATGCGCTGCCGCGCTGGGCGTTGGGCCTGGTGCCGACCGCGGCGGTGGGCGGGCTGGTGTTCTACCGCCTGCACGGGTGATAACGCCCCGTCACCGCAGGACAGCGCGCGCATGGAACGCAGCATCTACACCCTGGTGCGCGGCACCGATTGGCAGGCGGCGGAGCAGGCCGGCGCCTATGCCGGCAGCGCGGATGACCGGCGCGATGGCTTCCTGCATTTCTCCACCGCGGCGCAGCTGCGCGCGACGGCCGCCAAGCATCGGCGCGGCGAGGCCGACCTCGTGATGGTGGAGGTCGATGCCGCGCGGCTCGGCGATGCGCTGCGATGGGAGCCGGCCTCGGGCGGAACGCGCCCCGGGCTGTTCCCGCATCTCTACGGCATGTTGCCGATCACGGCCGTGCTGTCGGCCACGCGCCTGACGTTAGGCGCGGATGGGCTTCACGTTTTCCCGGCCGAGATTCCCTGAGCCGCGCGTTCGCTCATGATGCAGGCGAACACCACGATGGCGGCGCCGGCCAGCATCACGGGCTGCGGCACCACGCCCCAGATCGCGAGGTCGTAGCCCAGGCTCCAGACCAGCCCCGAATAGGCGAAGGGCGCGAGGCGCGTGGCGCTGGCGTGGCGGAAGGCCTCGGCCAGCGCCACCGTCGCGAAGGCCACGATGGCGCCGTTCAGCAGCATCTGCGTCAGGCTGAGCGCGCTCGGCATGCGCCATTCCATCAGGCCGAGCGGCAGGGCCACGGCGAGGCCCACCAGCGCCGGCCAGACCAGCACGCGGGCGATGCCCGGCTCGTCGCGCAATTGCCGGTTCAGCACGAACACGGCCGAATAGCAGAGCGTGCCGCACAGCGCGTAGACGTAGCCGATCAGAGGCGCCGCGCGCGCTTCCGCAACGAGGCTCGGCGCCAGGCCGATTGCCACGCCGGCGAAGCCCACGGCGCACCAGGCCCAGGCAACCGGCGGCGGCGCCTCGCGCAGGAACAGCGCGGCGAGGCCGAGCACCAGGAAGGGCGAGGTGAAGAACACCAGATAGCCCTCGGCGAGCGGCAATTCCCGGAAGGCGAGGAAGAAGAACACCGCGCTGCCCAGCATCACCAGCGTGCGCGCGGCATGTACGAGCGGGAAGCGCGTGGCGAGCGGGCCGCCCCAGCCGGGCAGCAACGCGCGCAGCAGGAACGCGCCGGCCAGGATGGCGGCGAAGCGCACCAGCAGCACCTGCCACACGCCATGCTGCTCGGCGAGCAGCTTGCTGTTGGCATCGAGCAGGCCGAACAGGCCGATCCCGGCCAGCATCAGCGCGGGACCGCGCACAGTCTCCTCCCGGAAGGTCGCGCCTTGTGGCGGCGGGCCCGGTGGCGGTCAATGGCTTCCCCTCGGGCGCCGTTCGGGGCACAAGCGCCGCCGCGATGACCCCCCGCCTTGCCTCCGTGCTGATGCCGCTGATGCGCGGCATGGACCCCGAACGCGCGCATGACCTTGCGTTGCGCGCGCTGCGCTTCGGCATGGCCGGCACCGACCGTTCGGCGGATGACCCGATTCTCGCCACCACGGCGCTGGGGCTGCGGCTGCGCAACCCGCTCGGCCTGGCCGCGGGCTTCGACAAATCGGCCGTGGCGCTGCCGGCCCTGATGCGCCTCGGCTTCGGCTTCGTCGAGGCGGGCTCCGTCACGCCGAAGCCGCAGATCGGCAATGCGAAGCCGCGGCTGTTCCGCCTGGCCGAGGACCGCGCGGTGATCAACCGCATGGGCATGAACAATGCCGGGCTGGCCGCCTTCTGCGCGCGCCTGGCGAAGCTCACGCGGCCGCGCCCGGCGGTGCTGGGCGCCAACATCGCCATCAACAAGGAAGGTGCCGCGCCGCTGCGCGACTATCCGGCGCTGTATGCCGCGGTGGCGCCCTTTGCCGACTACGTGGCGATCAACGTCTCCTCGCCCAACACGCCCGGGCTGCGCGACCTGCAGGGCGAGGCGCAGCTGCGCGAAATCCTGCAGGCCGTCGCGGCGGCGCGCGCGGCGCTGGCCGGCCCGCGCCCGCCGCTGCTGGTGAAGATCGCGCCGGACCTCGCGCCGGGCGCGGTGGAGCCGATCGTGGAGGCGGCGCTGGCGCAGGGCGTGCAGGGGTTGATCGTCTCCAACACCACCATCGCGCGGCCGGCGCTGTGCTCGGCGCACAAGACGCAGGCGGGCGGGCTGTCCGGCCCACCGTTGCGCGAGCCCTCCACGGCGCTGCTGCGCCGCGTCGCGCGGCTGGCGCGCGGGCGGGAGCTGACGCTGATCGGCTGCGGCGGCGTGGCGAGCGGGGCGGATGCGCTTGAGAAGATCAAGGCCGGCGCCTCGCTGGTGCAGCTCTATGCCGCCTTCGCCTATGAGGGGCCGGCGCTGATCCCGCGCATGAAGCGCGAACTGGCCGCGGCGCTGCGGCGCGAGGGATTCGCCTCGGTCATGGATGCAGTGGGGGCGGACCTGCGATGATCATGCTGGACGGCATCGCGCCGCTTGCCGCGCGCTATGACGGCTTCATCCTCGATCTCTGGGGCGTGGTGCATGATGGCCACAAGCCCTATCCGGGTGTGGCGGATGCGCTCGGCCGCCTCAAGGCGATGGGCAAGCGCGTGGCCTTCCTCTCCAACGCGCCGCGCCGTGCGGCGGTGGTGGATGCGCTGCTGGTCGGCATGGGCCTCGACCGCGCCCTCTGGGATGGCACGATCACCTCGGGCGAGCTCGCCTGGCGCCACCTGCAGCGGCGCGACCGCGCCGATTTCGCAACGCTTGGCACGCGCGCGCTGCATATCGGGCCCGAGCGCGACCTCTCGGTGGCCGAGGGCACCGGCGTGACGCTGGTGGCGGACGTGGCGGCGGCCGATTTCGTGCTGAACACCGGGCCGGAGCCCGCGCGCGGCAATGGCGATGTCGGCCCCTATCGCCCGGCGCTGGAGGCCTGCGCCGCGCGCCGCCTGCCCATGGTCTGCGTCAATCCCGACCGCTTCGTGATGGTGGGGGAGGAGCGCGTGATCTGCGCCGGCGCCTTGGCCGACCTCTATGTCGCACTCGGCGGCCCGGCGGCGATCGAGATCGGCAAGCCGGACCCGCAGGCCTATCCGCCCGTGCTGGAGGTGCTCGGCATCGCCGAGCGCGCCCGCGTGCTGGCCATCGGCGACAGCCCGCACACCGATCTGGCCGGCGCGCAGGCCGCCGGAATCGAATCCGTCTGGGCGCTAACGGGCCTTGCCGCGCATGCGCATGGCGCGGCGCCGGACCCCGCGCAGTTGGCCGCCGTGGCCGCGGCCGAGGGCGTGCGCCCCATCGGCGCGCTCAGCGGGCTGCGCTGGTAGCCTTCACGCCGCCAGCGGGCTGAATGGTCAACGCGCGCGCTCTTGCGCGACGCTTCATCGACCGCCGACGCAGCCAGAGCCAGAAGCCCGTCCCGCTCAGGCCGAGCAGCGCGATCGAGGTCAGCATGTTCGCGGCGGAGCCCGTGAGGCCGAGCCACGTGCCCTCATGCAGCAGCCGCACCCAGGGCCGCGGCTGCGCCACCAGCCCCTCGGCCCCCACGCGATACATCCGCGTGGTGCCGGAGCCGTCCAGCACCCGAACCATCGGCGCGCCGCCGATCTGGCGCACCCAGTCGAGCCCCGCGATGTCATGCCGCTCCGCCACCAGGCGCAGGGTGGTCCGCAGATCGGGCGCCGGCCCCGTGGCGGGGATGGCGGGGGCCGAGAAGCTCAGGCCGAGTGCGAGGAACAGCCCGGTCACCGGGCTGCCGACCAGCAGCGGCAGCAGCGCCCAGCCCGTCACGCGGTGCCAGCCGCCCACCGTGTTGCGCAGCCTCGGCCAGCCCAGCAGCAGGCCGAGCGGCGCCAGCGCCACCAGCGCCGCCGTGCTCAGCGCGACCAGCCAGCCCAGGTCGAGCAGCAGCGTCTCATGCAGCCGCCGCGCCGTGAGGAACAGGCCGGGCCAGGCGCCCGCGCTTGTCGGGGCGGCGGTCATCAGGTCGAACACGCGCTGCCCGCCGCGCCCGCCGATCACCGCCGTGCCGTCATAGGCGCGCAGCATCAGCCCGGCATTGGCCGGCAGCGGCCCCGCCGCGTCCAGCAGCGCTTCCAGCCGCGGCAGCGTGACGAGGCCCGGCGCGGTGAGTTGCTTGGCCGCAGGCTCGAAGGCCAGGACCAGCCCGGTGAGGATCACCGCCAGCAGGGGCAGGGCGAAGCCCAGCGCGACCCAGCGGTGCAGGCGGAGCAGGAGTGGCTTGTTCATCGGGCGGGTCCGGATGCTGCGATGCACAACGATGCGCTTGCAGCGGCAGTCTGCGGATGACGAAGGGTGACAGCCCGGGCCGCGCCCGGCGCGGGGCGGCGATGCGGCAAGGGGGCTGCCAGCGGCCTCGGGCGGGGCCTACCCTCCGGCTGTGCACGCCCCGCCCACCCCGCCCATGGCCGGCCGCCGCCCTGCGATCTGGCTGCTTGTGGCGATGATCGGGATCGGGCCGTTCACCATGCAGGTGCTGGTGCCCTCGCTGCCCGCCATGGGCCGGGACCTCGGTGTCAGCACGGCAACGGTGCAACTGACCGTCACACTTTACCTGCTCGGCGTGGCGGCCGGGCAGTTGTTCTACGGGCCGCTGTCCGACCGCTTCGGGCGGCGGCCGCTGCTGATGGGCGGCCTGGCGCTGTATGCCGCGGCCAGCCTGGCTGCAGCGCTGGCGGGCGGCATCGGCATGCTGGTGGCGGCGCGGGTGGCGCAGGCGCTGGGGGCCTGCGCCGGCGTGGTGCTGGCCCGCGCCGTGATCCGCGATGTCTGGACGCGCGACGAGGCGGCGAGCGTGCTCGGCTACGTCACCATGGGCATGACCATCGCGCCCATGCTGGCGCCGCTGATCGGCGCGCTGCTGGAGGCGAGCCTCGGCTGGCGCGGCAGCATGTGGGCCTGCCTCGCGGCGGGCCTGCCGCTGGCGCTGCTGGCCTGGCTGCGGCTGCCCGAGACCCTGCCGGCGCCGCAGCCCCTGCCGGGCTTCTTCGCCATCGGCCGGGCCTTTGCCGGCCTCTGGGCGGTGCCGGCCTTCCGCGCCTATTGCGGCGTCACGGCCTGCTCCACCGGCGTGTTCTTCGCCTTCCTCGGCGGCGCGCCCTATGTGGTGGTGCAGGGCATGGGGTATTCGCCGGTCACCTTCGCGCTGGCCTTCGCCAGCATCTCGGTGCTGTTCGCGGCGGGCAATTTCCTCGCCGGGCAGCTTTCGCGCCGGCTTGGCGTGCTGCGGATGCTGGCGCTGGGCACGACGCTCACCACGGGCGGCGCCCTGCTGGCGTTCGTGGCCCTGCTGGCCGCGCCGCCGCACATCCTGGTGTTCTTCGTGCCGATGGGCGTCGTCGCCATCGGCAACGGCATGACCAACCCCAACGCCATCGCCGGCGCGCTGAGCGTGCGGCCGCAGCTGGCGGGCACGGCCTCCTCCCTGGTGGGCGCGCTGCAGATGGGCTTCGGCGCGCTGATGACCGGCGTGGTGGGGCTGGTGGAGTGGGGTGCGGGGTTCGGCACCTCGATCACCATGGCCGCGGCCGGGTTGGGCAGCCTGCTGGCGCTGGGCGGCGTGCGGCGCAGCGGCGGGTAACCCTAGGCCCGACCGGCGCGCCCCGACAGCGCGGCGGGGTCCACATGCAGCGTGGCCAGCGCCTCGCGCCACAGCGTGTCGTGCGCCGCGCCGAACAGCAGCGTCTTGTCGGCCGGGGCGGACAGCCACGCGTTCTGGTGGATCTCACTCTCCAACTGGCCCGGGCCCCAGCCGGCATAGCCGAGTGCGAGGAAGCCATCCTGCGGCCCGCCGCCGCCGGCGATGGCCTTCAGGATGTCCACGCTCGCGGTCAGCGCGATGTCGGGGTTCACGCGCAGGCTGCCCTCGGTCTCCCAATCGGCGGTGTGCAGCACGAAGCCGCGCCCGCCCTCCACCGGCCCGCCCGACATCAGCCGGATGCGTCGGGCCGGGGGCACCGGGTCCAGGTCCAGCTGCTTCAGCAGGTCGTCGAAGGAAAGCCCATCGAGCGGCTGGTTCAGCACGATGCCCATGGCGCCATCGGCCGAATGCGCACACAGGCAGATCACGCTGCGTGCGAAGCGGGGGTCCTGCATCGACGGCATGGCGATCAGCAATTGGCCGGAGAGGTAGCCGGTGGCGGCCGAGCCGACGCTGCGCATCGCGGAAGGGGAACGACGAGCCATGCCGGCAGGATGGCGGTGCGCGGCCGCCTCTGCAAGGTTGCCGGGCGGTGCATGGACGCACGGGCGGCTTGTGCTCTATGAGGGCTCAGGATTTGGGAGAAGATGGCAATGACGATCAAGGTCGGTGACAGCGTTCCCGCCGTGAAGGTCACGCAGGCGACAGCCGAGGGGCCGAAGGAAGTGGCGGTTGATGAGCTGTTCCGCGGCAAGACCGTGGTGCTGTTCGGCGTGCCCGGCGCCTTCACGCCGACCTGCTCGGCCAAGCACCTGCCCGGCTTCGTGCAGCACGCCGCCGCCTTCAAGGCCAAGGGCGTGGACGTGATCGCCTGCATGGCGGTGAACGACGCCTTCGTGATGGGCGCCTGGGCCAAGGACCAGGGCATCTCCGACCAGGTTGTGATGCTGGCCGATGGCTCGGCGGCGCTGACCAAGGCGATGGGCCTGGAGCTCGACTTGGTGGCGCGGGGCCTCGGCATCCGCAGCCAGCGCTTCGCCCTGGTGGCCAAGGACGGCAAGGTGACGCATGTGGCCGTGGAGGCGCCGGGCGCCTTCGAGGTCTCGAAGGCGGAGGCCGTCCTGGCCGCGCTGTGATGCGGCCGGACGCCTTCGCGCTGTTCGCCTGGCAGGCGGGCTGGGTGTTCGCCCTGCGCAGCATGCAATTGGCGACACAGCCTGGGGGCGAGGCCGCCGAATCGCTGGCCTCCATGGTGGCCGAGAAGCAGCGCGCCTTCGCCGAGGGCGCGCTCGCCGCGAGCCATGCGGTGCTGGCCGGCAGCCGCCCCGATGTGGTGGCCGCCGCCGCGCTGCGCCCCTCGCGCCGGCGCGTGGCGGCCAATCTGCGGCAGTTGCGCAAGGGCGGCTGACACGCGCGGCGGGCGGCGTCAGGCCGCCGCCGCCGAAGCTTCCAAAATGGTCAGGCGCACCCTTGCGGGCATGAAGTTGGTCCCATATTTCAGAAATTCCTGAAATCACTGGCGGCCATGAACCTTCCCCCCCTCGTCCAGGCCTTCGTGCTCCACTTCGGCGAAATGGGCCGCAGCTGGGGCATCAACCGCACCGTGGGGCAGATCTATGCCCTGCTCTACGTCTCGCCCGCGCCCCTGAATGCCGAGCAGATCGTCGAGGCGCTCGGCGTCTCGCGCTCCAACGTCTCGATGGGGCTGAAGGAGCTGCAGGCGTGGAACCTGGTGCTGCTCAAGCACCTGCCGGAAGACCGGCGCGACCATTTCTGCACGCCCGACGATGTCTGGCAGATCCTCCGCACCCTGGCGGAGGAGCGCAAGAAGCGCGAGGTGGACCCCACCATGTCCGTGCTGCGCGAATTGCTGATGCAGCACCCGGCCAGCGCGGCCGAGCGCCACGCCCAGGCCCGCATGGGCGAGATGCATGAGCTGATCGAGCGCCTGACCACCTGGTACGACGACGTGAAGCGTTTGGAAACCGAACGTCTGGCAGCCTTGCTGGCGCTCGGCGCGCGCGTGACCCGTTTGCTGGAAACGAAGGACAAGGTCGTGGGCCTGGTCCGTGGCCGGAAGGAGGCCTGACTCATGGACGCTACCATCCTCGCGCGCATCCAGTTCGCGGCGAATATCAGCTTCCACATCCTGTTCCCCACCATCACGATCGCGCTCGGCTGGGTGCTGCTGTTCTTCAAGCTGCGCTTCAACGCCACGCGAAACGAGGCCTGGATGGAGGCCTATCGCTTCTGGGTGAAGGTGTTCGCGCTGTCCTTTGCGTTGGGTGTCGTCTCGGGCATCACCATGAGCTTCCAGTTCGGCACCAATTGGCCCGGCTTCATGGAGCATGTCGGCAACATTGCCGGCCCGCTGCTGGCCTATGAGGTGCTGACGGCCTTCTTCCTCGAGGCCACCTTCCTCGGCATCATGCTGTTCGGGGCCAAGCGCGTGCCCGGGTGGGTGCACACCGGGGCGACCTTCCTCGTCGCCTTCGGCACCACCATGTCCGCCTTCTGGATCCTGGTGCTGAACAGCTGGATGCACACGCCCCAGGGCTTCGAGATGCGGGACGGCATCGCGCACGCGACCGATTGGTTCGCCATCGTCTTCAACCCCTCCATGCCCTTCCGCCTGGCGCATATGCTGATCGCCTCGGCGCTGACCGTCGCCTTCCTGATGGCGGGGCTCTCGGCCTGGCGCTGGTTGCGTGGCGATCGCTCCGGCGGGGTGCGCGCGGCCCTTCGCACCGGCATCGTCATGGCGGCCGTCTTCGCACCGACGCAGTTGGTGATGGGCGACCTGCACGGGCTGAACACGCTGGAGCACCAGCCCGCCAAGGTTGCAGCAATGGAAGGCAATTGGGAGACGCGTGGCAATGTGCCGCTGGTCCTGTTCGCCATTCCCGATGAGGCCAACCGTACCAATCGCTTCGAGATCGCCATCCCCTCAGGGGCCAGCCTGATCCTGACGCACAAGGCCGATGGCGTGGTGCCGGGGCTGAATGATTTTATGGGTAAGCATCCGCCCGTCGCGCCGGTCTTCTATGCCTTCCGCATCATGGTGGGCATCGGCATGGCGATGATCGGCATGGGGCTGCTCTGCGCCTGGTTCCTCTGGCGGCGCGGCGAGTTGCCGAAGCTGATGCTGCGCGGGCTGGTCGTGATGACCTTCGCCGGCTGGGTTGCGACGCTCGCCGGCTGGTATGTCACCGAGATCGGCCGCCAGCCCTGGCTCGTCACCGGCGTGCTGACCACCGCGGACGCGGTGGGCCCGGTGGCGGCGACCTCCGTGGCGACGACGCTGGCCATGTATCTGGTCATCTATGCCGGGTTGCTGGTCGCCTACATCGCCACGCTCTACCGCCTCGCCGCCAAGGGCAGCGTGCTGGAGCACGTGGACGGCAAGGCGCCTGCGCTCGGCCAGCCGGTGCGCGCATGACCCCCTTCCTGCCGCCCGATGTTTTGCCGGTGGTTTTCGCGGCGCTGATGGCGGCCTCGATCCTCGCCTATGTCGTGCTGGACGGCTTCGATCTGGGCGTTGGGGTGCTGCTGCCCTTCGCCACCACCGAGGCCGAGGGCGACCGCATGGTGGCCTCGATCGGTCCCTTCTGGGATGCGAACGAAACCTGGCTGGTGCTCGGCGTGGGGCTGCTGCTCGTCGCCTTCCCGACCGCGCATGGCATGGTGCTGACAGCGCTCTATATGCCGGTGGCGCTGATGCTGGCGGGGCTCACCTTGCGCGGCGTGGCCTTCGAGTTCCGCGCCAAGGCCGGGAACGCGACCGACAAGCGGCGCTGGGACCACGCCTTCATCGGCGGTTCCGCGCTGGCCGCGCTGTCGCAGGGCTGGATGCTCGGGCTCTATGTGCTGGGCTTCGCGGAGGGCTGGCTGGCGCTGGTCTTCGCCGCGCTCTCGGCGCTGGGCGTGGCCGTGGCCTATGCCTTCATCGGCGCCTGCTGGCTGATCTGGCGCACCGAGGGCGAGCTTCAGCGCCACGCGGTGCGCTGGGCGCGCCTGACGTTGTGGGGCATCGCGGCGGGGATCCTGGCGGTGTCCATCGCCACCCCCTTCGCCAGCCCGCGCATCTTCCAGCGCTGGTTCGAATTCCCGAACGTGCTGCTGCTTGCCCCCCTGCCACTGATGACCTTCGGCATCCTGGCAGGCTTGGCCGCACTTCTGCCGCATATGCCTTTGCCGAAGGATGCGCTGCGCCGCCTGCCCTTCCTGGGCGCCACCGCGCTGTTCTGCCTCGCCTTCGCCGGCCTCGCCTGGAGCTTCTTCCCCTACATCGTGCCGGAGAAGCTGACTGTCTGGCAGGCCGCGAGTTCGCCGGAGAGCCTCTCGCTGATCCTGGCCGGCGCGCTGTTCGTGCTGCCGGTTATCCTGCTCTACACCGTCATCGCCTGGCGCATCTTCGGCGGCAAGGCGCGGGACCTGACCTACTACTGATCCATCAGGTGAAGATCATGTCGGCCGCGGTCAGCGAGGCCGCGGCCAGGCCGATCACCAGCACGCTGCCCTGCGCGCCGGCGCCGACGCTGGCATTGCCGAAGCCGTCATTGGCGATGGCCAGGTTGGCGATGCTGGTGATGCCGGGCAGGGCCGAGAACACCAGCCGGTCGGTGCCGTCCTCGAAATCGAAGATGATGTCGAAGCCGAAGCCGGCGAGGAACTGGAAGCGGTCGAGCTCCGCCCCGCCCGTCAGGAAGTCATTGCCCGCGCCGCCGATCAGCACGTCGCGCCCGGCATCGCCGAACATGTTGTCGTTGCCGGCGCCGCCATCCAGCCGGTCATTGCCGTCGCCGCCCGCCAACTGGTCGTTGCCGGCGGCGCCGTAGAGGCTGTCCATGTCCTCGTCGCCGAAGAGCAGGTCGTTGTTGTTGCCGCCATCGATGCGGTCATTGCCCTCGCCACCCGCCAGCAGGTCGTCGCCGTCCAGGCCGAACAGCGTGTCGGCCCCGGCATCGGCATAGGCCACGTCGTTGCCGGTGCCGGTATCCAGCCGGTCATTGCCATCGCCGCCGATCAGCGTGTCGGCGCCGTCGAGGCCGGCGAGCACGTCGTTGTCGGCGCCGCCATCCATCCAGTCGTCGCCGGCATTGCCGCTGAGCCGGTCGGCGCCGCGCCCGCCATCCATCGCGTCATTGCCGTTGCCGCCGAACATCGCATCGGCGCCGGAGCCGCCATAGAGCGTGTCGTTGCCGTTGCCGCCATTCAGCGTGTCGTTGCCATCCAGCGCCAGCATCAGGTCATTTCCGCCCTGGCCGAGCATGCTGTCATTCACCGACACGCCGATCATCGTGTCGTCGAGCGTGTTGAAGCCGGTCTGCGTCAGCCGCTGCAAAGCCGCGTTCCAGCTCCAGGACTGCACCTGCGTGCCGTCGCTGGCGGCGCTGCCATACAGGAAGACGGCGGCATCCTCGTCCAGCGGGCCGAGCGTGGTGGGTGCGGGGCCGGTGTAGCTCATCACCGTGTTGCCGGTGTTGTCCACGGCGCCGGCCAGCGTCTCGGCATGCGTGCCGAACACCTCGAAGGGGTGCTTCAGGCCCAGCGCATGGCCGATCTCGTGCAGCAGCAGGCCGTAATCCGGCAGGCCGCCGACCTGGTAGTCGAGGTTGATGAAAACGTCGCCGGCGATGTCGTTGGTGGCGAGGTGGTCGGTGAACCAGGGGTAGCTGTCGCCGAACCACTGGCCGAAGGGGAAGAAGGCGATGCCGCCCGCGCCATCAAAGATCGAGGCGCTGAAATCGTACCAGCTGAAGGTGATGTCGCCGAAGCCAGGCGCCACCTCGAGGATGGTCAGCCCGCAGGCATCCGCCCATTCGCCCAGCGCCTGGCGCGCCACCGCCTGGTCGGCGGCGTCGAAGGCCTGGAAGCTTGAGACCGCGGCCCCCATCGCATCGCCGGCGGCATGGCTCGGCGGTGCCGCGGTGAGGAAGGAGTAGGTGAGGAACATCGGCCGGTTGGCCACCTCGATGCCGGGCCAGGAATAGCCCGAGATGAGGGCGGTGTAGTCCGTGACGGTGGGCATGGGGGCGGGCCTTCGGGCTGCTGGCGCGGCGGCAGGCTAGGCCGGTTGGCCGCGGGCAAGAAGTGAATAGTGGCTCGCGCCAGGGTTGTGCAGCGCCGCCGCTACCCCGCCAGCGCCTGGCGCGCGCGCGTGGCCAGCACGTCGGCGCGCTCGTTCATCGTGTCGCCGGAATGGCCGCGCACCCAGCGCCATTCGATGTCGTGCGGCTTGGCCGCCTCCAGCAGGCGCTGCCACAGCTCGAAATTCGCCACCGGGTCGCGCGCCGCGTTGCGCCAGTTGTTGCGCACCCAGCCCTTCACCCAGCGCTCCATGCCGTTGCGCACATATTCGCTGTCGGTGTGCAGCAGCACGCGGCAGGGCCGCGTCAGCGCCTCCAGCGCGTTGATCGCGGCGGTGAGTTCCATGCGGTTGTTGGTGGTGGCGGGGTCGGCGCCGGAAAGCTCCTTCTCCGCCGTGCCGAAGCGCAGGATGGCGCCCCAGCCGCCGGGGCCGGGGTTGGGCCGGCAGCCGCCATCGGTCCAGATCTCCACGCGCGGGCCCTCGGCCCCGGGCATCGCCACGGCCTCAGCCACCGATCGCCTCCGCGCTTTCGGCCTGGGCGAAGAAGCGCAGCTTGCGCAGGTATTCCAGCGGGTCCTTGCGCGTCACCAGCGCGCCTGCGGGCGTGTGCGTCCAGTCGTACAGCCGCGTCAGCAGGAAGCGGATGGCCGCGCCGCGGCACAGCACGGGCAGCGCCGCGCGCTCGGCCGGCGCCAGCGGGCGGCGCGCCTGGTAGGCGCGCAGCAGGGCGCGCGCCTTGGTCACGTTGAAGGCGCCGTCCTGCTCAAAGCACCAGGCGTTGAGGCACACCGCGATGTCGTAGGCCTGCAGATCGGTGCAGGCGAAGTAGAAGTCGATCAGGCCGGAGACGCGCGGCGCGCCGGCCGCATCGGGCAGGAAGAACACATTGTCCGGAAACAGGTCCGCATGGATGTGGCCCATCGGCAGCGCGCCCGCCGCCGGCCAGGCCGCCAGGATGCGGGCCAGATGCTGGTCGAGTTCCGCCACCAGGCCGGGTTGCACCTCGTCGCCGCGCGCGCGGCAGCCTTCCAGCAGCGGCGCCCAGCCGGCCGGGCCCAGCGCATTGGGGCGGACCAGCGCGAAATCCTCAGCCGCCGCGTGCAGCGCCGCCAGCGCATCGCCCAGCGGTGCCAGGTGCTCCGGCCGCACGCGGCGCGGCCAGACGCCTTCGAGGAAGGTGCAGATCGCCGCCGGGCGGCCGCAGAGGCTGCGCAGCGCCGCGCCGTCGCGGCCATGCACCGGCGTGGGGCAGGCGATGCCGTTTCTGGCCAGATGCGCCATCAGGCCGAGGAAATAGGGCAGCTCCGCCGGGTCCACGCGCTTCTCGTAGAGGGTCAGCACGAAATCCCCGGCCTCGGTGCGCAGCGCGTAGTTGGAATTCTCCACGCCCTCGGCGATGCCGCGGAAGGCGAGCAATTCGCCCAGCGCGTAATCGGCCAGGAAGGCGCGCAGCGCCTCGTCGGAAACCTCGGTGTAGACCGCCATGGGGCCAGGGCTATTCCGCGGCCAGGCCGGCAGGCAGGCGGAAGGTGACGCGTTCCTCCGCCACCACGACTTCCTCGACATCCAGGTCGAAGCGCGTGCGCAGCGTCGCCAGCACCTCCTCCACCAGCACCTCCGGCGCGCTGGCGCCGGCGGTGAGGCCGAGCGTGGCGCAGCCATCGGCGATGGCGGGGTCGAGGTCGGCGCCGCGCTGCACCAGCACCGCGCGCGCCGCGCCGGCGCGCTTCGCCACCTCGGCAAGGCGCACGGAATTGCTGCTGTTCGGCGCCCCCACCACGATGACCAGTTCGGCCCCGCGCGCCGCGATGGCCTTCACGGCCGCCTGGCGGTTGGTGGTGGCGTAGCAGATGTCCTCCTTCGCGGGGCCGGCGATGCCCGGGAAGCGGCCCTGCAGGATGGCCACGATCTCGGCGGTGTCGTCCACGCTCAGAGTGGTCTGGGTGGTGAAGGCCAGGTCCCGGTCGGTGGGCGGGACGATGCTGCGCGCCTGCTCGGCATCCTCCACCAGCGTCACCGCACCCGGCGGCAGCTGCCCCATGGTGCCGATCACCTCCGGGTGGCCGGCGTGGCCGATCAGCAGCGTGTGGCGGCCGCGGCCGAAATGCCGCTCGGCCTCGCGGTGCACCTTGCTGACCAGCGGGCAGGTGGCGTCGAGGGCATACATGCCGCGCCGCTCGGCCTCGGCCGGCACGGCCTTGGGCACGCCATGCGCGCTGAACACCACGGGCTGGCCGTCATCGGGGATTTCGGACAATTCCTCGACGAACACCGCGCCCTGGCGTTCCAGGCTTTCGACCACGAAGCGGTTGTGCACGATCTCGTGGCGCACATACACCGGCGCGCCGTGGCGCTTCAGCGCCTCCTCGACGATCTTGATGGCGCGGTCCACCCCGGCGCAGAAGCCGCGCGGCCCGGCCAGCAGCACGGTAAGCCGGGGTTTCTGCAGTGTCTCGGCGGTCATGCTCGGTGCTCGGCTTTCGGGTGGAGGCGTGGCGGCAGGTGGGCGCCGGGGATGGCCCTGTGCCGCCCGCGGTGCGATAGACGCCGCGGGTGGCCGGACGGCGCCATCCTACCGGCCGCGACGGCCGCTTCAAAGGGGGCGCCGCGATGGCAGCTGCGAAGGGAGAGGGTGGCGCCATGGCGGCAGGCAGGCGTCTTCGGGCCGGCGAGGCCCATCGGCACGCGCGGCGCGGCCGCGGCGCAATGGCGGCGGCCCTGCTGCCCCTGCTGGCGGCGTGCGGCGGCAGCAGCGGCGTCACCGGGCCGCTGGCCAATGTCCAGGCGCCCTGTCCGCGCATCGCCATCCTGGCCGATGGCGCCGACCTCACGCGCTTTCGCCCCGGCGCCGAGCGCGACCTGACGGCGATGATCGCCGATGCCCGGGTCAGCGGCTTCGAGGCGCAATGCGACTTCGCCAGTCGCGACCGCCGGGCGCTGAACGTGCGCGTCACGCCGCGCTTCGAGGCCGAGCGCGGCCCCGCCGCGCAGGGCCGGGTGCTGGACCTCGGCTGGTTCGTCGCCTTGTCCGACTCGGCCGACACCGCCGTGCTGAACCGCCAGGCCTTCACCACGCGCATCACCTTCCCGCCCAACGTGCCGCGCGCCACGGTGGAAGGCGGCACGGCGCGGCTGACCCTGCCGCTCAGCGATTCGATGCGCGCCGTGGACTACCATGTGCGCATCAGTTTTCAGCTGACCGACGAGGAACTGGCGCTGAATCGGGCACGCGGCCCCCGCTGACCGCGCAAGAAGCGGCCGCTGGCGGGCCGGGCGCGGTTGCGCCCCGGCCGCCGCTGCGGCATAGACGCCCCTCCCGCTGACACCGCGCGGGAGAGAGCGGACGGCCCCGGCAACGGGGCGATGCCGCCGCCGAAGGCGCAACCGGCCCCCGGAAACGCTCAGGCAAAAGGGCCGCGCGGAGAGGGACCTCTGGAAAGCCCGCACCCCGAACGGGGCGTGGCACCGAAGGAGAAAGGCGCCAGCGCAGGAACCACGGTTCCGCCGCGTTTCGGCCGCCGAATCTCTCAGGTTCCGGGACAGAGGGGGGCCACGGAGACCGCCTGCGCCACTTCCGGCGTGGGCTTGCCTGTGGGGGCACCGTGGCCGACGATCCTCGCGCTGAAGCGCGGCCTGAAATGCTGCCCGCTGAAGCGCGGCCTGAAACGCTGCCTGCCGAGGCGCTGCTTGAAACGCCGCTGGCCGCGCTGCATCGCAGCCTGGGCGGGCGCATGGTGCCCTTCGCCGGCTACGCCATGCCCGTGCAATATGCGCCCGGCATCATGGCCGAGCACCTGCACACCCGCGCCGCGGCCTCGCTGTTCGACGTCTCCCACATGGGCCAGGCCGAGCTGCTGGGCGAAGGCGCCGCGGCCGCGCTGGAGGCGCTGACGCCCGCCGATGTGCAGGGCCTCAAGCCCGGCCGGCAGCGCTACGGCCTGATCATGACCGAGGCCGGCGGCATCCTGGACGATTTCATGGTGGCCAATCTCGGCGACCGGCTGTTCCTGGTGCTGAACGCCTCGCGCAAGCACCTCGATATCCCGGCCATCGAATCCGTGCTGCCCGCCGGCGTCACGCTGCGCCCGCTGCCCGATCGCGCGCTGCTGGCGCTGCAGGGCCCGGCCGCCGTGGCGGCGCTGGCCACGCTGGCGCCCGGCATCGCCGCACTCTCCTTCATGGGGGTCGGCGCCTTCAGCATCGCCGGCGTGCCGACGCTGGTCTCACGCAGCGGCTACACCGGCGAGGACGGCGTGGAGATCTCCGCCCCGGCCGAGCAGGCGGACCACCTCGCCAAGGCCCTGCTGGCGCTGCCCGGCGTGCTGCCCGCCGGCCTCGGCGCGCGGGATTCGCTGCGCCTGGAAGCCGGCCTGTGCCTCTACGGCAACGACCTCGACGAGGGCACCAGCCCGGTGGAGGCGAACCTGGTGTGGACCATCGGCAAGCGCCGCCGCATGGCCTGGGATTTCCGCGGCGCCGCGCGCGTGCGCCAGGAACTCGACAGCGGCCCGGCGCGGCTGCGCGTCGGCATCCGGCCCGAGGGCCGCCAGCCGGCCCGCGCCCATACGCCAATCCATGCGCCCGGCGGCGCGGTGATCGGCGAGGTCACCTCCGGCGGCTTCGGCCCCTCGGCCAATGCGCCCGTCGCCATGGGCTATGTCGCGCGCGAACACGCCGCCGATGGCACGCCGATCGAACTGCAGGTGCGGGGCAAGGCATTGCCCGCCCGCATCGCGCCGCTGCCCTTCATCCCCCACCGCTACGCCCGCTGAGGAGCGCTCCCCATGGCCGAACTCCGCTTCACCAAGGACCATGAATGGGTCCGCCTCGAGGGTGACACCGCCACCATCGGCATCACCGACCATGCGCAGAACGCGCTGGGCGACGTGGTGTTCGTGGACCTGCCCGAAATCGGCCGCGAGGTCGCGGAAGGCGAGGCATGCGCCGTGGTGGAGAGCGTGAAGGCGGCCTCCGACGTCTACGCGCCCGTGGCCGGGCGCATCGTCGCGGTGAACGCCACCCTCGCCGACGATCCGGCGCTGATCAATTCGTCGCCGACCGCCGAGGGCTGGTTCTTCCGCATGGCCGGCGTCGATGCCGCGGCGGTGGCGGCGCTGATGGATGACGCGGCCTACGCCGCCTTCGTGGAGAGCCTGGCATGAGCGCGCTGCGGGAGCTGACGGCGCTGGAGGACAAGGGCGAATTCGCCCGCCGCCACATCGGCCCCTCCGCCGCCGAGATCGCCGCGATGCTGCAGGTGGTGGGCGCCGATAGCCTCGAGGCGCTGGCCGCGCGCACCGTGCCGGCCGCCATCCGCAGCCAGGCCGCGCTGCCGCTGCCGCCGGCGGCGACGGAGGCCGAGGTGATCGCCGAGCTGCGTGCGCTGGCGGCGAAGAACCGCGCCGACATCAAGTCGCTGATCGGCATGGGCTATCACGGCACGCTGACGCCGCCGGTGGTGCTGCGCAACATCCTGGAGAACCCGGGCTGGTACACCGCCTACACGCCCTACCAGGCCGAGCTCGCGCAGGGCCGGCTGGAGGCGCTGCTGAATTTCCAGACGCTGGTGACGGACCTCACCGGCCTGCCCGTGGCCAATGCCTCGCTGCTGGATGAGGCGACGGCGGCGGCCGAGGCGATGGCGCTGGCGCATGCCGCCACGCGCGGCAAATCCGACACCATCCTGATCGCGACCGACGTGCACCCGCAGACGCTGGCCGTGGTGGCCGCGCGCGCCGAGCCGCTCGGCTTCGAGGTGGTGCTCGCACCACCCTCCGGCATCGTATCCGCGGCAGCCTCGAAAAAGCCCTTTGCGGTGCTGCTGCAATATCCCGGCACCACCGGCGAGGTGCGCGACCTGACGCGCGAGATTGCCGCGGTGCATGGCGTGGGCGGTCTTGCCATCGTGGCGGCGGACCCGCTTTCGCTGGTGCTGCTCAAGCCGCCCGGCGAGATGGGCGCCGATGTTGTTGTGGGCAGCACGCAGCGCTTCGGCGTGCCGATGGGCTATGGCGGCCCGCATGCCGCCTACATGGCGGTGAAGGATGCCTACAAGCGGCTGATGCCGGGGCGCCTCGTCGGCGTCTCGGTGGATGCGGCGGGGCAGCCGGCCATGCGCCTCGCGCTGCAGACGCGCGAGCAGCATATCCGGCGCGAGAAGGCCACCAGTAACATCTGCACCGCGCAGGTGCTGCTGGCGGTGATGGCCAGCATGTATGCCGTGTGGCACGGGCCCGAAGGGCTGGCCCGCATCGCGCGCCGAGTCGCGCTGCAGGCGCGGCTGCTGGCCGGCGCGGCGCTGCGCGCCGGCTTCACGCTGCGCCACCGCGACTTCTTCGACACCATCGCGATCGAGGCTGGCCCGAAGGCCGAGGCGCTGCTGGCCAGCGCGCTGAAGCGCGGCTTCAACCTGGCGCGGCGCGAGGACGGCGTGGTGGGCATCGCGCTCGATGAGACGGTGACGCGCGAGGACCTGCTGGCGCTGGTCGGCGCCATTGCCGAGGCCGCCGGCACCATCGCGCTGCCGCTCGATCGGCTGGAGGCCGAGGGCGGCATTCCCAACTCGCTCGGCCGCGCCAGCGCCATCCTCACCGCCGAGGTGTTCAACGCGCACCACGCCGAGCACGCGATGCTGCGCTACATGAAGAAGCTGGAGGACAAGGACGTCGCGCTGAATCGCAGCATGATCCCGCTGGGATCCTGCACGATGAAGCTGAACGCGACGGCCGAGATGATTCCGGTGACCTTCCCCGGCTTCTCGAACATCCACCCCTTCGCGCCGGCCGACCAGGCGGTGGGGTATCTCGAGATGATCCGCCGGCTGGAATCCTGGCTCTGCGCCGTCACCGGCTTCGCCGCCGTGTCGCTGCAGCCGAACGCCGGCAGCGCGGGCGAGTATGCCGGGCTGCTGGCCATCCGCTCCTACCACCGCGCGCGCGGCGATACGCAGCGCGACGTGTGCCTCATCCCCTCCAGCGCGCATGGCACCAACCCGGCCAGCGCGGTGATGGCGGGGATGAAGGTTGTGGTCGTGGGCTGCGACCGCGACGGCAACGTCGATCTGGACGACCTGCGGACCAAGGTGGACCAGCACGCGGAAAAGCTCGCCGCCCTGATGGTGACCTACCCCAGCACGCATGGCGTGTTCGAGGAGGCCATCCGCGAGATCTGCGCGCTGATCCATGCGAAGGGCGGGCAGGTCTACATGGATGGCGCCAACATGAACGCGCAGGTGGGGCTGACCTCGCCGGCCGCGATCGGCGCCGATGTGTGCCACCTCAACCTGCACAAGACCTTCTGCATCCCGCATGGCGGCGGCGGACCCGGCGTGGGGCCGATCGGCGTGGCGGCGCATCTGGCACCCTACCTGCCGGCGCACCCCATGCTCGCCGAGGCCGGGCCGCAGGCGACATCGCACGGGCCGGTCGCCGCCGCGCCCTTCGGCAGCGCCTCGATCCTGCCGATCTCCTACGCCTACATCCGCATGATGGGCCCCGATGGGCTGACGCGCGCGACCGGGGTGGCGATCCTCAACGCCAACTACATCGCCACGCGCCTCGCCGAGCACTACCCGGTGCTGTACCGCGGCGCGCAGGGCATGGTGGCGCATGAATGCATCCTGGATTGCCGCGGCTTCCAGCAGAATGGCGGCGCCAGCGTGGAGGACATCGCCAAGCGGCTGCAGGACTACGGCTTCCACGCGCCGACCATGTCCTGGCCGGTCACCGGCACGCTGATGGTGGAGCCGACCGAGAGCGAGACGCAGGCCGAGCTCGACCGCTTCATCGCGGCGATGATCGCGATCCGCGCCGAAATCCGCGCCATCGAGCAGGGCCGCATGGACCCCCACGACAACCCGCTGAAGAACGCGCCGCACACCGCCGCCGAGGTGACGGCGGAGGTCTGGACGCACCCCTACAGCCGGCAGCAGGCCGCCTTCCCGCTGCCCTATGTGGCGCGCCAGAAATACTGGCCGCCGGTGAAGCGCGTGGACAACGTGCATGGCGACCGCAACCTGGTGTGCACCTGCGCGCCGCTGGAGGCCTACGCGCAGGCGGCGGAGTAGGCCGCGCCGCGCCATCTGGCGCGGCCCTGGGCGGGGTGCCATGCTTGCGCGCCGGAACAGCGTGCAGGAGGCCCCCGCAGTGACCCTCTCCCCCAGGCGTTCGGCTCTGCGCGTGGCGACGATGGCGTTGGCGGCGTGCCTGCCCTTCGCCGCCGGCGCGCAGGGCTGGCAGCCCACGCGCGCGATCGAGGTGGTGGTGCCCTTCACCGCCGGCAGCCTCGCCGACCGCAACATCCGCACCGCGGCGCCGCTACTCTCGCGCGAGTTCGGCGTGCCGGTGGCGGTGCAGAACATCCCCGGCGCCAATGGCTACAACCGCATCTTCCGCGCAGCCCCCGATGGCGCGACGCTCGGCGTGGGCGACCCGGTGGCGCAGATGGGCCTCGCGCTGGTGCAGCCGCAGCCCTTCGACGTGCTGCGCCTCACCTGGCTCGGCCATTGGTCGGCGGGGACGCAGACCATGGTGCTGTCGGCGCGCTCGCGCTTCCAGTCGCTGGAGCAGATGCGCGGCGCCGCGCAGCCGGTGCGCTGCGGCACCTTCGGCGGCATCAGCACCGGCGCCATGCAATGCGCCATGCTTGGCCGCGCGCTGGGCTTCCGCGTCGCCTTCGTCTCGCTGCAGGGGCCGCCGGAACTGGTGCTGGGCGCGGTGCGCGGCGATGTGGACGTGGCCTCGCTCGGCCCCTCGCTGTGGACCGACCATGTGGCGCAGGGCAGCGTGCGGCCGATCCTGTCCTGGGATGCGGTGCGCGACGAACGCATGCCGAACACTCCGGCGCTGGACGACCTCGGCCTGCAGCGCCTGGCCGGCATCACCGTGCTGCGCAGCGTCGCGGCCCCCCCGGGCCTGCCCGCGAACATTCGCGACCGGCTGATCGAGGCGCTGAACAAGGTGACGACGATGCCGGAGTGGGACGCCTTCGTCACCACCGCGCGGCTGGAGCGCAACTGGACCTTCTCGGCCGACTACCCGCGCATGCTGGAGGAGGCGAAGCGCCTGCTGGAGGAGAATGCGGCGGATCTGCGCGCCGCCTTCTGATGCGCATCGGCGTCATCAGCCCGACGGTGCTGGAGACCATCGCGCATGACCTGATCGCCGCCGCGCCGCCCGGCGTGCGGATGGTGGGCGTCACGCTCGGCATGGGTGGCTGGCGCGCCGATGAATATGCGAAGGCGCTGGCGCAGCTGGATGCCGCGGTGGCCTATCTCGCGGCGCGGCGAGTGGATGTGATCCTGCACGTCGCCTCGCCCATCGTGGTGTCGCAGGGGCCGGGGCATGACCGCGTGCTGACGGCGCGCATGGCGCGCCACGCGCCGGGCATTCCCTGCCTCACCACCATCCGCTGCGCGCTGGATGCGTTTGCCGCACTCAACGCACGCCGCATCCTGGCCGTGACACCCTTCCACGATGTGCTGAACGCGCAGTTGCGCGCCTATCTCGAAGCCGAGGGCCTCGCCATCGCGGCGCTGGAGACGGTGGAAGCGCATTTCGACTTCCTGCAGGACGTGCCGCCCGCCGCACTGGCCGCGGCCGCGCGGCGCGGTGCGGCCGCCTGCGGCGGCGCCTTCGACGCGGTGTGGATGCCCTCGGGCCAGCTGCGCGCGGTGGAGTGCGTGCGCGCGCTGGAGGATGCGTTCGGCAAGCCCGTGGTGGCGCAGAACCACGCCGATCTCTGGGCCGCGCTGGTCGCCACCGCCACGGCCGGCGTGGCGCCGGGCCAGGGCCGCCTGCTCGACCTGCGCGCGGGCTGAGGCATGGAGGGCTACGCGCTCGCATTGCTGCAGGGCCTGGCGCAGGCGCTGACCTTCGATGCGCTGCTGTTCATGCTGTTCGGCAGCGTCGTGGGCTACGTCTTCGGCGTGCTGCCGGGGCTGCAATCGGTCACGGCGCTCAGCGTCTTCCTGCCGCTGACCTATTGGTGGTCGCCGGCGCAGGCGATGTATTTCTTCGCCGGCATCATCGGCGCGGGCGGCAATGGCGGCGCCGTCACCTCCATCATCGTCAACATCCCCGGCAATGCGCAGAACGCGGCCACGATGATCGAGGGCTATCCCATCACGCGGCAGGGCCGCGCGGTGTTCGCGCTGAACCTCTCGGCCTGCGCCTCCTGGTTCGGCGCGGCCTTCGGCGTGGTGGTACTGATCGCGCTGATCCCGGTCTTCATGCCCTTCCTGCTGAGCTTCGGCCCGGCCGAGACCTTCTGGATCGCGGTCGCGGGCCTCGTCACGCTGGTGCTGGCGCTGCGCGGCGATGTGGGCAAGGGGCTGGTCTCGGTCGGCATCGGCATCCTGATCGCGATCATCGGCATGGGCGGGCCGCGCCTGCCGGTGCCGCGCTTCACCTTCGACAGCACCTATCTGCTGGACGGCATCGAGATCGTCGTCGTGGTGATGGGGCTGCTGGTGCTGGGCGAGACCTTCCAGCAGCTGGCGCAGGATTGGCGGCACCGCCATGGCCAGGCGCGCGGCGGCCCGGCGCTGCCCGCCGTGCCGGCGGATTGGCGCGCGCAGGTGCGCGAGGGCTGGCTGGCGCCCTTCCGCCACTGGGGCATCCTGCTGCGCTCCTCCAGCCTTGGCACCGTGATCGGCGCGATCCCGGGCGTGGGCGGCGTGGTGGCGCAGTTCATGGCCTACAACATGGCGGCCGCCACCACGAAGAACCCGGAGAAGCTCGGCAAGGGCGCCGAGGATGTGATGGTGGCGACCGAGGCCGCGACCAATTCCAAGGAAGGCGGCAACCTGTTCCCCACTTTGCTGTTCGGCATCCCGGGCAATTCCGAGATGGCGCTGGTGCTGGCGGCCTGGCAGGTGCATGGCATCGAACCCGGCCCGCTGTTCCTGCAGAACCACGCGCCGCTGGCCTGGGCGCTGGTGTTCGGGCTGCTGCTGGCGAACCTCGCGGCCTCCATCGGCACGGCCGCGGCCTCGCCCTGGCTGGCGCGGCTGCCCTCCTTCAGCATGGCCTGGCTGGCGCCGCCCGTGCTGGTGCTGTGCCTGATGTCCACCTACAGCGTGCGCTCCAGCCCGCTCGACCTCGTGGCGATGGTGGTGCTGGGCGTGTGGGCGTACGCGCTGCGACGCTTCGGCTTTTCCGTCATCGGCGTGGTGGTGGGCTTCGTGCTGGGCGACGTGATCGAGCGCAACTACTACACCGCGCTGCAATCCAGCCTCGGCGACCATGCGGTGTTCGTCGCCTCCGGCGTGGCGATGGCCCTGGCGGGCTTCACGGCGCTGGCACTGGGCTGGTGCGTGCTGCGCTTCGCGCGGCTGCGCCCCGCCACGCCGGGCCCGGCGGCGCGGCCCCTTCGCCTTGACCTGCGCGCACCCTCGCTGTGGTTCAACCTGGCCCAGCTGGCGCTGTTCGGCTGGCTGCTGTCGGTGGCGCTCGCACCCGGCTTCCGCGGCGGCCCGGTGGCCGGCGGCGTGCTGGCGATGATGGTGGGCCTGCAGGCGCTGGCGCTGCTGCGCGACCTGGGCCGCCCGCCGGCGGATGACGCGGCGCCGGGCGAGGGCGTGGCGCTGCTGGGCGTGATGCTGGTGGTGGCGGCGACGCTGGCGGTGGCCTTCCTGTTCGGCCTCTATGTCGCACTCACGCTGTATCTGCTGGGCACCTGGCTGCTGCAGCACCGTGCGCCGGCGCGCCTCGCGGTGCCGCTGGCGCTGGGCTTCGGCCTGCTGATGCCGCTGGCCTTCGCCTGGCTGGCCGATGCCCCGATGTGGCGCGGCGTGGTGCCGGAAATCCTGCCCGGGCTGATCGGCGGCGAGGTGATGCCGGACCTGTAGCGCGCGGCGCCGCACCCACCGCCCAGAATGCCCCTTGCGCGCGTGGCGCGACCTTCGGCAGCATGCCAGCACTGCAGAAACGTCCTGGGAGAACGTCCGTGATCAATCGTCGTACATTGGCGGTGGGCGCTGCTGCGCTGCTCGCCACGCCCGCGCTGCGCAACCCCGCCGTGGCGCAGGGCACGCGCCTGCGCTGGGCGCATGTCTACGAGGTGGCCGAGCCCTACCACCAGGAAGCGCTCTGGGCAGCGCGCGAGATCGCGAGCCGCACCAGTGGGCGGTGGAACATCGAGGTGTTCGCCGCCTCGGCGCTGGGCAACGAGCCGCAGATCAACCAGGGCCTCACGCTCGGCACGGTGGACATGATCTACACCGGCGTCGCCTTCGCCGGTGCCAGCTACCGGCCCATGGCACTCAGCCACGCGCCCTACATCCTGCGCGACTACGCGCATTTCCAGGCCTACCGCGCCAGCGACCTGCATGCCGAACTCGCCGCGGCCTACGACCGCCAGACCAGCCACCACGCCCTGGCGCTGACCTACTACGGCGACCGCATGGTGACGGCGAACCGCTCCATCATGCAGCCCTCCGACATGCGCGGGCTGAAGCTGCGCGTGCCGCAGGCGCCCTCCTGGCTGATGTTCACGCGCGCGGTCGGCGCCAACGCCACGCCGATCGCCTTCGCCGAGGTGTATCTGGCGCTGCAGAACGGCACGGTGGACGCGCAGGAGAACCCGCTGCCGACCATCCAGGCGAAGAAGTTCTACGAGGTGCAGAGCCACATCTCGCTGACGCACCACATCACCGACAGCCTGCTGACCATCGTCGGCAGCGGCACTTGGCGGCGGCTTTCCGCGGCGGACCGGCAGGTGTTCACCGAGGTGCTGCGCCAGGCCGCCGATCGCTGCGGTGCGGCCATCCGCACGCAGGAGCAGGAGCTGGTCGGCTGGTTTCGCACCCAGGGCAAGACAGTGCAGGAGCCCGACCGCGCCGCCTTCCGCGCCGCCTGCGTGCCACTGCACAACGACAATGTCGGCTGGACGCGCCAGATGTATGACCGGCTGCAGGCGCTGGAGAGCCGGCCGGCCTGATTCGCATGGCGCGCGCGGCGATGCCGCGCGCGCCATGCACCTATCTGTACCACATCGTCGGCAGCCACATGACGATCTCCGGCACATAGGTGCACAGCAGCAGAACGCCGATCAGCGGGATCAGGAAGGGCGTCACGCCGCGCGCCGCATCCTCGAAGCTGATCCCGCCGACGCGCGCCAGGATGAACAGCACGATGCCGACCGGCGGTGTCAGCAGCCCGATGCACAGGTTGAGCACCATGATCAGCCCGAAATGCACGGGATCCACCCCGATCGATTCCATGATCGGCAGCATGATCGGCACCAGGATCAGGATGGCGGGCAGGGGCTCGATGGCCAGGCCCACCAGCAGCAGGAAGATGTTGGCGATCAGCAGGATCAGCCATTTCTGCTCGGTGATCGACAGCACCCAGCCCACCACCTGCTCCGATACGCGCGTCGTGGTCAGCAGCCAGCCGAAGATCTCCGACGCCGCCACGATCAGCAGGATGGTGGCGGTGATCTCCACGGCCTCGAAGCTCACCTTCGCGATCGCGCGCAGGCCGAGCGTGCGATACACCAGCACGCCCAGGATCAGCGCGTAGGCCACGGCGCAGATCGCACCCTCGGTCGGCGTGAAGGCGCCGGCGCGCATGCCGCCGATGATCAGCACCGGCGTCAGCAGCGGCAGGATGCCGCGCGCCAGCGATCGGCCGAGTTCATACAGCCGGAACTGCGCATCCGCGCCGTAGCCGCGCACCCGCGCGTAGTAGTACACCATCGACATCAGGCAGAAGGCCAGCAGCAGCCCGGGCACGATGCCGGCGGCGAACAACTGCCCGATGCTGGCATTGGCCGAGACGCCATAGATCACCAGCGGCAGCGATGGCGGCAGCAGAGGCCCCAGCATGGAACTCGCGGCCGTGATGCCGACGGCGAATTTGGGGTCGTAGCCATGCGCGCGCATGGCGCGCACCTCGATGGTGCCGAGGCCCGCGGCATCGCCCACCGCCGTGCCGCTCATGCCCGCGAAGACCACCGAGCCCACGACATTCACCTGCGCCAGGCCGCCGCGCATCCAGCCCACCGCGGCCACCGCGAAATCGTAGATGCGCTCGGTGATGCCGGAGGTGTTCATCAGCATGCCGGCCAGGATGAAGAACGGCACGCAGAGCAGCGGGAAGCTGTCCACGCCGCCCACCATGCGGTGCACGATGGCCAGCAGCGGGATGGAGCCATCGATCAGGGCGAAGACGATGGAGGCCCCCGCCAGCGCCACCGCCACCGGCAGGCCCAGCGCCAGAAGCCCGAAGAAGCCCAGCAGCAGGATGGCAGCGGTCATGCCACCACCTGCTGCGTGTTCGGCGCATCGCCATGGCGCCAGCGGCGCCAAATCCAGTATATCTCGCGCCAGGTCATCATCGCGAAGCCGCCGGCGACCGGCCAATAGACCCAGGCGAGCGAGGCATTCAGGCTGTCCATCGGCATCACCGCCATGCGGTCCGCCAGGTCCAGGCTGATCCAGGTGCCGAAGGTCCAGAAGCCGAGGCGGAGCGCATCCTGCAGCGCCCAGAGGCCGCGCCGCAGCGGCAGCGGCAGCGCCATCTCCAGCGCCTCGACACGGATATGCGTGCCGCGCCGCACCGCCCCGGCCGAGCCGATGAAGGTGATGACGATCAGCAGGTAGCGCGCCACCTCCTCGGTCCAGGCGACGCTGTCGTTCAGCGCGTAGCGGCTGAAGAACTGCGTGAACACCAGCGCGCCGAGCACCCAGAGCAGCACGAGGCCCACCCAATCCTCCGGCCCGTGATCGCGATAGCGGAAGCGGCGCAGGTCGTCGGCGAAGCCTGCCTCCTCGGCCTGCGCCACTCCCTCGAAGGGCTTTTGCACCGCCTGTTTCCTTGTTCGCAGCCTCTCCTTCCGCAAGCCGACACGTTGCGCCGGCGCTTGTCAAACAGCGCCGCCGGCCGCTTGATCTCGCAGCCCGGGTTGCGCCACGCTCAGCCCCTTGCGCGGGGCACGCCGCCGGGCGGCGCCGTCGATGCGTGGGAGAGGGTGTGGCATGCGCGATCGGAACCGCTGGCGGATCGGCTTCGACATCGGCGGCACTTTCACCGATTTCATCCTGCACGACGCCGCCACGGGCCAGCTGCGGCTGCACAAGACGCTGACCAGCGCCCCCGACCCCTCGGAAGCCGCGATCAGCGGGCTGGAGGAGCTGCTGGCGCAGGCCGGCATCGGCATGCCCGACGTGGCGGAGATGGTGCACGGCACCACGCTGGTGACCAATGCCGTGATCGAGGGGCGCGGCGCGCGCCTCGGCCTGATCACCAGCGCGGGCTTCCGCGATGTGCTGGAGATGGGCACCGAGCAGCGCTACGACATCTACGACCTGCACCTCGCCTTCCCCGTGCCGCTGGTGCCACGCGCGCGCCGGCTGGAAGTGCCCGAGCGGCTGGACCGCGACGGGCGCGTGGTGACGGCGCTCGACCTCGCGGCGGTGCGCGCCGCCTTCACGCAATTCGCGCGCGACGGCGTGGAGGCGGTGGCCGTGTGCTTCCTGCATTCCTATCGCAACCCGGCGCATGAGCAGGCCGTGGCCGCGCTGGCGCGGGCCGAGTTCCCGCGCTTCGCCATCTCGCTGTCCTCCGAGGTGGTGGCGGAGCTGCGCGAGTACCAGCGCTGCGTCACCACCTGCGCCAACGCCTACGTCCAGCCGCTGATGGACCGCTATCTGGGCCGCCTCACGGCGGCGCTGGAGGCGCGCGGCTTCGCGGGCGCGCTGCGGCTGATGCATTCAGCCGGCGGGCTGGTGGCACCTTCGGTGGCGCGCGCCTATCCCATCCGTCTGCTGGAATCCGGGCCCGCGGGCGGGGCCATCGCCACCGCGCTGTTCGGCGCGCTGGCCGGCAAGCACGATGCGCTGGCCTTCGACATGGGCGGCACCACCGCCAAGGCCTGCCTGATCGAGAATGGCCGGGCCGAGATCGCGCCGATGATGGAAGCCGGGCGCGTGCACCGTTTCAAGAAGGGCTCCGGCCTGCCGATCAAGACGCCGGCGATCGACATGATCGAGATCGGCGCCGGTGGCGGCTCGATCGCCGCGCTGGACGAGGTGGGGCTGCTGCGCGTCGGGCCGCGTTCGGCGGGCTCCGCGCCGGGGCCTGCCTGCTACGGCCGCGGCGGCACCGAGGCCACGGTAACCGACGCGAACCTGCTGCTCGGCTTCCTCGATCCCGGCTTCTTCCTCGGCGGGCGCATGCGGCTTGATGTCGAGGCGGCGCGCACCGCGATGGCGGCACTCGGCGCAGGCCTCGGCCTCGGCGTGGAAGAGACCGCGGCGGGAATCCACAAGGTGGTGGTGGAGAGCATGGCCGCGGCAGCGCGCGTGCATCTGGTGGAGAAGGGCCGCGACCCGCGCAACTACGCCATGGTCGGCTTCGGCGGCGCCGGCCCGGCGCATGCGGTGGAGGTTGCGCGCGTGCTGGGCGTGCGGGAGGTGATCATCCCGCCGGCCTCGGGCGCGGCCTCGGCGCTGGGCTTCCTCGCCGCGCCGCTGTCCTTCGAGACGGTGCGCTCGCATCCGGTGGAGTTCACCGCGGGCTTCGATGCCGCCGCGCTGGAGGCGGTGCTGGCGGGGCTGGAGGCGGAGGGGCGGCGGCAACTCGCCGAGGCCGGCGTCAGCCCCGCTGCCATCGCGGTGGAGCGCAGCGCCGATATGCGCCTGGTGGGGCAGATGCACGAGATCGCGGTGCCGCTGCCCGGCGGCGTGATCGACGCCGCCGCGATGCCGGCGCTGGCGGCGGCCTTCGGTGCCGCCTATGCCGCGCGCTACACCACGCCGCCGCAGGGCGCGCGCTTTGAGGCGATCAACTTCCGCGTCCGCTGCGCCGGGCCCGCGCCGCAGCTTTCGATGCAGGGCGCGACCGGCGGCGGCGATCCGGCGGCGAAGCGCAAGGGCACGCGCCGCGCCTGGTTCCACGGGCGCTTCCACGACACCCCGGTGCATGACCGCTACGCGCTGGAACCGGGCGAGGAAATCCACGGCCCCGCCATCATCGAGGAGCGCGAGGCCACCACCATCCTGCCGCCGGGCGACGTGCTGCGCGTGGATGCGAGCCACAACCTGCGCATCGCGGTGGCGCAGGGCGGCGCGGCGGTGGCGCGCATCACGCCCGAGACGCCGTTGGAACAGGCGATGGCGCTGATCGAGGCCGATCCCATCGGCCTCGAGATCATGTGGAGCCGTCTGGTGACGGTGGTGGAGGAGATGTGGTCCACCGTCTGCCGCACCGCCTTCTCGCTGGTCATCTCCGAGGCGCAGGATTTCGCCTGCGAGATGCTGGACGCCGCCGGTGAGCCGCTGGCGCATTCGCCGCGCGCCATGCCGGTGTTCAACCTGACGCTGCCGCGCGCGGTGAAGGCGCTGCTGGCCGCCTACCCGGCCGAGACGCTGCGCCCCGGCGACGTGCTGGTGACCAACGACCCCTGGCTGTGCGCCGGGCATCTGTACGACATCGCGGTGGTGACGCCGGTGTTCAACGGCACCACGCTGGTGGCGCTGATGGGCACCGTGGGGCACGTCTCCGACATCGGCGGCGCGCGCGATTCCATGCGCGCGCGGGAGATCTTCGACGAGGGCATCCAGATCCCGCCGATGAAGCTGGTGGAGGCCGGGCGGCCGAACGAAACGCTGTTCCGCCTGCTGCGCGAGAATGTGCGCAACCCCGACCAGGTGCTGGGCGACGTGCATTCCTTCATCGCCGCGAATGCGCTGGGCGCGGAGCGGCTGGCGGGCTTCATCCGCGAATACGGCATGCATGACCTGCGCGCCCTGGCCGCCGTGGTGCAGGGCCGCGCCGAGCGCGCGATGCGCCAGGCGATTCGCGCGATTCCGGACGGCACCTACAGCGCCGAGACGGCGAACAACCCGATGGGCGCGGTGATGCGCTTCCCGCTGCGCCTGACCGTGGCGGGCGACGAGATCGAGATCGACTTCGCGGGCGCGCCGCCGCAGGCCCCCACCGGCGCCATCAACTGCACGCTGAACTACACCGAGGCGCACGCCACCTACCCGCTGAAATGCATGCTGACGCCGAATGTGCGCGGCAATGCCGGCTGCTACCGCCCGTTCCGCGTGAAGGCGCCGGAGGGGTCGATCCTGAACGCGAAGCGGCCGGCGGCGGTGAACATGCGCACGCGGACCGGCTGGTACCTCGCGCCCTCGATCTTCCGCGCGCTGTCGGAGGCGGCGCCGGCGCAGGTGCAGGCCTTCACCGGGCTGCCCATCGCGGTGAACATCTATGGCCTGCGCGCCGACGGGCAGCCCTATTCCGACATCCTGTTCACCGGCGGCGGGCAGGGCGCATCGGCCCAGGCGGATGGCAAGTCCGGCCTGCTGTGGCCGACATCGGCGTCCAACACCTCGATCGAGCTGCTGGAATCGCGCGTGCCGGTGCTGGTGATCGAGAAGACCTACATGGCGGATTCCGGCGGGCCGGGCCGCTTCCGCGGCGGCTGCGGGCAGCGCGTTCGCCTGCGCAAGCTGGCCGATGACGGGCTGACCAGCCTGCTGGCCGTCTTCCCCGAGAGCATCGGCGTGGCAACGCCCGGCCTGTTCGGCGGCAAGCCGGGCGGCGCCTCCGCGGGGCTGCTGCGCCGCGCCGATGGGGCGCTGCTGCGCGACCTCGGCGTTGGCGAATTGCTGGCGCTGACGCGCGCCGACGAGGTGCTGGAGATACTCGTCCCCGGCGGCGCCGGCTTCGGCGATGCGGCGGCGCGCGCGCCGGCCGCGGTGGCCGAGGATCTGGCGGCCGGGATGATCAGCGAGGCCGGCGCCGCGCGCGACTACGCAGCGGCCGCGCCGGCCGACGCCGCAGCCGAATGAGGACGCACAGCATGGAGACGAGGATGCTTCGACGCAGCGTGATGATGGGCGGCGCCGGCGGCGCCCTGCTGGCCTCGGCCGGGCTTGGCGGCGGCGCCCGGGCGCAGCCGCGCCGCATCCTGGTGATCGCCAGCGGCGCCGATGTGCCGGACCTCGATCCGCATCTGGGCACCGGCTACGCGCCGGCGGCCTTCTACCGCAACCTCTACGACACGCTGGTGCGCGTCGAGGGCAACCCGCCGCGCGTGGCGCCGCATCTGGCGGAAAGCTGGACGGTCTCGCCCGATGGCCGTGAGTACGTGTTCAGGCTGAACCCGGCGGCGCGCTTCCACGATGGCAGCCCGGTGGACGCCGAGGCCATCCGCTATTCCTTCAATCGCGCCTTGCGGCTGGGCCGCGGCAATGCGTGGATGATCTCCGGCGCCCTTGACCAGAACAGCGTGACGGTGGTGGATCCGCAGACGGTGCGCATGCGCCTGACGCAGCCCTTCGCGCCCTTCCTGTTCACCCTGCCCTGGATCTTCATCGTCAACCGCAATGTCGCGGAGGCGAATCGCGGCAGCGACGACACGCAGGCGTGGCTGCGCAGCAATGTCGCGGGCTCCGGCGCGTTCCGGCTGCGGCGGGCGGATATCGGCAGCATCTACGAATTCGACCGCGTGGCGGATGGCTGGCGCCAGGGCGGCGGCAACCTCACCGGCGCGATCTGGCGCCTGGTGCGCGAGACCACGACGCAGCGCCTGCTGGTGCAGCGCGGCGAGGCGCATGTCGCGCTGGACCTGACCAGCGAGGACATGGACGCGCTGGCCGGCCGCCCCGGCGTGACGCTGCTGAGCGAGCCGGAATTCCGCACCTTCTCGATCAAGATGAACACGCGGCACGGCCCGCTGGCCGATGTGAACCTGCGGCGCGCCATATCCTACGCCTTCAACTACCAGGCGATGCTGGATTCGGCCGGGCGGGCGCAGCTGATGGTGGGGCCGCTGCCGCACGGCATACTGGGCCACGACCCGGCCCTGGCCGTGCCGCGCACCGACATGGCGCGCGCGCGGGAATTCCTGGCGCGCAGCGCCTATCCGCAGGGCGGCATCCGGCTGAAGGTCGTGCATGTGATCGGGCTGGAGCAGCAGCGCCGCTGGGCGCTGGTGATGCTCGACAGCCTGCGCCAGCTGGGCATCGGCCTCGACATCCAGGCCACCGCCTGGCCGGACATGGTGGCCTCGGCGCGCTCGCCGGAGACGACGGCGGATTTCTTCATGGTGTACCAGACAGCGAACTACGCCGACCCGGACAACATCGCCTTCGCCGCCTATCACGGCAGCCGCAACGGCACCTGGCAGAACCCGGTGTATCGCAACCCGCGCGTCGATGCGCTGATCGAACAGGGCCGCGCCGAGACCGACGAAGCGCGCCGCATCGCGCTGTACGGCGAGTTCCAGAAGCAGGTGGTGGAGGATGCGCCCGACATCTTCGGCGTGCTGGAGACCCGCAAGCTGGCCTTCCGAGACACGGTGCAGGGTTTCCGCTTCACCCCGGTGGCCAGCAACGCAATCGAGATGTTCGGCCTGTCGCTGCGCTGAGAAACCGGCAGGGTGGTGGCGCCGCCCGCGCGGGGCGGCGCCACCTCCGTTCAGCCCTTGGCGATCGCCACCTGCGCGCGCGCGGCCGTCAGCATCAGGCCGCTGTCGTTCATGATGGTGGCCAGGTTGAAGCCGCGCTCGAACATCTGCTTCGAATAGGCGCCCGTCATCGTATGGATGCCGACCTTCACGCCGGCCTTCTGGGCGGTGGTGCGGATGCGGTCGAGAACGGCGAGGAACTCGGGCTCCTGCCGGTCCTGCAGCGGCGCCATGCCGAGGCTGAGCGAGAGGTCCGACGGGCCGATATAGATCGCATCCACGCCCGGCACCGCGACGATGGCCTCGAGGTTGTCGAGCGCCGTCTTGGTCTCGATCATCGGAATCACCAGCACGTCGTCATTCGCCGCATTGGTGTCGGCCGCAGCACCGTAGATGCCCGAGCGGATCGGGCCGAAGCTGCGCGCGCCCTTCGGCGGGTAGCGGCAGAACGAGACCAGCGCACGCGCTTCGGCCTCGGTGTTCACCATCGGGCAGATCACGCCCTTGGCCCCGCCATCCAGCACCTTGCCGATGATGCCGGGCTCATTCCACGGCACGCGCACCATCGGCGTCACGCCATGCGGCTGCATGCCCTGGAAGCAGGCGACCATGGATTGGTAATCCTGCACGCCATGCTGGATATCCACCGTCAGGCTGTCCCAGCCGGCCTGGGCCATCACTTCCGCGGTGAAGCCCGAGGGGATGGCGAGCCATCCATTGACCACGGGTTTCCCGGCGGCCCATGCCGCCTTCACGCCATTCGCCATTGCGTTCGATTCCCCCCAAAGGGCGTTGCGTGGCGCAGGACACGCCACAATTCGTCAGTCGTCGTATGACTGACGCTAGGCCGGCCGCCTGGCACCGTCAACGCGGTGTTGCCGCGCACGCGCCGGCGCGGCAGTTTGCCGAAGCCCCGATGGCCGGCAGCGCAGGCGCCCGCCGGGACGGGGCACAGGAGACGCCATGAACAGCTTCGCCGCGCGCCCCGTCGATGCCGTGATCGCCGCGGCCCGCGAATTCCTGGGCGAGAGGCTCACCACCAACGCCACGGTGCGCGAGCAGCACAGCCGCGGCGAGGACAGCTCCACGCCGACGCTGCCCGATGCGGTGGCCTTCGTGGAAACCACCGCCGAGGTCAGCCGCCTGCTGGCGCTGTGCCACCAGCATGGCGTGCCCGTTGTGCCCTTCGGGGCCGGCACCTCGCTGGAGGGCCATGTCAACCCGGTGCGCGCCGGCATCAGCCTCGACCTCAGCCGCATGACGGCGATCCTGGAACTGCACGAGCAGGACATGGATGTGCTGATCGAGCCCGGCGTGACGCGCCAGCAGCTGAACGAATACCTGCGCGACAAGGGGATGTTCTTTCCGGTCGATCCCGGCAGCCACTGCACGCTGGGCGGCATGGTCGCGACGCGCGCCAGCGGCACCAATGCGGTGCGCTACGGCACCATCCGCGAGAATGTGCTCGGCCTCGAGGTGGTGCTGGCCGATGGCCGCGTCATCTCCACCGGCGGGCGCACGCGCAAGGCGGCCAATGGCTACGACCTGACGCGCCTGTTCGTGGGCAGCGAGGGCACGCTCGGCGTGGTCACGAAGGTGCGGCTGCGCCTGCACGGCATCCCCGAGGCGATGAGCAGCGCCGTGGTGCAGTTCCCCAGCCTGGCCGCTGCGGTGGAGAGCACCATCGAGGTCATGCAGCTGGGCATCCCGGTGGCGCGCATCGAATTGCTGGACGACGACATGATGGCCGCCGCCATCGCCTATTCGAAGCTCGAGGGTTTTTCGGAGTCCACGACGCTGTTCCTGGAGTTCCACGGCACCGAGGCCGGCGTGAAGGAACAGGCCGCGATGGTGGAGGCGATCACCGACGAACATGGCGGCACCGGCTTCCGCTGGGCGAGCGACCCCGCGCTGCGGGCGCAGCTGTGGAAGGCGCGTCATGATTCCTACTGGGCGGGCGTGGCCTGGAAGCCCGGCTGGAAGGCGCTGACCACCGATGTCTGCGTGCCCATCTCGCGCCTGGCCGAGGCCATCGTCGGCGCCAAGGATGAGGCGCGCGCGCTGGGCCACACCACCTGCATCGTGGGCCATGTCGGCGACGGCAATTTCCACCAGATGGTGCTCTACGATCCCACGGACCCGAAGGGCATCGAGGGCGCGTGGGACATGGACCGGCGCATCGTCGCGCGTGGGCTGGCGCTGGGCGGCACCTGCTCGGGCGAACACGGCATCGGCATCGGCAAGCGCGAGTTCCTCGAGCAGGAGCACGGTGCCGAGGCGCTGGCCGTGATGCGCAGCCTGAAGGTGGCGCTCGACCCGAAGGGCATCATGAATCCGGGAAAGATCTTCCTGAATTGAGCCAGCGCTGTCGCGGCCGGCCGCCCCGGCCGCGTGCGGCCCGCGCATGAGCCCCCCCAGCCTCGCGCTGCCGATCCTGGTGCTGTGCCTCGGGCACATCTTCTCCAACGCGGTGCGCACCATTCCCGCCCTCGCCGTGGATGTGCTGACGCGCGACCTCGGCATCACGGCCGAGACGCTGGCGCAGCTCACCGGCGTGTTCCCGCTGGCCTTCGCGGCGGTGATGATCCCGGTGGGGGTGGCGCTGGACCGGCACGGGGTGCGGCGCGTGTCGGTGTTCCTGCTGACGCTGGCCGGCGCCGGCGCGGCGCTGGGCGCGCTGGCCACCGGGCCGTGGTCCATGGCGCTGGCACAGGCGGTGCTGGGGGCCGGCTGCTCCGGCATGCTGATGTGCCCCATCACCTTCGCCGCGCGGGGCCTGCCGGGCCCGCGTTTCGCCGTGTGGTCCGGCATCATCCTCGCGGCGGGCAACACCGGCATGCTGCTCTCGGCCAGCCCCCTGGCGCTGCTGGTCGAGGCGCTGGACTGGCGCGCCGGCTACTGGGCGTGCGCCGCGCTCGCCGCCGCCGCGATCCCGGCGGTATTGCTGCTTGTGCCGAGCGACCGGCCAGCGGTGCGCCCCATTCGTTCGGTCCTGCAGGATGCGCGCGAGCTGGTGCGCATCGCAGCCACCCCGGCGATGCGCGGCGTGATGGTGGTCGTCTTCGCCTCCTTCGCCTCCGTCCTCGGGCTGCGCGGTCTGTGGGGCGGGCCCTGGTTGATGGACGTGAAGGGGCTGGACCGCGTGGCCGCGGGCCATGTGCTGCTGGGCTGCACCGTGGCGCTGACCATCGGGCCGGTGCTGGCAGGCATCGCGCTGCGGCGGCTGGGCCATGGGCGCGGCCTGCTGGCGGCCAGCCACCTGGGGGCGGCGGGGCTGATCCTGCTGCTCATCGCCGGCGGCCCGGGCGGGCCCTTCGGCGCCCTGCCCGTGGGGTGGGACCTGGCGCTGCTGGTGCTGTTCGGGCTGACCATCTCGTTCCAGGTCATCGCCTTTTCCCTGGTGCGCGTGGCCGTGCCGCCGGAGCAGGCGGGGCGGGCGCTGTCGGCGGCGAATTTCTCGTTCTTCTTCGGCGCGGCGGTGCTGCAGGCGGTGTCGGGCGTGATGGCCGGCTGGGGCGGCGTGGCGGCGGCGCTGGGCACCTTCGCCGCGGCGCTGGTGGTCTGCAGCCTGGGCTTTCTGGCACTGTCGCGGCGCCGGTAACCGGGGCGTGACCGCCGCGGCCGCATCGCGATGCTACGCTGCGCGCCGGAGGGTCTGCCCATGCGTGCGGTGTTGCGGATCGGGCCGATGCTGGTTGGCCTGCTGGCCGTCGCGGTGCTGGGGCATGTGGCGCTGACGACGGGGATGCGGGTGGACGGGCCCGTCGGGCGTTTCGCCGCGGGCACCTGCAGCGCCTGCCACTGACGCGGGCGCGCGATCTGCCCTATCATCCCCGCGTGGAGGGTTCGGCATGCTGCGCAGTATCCTGGTTGCACTCGATGACACGCCCTGCGCCATCGCGGCGCGCGACGTCGCCTTCGCGCTAGCGCGCCGCACCGGCGCGGCGCTGACCGCCGCCGTCGTGCTCGATCGGCCGCACACCCAGCGCGAGCACGAATTCGTCCCGCTGGGTGGCGCCGCCTTCAAGGCGCGACGCGATGCGGTGCTGGTGGAGCGTGCCCAGGCCGAGGCCGCCGCGGCCCTCGCCGCCTGCGCCGTGGCGGCCGAGGGCACGGCCTACACCGAGTTGCGGCTGGAGGATGCGCCGGAACCCGCGCTGCTGCGCGCCGGCGCGCAACATGATCTGATCGTGGTCGGCCGCGGCAGCACGCTGGGCCGCGAGGAGGCCGATGACGGTGTGGCGCCGGTGGTCGAGGCGCTGCTGCGGGATGGCGCGCGGCCCCTGCTGGTGGTGCCGCCCGGCACCGCGCCTGGCGCCAAGCCCGGCGTCACTGGGCCGGTGCTGGTGGGCTATGACGGATCGATCCCCGTGATGGCGGCGCTGCAGCTTTTCGCGCTGATGGGGCTGGCCGAAGGCTCGCCGGTGCGCGTCGCCAGCGCGGCCGAGACGCGCGAGGCGGCGCTGGCGCTGGCCGGCGAGGGCGTGGCCTACCTCACCCGCCACGGCATCGCCGCCGAGCCGCTGGCGATGGTTGGCGCCCGCCCGGCGGATCTGCTGCTGGCCGAGGCCGAGGGCCTGGGCGCGCGGCTATTGGTGCTGGGCGCCTTCGAGGAAAGCGGCCTGCGCCGGCTGTTCACCGGCAGCGCCACGCACACGCTGCTGCGTGACGCGCGATGCCCGATCTTCATCCACCGGTGAGGATTCGCGCCGCGCGCAGCGCGGCGATCTCGGACTCGCTGTAGCCCAATTCGGCGGCGATGGCTGCGCCATCCGCGCCGGGCGGCCGCAGGTCTCCGGCGCCGCCGGGGCGCGCGCCATCCAGCGTCACCGGCAGGGCGGGCAGCGCCACGGCGCGCCCATCGGGCAGCGTCAGCGGCACCAGGCCGCCCGAGCCGTTCAGATGCACGTCGTCGAACAGGTCGGCCGGGCGGCCGATGGGGGCGAAGGGCAGGCCGAGCGCCTCGCATTTCGCCATCAGCTCGGCCTTGGTGTAGGCCCGCAGCGCCTCGGCGACGCGCGGGACGGTGCGCGCGCGCTGCTGCACGCGCTGCTGCTTTGTCGCCAGCGAGGGATCGGCCGCCAAATCCTGCAGCCCGAAGGCATCGCAGAAGGGCGGCCAGGAGGTGTCGGTGACGACGCCGACGAACACCTGCCCGCCATCGGCGGTCTCGAACACGTCATAGATCGGCCAGGCCGGCAGGCGCGTGGACATGGGCGGCGGCGCGGTGCCGGTGATGCGCGTCTGCGCCATGTGCTGCGCCATCAGCAGCGCCACCGTCTCGAACAGCCCGGCCTGCACCTCGCCGCCCTGGCCGGTCTGCTCGCGCTCGCGCAGCGCGGCCAGGATGGCGATGACGGCGGAAAGCCCGCCCATGATGTCGATCACGGAGCTGCCGGCGCGCAGCGGGCGGCCCTCCAGCCCGGTCATGTAGGCCAGCCCGCCCATCATCTGCACCACCTCGTCCAGCGCGGTGCGGTGCTCATAGGGGCCGGGCAGGAAGCCCTTGCAGGAGCAATAGACGAGGCGCGGGTTGAGCGCCGCCAGCTCGGCGTAGCCAAGCCCAAGCTTCGCCATGGCGCCGGGCCGGAAATTCTCGATCAGCACATCGGCGCGCGTCGCCAGGCGCTGCACCAGCGCACGGCCCTCCCGCGTCTTCATGTCGACGCAGAGGCTGCGCCGGCCGCGCCCGAAGGCGGCGTAGAAGCCGGTGCCCGAGCCCGTCAGGTGGCGCGTGGAATCGCCCGCCGGGGCGGGCTCCACCTTGATCACCTCGGCGCCGAGATCGGCCAGCGCCATGCCCGCGGTGGGGCCCATCACCATGTGGGTGAATTCCACCACGCGGATGCCGGCCAGAGGTGTGGCCGAGGTCATGCGAACACCTGCGCCGGCTGCCAGCCGGTGGGGCGGCCGGCGCGGGCGAAGGCGCCGTGCAGCGGTTCCTGCGGCAGGGCCTCGGCCAGGATGGCGCGCGCCGCCACCACCCCTTCCAGCGAGACGCCAGTGTCGAGCCCGAGCGATTCCAGCAGGAACACGAGGTCCTCCGTCACGATGTTGCCGGAGGCGCCGGGCGCGAAGGGGCAGCCGCCCAGCCCGGCCAGCGCGCCGTCGAAGATGCGGATGCCCGCCTCCACCCCCGCCGTCACATTGGCGAGGCCGAGGCCCATCGTGTCGTGCAGGTGCAGGCTGTCGCAGCGCGCACCGATCTCGGCGCGCACCAGGCGTACCAGCCGCGCGACCTGTGCCGGGTTCGCATAGCCCGCGGTGTCCGAGAGCCCCACCGAATCGCAGCCCATGGCGGCGAGTTCGACGGCCATCGCCACCACGTCGCGCTCCGCCACCGCGCCCTGCAGCGAGCAGCCGAAGGCGGTGCTGAGCCCGGCCTCCAGGCTCGGCCGCCTTGCCGCGTCGAGGCCGGCGACATGCGCCGCGACGCTGCGCGCCACCTCCATCTGCTCGGCGCGCGTGCGGCGCAGATTGGCCTGGCTGTGCTGCTCGCTGGCCGAGAGCGTCAGCGTGATCTTCTGCGCCCCGGCGGCGATGGCGGCCTCGGCGCCGCGCAGATTGGGCACCAGCACGGCCACATGCAGCCCGGGCAGGGTGGTGGCGAAGCGCGTCACCGCCTCGGCGTCGGCCATCTGCGGCACCAGCTTCGGCGGCACGAAGGACGCCACCTCGATCTCCGGCAGCCCGGCTGCGTGCAGCGCCGCGATCAGCCTGCATTTCGTGGCGGTCGGGACCACCGCATGCACCATCTGCAACCCGTCGCGCGGGCCCACCTCGCTGACCGTCACGTCGCGCTGGCGCGCTGGCTTGCCAAGCATTCTAGAAATCCCCACCCAGGCGTCGCGTGAGATCGGACGCCGCCGCGGCGACGGCCGCAAGATGCGCCGTGAGGCCGGCCTCGATGCGGCTCTTCGGGCCGGAGACGCCGAGCGCCCCGGCCAGCGCGCCGCCGGGGCCGAACACCGGCGCCGCGATCGCCGCGGTTTCCGGGTTGCGCTCGCCGAAGGTGGCGATGGGGCCGAGGCTGTGCGGGTACTCCGCGCTCAGCACGCGCCCGCCGGCGCCGGCGGGCAGCGCAACCAGGTCGCCGGCCGCGATGTCGTCACGGATCGGGCTGGGGCTGCGCACCCGGGCCAGGCACAGCCGATGCGCCGCATGCCGCACCCAGAAGGAGGCGGTCTCGCCGGTGTGCTGCGCCAGCGCGCCGAGCAGCGCGGGCAGGTGGCTCTCCACCGGCTGCGCGCGGGCATACAGCGTGCCCCAGCGGAACAGCATGGGCCCCAGTGCCCAGCGCCCATCAGGCAGCCGCGCGGCGCAGCGGTTCTTCTCCAGCGAGGCGAGCAGCCGCAGGATCGTGGATTTGTAGAGGCCCGTGCGCGCCGCCAGTTCGGCCAGGGTCAGCGCCGACTCGCCATCGCGGAAGGCGGCGAGGATGGACAGCGCGCGGTCCACCGCGGCCACGCCCTCCTCCTTCGCCCTGGCGTGTGCCTGCGCCGAGTCGGTCACGGGCGGCATCCTCCTTATTCCGTCAGACAGAACGTCGTTCTGTTTTGTGCGCAAGGGATACCAATGGCGCCGCTCTTCCGTCAACGGCCCACCGTCACGCCAGCGGAATCGCGGCTTCCAGCAGGCTGCCCGACTCGCTTTCCGTGATCACGAGCGTCCGCCCATCCGGGGCGAGGGCGCAGTTGGTGGGCATGCGGCCGAACCCGGTGCAGTCGATGCGGTGCGTCGGCATGCCGTGCGCATCCACCACCCACACCTGCCCATGCCCCGGATTGGCGACGAACAGCCGGTCCTGCGCATCCACCGCCAAGCCATCGGGGCCGGAGGTGCCGGCGGGGGCGCGGAAGAACAGGTTGGCCTTGCCCACCAGCGCGTCGGGGCGCAGCGCGAAGCGCCACACCTCGCAGCTGCGCGTCATCGCCACCAGGAGATGCGTGCCGGCGCGGTTCAGCGCGAGGCCGTTCGGGCTCGGCCCGTTGCCGATCAGCCGGTCCAGCCGCCCATCCGGGTGCAGCCGGAACACGCGGCCGCTGGGATCCTGCAGCCCGGTCTGGCCCTGGTCGGTGAACAGGATGCTGCCATCGGGATGCAGGACGAGGTCATTCAGCCCGCGAAACCCCTCGGAGAGTGCCGTCTCCAGCACCGGCGCCATGGCGCCGCTCGCCGGGTCCAGCGTCAGCAGGCCGTGGCGGTAATCGGCCACCAGCAGCTCCGCGCCGCGCGGCGCCAGGCCGTTAGGCCAGCCCTCGTATTCCACAACCGTCTGCCACCCCCCCGCACCCACGCGGAACACGCGCCCATGCGGGATGTCGGTGCAGAACAGCGTGCCGGCGGCGTCGAAGCACGGGCCTTCGAGGAAGCTGTCGATGGCGGCCCCGCCCCGGTTGGCATCGGCCCAGGCGCTGCGGCGCGGCCGGCGCAGCGCCTCCGGCAGGCGAGAGAGCAGGGTGGGCAGGATCGGGCGGGGCGGGTCGGTCCACATGGCGGCAAGCCTTGCGGCGGCGGCGCGGAGGACGCAAGGTCCGCGCCATGGGACGCACCTTGTTTCGCAAGATCTGGGACGCGCATGTGGTGCATGCGCGCGATGACGGCCTCTGCCTGCTGTACATCGATCGCCACTACTTCCACGAGGGCAGCTTCCACGCCTTCAACATGCTGGCCGCGCGCGGCCTTCCGGTGCGCCGGCCCGACCTCACCTTCGGCTTCGGCGACCATTACGCGCCCACCGCGCCAGGCGCGGATGCGCCCACCGCACCAACTGCGGATGCGCCCACCACCGCGCGCAGCACCGCCGCCATCGCCGATGGCGAGATCCGCGGCATCATCGAGACCTTCGAGGCCAATGCCCGCGCGCATCGCATCCGCGCCTTCGGCCTGGCCGATCCCGACCAGGGCATCGTGCATGTGGCCGCACCCGAGCAGGGGCTGACGCTGCCGGGCATGACGGTGGTGTGCGGCGACAGCCACACCTCCACCCATGGCGCGCTGGGCGCGCTGGCCTTCGGCATCGGCGCCAGCGAGGTGGCGCATGTGCTGGCGACGCAGACCATCTGGCAATCGGCGCCGCGGCAGATGCGCGTGCGCTTCGAAGGGGCGCTGCCCGCCGGCAGCTCGGCGAAGGACATGGCGCTGGCGCTGATCGCGCAGATCGGCACCGGCGGCGCGCTGGGCTGCGCCATCGAATTCGCCGGCGCGGCGGTGCGCGCGCTGTCGGTGGAGGGCCGCCTCACGCTGTGCAACATGGCGATCGAGGCCGGCGCGCGCACCGGCATGGTGGCGCCCGATGCCACCACCCTCGCCTGGCTCGCCGGCCGCCGCTTCGCCATGGAGGTGGATGCCGCCGCGCTGCACTCCGATGCCGATGCGGCCTTCGATGCCGAGATCGTGCTCGACGCCGCTTCTGTGGCGCCGATGGCCACCTGGGGCACCAGCCCCGAGGAAGCCGTGCCGCTGGCCGGCCGCGTGCCGCGGCTGGAGGAGGCGCCGGACGAGGCGCGCCGCCGCGCCTGGGCGCGCAGCCTGGACTACATGGGCCTCGGCGGCGGCGAGGCGCTGGCGGATGTGCGGCTCGATCGCGTCTTCCTCGGCTCCTGCACCAATGCGCGGCTGGATGACCTGCGCGCCGCCGCCGCTGTGCTGCGCGGGCGGCGCATCGCCGTGCCGATGCTGGTCTCGCCCGGATCTTCCGCCGTGAAGCGCGCCGCGGAGGCCGAGGGGCTGCACCGCATCTTCACCGAGGCCGGCGCGCGGTGGGAGGAAAGCGCCTGCTCGCTCTGCGTCGCGATGAATGGCGAGACGGTGGCGGAAGGCGAGCGCTGCGCCTCCACCTCGAACCGCAACTTCGCCGGGCGGCAGGGCAGGGGTGCGCGCACGCACCTCGTATCGCCGGCCTCCGCCGCCGCTTCGGCGCTGGCGGGCCGGCTGATGGCGGCGGCGGGCTGAGCGATGCCGGAGCCCTTCACCACGCTCACCGCCATCGCCGCGCCGCTGGACCTGGCGAATGTGGACACCGACCAGATCCTGCCGGCGCGCTACCTGCGCCGGCCGCGTGACGAGCGCTATGCCACCTACGGCTTCCACGACCTGCGCTTCGATGCGGCGGGCGCGAAACGCGCCGATTTCATCCTCAACCAGCCGCCCTTCGACGCCGCCGGCATTCTCGTCGCCGGCCGCAATTTCGGCGTCGGCTCCTCGCGCGAGGCGGCGGTGTATGCGCTGCTGGCCATGGGCTATCGCTGCGTGGTGGCCGAGGGCTTCGGCGATATCTTCTTCTCGAATGCGCTGAAGAACGGCCTGCTGCCGGTGGCGCTGCCCGAGCCCGTGGTGACGGCCCTGCGCCGCGCGCTGCTGGCCGCACCCGGGGCGAGGCTGCGGGTCGACCTCGCGGCGCAGATGCTGACCACGCATGATGGTGCCACGCATGGCTTCGTCGTGCCGCCCTTCGCGCGGGACTGTTTGTTGCGCGGACTCGATGAGATCGGCCTGACCTTGACCCTGGCGCCGGCGATCGCCGCCTTCGAGGCCACGCATGCGCCCCCGGTGCCGCCGCCGCCCACGCTGTAACGTTGCTTGACCGCGCCCCGGTTGAGGGGTTGCCTGGGTTCCAAACATCGGATGTCCATCATGCGCGCTTGCCTTCACGCACCGGTTCTGGTTGCGGCGCTGTTCCTCGCCGGCGCCCTGCCCGCCCTGGCCCAGCCCGGGCCGCAGGGCCCGCCTGCGGTCGGCGTGCTGGTGGCCGAGCGGCGGCCGGTGACGGAAAGCACGGAGTTCGTCGGCCGCGTCGAGGCGCCTGACCGAGTCGAGCTGCGCGCCCGCGTCACCGGCTTCCTGCAGGAGCGCCTGTTCCGCGAGGGGCAGGAGGTGAAGGCAGGCGACGTGCTGTTCCGCCTGGAACGCCCACCCTTCGAGGCCGAAGTGGCGCGCGCCCAGGCGCAGGTGGCGGCCGCCGAGGCCGAACTGGCCAACGCCAATATCGGCCTGGCTCGCGCGCGCGAACTGGTGCGCACCCAGGCCGGCACGCAGGTGCGCGTGGATGATGCGACGGCCGCGCAGCGCAGCGCCCAGGCCAGCGTGCTGGGCGCGCAGGCGCAGCTGCGCACGGCGCAGATCAACCTCGGCTACACCGACATCGCCGCGCCCTTCGCGGGCAAGATCGGCTCCTCAACCTTCTCGATCGGCGCGGTGGTGGGCCCTTCCAGCCAGGCGCTGGCGACCATCGTCAGCCAGGACCCGATGCGGGTTTCCTTCCCCGTCAGCCTGCGCATCGGCAATGAGCTGCGCGAACGCTACATCGGCCGCGGCGGCGCGGGCGCGGTGCGCGTGCGGGTGCGCATCAGCGGTGGCGGCATCTACCCCGAGGCCGGGCAGATCGACTTCATCGACCCGCAGGTGGACCGCAACACCGACACCATCCTGGTGCGCGCCTCGATCCCGAACCCGCCGCTGCAGGGCACCGCCAGCCCGACCGGCAGCGTGGACCGCGCGCTGATCGATGGCATGTTCGTGACAGTCTTCGTCGAAGGCGCCGAGCCGGTGCTGACCGTGGTCATCCCGCGTTCGGCGGTGCTGCAGGACCAGCAGGGCAATTTCGTGTTCGTGCTGGATGCCGAGAACCGCGCGCAGCGCCGCGTGGTGGCGCTGGGCCGCACCATCGCCGACCAGGTGGTGATCGAGCGCGGCCTGGAAGGCGGCGAGCGCGTGGTGGCCGAGGGCGTGCAGCGCGTGCGCCCGGGCCAGCCCGTGCAGCCCGGCCCGGCCTCCGCGCCGCTGCGCGCCCCGCCACCCGGGGGTGCCGCACCGGCCGGCGGGCGGGGCTGAGGGCGCATGATCTCCGCCGTCTTCGTCGACCGCCCGCGCCTCGCGATCGTCATCTCCATCCTGCTGACGCTGGCGGGTGGCCTCGCCATGCTGCGCATCCCCGTGGCGCAGTTCCCCAACATCGTGCCGCCGCAGGTGCAGGTCAGCACCAGCTATCCGGGTGCGTCGGCCGCCGTCGTGGAATCGACGGTGGCGCAGGTGGTGGAAAGTGCCGTGAACGGCGTGGAGGGCATGATCTACATGTCCTCCAACAGCGCCAATGACGGCACCTATGTGCTGACCGTCTCCTTCGCGCTCGGCACCAATGCCGACATCGCGACGGTGAACGTCAACAACCGCGTGCAATCGGCGCTCGCACGGCTGCCGCAGGAGGTGCAGCGCCAGGGTGTCACGGTGCGCAAGCAATCCTCGGCCGTGCTGCAGTTCCTCACCGTCACCTCCGACAGGCCTGAGCACGACCCGCTGTTCATCTCGAACTACGTCACCATCAACATGCTCGATCGCCTGGCGCGCGTGCCGGGCATCGGCCAGGTGTCGCTGTTCGGCGCGATGGACTACTCCATGCGCATCTGGTTCGAGGTGGACCGGCTGATCAGCCTGAACCTGACGCCATCCGACGTGATCGCCGCGATCCAGGCACAGAACGTGCAGGCGGCGGTGGGGCGCATCGGCGCGCGGCCGATCTCGGACGACCAGCAATTCCAGTTCAACCTGCAGACGCAGGGGCGCCTCAGCACGCCCGAGGAATTCGGCAACATCGTGATCCGCGCCAATGAGGCGGGCTCGCTGCTTCGCGTGCGCGACGTGGCGCGGGTGGAGCTGGGTGCGGCGCGGATGGACACCGAGAGCCGCCTCAACGGCCGCCCGGCCATCACGCTCGGCACCTACCTCTCGCCAGGCGCCAATGCGGTGGCCACCGCCGCGACCCTGCAGCGCACGCTGGGCGACATGGCGCGCCGCTTCCCCGAGGGGCTGCGCACCGAAGTGTTCTACGACACCTCCACCTTCGTCACCGACACGATGTTCGAGGTGATCAAGACGCTGCTGGAGGCCTTCGTGCTGGTGGTGATCGTGGTGCTGCTGTTCCTGGGCAGCTTCCGCGCCACCATCATCCCCACCATCGCCGTGCCGGTCAGCCTGATCGGCACCTTCGCGGTGCTGCTGCTGCTGGGCTTCTCGGCCAACACCGTCTCGCTGCTGGCCATGGTGCTGGCCATCGGCATCGTGGTGGATGACGCCATCGTGGTGGTGGAGAATGTCGAGCGCGTGATGGCGGAGGAGCCGCACCTCACCCCCGCTGAGGCCACCAAGAAGGCGATGCGCGAGATCACCGCGCCGATCATCGCCATCACGCTGGTGCTGCTGTCCGTCTTCGTGCCGGTGGGGTTCATCCCGGGGCTTTCTGGCGTGTTGTTCGCACAGTTCGCCGTGACGGTTTCGGTCGCCATGGTGATCTCGGCGATCAACGCGCTGACGCTCTCGCCCGCGCTCTGCGCCGTGTTCCTCAAGCCGCACCCGCCGGGCCATGGGCCGCGCCGCGGCGTGCTGGCCACGGTGATGCGCGGCATCGACTGGGTGCGCGACCGCTACGGCGACATCGTGGCGCGGCTGGTGCGCGTCTCCTCGCTGTCGCTGGTGCTGACGGTTGCCATCGGATTCGGCATCCTGACGCTGGCGGGCCGCACGCCGGCGGGCTTCCTGCCCGAGGAAGACCAGGGCGCCTTCTTCGTGCAGATGCAGCTGCCCCAGGGTGCGAGCCTGTCGCGCACCCGCGCGGCGGTGGAGCAGGTGGAGCAGATCATCGCGCCGGTGCCGGGCGTGCAGAACGTGCTGGCGATCGTTGGCTTCAGCCTGATCGACGGCGGCGCGCAATCCAACGCCGCCTTCTTCGTGGTGCGCATGAAGCCCTTCGCCGACCGCAAGGGCGCGCAGGAAAGCGTGTTCAGCGCCATCCGCACCGTGTTCGGCGCGACGCAGCAGGTGCGCACCGCCAACACCTTCGCCTTCAACATTCCGCCGATCATCGGCCTGGGCACCGGCGGCGGCTTCCAGTACCAGCTGCAGAACCTGGAGGGCCGGCCGCCGGAGGAGATGGCCAGCGCCATGCTGGCGATCGTCGTCGCGGCCAACCAGGACCCGCGGCTGCAGGCGGTGTTCTCCACCTTCGCCGCCAACAATCCCAGCCTGTTCCTGGATGTGGACCGCGACAAGGCGCAGACGCTGGGCATCCGCATCAGCGACATCTTCACCGCGCTGCAGGCCACGCTGGGTGGCTTCTACGTGAACGACTTCAACCTGTACGGCCGGTCCTGGCAGGTGAACATCCAGGCCGAGTCGACCGACCGCGACGACATTCCCGACATCTGGCGCATCCATGTGCGCAACCAGCAGGGCGAGATGGTGCCGCTGCGCTCGGTGGCGGATATCCGCGTGGTGCTGGGGCCGCAGACCATCAGCCGCTACAACAACGTGCGCAGCGTGGCGATCTCGGGCGCGCCGCGGCCGGGCGTCTCCTCGGGCGATGCGCTGCTGGCGATGGAGCAGTTGTCGGACCGCGTGCTGCCGCAGGGCTACGGCTTCGAATGGACCGGCACCGCCTTCCAGGAAAAGCAGGCCTCGGGGCAGACCGGCATCATCCTGGCGCTGGCCATCCTGTTCGCCTACCTGTTCCTGGTGGCGCTGTATGAAAGCTGGACCATTCCGGTGCCGGTGCTGCTCTCGATCGCGGTGGGGGTGTTGGGATCCTTCGGCGCGATCGTGCTGGCGGGCCTCTCGCTCGACATCTATGCGCAGGTCGGCCTGGTGGTGCTGGTGGCGCTGGCCGCCAAGAACGGCATCCTGATCGTGGAATTCGCGAAGGAGAAGCGCGAGGCCGGCATGCCCATCCGCGAGGCCGCGGTGATGGGCGCGCGGCTGCGCTTCCGCGCCGTGATGATGACCTCGGTCGCCTTCATCCTGGGCCTGGTGCCGCTGGTGATGGCCACCGGCGCCGCCTCGGCCTCGCGCGCCGCGGTGGGCACGCCGGTGTTCGGCGGCATGCTGTTCGCGGCGATCTTCGGCATCTTCATGATCCCGATGCTGTATGTGGTGTTCCAGACGCTGCGCGAACGGGTGAAGGCCATGTTCGGCCCGAAGCCCCCGGCCGCCGCCGCGCTGGAGTAGCGATGCCCCCCTTTTCGTCGGCCGGAAAACGCGCAGATGATGGGGGAAGACGAAGGACGGGGACGTAGCATGGCGAAGTTCGGATTGAGCCAGTCGGTGCGGCGCGTGGAGGATCCGCGGCTGCTGAAGGGCGAGGGGCGCTACACCGACGATATCGGCCTGCCCGGCCAGGCGCATGGCGTGGTGCTGCGCAGCCCGCACGCCCATGCCCGGATCACGGCGCTGGACACCGCGCCGGCACTGGCCGTGCCGGGCGTGCTGGCGGTGATCACCGCGGCCGACATGAAGGCCGAGGGGCTGGGCGACGTGCCCTGCGTGATCCCCCTGAAGAACCGCGACGGCACGCCGCGCTCCGAGACGCCGCGCCTGGCGCTGGCCGATGGCGTGGTGCGCCATGTCGGCGACCCCGTGGCCTTCATCGTGGCCGAGACGCCCCAGGCGGCACGCGACGGCGCCGAGGCGGTGATGGTGGACTACGACATCCTGCCCGCGGCGACCGACCTCGCCACCGCGCATGCGCCGGGCCAGCCCGAGATCTGGGCCAGCGCGCCGCGCAACATCTGCTTCGATTGGGAAGCCGGCGACAAGGCGGGCACGGACGCCGCCTTCGCGCGCGCCAAGCATGTCACGCGCCTGACCGTGGTGAACAACCGCGTCGTGGTGGCCAGCATGGAAGCGCGCGCCGCCGTCGCCGCCTGGGACGGCCCGAAGCTGACGCTGCACACCAACACCCAGGGCAGCTGGCTGCTGAAGAACCTCATCGCCGGCAACGTCTTCAAGATTTCACCCGACGATGTGCGCGTGGTGACGCCCGATGTCGGCGGCGGCTTCGGCATGAAGCTGTACCTCTATGCCGAGCATGTGATGGTGGCCTTCGCCGCGCGTCGCCTGAAGCGCCCGGTGAAATGGGCCAGCGAGCGCACCGAGGCGTTCCTCTCGGACACGCATGGCCGCGACAACATCACCCAGGGCGAGCTGGCGCTGGATGCCGAGGGGCGGTTCCTCGCGCTGCGCACGCGCAACTACGCCAATATGGGCGCCTACCTCTCCACCTTCGCGCCCTTCATCCCGACCGGCGCGGGCACCAAGGTTCTGGCCAGCGTCTACGGCTTCGAGGCGATCTACGCGAATGTCATCGGCGTGGTGACCAACACCGTGCCCGTCGATGCCTATCGCGGCGCCGGCCGGCCCGAGAGCAACTACCTGGTCGAGCGGCTGATCGACACCGCGGCGCAGGAACTCGGCATCGACCGCATCGCGCTGCGCCGACGCAACATGGTGACGCAGGCCGCCATGCCCTTCACCTCCGCCATGGGCCAGCGCTACGACAGCGGCGATTTCCTGAAGCTTATGGACAGCGCGCTCGAGAAGATCGACTGGGCGGGCTTCCCGGCGCGCCGTGCCGAGGCCGCGAAGCGCGGCCGCCAGCGCGGCATCGGCCTCGCCTACTACCTGGAGGCCACCGGCGGCGGCCCGACGGAGAACGCCAAGGTGGTGTTCGCCGATGACGGCATGGTGGATGTCTATGTCGGCACGCAATCCACGGGGCAGGGGCATGAGACCGCCTACGCCATGCTCACCAGCCATGAGCTCGGCATCCCGATGGACAAGATCCGCGTGCAGCAGGGCGACAGCGAGACGCTGCCCGCAGGCGGCGGCACCGGCGGCGCGCGCAGCCTCTATTCCGAGGGCCAGGCCATCCTCGTCACCGCCGCCAGCGTGATCGAGAAGGGCAAGCAGGCGGCGGCCGAGCACCTGGAGACCTCGGTGGCCGACATCGAATTCTCCGCCGGCTCTGGCCGCTTCGACGTGGCCGGCACCGACCGCGGCGTGGGCATCCTCGACCTCGCGGCCGCGCAGCGCAGGCGCGCCGCGGCGGGCCAGCCGGCGACGCTGCTGGATGCGATGGAGACCGCGAAGATCGAGGCGCACACCTTCCCCAATGGCTGCCACGTGGCGGAGGTGGAGGTGGACCCCGATACGGGCATCGTCAGCGTGCCGCGCTACATCGTGGTGGACGATGTGGGCCACGCGCTGAACCCGCTGATCGTGCGCGGCCAGGTGCATGGCGGCGTGGCGCAGGGTCTCGGCCAGGCGCTGTGGGAGCGCACCTCCTACGACAACGGCAATGGCCAGCTGCTGTCGGCCTCCTTCATGGACTACGCGCTGCCGCGGGCCGATGACCTGCCGGACATCGACGTGGACCTGATCGAGGTGACCTGCGAGACCAATCCCCTCGGCGTGAAGGGCGCGGGCGAGGCCGGCGCCGTGGGCTCGCCACCGGCCGCGATCAACGCGCTGGTCGACGCGCTGTCGGTCAGCGGCGTGCGCAGCATCGACATGCCGGCGACGCCCGAGACGGTGTGGAAGGCGCTGGCGGCCGCCAAGGCCGCCTAACGCACGGGCCTACTGGAAGACCATGTTGATCAGGCGGCAGGTGTCCACCTGCCGCCTTTCTTCTGGCCGGCCATCCATCCAGACCACGCGGATGTCGTTCATGCAGTCCCCGGCCGGCAGCCGCACCTCAAGGTGCCGGCCGGGCGGCAGCACATTGGCGCCCAGCCGATCCTCGCCCCAGGCCGTGTCGGTCACCGAGGAGACATAGACCTCGCGGATCGGCGCGCGGCCGTGATTGACCAGGTTGAAGGAGGGGTTGGCCTGCGGGTTCGCCGGCGCACCGGGCGCCGGGCGGGCCTGCGGCGCGGCGGCGGTGCCGAACACCATCTCGGTGATGGCGCAGGTGTTCTGGTTCCGCCGCTCCTCGTTCCGGCCATCGGCAAAGACCACGCGCACATCCTGCTGGCAGCCGAGGCTGGGGGCGAGGCGCACGGGGAAGCTGCGCCCATCGGGCAGCACATCGCTGCCCAGCAGGTCGCGGCCCCAGAACTGCTCCCGCACCGCGGAGACGTAGATCTCGTTGATGGCCTGGCCGCTGCGGTTGACCAGGTTGAAGGAGGGATCGTTCGATTGCGCGGCCGCGCCGCCCAGCGGCGACACCAACGGCGACACCAGGGCCGCGAGCAGCAACAGGAGACGCAGGCGCATCGCGGGGTCCTTGGTCACGCTGCCGCAGGCTAGCGCGCCGACCAATCCAGGCTCAACCGGTCAGCGTCTCGCCCCGGTGCACCGCCGCGGCGGGCGCCGCCACCCAGCCGGCAAGCGCTTCCAGCGCGCCGCGATCCAGGATCTCGAGCCGCCCCTTCTGCAGGCTGGCGATGCCGTCGCGGCGCAGCGTCGCTAGCGCGCGGTTTGCATGCTCCACCGAAAGACCCAGCGCATCGGCCAGATGCGCCTGCTTCAGCGGCAGCGGGCCGCCGCGCGGGTCGCCACCCCCGCGGCGCAACAGCCGGCCATGCAGTTCCAGCAGCAGATGCGCGACGCGCCCCATCGAATCGCGCCGCCCGAGGCTGGTGAGCCGCTCATGCAGCCGCGCGCGGTCCACCGCCAGGCCATCGGCATAGGCCAGCGCCAGCGCGGCATCATGGGCCATGAAGGCGCAGAGCCTGCCGCGCGAGAGGACACAGAAGGAAGCATCGGTGAGGGCCTCCACCGTCGCTTCCTCGCCGGCATTGTCCACGAGGTCGCCGGGCAGGTGGAAATCGAAGATCTGCCGCCGCCCCTCCGCCGTGGTGGTGGAGGTGAAGGCCCAGCCCGCGTAGAGGGTGAACACGTCCTCGCGAATTGATTCGCCAGCCCGCACCAGCCGTATGCCCGTGCGAAGCCGCGCCACCTCATCCAGCCGCGCGGTCGGCACCACACGAAACAATGCCAGTGGCCGCACGGTGCAAGCGCTACACGGGCCCGGCAGTGGCGTGAGGCAAGGGCTACGCGACATGTTTTTCATTATTCTCCGGTTTTGATATAACACGCCTTCCTCAATAGGGAAGGTCAAGGTTCCGGACAGAATTGTTCGCCCTGATCACCTTTGCGACACAGCAGCCCACCGCGCGCCCGCGCCCCGCTTGCCCCCGCCGGCCGGCGTGCCACCCTGGGGGCGAAAAGCTTCAGGAAACGCCCCCATGTCCGGATTCGCCTCGGCCAACGACCTCGCCGAAAAGACCGTCTCCTTCGACGAGCTCGGCCCGGGCCTCTATGCCTACACGGCGGAGGGCGATCCCAATTCCGGCGTCATCGTGGGGCCGGAGGGCGTGGTGGTGGTGGATGCGCAGGCCACGCCCGCCATGGCGCAGGACGTGATCCGCCGCATCGCCGCCGTCACGGCCCAGAAGGTCTCGCAGGTGGTTCTCACGCACTACCACGCGGTGCGCGTGCTGGGCGCCAGCGGCTATGGCAACCCCACCATCATCGCCAGCGACGCCACGCGCGACCTCATCGTGGAGCGCGGCCAGCAGGACATGGACAGCGAGATCGGCCGCTTCCCCCGCCTGTTCCGCGGCCGCGAGAGCATCCCCGGCCTCACCTGGCCCACCCACACCTTCGCCCGGCGCATGACGCTGTGGCTCGGCGAGCGCGAGGCGCAGGTGATCCATGTCGGCCGCAGCCACACGGCCGGCGACACGGTGGTGTGGCTGCCGAAGGAACGCGTGCTGTTCGCCGGCGACACGGTGGAATTCGGCGCCACGCCCTATTGCGGCGATGCCCATTTCGCCGATTGGTCGGCGACGCTCGATGTGGTCGCTGCCCTGGGTGCGGAGCGCATGGTGCCCGGCCGCGGCCGCGCTTTGATGACCAAGGGCGATTGCGCCGAGGCCATCGCCGGCACCCGCGCCTTCACCACGGATCTGTTCACCCGCGTCCAGGCCGGCGTCGCCAAGGGCTGGGACCTGAAGGCCATCTACGATGACGCAATGGGCTTCATGCGCCCGAAATACGGCCAGTGGGTGATCTTCGAGCACTGCATGCCCTTCAACGTGACCCGCGCCTTCGACGAGGCCGGCGGCCTCAGCCACCCGCGCATCTGGACGGCGGAGCGGGACGTGGCGATGTGGAAGGCGCTGGAACACGGCACGGCGATGAAGAGCGCCGAGGTGCATGGCTGAGCGCGGCGATGGCAAAGCTTGCCAAGATTATTGACCCGCTTCGCGCCCGCGCGATAGGCTCGCCGCCATGGCCACGATGAATGTCTCCCTGCCCGATCCGATGAAAGCCTGGGTCGAGCATCAGGCCGAGAGCGGCCGCTACGGCAATGCCAGTGACTACATCCGCGACCTGATCCGCCGCGACCAGGAACGGCGGGCGGCGTTGGCCGCCTTGCAGGCCGCCATCACCGAGGGCGTCGAGAGCGGCCCGCCGCAGCCCCTCGACACCGCCGCCTTCAAGCGCCGCATGCGGGAGCGGCATGGCGCCGGTTGAGCCGGGCGCCTATCGGCTGACACCGCGCGCGCTGGCCGACCTCGACGAGATCTGGCGGTATTCGGCCGAGACTTGGTCCGCCGCGCAGGCGGATCGCCAGGTGGATGCGCTGGCGGTGATCTTCGCCCTGATCGCCACGATGCCCGGCCTCGCCCGCGAGCGCGCGGAGTTCACGCCGCCTGTGCGCATTCATGCGCATGAGGGTCACCTGGTGATCTATCGGCTGGTCGAGGGGCAAGCGGTGATCCTGCGCCTGCTCGGCGGCGCGCAGGATTGGCTGGCAGTCCTGCGGGCGACGGAGCTGTAGCCCGCGCCGCTCAATCGCCCAACGCGGCGAGGCAGCGCTCAAGCTCCGCCGGCATCCACGCATCCACCGGCGCCAGCCGCCCGCGCGCGGCCGGCCGGCGGCGGCCCCCCATGGAGGGCCGGCCGGCCTGAGGAAACCCTTCGCTCTGGGGCTGGACCGGGCTGGCGGGTTTCCGCAGGCTCCGCCGCATGACACCCACAGCCTTCATCCAGAAGTGGCGCGCGGCGGACCTCAAGGAACGCTCGGCGGCGCAGACCCATTTCAACGATCTCTGCGCGCTGCTCGGGCTGCCCGACCCGATCGCGGCTGACCCCAAGGGCGAATGGTTCTGCTTCGAACGCGGCGCTACCAAGGCCACGGGCGGCGAAGGCTGGGCCGATGTCTGGCGGCGGGACTGCTTCGCCTGGGAATACAAGGGCCGCCGCGCCGACCTCTCGGCCGCGCTGAAGCAGCTTCTTCAATACGCCGGCGCGCTCGGCAACCCGCCGCTGCTTCACCGCCCCCGACAGCCTCAAGCCCCGCCGCACTCGCACCGAAGCCACCAAGGACGCGGCCTCGGCCTTCGCCGCGCTCGCCGACCGCCTGGCCGCGCGCGGCATCCCGGCCCGCGACGTCGCGCGCTTCACCGACCGCATGGTGTTCTGCCTGTTCGCCGACGATGTCGGCCTGCTGCCGAAGGGGCTGCTGGACGACATGCTGACGGCCGCCGAGGCCGCGCCCGAGCGCTTCCCCGCCTTCTGCGGCGAACTCTTCACGGCCATGGCTCGGAAAGGCGGCGGCATCGTCGCCTTCAAGCCGGTCGAGTGGTTCAACGGCGGCCTGTTCCTGGACGCCGACCCGCCGCCCGCCCTGACCCGCGCCGAGATCGGCGAACTGCGCCGCGCGGCGGAGCAGGACTGGTCGCACATCGACCCCGCCATCTTCGGCACGCTGTTCGAGCGCTTCCTGAACCCCGAGAAGCGCGGCCAGATCGGCGCCTTCTACACCGACCCGGCGCAGATCATGCAGGTGCTGCGCCCCGTGCTGCTCGGCCCGCTAGAGGCGGAGTGGGAACGCACGCACGCCGCCATCGCCGCCGAGAAGCCGACCGCGCGCGGGCAGAAGGCGGCGGCGGAAAGGCTGGCGGCGTTCAGCGAAAGGCTGCGCGGCATCCGCGTGCTCGATCCCGCCTGCGGGTCGGGGAATTTCCTCTACCTCGCCCTGCAGGCGCTGAAGGATTTGGAGAAGCGCGTGCGGATCGAGGCGGAGGCGCTGGGCCTGCCGCCGGGCCTCGCCCTCGGCGTCGGGCCGGAGAACGTGCTGGGGATCGAGCGCGACGAATACGCGGCGGAACTGGCGCGGCTGGTGGTGTGGATCGGCGAGATCCAGTGGATGCGCCGCAACGGGTTTTCCGAATCGCGCGACCCGATCCTGCGGCCGCTGGACACGATCGAATGCCGCGACGCGCTGCTGAACCCGGACGGGACGGAGGCGGAGTGGCCGGCGGCGGAGTGCATCGTGGGGAATCCGCCCTTCCTGGGCGGCAAGATGCTGCGCTCAGGGCTCGGGGACGCATACGTAAACCGGCTGCGCGCCGCTTTCGCCGATCGAATTCCTGGCGAAGCGGACCTGGTTTGCCACTGGTTCGAGAAGGCCCGCGCGCAGATTGCAATCGGAAAGACAAAGCGCGCCGGGCTGGTGGCAACTAACTCCATACGTGGCGGCGTCAATCGACGTGTGCTTGACAGGATCGAGGAGACTCCTGGGCAGGTGATCTTCGATGCCTGGGCTGACGAGAATTGGATCAGCGATGGTGCCGCGGTGCGCGTATCTCTTGTCTGCTTCGGGGACTCTCCATGGGGCACGCGCCGGCTCAACGGCCGTGAAGTCCAAGCAATCCACGCCGATCTTAGCGGCGCTGGGCTGGACCTCACGCGTTCTCGTCGGCTGCCAGAAAACAGACTGACCTCCTTTCAGGGCTCGAAGAAGGTCGGACCATTCGACATACCGGGCGAGTTGGCGCGTGGCTGGCTGAACGAACCGTTGAACCCCAACGGGCGATCTAACGCCGAAGTCTTGCGTCCGACGTGGAATGGTCTCGACCTAACCCGTCGCAAGCGAGACACTTGGATAGTTGACTTCACTGGGCTGACGGAAGGAGAGGCAGCGCTGTTTGCTGCTCCGTTCTCCCATGTTGTGTCACATGTGAAGCCACTTCGAGATGCAAATCGTGACACCCAACGACGCACTCGGTGGTGGCTATTTGGCCGTTCCGGCGCCGACTTCCGAGCGGCCATCGCGCCCCTCAACAGATGCATAGTGACGCCCGAAGTCGCAAAGCATCGAGTGTTTTGCTGGTTGCCGACGCGCGTGCTCCCAGACAGCCAACTTATGATCTTCGCCCGCGACGACGACACCAGCTTCGGCATCCTGCACAGCCGCTTCCACGAAGCCTGGGCGCTGCGCCTCGGCACCTCGCTCGAGGACCGTCCCCGCTACACCCCCACCACCACCTTCGAGACCTTCCCCTTCCCGGACGGCCGCACCCCCGACCGCCCCGCCGCGTCCTATGCCGAGGACCCGCGCGCCCGCGCCATCGCCGAGGCCGCGCGCCGCCTGAACGATCTCCGCGAGGCCTGGCTGAACCCGCCCGACCTCGTCGAGCGCGTGCCGGAAATCGTGCCGGGCTTCCCCGACCGCCTGGTCCCCCGCTCCCCCGCCGCCGCCAAGACCCTGGCGAAGCGCACCCTGACCAACCTCTACAACGAGCGCCCGCGCTGGCTGGCCGATGCCCATGCCGCCCTCGATGCCGCCGTCGCCGCCGCCTATGGCTGGCCCGCCGACATCGCGGAGGAAGACGCGCTGGCCCGCCTGCTGGCCCTCAACCCCGCCCGCGCCGCCCGTCCTTGACGCCCCCCGCCCGCAGCGTGTCGGTCGCGGCCAGCACGCCGACGACCTTCCCGCGTTTTTCCAACTGCGAGAGGTCCATGCCGGGTCTCCGAACGGCGCCGTGTTGCGCTGCACCATGGAGCAATATGCGTTCAGGTGGGTCGCGGCACTGCCGCGCCTCCCCCGAATGTCCTGGTAAACTGCATATATTCCTAGTATCTTGCCCAGCCATGCACGCCCGCCCCAGCCCGCCGCGCCGCCCACCCTCCAACCCCCGCCCACCGGGCCGGGTGGTTTGTCCGAAACCGACATCGCGCGGTTGGCACGCCAATTTGTCCGAAATCGCCACGCGCCCGCCGCACCGGGGAGGGTTTGTCCGAAACAGCACCGCGCGCGACACCGTCGGGGAGTTTGTCCAAAACACGCAGAGGCCGCGATAGCGAATGCCCGCCACCTACGCCCAGCCGCGCTACGCCCCCGCGCCCACCCCCGCCGCGCCGGAACATCGCCCCGTCGTCATCGTCGGCGCCGGCCTGGTCGGGCTCACCCTGGCGCTGGACCTCGCGCAGCGCGGCGTGCCGGTGGTGGTGCTGGATGATGACGACACCGTCTCCACCGGCTCCCGCGCTATCTGCTTCGCCAAGCGCACGCTGGAGATCTATGGCCGGCTCGGCCTCGGGCCGAAGCTGCTGGCGAAGGGCGTCACCTGGCGCAAGGGCCGCGTCTTCCACCAGGACCGCGAGGCCTATGCCTTCGACCTGCTGCCGGAGGAGGGCCACGAATACCCGGCCTTCGTGAACCTGCAACAATACTACGTGGAGCAGTGGCTGGTGGAGGCCTGCATGGAAGCGGGCGTGGAGCTGCGCTGGCGGCACAAGGTGGTGGCGCTGGAGGCCGGCGCGGATGGCGCGCGCCTCGCCATCGCCACGCCGGGCGGCGACTATTCGCTGCACGCCGATTGGCTGCTGGCCTGCGACGGCGCGCGCAGCGCCCTGCGCGAGAGCCTCGGCCTGCCCTTCACCGGCCAGGTCTTCCGCGACCGCTTCCTGATCGCCGATGTCGTGATCAAGGGTGATGTCGCCTTTCCCACCGAGCGCTGGTTCTGGTTCGACCCGCCCTTCCACCCCGGCCAATCCGTGCTGCTGCACAAGCAGCCCGACGAGGTCTGGCGCATCGATTTCCAGCTCGGCTGGGAGGCCGACCCCGAGGCCGAGAAGCAGCCCGAGCGCGTGATCCCGCGCGTCCAGGCCATGCTGGGCCCGGACGTGGCCTTCGATCTCGAATGGGTCAGCGTCTACACCTTCCGCTGCCGGCGACTCGAAAAATTCCGCCACGGCCGCGTGGTGTTCGTGGGCGACAGCGCGCATCAGGTGAGCCCCTTCGGCGCGCGCGGCGGCAATGGCGGCGTGCAGGATGCCGACAACCTCGCCTGGAAGCTGGCCGCGGTGCTCGGCGGCACGGCGCCCGAGGCGCTGCTCGACAGCTACGATGCCGAGCGCATCGCCGCGGCGGAGGAGAACATCCTGCATTCCACCCGCAGCACCGATTTCATCACGCCAAAATCCGACGCCGCGCTGGCCTATCGCGACGCGGTGCTGGGCCTCGCGCGGCAGCACGCCTTCGCCCGCCCCCTGGTGAATTCCGGCCGCCTCTCGCGCCCGGCCATCCTGGCGGACAGCCCGCTGAACACCCCCGATGCCGGTCCCTGGAATGGCGGGGCGCCGCCCGGCGCACCCGCCCCGGACGCCCCGGTGCTGCATGACGGCCAGCCCGATTGGCTGCTGCGCCATTGCGGCGGCGCGGGCTTCACGCTGCTCGTCTTCGGCGCGCCGCGGCCGCTGGCGCTGCCGCCCGGCGTGGCGCCGCTGTTCGTCACGCCCGTCGAGGCGGCAGGCGCGCTGTGGGACCATGCCGGGCTGGCCGCGCTGCGCTTCGGCGCGCCGGCCGAGGCGGCGGTGCTGCTGCGGCCGGACCAGCACGTGGCGGCGCGCCTGCCGGTGGTTGAGCCCGCCGCCATCGCCGCCGCCCATGCCCGCGCATCGGGGGCGGCGCCATGAGCCTCGACACGCGGCCACGCCTTGCCGACCCCGACGCGCTGTTCGCGTTGCTGGTGGAGGCGCATCGCGGGCTGGATGCCGCGGCATCGCGCCGGCTGGATGCGAAGCTGGTGCTGCTGCTGGCCAACCACATCGGCGACATGGCCGTGCTGCGCGAGGCGATCGCCCTGGCGGGCGAGCCTACCGCAACGCGCTCAGCCGCAGCGGCGGGCCCGGCGCCACCTGGGGCGCCACCGCGGTGAGGGTGATGGCGGTGACCTGCCAGCGCGTGGAGGGGCCGGCCTCGCGCGGCTCCAGCCGCAGCACCATGGGCGCCGTGGCGGGGCCGAGCGCGAGTTCGAATTCGGCGAGGCCCCTTGGCTGCAGGCGCCGCTGCGCCTCGCCGCCGCGGCCGGGCGCGATGCCGCGCAGGCGCGCCACCTCGGCCAGCGCCACCGGGTGCGACAGCGCCAGCGCCATCTCCGCGGCCATGCCGGCCAGGAACTGGCTGGCCTGCTCGCCACCGGGCCCGGGCACCGCCTCGGCCAGGGCACGCCGGGCCGCGCCCTGCACCGAAGCGCGGTCGAGGTGCTCGGCCACCGCGGCTGAATCCTGGCCTTCCAGCGCACGGGCCACCTGCCGCGCGGTGCCGAGCGGTGCGGCCAGCCCCTGCGCCATCAGCACGCCGATGCCGCCCATCAGGGCGAGGCCGCCCCACAGCCATGGCCGGCGCGCGGTGCGCGCGGCGCCGGCGGGCGGTGGCCGGCCAAGCGATGGTGGCGGCGCCTGGCGCACGCCATGCCGGGCGTCGTACTCCGCCCATACCCGATCCCAGTCGCACCCACCTGCGAAAGCCTGGCTCTGCCGAGACTGCACCTTGCGCTCCACACGACAAGGTTGCGTTTCCGACCGTCCTGGCGGGGAACAGCAACAACACGCTTGTCAGCGGGGCGCGAGACATCGGGGCCGGGGCCGGGGCGAACCGGCTGAACCGCGGCCATCATGGCTGCACCAGGCTTGAGACGGGGCGCGCCCCCGTTCTGGAATCGGAGAATGCGCGCCGAATGGTGGGAAAAGCCTTAACGGCGTCTGGAGCCGGGTCGCTTTTCCGAGATGCGGGAGGCGGACCTACCGCGAATAGGGCGCCAGCGCGCCCTCCAACTGGCCGAAGGCCTGGCCGAGCGCCTCCACCATCGCCATGGCCTGCGTGGGCGGCGAGGCATTCGCGGCCAGCGGGGCGTTGCCCGCGACGTCGAAGGTCATCAGCACGCGCGAGGAGAGACGTTCCTCACGCAGCAGCACGCCCACCATCCCGGCGCGCGCGGAGTCCGGACCGGCTTCCAGCACCGAGAGCTGCGCCTCCAGCACCAGCGACGTATCCGCCCGGCTGCCGGGCGCGACGACCGCGCTGAACAGGCCGGAGGCGCCGAGCCAGATGCGCAGCGCCGCCTCCGCCAGGTCGGCCGGGGGCGCGATCCATTCCTCGAACACCGCGAGTTCATAGGCGCCATCGGGCCGGCGGCGGCGCAGCGCCACGTCCTGCAGGCCCGGCACGGCGCGCACCCGGCGCACCATCAGAACCGGCGCGCCCGGCCGCGGCGTGGCGCGGCTGGGCCGCTCGGGCGAGAGCGCGTAGCGCCGCGCCGGCACGAAGGGGCGCTCGGGGAACACGCTGCAGGCGCCGGCCAGCAGCGGCACGCCCAGCAGCGCGCGTCGGGCGATGCTCATCGGCGGCGATCCGGCGTCGGCGGCGCGCCGAACAGCGCCTGGCTGGGCGAGGCGCGCAGCTGCTCGGCGGTGGCGCGCAGGGCGGCGGTGGTGGCGCGCAGGTCGATCAGGATGGGCAGCAGCTCGGCCTGCACATCCACCGTCGTCTCCCGCGCCGTGCGCATGGTGCGCTCGAAGCCGTCCACCGCGCCGGGCAGGCGCTGCGCGGTGCGGCGCAGCTCAACCGCGGCGGCCGAGGTGTTCTGCAGCGCCGCGCGCAGCTCCGGCCCGCCGAGCGTGGCGCGCAGCTCCTCCGCCACGGCGCGGAACTCGCCGATGGTGCCGGCGATGTCGCCCTGCTCGAGCGCGGCGCGGATCAAGGTCATGCTGGCCGCCGTCTCGCGCAGCGCGATGGCCACGTCGCCGTCGCTGGTCTGGCGGTTCAAGGTGCCGAGAATGCTCGCGAAATCGGTGGCCATGCGCTCCAGCGGGATGACGGAGAGGCGCGCGATCAGCTGTTCCGCCGCGGCGGTGGCCTGCGCGACGGTGGAGGGAATCGAGGGGATCACGGGGAAGCGCGGCGTCCAGGGCGGCGGCGGCGGCACCTGGCCCACCTGGTTGCGCGCAAAATCGAGCTCGACGTAGTTCACGCCGGTGATGCCCTGCGAGGCGATGCGCGCGCGCAGCCCCAGGCGTATGGCCTCCTCCAGCGAGGGGGTTTCGCCGATCAGGTTCTGGTCGATCGAGAAGCGCACCATCACGCGCTGGAAGCCATCGCTGAAGGCAGTGCCCTGCGCGCGCTCGTATTCCGCGGCGACGAGGCCGATGGTGGTGACGCGGCCGATGCGCACGCCGCGGTAGCGCACCGGCGCCCCGACATCGAGGCCCTGCACCGATTCCTGCGTGTAGGTCTCCAGAATCGTCTGCGGGCCCTGGCGGCTTTCACCGGCCAGGAAGATGATGAAGGCGAAGGCCAGCGCGATGCCGGCCACCACCAGAACGCCGACGCGCAGATACAGCGTGCGCCCCGCCGTCATGGCTGCCGCCCCACGCTGCCGGCTGTGCGCATCAGGCCGCCTCGCGCCGGAAGAAGGCGCGCACCGTCGGGTGCGTCGCGTTGTCGCGCAATTCGCGCGGGTCGCCCTCGGCGATCATGCCCTGCTCCGCCTTGTCCAGCATGATGCAGCGGTCGCCGATCGCGAGGATCGAGGCGAGTTCATGCGTCACCACCACGAAGGTGCTGCCGAGCGAGCGCGACAGGTCGCGGATCAGCGCATCGAGGCCTGCCGAGGTGATGGGATCGAGCCCGGCGGAGGGTTCGTCGAGGAACAGGATCGGCGGGTCGAGTGCCAGCGCGCGGGCGATGCCGGCGCGCTTCAGCATGCCGCCCGAAACCTCCGAGGGCAGGCGCCCGGCCGCCTCCGAGAGGCCGACCAGGCCGAGCTTGGCGCGCGCCACCTCGGCGCGGGCCGGCGCCGACAGGGTGGTGTGCTCGGCCAATGGCATCTCGACATTCTCCTGCAGGGTCTGCGAGCCGAACAGCGCGCCCTGCTGCCACATGACACCGATGCGCTTGAGCAGCGCAAGCCGCGCCGGCCCCTCGGCCGACCACACATCCGTCCCCAGGATGGAGACCTGCCCCTCGGCCGGCGGCACTAGGCCGATCATCAGCTTGAGCAGCGTGGATTTGCCGCAGCCCGAGCCGCCGAGGATGACGAAGATCTCGCCCTTGCGCACCTCGAAGGAGACGTCGCGGAACAGCGTGTTGGTGCCGAATCGGGCGGTCAGGTGCTCGGCCACGACAACCTTCTCGGCATCGGCCGCGGGCGCAGGCGATTCGGCCAGCGCCGCGCTCACAGGCCGAGCCGCTCGAAGGCGACGGCGAAGATGCCGTCCAGCACCACGATGGCGACGATGCCGCCCACCACGGCCGCCGTCGCGGCATCGCCCACGGCGCGCGGCCCGCGCCCGGCGCCCAGCCCGGCGCGGCAGCCGATGGTGGCGATCGCGAGGCCGAAGATGGCGGCCTTGAACAGCCCGCCGAACAGGTCGGTCAGCGACAGCCAGTTGGCCAGCTGGTTCGTCACCGTCGTCAGCGGGAAGCCCAGCATGCCCATGATCAGCGCCATGCCGACCAGCCCCGCCAGCGTCAGCAGCAGCGACAGCACGGGCATCACCAGCAACCCGGCCAGCACGCGCGGCAGCACCAGGATAGCCATGGGGTCCATGCCCATCACGCGCAGTGCGGCCACCTCCTCGTTGACCGTCATGGTGCCGAGTTCGGCGGCATAGGCGCTGCCGGTGCGCCCGGCGAGGATCACGCCGGCCATCAGCGGGCCCAATTCGCGCATCAACGAGATGCCCACCAGGCTCGGCACGAAGATCTCGCCGCCGAAGCGGCGCAGCGGGATAGCCGATTGGAAGGCCAGGATCACGCCGAGCAGCGAGCCGAGCAGGATGGTGAGGCCGAAGGCGCGGGTGCCGGCCTCGTCCAGATGGCGCAGCACCTCGCGCAGCCTCAGCCGGCCGGGGCGCAGCAGCGTCAGCGCGAAGGTGACCAGCACCTCGCCCATGAAGGCGACCGAGTCGAGCAGGTTGCCCGCGCCCCGCACCGCGCCGCGGCCGATCACCGCCAGGATGGGCAGGCGCGATTCGGGCTTCGGTCGTGGCGCCGCCAGCGCGCTGCGCACCAGTTCCAGCACCACCGAGACGCCCGGCGCCGCGCCTTCAATGGCGGGCCCCTTGGCGGCGGCGGTCAGCAGCAGCGTGGCGCCGGTGGTATCCAGGGCGGTGACACCCGAGAGGTCGATCACGCCTGCGCTGCCGGCTTCCTCGGCGGCCTTGAGCAGGGGCGACCAGAGGTCGGCGGCGGCCGCGGTGTCCATGCGCCCGGTCAGCGCCAGCACGCTGCGCTCGCCCTCGCGCCGCGTCTGCAGCGCCGCTTCCGCCTCGATGCCGGTGGTGCCTGTCACCCGGCCACTAAACCCTGCTGCTGCCGGAAAGATCAAGCCAAGGCGGCCAGCGCCGCGCGCGCCGCTTCCTCGCCGCTGAGCCATGCGCCGCCGACCGTGCCGGCGAGCGTGGCGTGGCAGGCCTCGCCCGCGAAGCACAGACGCCCACCCGCCAGCGGGCGCGCCAGCGCGCCGCGTGCCGCGGCACGGCCGGTCCGCGCGTGGCTGTAGAGGCCGCGCGTCCAGGGATCGCGCAGCCAGCCCGTGACGACGGCGCCGGGGCGGAAGGCGCGACGGGCGTCGGCGCCGAAGCGCGCGACGATCTCGGCCATCACGGCATCGTGCAGCGCGGCGGGGCCGGCGGCGTCCAGCGCGGCGGCGTAAGGGCCGCCGAGGAAGCCCACCAGATGGTCACGCCCGAAGGGCCAGGCGCGCAGCGTCACCATGGTCTCGCCCGGCGCGATCACACGGTCGATCGCGGCGAAGGGCGGCAGGCCAAGGCGATCGGCGCCGGCGGCGCGCAGCGCCACCTTCACCCCCGCGCCCATGGGCAGGTCGTGCGCGGCCTGCAGCGTCTCGGCCGGCAGGGGCGGATCGAAGCGCAGCGATTCGGCGGCGATCAGGCTGGTGGGCAGCGTCACGATGGCGGCGCGGGCGCGCAGCGTGCCGAAGGGCCCCTCCGCCACCGCCCAGGCCCCGCCCCAGCTGAGCCGCGTGACCGGTGCTTCGAGCACCACCGGCAGCCCCGCGCCCAGCCGCGCCACCAGCGCGCCCAGCCCGCCATCGGGCATCAGGTTGCGGCCCTGCAGCAGGTTGGCGGCGAAATCCTGCAGGCTCATCGCGGCCAGCGGCGCGGCGCAGATGATGTCGCCCTGCCAATAGGCGATGCTGGCATCGAAGGGCCCGCCCTGCGGCGCGGCCTCGGCCGCCGCGATATCGGTGCCGGGCAGCGCGGCGCGCGCGCGGATGGTGACCTCGAAATGCCGCCAGGCGGCGTCCCAGGCGCGCATCTCGGCCGCATCGGCCGGGCGGTCGCCGATGAAGGTGATCTCGTGGCGGTTGGCGTCGGTGTCGGTCAGCGCGATGCCCAGGCCGTCGGCCAGATGGCGCACAGGGTTGTGCTCGGCATCGTGCAGCCAGGCGGCGCCGTGGTCGAAGGGCGCGCCGAGGCTTTCGCCCTCGGTGTAGGCGCGGCCGCCGAGGCGATCGCGCGCCTCCAGCACCGCCACGCTGCGCCCCGCGGCGAGGCCGGCGCGGGCGGCGGCGATGCCGGCCGCGCCAGCCCCGATCACGAGGATGTCGACGTCGGTCTGGATGGCGGCTGTCATGCCGCAGGGCGTTACACCGTCAGGCGCGCGCCCGATATCTCGACCAGGCGACGCCAGGTGGGCGTGTCGCGCCGAATGGTCTCGGCCAGGGCGGCGGGGCTCTCGCTGGTGGTGGGCAGGAAACCCATCTGGCGGTAGCGCTCGACGAAGGCTGGCTCGGCGGCCACGGCGCGCAGTGCGGTGAATTGCCGCGCGACGATCTCGGGCGGCGTGTTGGCCGGCGCCATCATCGCGTTCCACGTCATCACATCGAGGTCGCCGAGCCCGACGTCACGGAAATTTCTCATGCCCGGCACGCCGGGGATGAGCGGGAATTCATCGGCGGTGGAGACCGCCATGGCCTTCAGCCGACCCTCGGCGACATGCGGCAGCAGGATGGTGGGGACGTCGAACATCATCTCGACGGTGCCCGACAGCGTGTCCTGCAGCGCCGGCGCGCCGCCGCGATAGGGAACATGCACGATGTCGGCGCCGCCGAGATGGCCGAGTGCGGAGATCAGCAGGTGGCTGGTGGTGCCGGCACCGGAGGAGCCGCCGCGCAGCCCGCCCGGATTGGCGCGCGCCCAGCGGATCATCGCGGAGAAATCCGTCCAGTTGTGGCGGCGCGCCACCTCGGCATTCACCACGCAGAGCTGCACGCCGGCGGTGATCTGCGTGACCGGGGTGAAATCCCGCTGCGGGTCGTAGGGCACGCGGTCATACAGCGTGGGAAAGGCGCAGAGCGCTGAGACGCCGATGACGCCGAGCGTGGTGCCATCCGGCGTGGCGCGCGCCACATTCTCCGCCCCGATCATGCCACCGGCGCCGGCGCGGTTGTCCACCACCGCTTGCTGCCCGCCGAGATGCGCCGGCAGGCGCTCGGCCAGCAGGCGGCCGATCAGGTCGATGGCGCCGCCGGGCACGAAGGGCACGACGATGCGGAGCGGCCGCGCCGTGCCCTGGGCACGGGCGATGGCGGGCATGGCGAGGCTGGCCGCGGTTGCGGCCAGCAGGGTACGGCGAAGCATGGGGACCCCGGGCTGTTCTGTTGCAGCGCAGCGTGCCGCCGCGGCCCTGACCGCTGCAAGCGTGAAGTTCAGCCGGCGAGCGCGTGGATCAGCACGGCGGCGGCGACGGCCACGTTCAGGCTCTCCACCCGGCCGCTGCCGGGCAGCGTCACGCGGTGTGCGCAGGCGGCGATGGTGAGGCCGGGCAGGCCGGATTCCTCGTTGCCCAGCACCAGGACGAAGGGCTTGCCGCGCGGCAGGGCGCTGGGTGCCACGCCGCCGGCCGCCACGGCGGCGACGGTGGTGAAGCGCGGCGCCAGCGCGCGCAGCGTGACCGCCGGGTTGCCGATGCCGAGCAGCGTGAGGTGTTCGAGGCCGCCCTCGGCCACGCGATAGGCGGCATCCGACAGCCCGGCCTGCCGCGGATCGGCCGAGAGCAGCATGCCCTGGCAGCCGAAGAAGGCCGCCGAGCGCGCAATGGCGCCGAGGTTGTGCGGGTTGCCGATGCCATCCAGCAGCGGCAGCACGGGCGCGGTGAGCAGCGCCGGCGGGAAGGGGCCCGCGCCGAGCTCCGCCACGCTGCGCGGCAGCGCTGCGGCCATCATGCCGCCGTGATGCGTGGTGCCGGCGATGCGGGTGAGCTCCTCGGCATCCACCTCGCGATAGGGCCTTCGGCTGCGCGCCATGATGGCACAGAGCGGCCCGGCCTCGCGCCGCCGGGCGGGCGTGTAGAACAGCCGCAGGATGGAGTCGGGCCGCACCGCGAAGGCGGCGGCCACGGCGGCCGGGCCGCACAGGCGGTCCAGCTCGTCATCGCGCATCATCTGCAGCGGGCGCGCCACCGGCGCGGCGGGGGCTAGGCCTCCGCGGGCTGGTCGCTCCGTGCCGCTGGCGGCATCGCGTCGTTCTGGCCCAGGAATTTCGCACCCTCCTCGCGGATCGTCGCCGCCTCGTCGTCATACAGGAAGGGGAGGAAGGCGTATCGCCTTCCTTTGGTCACCGGCCGCGCCTCGTGCAGCAGCGAGCAGGAGAACACCACGGCGCCGCCAGCCGGGGCGCGGTAGGTTTTGGGCCCGAATTCGGGGAAGCAGAGGTCGCCGCCCTCATACTCGCCGGTGTTGAGGTTGATGGTGACGGCGAAGCGGCGATGCGCGGTCGCCTTGGTGGTGTTGTCGCGATGCGCGCGGAAGAAGCCCTGGTCGGCGGAATCGTAGCAGGCCACGACATAGCGTTCGAGCCGCGTGACGCGGTACTGGAAGGCGCGGCGGATTTCCGGCACCAGCCGGGCATTGAGCCGCGCGCGCACCGCCGATTGCAGCGCTTCGTCGGTGATGAACACGTCCTTGCGGCGCTTGTGGCTGGGGTCCATCACGCCGACGGTCCGCCCGCCCTGGTCGCGCATGAAGCCGCTTTCGCCGCCGCCCACGCTTTCGTAGTGGTCGATCAGGCGGCGGCAGAAGGCGGGTTCGAACAGCCGCGGCACGATCAGCACCGGCGCGTGCAGCGGCACCCCGGCATGCTCGGCCGGAGGGGGCAGGGCGGCGAGGGTGGCCATCGCCTCGGCGCCGCGCTCCAGCGGCCAGACGCCGAATACGCGCAGCGCGGGGTCCAGCAGCACCCAGCCCGGCCGCAGCGCGCCATCCGGGCCCGTTGCGCGCAGCGCTGCGCGGGCGCTGCCATCATCATCCCACAGCACGCGGCGGCCCACGCCATCCTTCAGCCGGCCCTGGGCCTCGTCATCGGGATCGGTGCCGATCACCAGCATGTAGCCGTGCTCGATATCCAGCCGCGCGGCGTGCGGCGCCACCATCGCGGCCAGGCGCTCGGCCTTGCCGGGCTCGGCGAGGGAGCCCGGGATCAGCAGCATCAGCCAGCGCCCTGCCGTGGTGTCGAAGGCGAAGCGCGGATTGCCGGCGGAGCGGGCGTAGAAGGGGCCCACGGGTTCGCCCGGGGTGAAGGCCGGTGGCGCGGTCGGGTCGGTCATCGGGATGGCCCCGCGGTTGTTGCGTTAGGCGCTGGATGCCACGGAAGCGGGGCGGTTCGCCAGCGTGCGCAACTGCGCCAGCAGCGCCTCCGGCACCTCCAGCCCCTCGGCCGCGGCGCGGGCGGCGAGGCTGGCGCGGCGGCTGCCGGGCAGGCGCACGCCGGGGTCGGCCTGCATCGCCGCCAGCAGGAATTCCACACGCTCGAGGAAGGCGTCGCGCCCCGCGAGGGCGCCGGGGTCGATGGCCAGCAGCGCCTGGCCGAGGCGCGGGCGGTTGCCCTCGGCCTCGAAGAAGCTGTCGGCCTCGAAGCCGAAGGCGCTGCCGGTGAGGGCGCAGCACAGCAGCTCCACCACCAGCGCCAGCAGCGCGCCCTTGGTGCCGCCCATGGCCAGCATGGCGCCGGACAGCGCGGCCTGCGCATCGGTGGTGGGCTGGCCCTCGGCATCCAGCGCCCAGCCCAGCGGGATGGGCTTGCCCGCCTTGGCCGCGACCATGATGCGGCCGCGCGCCACCTCGCTCAGCGCCATGTCGATCACGAGAGGCGCGCCATCGCGCCGCGGGAAGGCGGCGGCGACGGGGTTGGTGCCCATCAGCGCGCGTCGCCCGCCCGGCACCGGCATGGCCGCCGGCGAGTTGGTGAAGGCCAGCGCCACGAAGCCCTGCTGCGCCAGCGCCGCCACCGGCAGGCCCATGGCGCCGGTATGGTGGCTGTTGGTGATGCCGAGGAAGGCCACGCCATGCGCCGCGGCGCGCTTTCCCGCTTCGCTCACCGCAAGCGCCACGGCGGGATAGGCCAGACCATGCCCGGCATCGATCAGCGCCGCCCCGCCACGCTGCGCGATAATCGCCGGCACGGCCGCGCCATCGGCCCGGCCATTCGCCAGGAAGCCCGCATATTGCGCGACGCGCGACAGGCCGTGGCCGGACTGGCCCTCGGCTTCGCCGGCCACCAGGGCGCGGGCGGTGGCGGCGGCCATGGCGGGGTTGGCCCCGGCGGCCAGCAGCGCCGCCTCGGCCAGCGCGCTCGCCTCGGCCAGGCTGAGCTTGGGCATCAGGCGTCGGGCCGGATCTGTGCCTCGGTGACCAGCGTCGCCCAGCGGTCGGTCTCCTCGCGCACGAAGCGGGCCGAACGCGCGCTGTCCCAGCCCAGCACCTGGAAGCCGCCATCGCGCGCGCGGCGCGATGTATCGGCATCGTGGATCGCGGCCAGCACGTCGCGCTCCAGCCGCGCCAGCAGGGGGGCGGGCACGGCGGCCTGCGTCAGCACCGCGGTCCAGTTGGTGATCTCGAGCGCGGGGAAGCCCGCTTCGCGCACCGTCGGCACCTCGGGCACCAGCGGGTGGCGCTCAGCGCTGGTGATGGCCAGCGCCCGCAGCCGGCCGCCGCGGATCTGCGCCAGGCATTCCGGCAGGTTGGAGACCATGACATCGAGGTTGCCGGCCGCGAGGTCGGTGACACTCGGCGCGCCGCCGCGATAGGGCACGTGCACGATGTTGTCGCCTGCGCGCGCCACGCGGCGCAGCAATTCCAGCCCGAGATGCGGTGGCGAGCCATTGCCCGAGGAGCCGCCCGAGAGCGAGCGCGTGCGCGCCAGCTCCAGCAGCGCGGGCAGGTCCCGCGCCGGGCTGCGCTCGGCATTCACCACCACCACCAGCGGCAGCGAGCCGAGCATGGAGATGACGGCGAAGTCCCGCCGGAAATCATACGGCGCGTTGGGAAACAGCGTGGCGTTCACCGCATGCGTCAGCGTGATGGCCAGCAGCGTATGGCCATCGGGCGGCGCCTTGGCGGCGAGATCCGCGCCGATCAGCGCGTTGCCGCCGGCGCGGTTGTCGATCACCACGGCGCGGCCCCAGATCTCACCCAGCTTCTGGCCGACCAGCCGGGCCATGATGTCGGTGAGGCCGCCAGGCGGGAAGGGGACGATGTAGCGCGGGCTGCGATCGGGAAAGGGCGCCTGCGCGCGGGCGCGGCCCGGCAAGGCAAGAGGTTGCAGACCAAGCCCGGCGGCGAGGCCGAGGGTGGCGCGGCGGCGGATCATGCAGGGGCTCCCCGATGGTCGTGGCGGCGCGACAGTGCCGGGCGAAGCGGCCGGCGTCCAGCGGAAGCCGTGGCCGGCGACGGGTGGTCAGGCCAGCTGCTTGGCGACGAGCTCGGCCTTGATGCGGGCGAGGATGGCCTTCAGCACCGCGTCCTTCTTCCACATCCAGTAGCCGCGCGCCGCGAGGCTGCCGAAGCGGCCGAGCGGGGCAGGGCGCAGCAGATCCGCCACCACCGCGTCCATCCGCGCCTGCAGCAGCGGTGCGAGCGCGGCGGGATCGAACCGGCCGCGCGGCCATTCGGGCAGTTCCTGCGGCAGGGCGGCGGTGCCGAGCAGCGGGATCACCGGCCAATGCGGCTGCTTCGGCCAGCGCGCGCGCAGATCCTCCTCATGCGTCGCGTCGGCGGGGATGAAGGGCACGGCGCCGAACAGGGCATTGCTGGTGGGGAGTGCGAGATGCAGCCGCAGGAAGCGCTGGCAGTTGCGCCGGCCGAGCATGAAATCATGCGCGCGGAAGGCCTCGTGGAAGAAGCCGAGGAAGGCGCCGAGCCCGCCCGCCGCCAGCGGCGCGCCGGAGGCTTCGTCGGTGCGCCCGCGCGAGGGCACGATCATCATCCGGCTGTAGACGTCGCTGGCGCCGGCCAGCGCCACGTCCACCACGCCGAAGCGGCATTGCATCTTCCACGCATCGACCAGCGCGGCGGCGATGCCGGCCAGCGGCGTCGCCGCATCCTCGGGCCCGGCCGCCAGCGCATCGGGGAAGGGGTCGATCATCAGTACGCTGCGGTCGGCGTAGCGGCCGTCGCGCACCAGGCGCTGGCCCGGCACGTCCATCATGTGGCGGCGGCAGAGTTCCAGCGGCTCGTTGTCGAAGACGCCGCCATCGACGGTGAGGTAGCGATACGGATCGGGCACCTGGGCGCCCGGCCAGTCCGGCAGCAGCGTGCCGATCTCATCCTTGCGGAAATCGCTGTCCGGGTGGCGGTCGCCCGGCACCAGCAATTGCCGCTTGGCGTAGTCGCTGCCCGGCCGCGCCAGGCCGCGGGCGCGCAGGAACAGCGGGAAGGCGCCGCTGGCCAGCGCCGCCTGGCCGAGTTGCGGCCAGTTGCCGGAAGCGCTGCCCGGCGGCGTGCCGAGCGGCGTGAAGCCCGGGTAGCGCGCGGCATCGCCCAGCACGAAGCCGGCGCTGTCGGCGTGCAGGCGCATCTTGTGGGCGGGCGTGCCCTCGCCGCCGAAGGCCATGCCGAAGGGCACGCCGCGCAGATTGCCGAGCGCAAGCGACAGCGGCAGCGCATCGGCCACCCAAGGCCGGCGCAGCGAATCGCCCGGCGCATCCAGCACCGCATCCACAATCCGCTGCAGCACGCCCACATTCAGCAGCGACAGCACCGGCCCCGCCGCGGCGCCGCGATCCGCGGTGTCCAGCAGCGCCTCGATTCGCGGGCCCTCGACCCAGGCGCGCCACAGCGGGTTGGCGTGGCACTCGGTGCCGGCGCGCGCCGGGGGGAAGCGGCGCTGTAGCAGCGCGGCGAGGATGGCGGCGCACATGCCCCCGGCGCTGGCCCCGGCCAGGGCGCGCAGCTTCACGCGGTGGCTGGGCACGGCCTCGCCGCGTGCCCGCGCGGCCTCCCATTCGTCCAGCGCCTCGATCAGGAAATCCAGCACGCCCGCCGTGTAGGCACCGGCCGAGACGGCGCCCGCCATCACGAGGCCAAGCTGGAATGTGCCTTCCTCCGGCTTCGGGTTGGGCGGCACGTCGATCGGCAGCGTGTCCATGCTCCGGCTCCCTCGCCTCTCTGCGCGAGGCTAGCGCGTTGGGCGGCGCGGCGCGATGGATGATGGCGTGACGGCCACGCTCAGCGGCGCAGCAGGATCAGGCCCGAGAGCAGGATGGCAGCCACGCCGGGCACGACGACGGATGTGTCGGCGAGCGCGAGGGCCGTGGAGGCGAGGCCGAGGGTGTGCGCGAAGGCGTCGAGGGCGTGGGGGCCGAGCAGCGATTCGCCGGGGGGAGCGATCGGCAGGCCAAGCGCCGGAGCAAGCAGGAGGGCCAGGCACGCTGCAGCGAGCAGGATGGCACTGCGGTTCATGGGTGTCTTCCTCCCTTGGGCCGCGCCCCGGGGGTGGCGCGGCGATGGGGACGTTAGGCAGCACGGCGTCTCCGCCGTGTTTCAGCGCGTGTCGGCAGCATGAAACACGGCGTTAGCCATGCCCAGGGGGGTCAGGCGCTTTCGTAGAGGCGCGTCAGGCTGAATTCGCGGTGGCCGAGCAGTTCGGCCGCCGTCAGCTCGCCATCGGCGGTGCGCAGCATGCAATCCAGCAGCGCCTCGCCCGCCTCGTCCATGTTCATCCGCTTCTGCAGCAGACCCGTCACGTCCACGTCGATGTGCTCGCTCATCGTCCGCTGCGTGCGCGGATTCGCCGTCAGCTTGATCACCGGCAGGATCGGGTTGCCGATCACGTTGCCCTGCCCCGTCGGGAAGAAATGCACCGCGTAGCCCGATGCCGCGCACAGCGTCACCATCTCGGCCGCCGCAGAGCTGC